>ERZ827524.2189-NODE-2189-length-14923-cov-21.475182_pt1 | contig 14923 bp, 9 predicted proteins | sample MGYA00519702_ERZ827524 | MGnify/ENA primary metagenome ERZ827524 (study PRJEB31778, sample SAMEA3449341) | human gut metagenome | biome: human gut; feature: human-associated habitat; material: faeces | place: United Kingdom | collected 2010/2012 ...
AGAATGATATTTTCAAGGTGGAAAAGAATCCAACCGATGATAGCAAACTGATACTGACCATAAACAGACAGCCGATAGGCGAATGGTTTAAGGAGCAATGGGAAAAATTAAGGCAAGGTTTGCGACAATTAGCAGAAGAACCAAGAAAAAGTAGAGGATTCAGAATGTAATTATGATAGTATTTGATTGTATCTCAATAAAATTAAATATCTTTGTAAGCGGATTGAGGCTACTCTATCCAAGACATATTAGAATTTAGAAGAAGCGTTATGCTTATTTCTTGCGAATGAAAACCTGAGAAACTTTCAAACGTGTACAAGAATAGCATAGTGGTTCTCACGCTATAGCGTGGGCTGCTATTGTTACATCTGTACACAAAGGTTTTCTCAGGACCTTCATTCAAAGACGTGGCATTACAGTTCCACGCTTGAACCGAAATCTAAAATTTACTATTCTGATAATCAATGATACTATAATGGATACGTTATATATTGATACCGTAAAGTTCCCATTGTTTTATCTTTTAAAAGGCAAAATAGTGTAAAGAAGTACGATTCTTTTTCGGTAAATCGAAAAAGAATTGGAACACCAATAAGAAAAGTAGTTTTATATAAAGAAACAGCATTCTTATCGCCATAGCAAAATATATTCCCAAGGCTAACGAACAAATTACTTGGTAATTTATCATTAATTTGAATTCTTTCCATATCTTTGCATTTGAAAAATCGTCAAAATTTCAAAGGTGATATGACAAATGAATATTCTATAGATAGTACTACTCTCAAGCAACGTATAGAAGCGATGCCTGAAGATTGTATCCTGTTTCGTTCAGACTTCCCTGAATATCACACTGAATTTGTTGGTAGTATTTTGACTGAATTGACAAATGAAGGTACTCTTGTTAAAATTGCACATGGAATATATACCAAGCCAAGAAAAAGTCGATTCGGTATTGTACTTCCTTCTGTCGATAAGATCGTACAAGCAATTGCAACCCGAGATAACGCAAAAGTGTTACCATCAGGTATGACTGCATTGAATTCATTAGGGCTATCGACTCAAGTGCCGATGAATTACACATTCCTGACTACTGGTAGTGAAAGAACAATAATCTTATCAAATAGGAAAGTAGTATTAAAACGAGGTGTCCCCAAAAACTTCTGTTATAGAACTCGCCTTATTTCACTACTTGTTCAAGCACTTAAGGCTCTGAAAAAAGAGAATGTAGGAGAAGGTGAATTGAATATAATTCGACAATTGGTATCAAAGGAAACAGATAGGGAGACTTTAATCAAAGATGTAGATATGATGCCTGCATGGATGAAACGAATTATAAAACCAATGCTAACCGCTTAAAAGGAACTTAAATTATGGGAAAACTGTGGTTAAACAATGAAATAGTGGACCGTCTAGCAATGTTACAGCAGACGGAGGTTGGACATCCTGGCGTTAATCAGGTCGCTATAGAAAAGGACTGGTGGGTAACTGTTACGCTGAAAGCATTATTCCAAACAGATTGCCGTGATTCTTTAATCTTCAAAGGCGGAACATCGTTGTCAAAAGGTTTTAATATCATAGAGCGTTTCTCTGAAGACATTGATTTGGCAATCAATCATTCATTCTTTGGTATTGAGAAGACTAGTAAAAGTCAGCGTGAGAAATTACGCAAAATGTCACGAGCGTATATCCATGAGACTCTTTCTGCTCAATTAGATGTCAACTTGAAAGAAATAGGAGTTTCTGGTTACACTATAGAGAATGTATCTCAGGTACAAGATAAAGAAGGAGAATGGCGACCGATAGATTCAGATAAAGATCCTACGGTAATTCTATTACACTATCCGTCAATTCTTGAGGATACGATAAATTATATTCCTCCACGTGTAAAGATTGAGATTAGTTGTCTTTCAATGGATGAACCTACAGAATTACGACAGATCCATTCTCTAATAGGTGAAAGTTTTGATGGCGAAGATACCGATGCAGATAGTTTGGTCAGAACCGTAGTCCCTATTCGTACATTCCTTGAGAAGCTATTTCTTTTGGCTGAAGAATTTCAAAAAGAAAAACCACGGAGTGTCCGAATGTCACGCCATCTTTATGATTTGGAAAAATTGATGGATACAGAATATGGCATAGAAGCTTTGTCGAATCGCAAACTTTATGATGCCATTGTTGAGCATCGTAAGGCTTATTATGCTTTGAAGTATGTAAACTATGATTTGCATGACCCATCAACCATCAACTTTACGATACCAGAATCTGTTATAGGGGCATGGCAAGACGACTATGCAGACATGAGGCGTTTTTTCATTTATGGTGAATCTTTAGAGTTCGATGCACTCATGAACAGAATGGAAGAGCTTCAAAAACGCGTAAAAAATATAATATAATAGATTGTTACATTAGACTGTTTAGTAGTTGACTAACTAAAATTGAAAAAATTTTGCACATGCAAGAGTCTATTTACAACAGCATATCAAATACAAATTAATATTTATTTAAGTTTAATTAAAACATTATATAAAATGGCTTTATCATTATCTGCAGAACAAAAGAACTTGAGGTCATTATTTATAAATGATGACAGATATATTGTTCCTTCCTTTCAAAGACCATATAGATGGACAAAAAAAGAAACTAAGCAACTATTTGATGATATTACTCAGGCATTTAATTCTAATGAAGACTATTTTGTTGGTAATATAGTAATTGCTCGAGGAAATGACGATAAGGCAAGGCCCCAAATTATAGATGGTCAGCAACGTATTTTAACTTTATGGATGTACTTAAAAGTACTTGCTATTCTCACAAATGTTTCTAGACTCGAGGAAATGTTATCTATTAGAGATTGGGAAGATGAAAAAGTCCTTTCTAAAATAAATTCATTAGTTTTTGAAGAAGCAGACCAGTCAGGAATTGAAGATTTGTTAACTTGGAAACAAGATGATTTTAAATTAAAAACGAAAGAAATTTCGAAACTTGGACAAATTCAATCGAACGCAGTCTATATATATAAATGGTTACAAGAATATTTTAGTAGAATTGACAATACACGCCAAACAGCCTTTTGGAAGTACTTTATTGATAGAGTATATTTATTGCCCATAATTTTGGACGGAAAGGATATGGCAGAAGCAACAACTCGTGCATTGACTATCTTTGAGACAATTAATAACAGAGGATTGGATTTAGCCGATGCAGACATCTTAAAGGCGAAACTTTATGAGATGGCTAGTAGTATGAAAGAGGGAGATGATTTTATTTCTCAATGGAAAGATTTAGGTCAGAAATGTGTTGAACTAAATGCTTCTGTTAATGATGTATTCAGATACTATCTAAGAATTTTAAGAGCAAAAAATGATCAGACTACATCTGAACCCAATTTAAGAAACTTCTTTTTAAATAATGATTTCTCTCCGTTTAAGACAAAGAAGTGGAGAACCATTATGGCTGAATTAAATTTAATAGAAAAGGCTTTGGAGAACATTGATACAATAAAGCATTCATCTACAAAGACAGCTTTGCTATATCAAGTATTGCAAGAGCATTCAAGCGCTATTCCTTTGTCTGCAATGGTTGTATTTGTATATTCGATTTTAGAATCTGGTAATAAATTAGAAGAACTAGAAGTTATAAATTTCCTTGAACATCTCATAAAGATATGCTATACTTATGATTTATCTCAAGACATAAAGTATAAAATTTTTGACATTAATGCAAGGGTTATGAATAAGCGACCTTTGCCTTTATCAACAACCGATACTTCTGATGATTTTTTTGAAGAAAGACGTAGATACAGAAATGGATTAGTGATGCTTTATCATTACCTAGTTGAAGATAATTGGAAGCCCTTTGAAATAGATTCCTTTTTAAAGGTAGAACGTATTGTTCGTCAGAATGACACCTTAGCACATTCTGACTGGCCAAACAGTACTTTAGGTCAAGATATTGAGAATATGGCTAATTTTTCAATTATAGATTTCCCTAAAAGTTACAAATCTTTATTTGAGAGAAGTTCTTTATATAATTCATCCAATCTCAATTCTGTTTCTAGTATTCTTAAGGGTAAAACGCATTATTCATATGCTGATTTCATTGATCGAAAAAATAATATGCAAACGATTCTTTCTAAATTTTTAATCCAGTCTGAAAGTGAAAAAGATAACAATATCCAATTTTAAAGGAATAAAAACTCTTCCAGAATTGAGCCTAACAAAACTTCAAGATGGAGATGAAAAAGAAGTGAATCTTTTGTTATATGCAGAAAATGGAGGTGGAAAAACATCCATTTCAGAAGCTATAAGATTAGTGTCTTTTACAAGTCACATTGAGAATAAAATTATAAATCCTAATATTGTTGGAGAAGAACGAAAAGCTGCCAAACAGGATTGGTTAAACAGTTATTTACATAATAAGTCAATAAATTTATTTGAAATAGGAATTGATGAAACAAAATTTTCATCAATCAACACCAATGTGTCTTCCTGCACCGATATATTTGTATTGGACAGATCTCAACTTATTCCTACTTCTAAGATTCATATTGATAGCATTATCTCACAGACGCATTTTGGAGGTTCAATTCCACTTGATGAATTACTAATGCCAGAAGCTATTGAGTTGGTTTTAGACGAAGTTAATTCGATGCTTGAAAATGAGTTTAAAGAAATAATTAGGGTTGAAAGGGTTCAGACTTCAGAATATATTGTCGGAATCAAAATAATACACGATGAATTAATTACCGAAAATATTGACAAAAAAATAAATGAAGCCAATCAAAATTTAGTCAAGATACTAATTTTTATCAATTATTTAAAACTATTGCCAGTATTACAAAATAATGCCAAATATTTCATAGTACTGGATGATGTTATGTCTAGTTTGGATTTAGCAAATCGTATTATTTTAGCTCGTATTATTATTAATTTGGGGAAAGAATATCAGTTATTGGTAATGACTCACAATGTCGGTTTCTACAACTTGATCAGACATTTGTCAGCAAGTAATAATTCATGCGATGATTGGAATTTCACTTCATTATATACGCATAAAGGAACCCATACGGCATATTCGATAAATAATGATGATTCTGTAAACAGTTTGTTAGCCAAATATGGCGGGGTAATATTACCTTCAAATGGTGACGCAGTAAATGCTATGCGAAAAAAGTTTGAAAGTTTATTACATGAATTTGGCAAGATTTTAGTTACGGGAGTTCAAGAAGAAACATCTTACTTGATTGATAAAATAACTACGGCTGATAACGAATTGTATTGTTGTATTGATGGTGATAATATTTACACTCATTTTGATTTAATAAAAAGAATATCTTTATTAGTAGACAACTGTCCTTCTAATCTATTACAATCAAAAATTAAAAATTTGTTCCAAAAGTTTAATTGTAAAAATCAAGTCCCGTGGATTTCAGAAATAATTCAACAACTTAAAACTTATCAAAAAGTCATTTTACATCAAAGTTCTCATGACCAAATAGGGGCTCTTCCAGTAATCTCCTCGAAAGAAATAGCAATTACTTTAGATTTAATGAGGAAACTCGAACAAATCACGAAGCGAAGTTCAAGTAGTTTTCCCTATTTTATCTGATGTTATAAAGAGGCAGAGTTTAAGTCTTGAACCTGCCTCTGTTTATTCTTGTCCCATTACTGTAATCAAATATCCATTCTATGAGTAGTTATTTTGATTTTTGAGCCTCTTTAGATACTTTGTTCGATGATTTTAATTTCAGTATCGGTTAAGTCATAAAGTTTGTACACTATTTGGTCTATTTCTCTTTCGAGTTTCTCTATAGATATTTGAGGAGATATTCTCTTGGCAGTTATAATCTTCTCAATTAATGTTACTATTAACTGCTGCTCTGTTAATGAAGCAACAGGTATTGGAAGTTGTTTTGCTTGCTTAATTCTTATTTTGGGGAACAGCTCTGTTTCGGCCTTAAATTTTTGTTGATAGTAGTATTGTATAGCTTTTGAGTTAAGTATCCCAACAACATACTGCACATTAAATTGGGAATCCTTTATTATTGTAGAATATAGGCTTCTATTGCAGTATAAATTCTCATCTAGATAAACCACAGTCAAATAAGAGCCTGTCTCTCTTATTAACAAGCGTTCACCTGTATAAAAGATTGCATCTTTTTGAAACTCATCAACAACATCTTGGTTAACATACGAAATAGTCTTATAACAATACTTCTCAACATTGCTACCAGTAAGAAATCTATATTTACCATGTTCTTTGGAGACTCTATCTCTACCGACCTCAAAACCTCTTTGCATTATAGAAATACTTGATAAAGGTTTGGAATAAGTATTCATTTTTGCTAGTATATTGTTTGAATTGCCCAATAAATCATCAAAACTCCATCTAGAAAAATTGGATTTGTATAACAAGATTGTTGATGTAGGCATATTGACATTTTTAAATACCTCATCTCCTTCATTACGATAAGTTATAAGTTGACTATTCTTTTCAAGAAATATTCTTAATGGTTCGAACTTAATTCCTTTTGTATATAATGATCCTGTGATAAATGATAATACTCCAGTCTGATGCAAAATATTTATGCTATGCTCAAAGAAATAGGCATACAATTCTAGACAGTTCTTGGTTTTATACTTATAGTATAAATGATCTTTATCAATGTCTGAAACAACTACATACGGCGGATTGCCAATTACAATATCAAAACCATTTTTATCATCATCACGATTGAAAACATCGCTAAACCAAGTGTGCCAAAGAAAGAATTTGTTATTTTCGGCAAGATTGATATCTTTGAGTCTGGCAAGAATAGTTGGGTCGTATGCCTGTGCCTCCAACTGTTTGTTGATAGTTCCGGAAATTTCTTGTTGTAACTTCACCTTTCTATCGTGGTCGCTACAAGAGTAGTACGAAGATAGTAGATGCGATACCGTCTTTTGCAAGCGATTTTTTTCATCATCGAAGAGAGAAATCTCTCCTTTGTCTTTCTTGTATTCTTTTTCGTAAGTGAGTTTACTTAAATCCACACCCATAAAACTCTCAATTAGTGAGTTGCCTTGCATAATCTTATAGTCGAGATTGGGCAATGGTGATGGAGTCTCCTCATCTACCACGATGGAGAGCCAAAAACGTAAGCGGGCAATGTCAACTGCACCTTTCTCTATATCTACACCATAGATATTATTTTGAATAATGTTTTTCTTAATTTCGGCACGGTCGTAATGCTCTCCGCTCAATACTTCACGGCAATGCAGCAGTTCATTGAGCAAGCCCATTGGGAAAGCTCCTGAACCTATGGCTGGGTCGCAAATCTTCACCTCTTCCAGTGCTGTGAGTAGTTTAGGTTTTTTATTCTCAGGAATGTCATCTACACCATCTTCGGGAGTAAGAACGAAGTTGCGAATTTTGTCCTTTGCTATACTTGTATTGGTTTCGAGGTATGCAATGAGAGATTCCTGGCACATATATCGTACAATCTCTTTCGGTGTGTAGAATGCTCCTTTGTCCTTGTTGTCTTCAAGTAAATTCTCGAAGATTTTACCCAACATTTCGGGGTCAACTCCGACTTCTGCATCATTAGGATCATTCTCGTCAATGGTAAAGTTGTATTCGCTGAAGAATTGGAACAAGCGTTTGAAGTAATCGGCTGGGAAACGGCTTTCGGGCTCATCTTCTTCATCACGTTCAAACAATCCGCCATTGAGGTATGGAATATCCTTCCATTCATTAAGTAGCGATTTATCCCAACTGTAATCGGTAAACAGGGCTTCACGCTCTGCAGGTTTAGTGTTCAAGATACCGAAAAACAATGGTTCGAGGACTGAATCGAGATAATCATCCTTATATGCTGAATTCTCAAATAAATTTTGCATATAGTTTAGGTCGCCACACATCCAACCTTTGCGTTGCAAGAAATGAAGGAAGGTGATGCGTCCCATCATCTTCTTTACGTAATCACGGATTTTTTTTTCGTTATGGTCAAATGCTTGCGTCAATGCTGCATTAGGCTCGCCAAGCACCTTTTCTTCCCACTTGCTGCCAACCTTAACAAACCGCTTACCCGTAACATATTGGATAAAGTCTGCATATTGTTCACGATACTTATCAAAAAACTCATCAGAAAGAGCCTCTACAGAGAATGCTGTTCTCAGATTTTCAAATGAAATACCTTTTTTCTTTAAGAAGTAGAAACGCTCAATTGGTGTTCTGTACAGTAAATCATCACTGCCGAAGACATATGTATATCGTTTAGGTGAAGTTGCCTCGCCTTTGATATCACAAATAAATGACAATCGCCAATGGTCGCCACTATCAAATACCACCAATGCAGCATCAAACTCGCCCCAAGTCGGATTGATGAATGACTTTACAAGATTGCGTAGTCCCACACGCCTGTTTGCAACAGAGCCTTTTGTAATATTGTAATGAAATAAACCGATACGATAACTGTCTGTAGTATCTATATTTCCCAAATAGTAACCATTATCAGAGGTGCTTCCTATAATCCTTTCTGGTTCTTCTTTCAATTCGGTTGCATTGAAAAAATATTGTAGGAAAGTGTACCACTGAGTCAGATTGAAAGATGATTGGAATAGTTTTCTCAAAATATCCGGTGTATATGTAGTTGGCATAAAAATATTTACTTAAATGATTCTGATATAATGATTTGAGGATTAGAAATATCTTGGGCATCATGGCGTTGTTCTTTGTCCATTGTCTGATATTCTCCAAATAATTCCGATATTTTGTTTTGCAAGCTATATTCGTCCTGCCTCATTTTTGAGCGGTCGTTTTTGTACTCTCGTGATAAAGCCTTCAGGTAGCGGGGAAGTTGGGCATATATACCCTCATTGATGTATCCCATCAGTACATCGCATTTCGATTTCAGCTCACAGTCGGTGGTTATTTGCTTAATGGTCCGCAGGAATTTATTAGCTTCAAGCGAAGTCTTGTCAAGGTCTGTGCGATTGATAGATGATGTATCTGCAGCCTCTACATAATCGGTTGTATATTGAGCCAATGCGCTATTGACATGTTTGTAGTGTTGTTTCTCATTAGTAAATTGTGATGGTTGTTCTTCGGGCCTTGCTTTGAGATACTTTACTGCTTCTAGGAAGTCAATAATTTCAATACCAGTTTGAGTAGCCAGATAAAACTCGGTCTTGACATTGGAAGAAACAAAGATGACTGACTTTCCACTATGCTTTCCCGTATCACGCATTACTCTGCTCTTCATTGGCAAAGCCTTGATCTTGTGATATAGTTTACGGTCCCTGTTGTAGAGCTCACGCACTTCACGCAATAGGGAAATTTTCTTATCGATACTATCCTTTACATTGTTGTCAAACATTTGGAACTCCTTTACAATCTCTTCCTTTGAGTAGATTTGAGCATCTTCGCCAAATGCAGAGTGAAAACCCTGTAATTTAACAAGAGCGTTTTTATAGAGTTGAATTTCCCTGTCGCCCTGTTGAGATGGGTAGAACATATAGTTATAAATATTCGTAGCAACAGAACCGATACGGTTTACACGACCTATACGCTGCATTAAACGTGTGGCATTCCAAGGCGAATCGTAATTGACAATTACATTGGAACGATGCAAGTTCACACCTTCTGCCAATACATCAGAAGTAATAATGATGTTGTACTTCATTGACTTACTGTCAAAATTGGCATCAAAATTCTCTTTGATAGTCTGTCCCAAGCGGTTGCGGTTGCTTGCTGTTACCATCAAAACATCTGTGCGACCTATCTCTTTTGTCAATCTATCGTATAAGTAATTCAATGTATCGACACTTTCAGAGAACAACACCAATTTGCCAGATGGATTGATGGTCGTATCAAAAAAGACATTAGTAAGGTTTTCTCGGAACTTGTCAAACTTCGGATCATCATTCTCTTTCGCCCAATCTGCATTGAGTTGCTCCAATATCTCACGATCATGATGGAGCATTTCAAGAAAATCAGAACTAAAAGCATTGGCTGGGAAGAGAATATCTTCAGTTGCATATCCTTTTGCAATGGCATACTCGATAATTTCATCAAGTTCCATATTCTTTGCTTGCAGGTCTTTCACCTTCAAATCAGGGGCGATGATCACCTTGTCCTCATCGAACATCTTAATCATATCAGTTGTAATACGAAGAAGTGTTCGAAGTGACTTCTTGAAAGCATAGAAACTACTCTCCAATCTCTTTACCATATGAACACGGTAAATGGCAGCTAATGTCTGACCAATATGTACAGCATTCTTATACTTGCTACGATATTCAGGTTTCAAAAACTCAACAGCACGATAGCGGGCATAGGTCAGTCCCTTGCCTTCTGGATTTTCATCCGTTTTTCCATCAGTCAATTGCTTAAGCGTCTCATAGAAGCGGTTGCTTGTATCTGAGCCCATTACATACTCCAATTCATTCGGTGGCAGAATATTTGGGAATATGATACCCTGTGATTTAATATCTGCCTTATAATCGGGATCGTTGAGAATATTATTGCGTGTACGGCGTACTGTTACCTTATCAATAACCTTACTACGTATCTGCTCATAGATTTTATCAACCTCAGCAGTAACATCACGCTGGTCACGCTCTCGCATCAATCTCTTATATTCATAGATAAGCGGAGCAAAGAAACCTTTGAGGTTGGGAACTCCGTCAATGGTACAGTTTTGGCTATTTTGGAACAATAGTAACTGATTCTGTAAATCATCAGGACGGTTGTTGAGCGGTGTAGCAGAAAGAAGCATTACCTTCTTTTGAGTGCTTTTCAGCAAGCCCATATTCAGGCAGGGGGATTTGCATATCTTTTGCAACTCATCATATTTGCCAGAACTGTCGCTGCGGAAACCATGGGCTTCATCGACAATGATTAAATCAAATTCCTCTTTGTCCTTGTAATTGTCTTTACTTTTAAGAACCTTTGACAGACTGCCATTAGTAATGAATTGAGTTTTCTTGTATATTCCGAAAAGTTTGAATGTATTTCGCCAGTTATCTTCCAATGCCGGGGGATATACAACGAGGATATTGGTATTTTTACCGTTAGCCTCTACAAAACGTTTGGCTATCATCGTTGCAATCATAGTCTTTCCTAACCCCACGACATCAGCAAGGAACAAACCATTATGCTGCATCAGCATTTGATACCCCTGAATAACGGCATCTTTCTGATATTTCAAATCCTTGACACCATCGGGTAACTGAATGGAGAAGTCATCTTCCACTTGGTCGCCAAATGTATCAATAAGTACTTTGATGTATAGTTCGTATGGAGTAGGCTGATAGCCCAAGTATGTATTCTTTTTGTACTCTTCAATATCTTTTGCTGTTAATGGAACAGCTTCGTTCCATAAAGTCCAAAATTCATCTGAGCAATACTTTACATCATCAAAGTCCTTCATTGCCACATTGAGTTCATACTGTGGCGGCTGTTTGATCCCCAAACCCGAATCAGAGATATTGGAAGAGCCCATTATTACCCAACCGTCGCTATTCTTGCTATGGTTTTGTGGTAGGCATAAGTAGAATTTAGCGTGCAGATTTTTGGTTGCATGAATACGCATTTGCAAACGTCCGGAAACAAGGTCTTCACACATCTGCAATATGCCTTCCTCTACTTCGGGTGAGTATTGAGCATTTACAATATCCTCCTTGAAACCGTTGTGATAGATTTCTTTTGCTTTATCTTCATCAGCAAGCATCAAAAGAGCCTTGTTATGCTTTCGGAAAATATCATCAATATTGATACCTACCAATATCTTGATTTCTGATATATCACCTAATTCTTTACGTAACTTGAAATATCCAGATGAACGAAAGAAGCCCACTACAGCTAAAAAACGTTCAAATGTTGCCATCTCCGACGCAATACCTTTCAACTTATCGAAAAGTGTATTGCCAAATCTATTATTGAAAAACTTTGTACTCATAATTTTACGCAATACAAGACTGAAATTTTTATAGCCTATAAGTTATTGCTGGGAATCTCTTTCTATGAGAACCCCATTTCAATACAAAAGTACTGCTTTCATTTCATTTTATCTCATTTTAATTCGAGAAATCAGTGCCTTTAAACTATTTACTCCATTTTTCTTATAAGCATTATCCACTTCTATTCCTTCATTTGTACAAATTAAAAAATGTTGAATTTGTTGTAAGTAGTTGATTATTAGCAAACTTGCTGCTATTAAGAATCTCATAGAAAGAGAATCCAAAAATTATCGTTTTGGAATACGTTCTTTTCCTTTTATTTCATTTCATTCTAAATTATAATATAAGCAGATTGAGCCCCATTCAAAAAGGACAGGACCCAATCTATTTTACAAATATTTGATATATTAAATATCGGAGATATGTTGGTAATCAAATAATTTGAACGACAGAAGAAAATACACATTTAACATGGCAATCTTCGACGATAATCTCCAAATAAAATGTTAGAGAGATATCTCACATGTTTTATTATATCCATAAAACAGGAACCTATCGAATTTTGGATAATTTTACCTCTAAGGCTTACCATGTATGACTAATATGTGTATTTATATAATAAAACATATTACCATTCCCCCAACGCTGCCAGAATTTCACTATTTGCGTTGTCTACGGCTGAAGTATCAAGCGTCGAAAGGTATATAAGCGTAGTTTTCTCAGAATCATGACCGAGAGCATCGCTGATTACGCTTATAGGAATCTGCTTTTGCTTAGCTATGCTTGCCCAACTATGACGAGCCACATACATAGTCAAAGGTATTGGTAACTGAATCATTTCTCCGATCTGCCTTAAATGACGATTGATTCGTTTAGATAATTTTTTGTAGGTTTTCCTATCATCAAAATCGTGCGTAAGTATGGGTAATAGATATTTAGAGTCTTTGTGGTATTTCTCTATTATGGATTGCATTTGTTGTTCCCAACGGATATCCAAACGGCCTCCCGTTTTTCTGCGATAATAGGTCAGGTACCCATTGCGAAGATTATCATAAGTCAGGTATGCCATATCAATGAACGACATACCTCTTAGGCTGAGACTCAATAAGAAGATATCCCTTGCATATGCAAGATGAGGATAAAGACTTAAATCCACCTCCTTAATTCTCTTGATGGAATCAATATCTATTGCTCTCTTTGCCGTCTGAGCAATTCCAGTATATACACTTTGAAATGGGTCACTATAATCAATGAGGTGTAATTTTACCGCTTTGTTAAGCACCGTTCTCAAAGTCCGCATATAAAAAGATATGCTGTTCATGGTAAGATTTTTGTTCTTCAGATAGCGTTCATAATCCTCCATTACCTCTGCTGTAATCTCATAGAGCATAATGTCTTCATCATTATTGAATTTAATGAAACTATGTAAAGCGGATATATATGTCTCACTTGTTCGTGTACGTCCCATATCTACCAAACGTTCCGCTTGAGATAAGAGAAAACCAGAGAACGATTGCTGACGGTTCAATTCCTCAAATTCAGAGATTATATTCCCAAAATCCAAATATGTTCCTTTGTCTATATGCCTTTTGATAATATCATATATCTGTTTCTTCTCCCAATCAGTACGATTCTTGATTTTGATGAGTGAACTGTTATTGGTAACTATTCTGCCATGTCGATTATCCCATTCATTGGGGTAAATCCGATACCCTGGTGTATAAGTATGCGTTGTCCGTTTAATGATTATCTGGTAATAAAGCGTACCATTTTTACCCTTGGTGACAGAAGGGCGAAAACATAATTTAATTGAAACTCCCATAATTATCTCCTCCTTCTTGATGTATTATTGTCATTCTTCCTTTCTCTCCACGGCAAATCTGAAGACGACCCGCCACTACCGGTACCGACATGGGCCTCCGCCGGTCCTCCAGCGGCAAGGGAAAAAGCTGTACCCAATAACTCTGTCTGCTTTCCATTTACCTGCTCCTGTGGCTCGAATACAGTATTGGCAAACTCCTCGTCCGTGATCTGGCCGTTGAAATGTCTTTGGGCCACATCATAGTCTATTTGGAATTTGATGTTCTCAAAAAGTTCATCGCCGACCCGTGTCCAGATGTGAAGCGACGGATTCCGATAGTTTGAGACATTGACACGTACAAGCTCGGCACCGGACGAGAGGCTGTAACGTTGGGGATTGGCCTTGCGGTCAAGCAAACTTATCTGCTTTCGCTGCCTGTCTATGAGTGCATCCTTCTCCTTGAATTGCCGTTCTGCCGCTTCCGCCTGATGAATAGCTTTGTCTATTTCTTTTTGATAGCCGTTTCGTAGCTTTCCGATTTCTGATTTATGTTGTTCCTGCAACCGTGCCTTTTCTGCCTGAAGTTCCTTAATCTGTTTATTGAGTTCAGCAATCAGTCCATCTTTGTTAGCCAGTTCCTTCTTCGCCTTGGAAAGGTCCCCCTTGCCGAACCACGCGAGAATGGTGTTCCTGCCTTCTTGCGCCTTCTCCACATCGGCCTGCAACTTGGCAATATCCTCTTCATATTGTATTACCTGCTGCCTGTAATATTCCGAGTTCGCCTGATGCTTGGCGGTAGATCCGACAATTCCACGCTGCAACCCGAACGGTTTCATGGCCTTGGCATAGCTGTTCTGGTATTCATATAATTTGGTACGACGCATCACATCGTCTGCCGACAGGCGGGGTCCGGACTTCGTTTCATATTTCTTTTCGCCTTCCCGCTTCCTGCGGATACGCTCACCGGTTACAATGGGTACGACTGTGGCGTGCAGGTGTGGGGTCTTCTCGTCCATATGCAGCACGCAGGACACAAGGTTGTCATCACCAAAGGTCTCCCTTAGCCATTTGAGATTGGCATCGATCCAACTGCCCAGTTTGCCGTCATTGGCAATTTCCATCATCTGTTCATGCGTTCCGGTCAGCATTACACGTATTGCCTTTGTCTGGTTCTTGCTGACTT
>ERZ827524.2195-NODE-2195-length-14884-cov-5.114573_pt1 | contig 14884 bp, 13 predicted proteins | sample MGYA00519702_ERZ827524 | MGnify/ENA primary metagenome ERZ827524 (study PRJEB31778, sample SAMEA3449341) | human gut metagenome | biome: human gut; feature: human-associated habitat; material: faeces | place: United Kingdom | collected 2010/2012 ...
GCGCCGGCCCCGAAAGCCGAAGCGCGATTCCGGCCGCAAAACGGAACGCTTCATATGGAACTCCCGAACAAAAAGCCGATGCGGACAAACCGCATCGGCTTTTTATCGTCAAATCTGCGAAATACGCGAACTTAGCGCGCTTTCTTCACCACAACGACACCGGCCAGCGCAATCAGTGCGAGGACAGCGAATGCGGCGATGCCTGCGTCGCCCGGCGAAGGCGTGGAGGAAGTGGGAGCGGACGAAGAAACAGGCGCGTCAGTCGAGGACTCGACCGGAGCGGCAGAAGAAACAGGCGCGCCGGAAGACGCATCGTCCCCATCACCGTCACCGAACACGACCTCCGCCTGATCCGCAGCGTAGTTCTGCGCAACCTCGTCGGCCGTCAGAGCGCGGTCATAGAAACGGAACTTGATGTACTCGGTGGTGTGCGACTTCTCAGCGGCAGCGTGGCCGAAGAAGTAGTCCTCGACAGCCAGCGCAGCGGTCGCGGCGGAAGGCGCTTCGGCAGCCAGTTCGCCGTTGATGTAGATTTTGGAGGGTTCCCCGACCTTGAACACGACGGTGATCGTGGAATCGGAAAGCGCATCCTTACCGCCGATTTCCTGCTTGCAGGGTCTTGCGTTGGAGCCGTTCTTGAACTCGATGGCGTCGTCCTGCAGTCTGTAAAAGAGCGAGTACGCGTCGGTCGCGGCGTTGAGGTAAGTGCCCCAAGTGTCGCCGGTGACCTGCGTAGCGCCGAGCTGCATCTCGGTCGTGAATTCCTCACCCTTGATCAGATCCACGATGCCCTGCGGGAAGTTGACCTGCGTGGCCGTGTTGAGGTACACACCGTCCTTGAACTCGTTCTGCCCGGCGGTGTTGGGTACGTCGGCGATGTCGTTGTCGCCGGCCAAATCCGCCCAGGTCGTGTCGCCGGCCTTCTGCTGCCCGGCGTCGTAGAACGCGACCAGACCGTCCGTAACATACGACTCGTCCGCAGCAAAAGCGCCGACAGCCGCGACGCAGCCGGCCAGCAGCAGTACGGCAAGGATGATCGAAACTGTCTTTTTCATCAGAAAAATCTCCTTTTTATATAAATTTTGAATTTTTTGTATGACAGCTTAATCATACCATTTCAAATCGGCTTTGTCAATAGGTTTACACAAATTTATCCATATCCGTCAAAATCCGAATACGCAAAATGCCCGAAAAAAGTTGCAAAACGCTTTCGGACGTGCTATAATAACCGCATAAGCATTATACAAAGTAAGAGTATGCACAGCGGTTATTCGAATTTTCCCCGCCTGCGGCGCGGAAACGTCGGAATTCCGCACGCCGGAAAACAGCCGTCAGCGCCGCTGCATACGGCAGCCGTTCGGATTTTCCCCGTCGACGAACGGGAAACCTCGGCGTGCTTTGGACACGGCAGCCGCCGCGCAGTGACCGCAGAATTCTATCATTTTCAGCGGCCGTTTTGCTTCCCCGCGAAAGCGCATAGGAACGCCTCGGGGAACACTGAAGCCGGCGGCCGCGCAAAAGCCGCGTGCTGCCGCGCCGCCCCTCTGCGGCCATTCGGACTTTCCCGCGCCGACGGCGCGGAAACCTTAAATTGCTTGAAAACAAAACATATTGTCGCCGGACGGCGTCCGCCGCTGCGCGGGCCGGCTCGGTTCGACCGGAAAGGAACAAAACAACAATGGCATTTCTGTACACACTCGGCTGCGGCGTGACCAAAGCATCACTGGCGGCCTTTATCCGGCGCGCGCACGAGAGCGGCGTGGACATCCACGCGCTTTCCTACCGCAAAAACGGACAGGTCGCTGCGGAGCTGGCGCTGCCGCCCTACGCCTTCGACCAGCGGGCGCAGCTTTATTCGCTCTCGAAATCCTTCACCTCGATCGCCGTCGGCATCGCCGCAGATGAGGGACTGCTGCGCGCCGACGAAAAAATCGCCGACATCTTCCCCGACAAGCTGCCGGCGGACGCGCCCGAGGCGGCGCGCGAGGTGCGGCTGTGCGATCTGCTCTCGATGCAGAGCGGACACGCCGTCTGCGCGCTGGAGAGCATGCTCGAGGGCGACCCGGTGGCCAAATTCTTACAGGCGCCGATGCCGCACAAGCCGGGCACCACTTTCGTATACAGCACGGGTGCGACCTGCGTCTGCGCGGCGGCGGTGGAACGGCGCGCGGGTATGCCGCTGACCGACTATCTGGAGGAACGGCTCTTCCGCCCGCTGGGGATTGCAAGGCCGCGCTGGAAAACGCTCGGCGGGGTCACGCTCGGCGGCGTGGGGCTCTACCTCTCGGCGGCCGACCTCGTGCCGTTCGCCGAAATGCTGCGCTGCGGCGGCGTATACAACGGCCGGCGCATCGTGAGCGAGCAATGGATCAAAGCCGCCACGTCGCGCCACTCCATCGACGTGAACAACGGCTCGCACGACTGGACGGCAGGCTACGGCTACCAGTTCTGGCTCAACGACAACGGCAAGGGCTACCGCGGCGACGGCGCGTTCGGCCAGCTCTGCATCGTCATTCCCGACCGCGGGGTTACGTTCATCCTGCTGGCCGAGGCGACGAATATGCAGCGCGAAATGGACGTGATTATGGATTTCATCGAGCACGACGACGCGCCGGACGGCCCCGACGAGCTGCCCGGGGCGCTGTATACGCCCGCGCCGACCGAGCAGACCGCGTTCTCCCGCGTCTGGACCTGCGAGGAGAACGCCGCCGGCATCCGCACGCTGCGGCTTGACTGCGACGGCGAGACCCTGCGCATCACCAAGACCGACGCGCGCGGCGAGCAGACCATCACCGCCGGCAACGGCCGCTACGCCGTCTCGTCGTACACGATGACCAAGCTCTACCCCTGCATCTCGCAGTTGGAGGCCTACGCGCCGTTTGAGGAGCTGAAAACGGCGGCGTTCTACACGCTCGGGGACGGCGGCGTGGACGTCACCCTGCGTCATTTGGAATCGCCTCACACCGAGTATTGGCATTTCTCGCTCGGGCAGGACCCGGAATGGCGCTTCAGCGCGCGGACGGGTACCTTCACCCCGGCGCTCCGCCAGCCCATCCACGGCAAAGCGGAATAAAGTCTTAAAGCTACGGGTTGTATAAGCGAACGGCATACCGGCCGCCCAAAGGGCGGCCGGTATGCCGTTCGGCCAAGAAAGATTTGGAACAAAGGCCCTCGCCAGCCTACTCAAAGGAGAAAAGCGCTTTCACCCCGATGTGCGCGGGCGCGCGGAACCTTCGCCATAGAGGTTCTGCCACGGCACGAAGAAACGCAATGCTTTGCAGCCTGCCGTTTGCCCGCTTGCTGCTCGACCGCCCGCGCGGAAAGTCCCGCTGCCCCGTCCGAAGAAACCGTCCGCCTGCGCGCAGGCCCGATAAAATCTTGCGGCGCGCGGCTGTTCCGAACGCGGACGGCGTAAAGCCGCCGGCTTTTTTCATAGTCGGCGCAAAAGCGAACGCTTTTCGGGCGGCCTTTCGCTTGCCAAGCAGTCAAAACACGAAAAACCGGCAAACGGCATAAAAAACCGGCGCGGTGCGGCGGTTCGGGCCGCATCACGCCACGGCGCGGCCTGTCCGCGTTCTGTTTCTCTGGGAATGCTGCGTCCTGCGGGACGCGCGCGGGACCCGCCCGCAAATTTTCCGCACACGTTCTTGACAGAACATACGGGCGAAGCGCTGTCCGCGCGCGGTTTCCCGCGCGCGGACAGCGCTTCGCCCCGCCTGCAACGCAGGCGGGGCGATTTGTGCCGAACATAGGACAGGCAGCCCTTTTTATCGGCAGGAAGGCCGCCCAATGGGCGGCCTTCCTGCGTCTAACTTTGCCGGCGTATGCAGGCCGCAAAGCGGCCTGCATACGCCGGCAAAAAAGGGGCCGCCGCGCAAGGCGGTGGCTTGCGCGCGGGATTTGCCGCCGGCTGCTTATCCGCGGGCGGTATGCCGGACAGTCCACAAGCGGACAGAACAGCCTGGCCATAGGGATTGCAAATATCCGTTCGACGTGTTTGAGCAAATGCGCACCCACGCGCCGGGGCCTCTGTCTGACCTCTATGGGTTGCGTCGCCTTTGGGATGGTGTGATGCAGCCGCGCCATATGCGTCACGGCGCAGCCCTGCTTTTTCCGCAGCCCAAGGCCGCATTGCGGCAAAGACGAATACAAACCTGATTGTTGTCGGCGTCGGGATTTATTGTGTTTTATATTCTTCCCTTTTGGCGTGCGCACAAGGCAGACGGGGCGTCCTCCAAGCGTTCCGAAAGCAGACGCTCCGGCGGCACGTCGAACGCGTCGCTGATCAGATAAAGCGTAAGCACGGTGACTCTCGCGGAATGCACGCCGCTTTCGAGCTTCCGCAGGGTACACGGGGCAAGGCGCAGCAGACGCGCCGTCTCCTCGACGGAAAAGCCGTGCGATTCGCGCAGCCAGCGGACGTTGCGGCACAGCGTTTCCCAAGCGGGCGGATTTTGGGAAGCCATCCAAACGTCACCCCCTTTCCGGCGGCTCGGTTGCGGCCGATTCGATTTTTGTTCGGTTCGTTCCGCGGCCTCAACGGTCCAAGCGGTCGGCAAAAAGCTCTGACGCTTGTACGCCGAACTTTTTTCGGATGCGAAACAGGATTCGTATGTCCCATTTCGGCATCCATTCGCCGCGCTCAACGGCGCGCAGCTTGACAGGCGAAATGCGCAGCACAAAAGCCATTCGAAGCAGGGAATACCCATGCGTTTGACGCAGCAGCACCATGTTATGGCAGAAATTTTCCCATTCGTTCGCATTTTGAACAGGCTTCATATTTTCACTCCGTTCTGATTGATGGCTATATTATAACATAATTTTTTTCAAATGTGCCGATATACCACGAATTGATGTAAAATCTTTGATTTGGCTTTCCGTTTTCATATTGTTATACGTTTCAGCGCCGATTTCCACGTCCTCACACAGCATTTTCGGAGCCGTTTTACATTGGTATTTTGAATGAAGAACGGTTCTATTCACTCTTTTTAAGTGTATTATACGCTATTTTGGCGTAAATGTCAATACTCTTTTTAGATGTATGTTATAATGACTTACGAAATTAAGCTTGAGGAGAAATCAAAGTTGGACAATAGAATCAGAGATTTAAGAATCGATCATGATTTGTCTCAAAGAGAAGTAGCGGAAGCTATACACACCACACAACAGCATTACAGCCGAATTGAACTGGGGAAAACAGAAATCACCGGCGAAAGTCTAAAACAATTAGCCATTTTTTACGACGTATCAGCAGATTATATCCTTAGGCTGACCGATAACCCCCATCCCACACATTCTTGATTTTTGGAACGAGCTTTTTGTTTATATCGCATTACACGAAATTCTGCACATCAAGGAGAAAATATGAATAGGTTAAAAACATTAAGATTACAGCGGAGGCTATCACAAAAGGAAGTAGCCAATGTTCTAAATATTTCACAGCAACAATACAGCAGAATCGAAAAGGAAGATGTAAAAATCAACGCTGACAAGCTTATAAAACTTGCAAAGTTGTTCAACACATCTATCGACTATATTCTCGGTCTAACCGACAATCCAAAGCCTTATGATTCATAACGCTTTTTGCCCTCTCCATTCTTTATTTTAATAAACGCCGCCTTTCCGTTTGATGCACTTAAACCGACGCCTTGCAGAGTCTATGCTCCCGCGCGGGGAGGCCGCCTACGGCGGCCTCCCCGCGCGAGAGCCGCTTTACCGCCGCTTGGGCGAACCGAAAAGCCGCCGCTGTGCAAAATGAGCCGCACGATGAACCCGCCGAAATAGCCGCGTACCGCACAAGCAACGAATGCATCGCACGGATTTTTCCTGCCATAGAGACATTTGCATGCATCTTAAATCTTCGTCTTTTCTCGTATTACAATCATTTTACTCATAAAAGGCGTATATCCGCACATTTTTCAAAATCTATGATATAATATCGGCAAATAGAAATCTTATGGAGAAAAGCAAATGTACCGAATCAAAGAATTAAGAAAAATGCGGAAATGGAATCAAAAAGAAGTAGCAGAGGCCATATATACAACACAGCAGCAATACAGCAGAATCGAATTGGGAAAAACCGATATAAGCGATTTCACGCTGAAACGACTGGCGAGCCTTTACAATGTGTCAACCGACTACATTCTCGGGCTGACCGACAATCCAAAGCCGTATGATGCATAACGCCGTCTCCCCTTGCCGTTTGTCATCCTCACAAATACCGCCTCTTTTTTGATGCGCCTCGGCCGACAGCTTCCATCCCGCGCGGGGGCGGCCGCCGCAGGCGGCCGCCCCCGCGCGGGAATGCGCGAGCTGCCTTTTCGTCATTCCGTCCAATCCGAGCCGTCCTGCGTACCGAACAAAAACGCGCAGCTTTTCCTTTCGTATGCAGGCCGCAGAGCGGTACAAAACCGTTTTCCCATCCCAAAACGACTGATTTCCAACAGCCCACATAGCAATCGCCGCGCAAACGCACTCCGCGACGCTGCGAGACAACACAAGGCGTCCTGTCCGAATTTTCGGACAGGACGCCTTCTTCTTTTTCCTTCCGCCGCGCCGCTACGAGAGCACGCGGAAGCCGTTATAAGCGTCGATATCGGCCTGTCTGCGGAAATAGATCAGCTTACTGCCCATCTGCGCGTCGGTTTTGCAGAACCGCGTATAGGTATTGACGCCGCCGGCGCGGTCGGTGATATTCGCCTCGACCTGCACGTCAAACGTGTACAGGGTGCCGTTAATGCGGATATTGTTCCAGATATGGCCGGAATAACCGCCGGAGATGTTATTCGTCTTGCCCTCGACATAGAAGCATTCCAGCCCGACGGCGCGGGTCATCACCATAAACGCGGCGGAATAGTCGTTGCAGACGCCGACGTCGGAGATCAGGATGTCATACGCGCGGAGGATAACCTCGCGGTCGCGCGAGGAATAGGTCCTGCCGCCGAGCAGGCTGATGTAGTCGGTCCAGTACTTGCTGCCGCGGCCGTAGGTGATGTTATCCACCAGATAATCGTAGATGGCGCGGGTCTTTTCGTAGGTCGTCATGCCGGGCGTGAAGATTTCGTCGAAGATTCGGTCGACCAGCTCGTCCACGGCAGCCACGCCGGTACGCGTGGGGTTGAGCGGCGCGCTGTTCAGAATGGACTGCACGTCGCCGGCGGTATTCCCCGCCGAAACGAACACGGTGCAGGTGGCCGTGCTGCCGTCCGCGGCGCGCGCGGTTATGGCGGCGCTGCCCGGCTTTTTCGCCTCGACACGGCCGCCGGAGGTGACGGCCGCAACGCTTGGATCCGAGGACGACCAGCTCACGGCGGCGTTCGCCGTCAGCAGCGCGGAATTCCCCGCGGTGAGCGAAAGCTCCTTACTGCTGAGCTTGAGCGAGCTGCTCGAGGCGCCGCGGACCTCAAGCTGGCAGGAGGCCGATTTGCCGTTCGCGGTCGAGGCGGTGACGACGGCCTTCCCCGCGCCGACGGCGGTGACGACGCCGTTTTCCACGCGGACAACCGACGTATCCGAGCTTGTCCACGCGACCTCGGCGTCCTCCGCGTCGGCGGGCGTGACCGTCGCCGTCAAGCGGAAGCTCTTACCCGCGTCGAGCAGGACGGTGCGGTAGTTGAGCGCAACGCTCTCGACGCCGGCGGCGGTAACCGTTATCTTACACGAAGCCTTTTTTCCGTTGGGCGACGCGGCGGTGACGGTCGCGCTGCCGCTGCGCAGAGCGGTGACAACGCCGTCCTCCACGCAAACGACCGACACATCCGAGCTTGTCCACTGCAGGGTCATATCCGAAGCCGCGGCGGGCAGGACGGCAGGCGAGAGCGTGAGCGACTCGCCGGCCTTCAGCGCGGCGGCGGTGCGGTCGAGCGTGACGCTTTCGACCTCTGCGGGCTTGATCTCAAACGCGCAGGAGGCGCTTTTGCCGTTGACGTCGATGGCGTAAACGCGCGCCAGACCCGGGCCGACGGCGGTGACGACGCCGTCCTCTACGCGGACGACCGACTCATCCGAGCTTGTCCACACGATGGCGTCGGCGTCCGACGCGCCGCTGGCGGAGAGCGTGAATTTCTTCTCCGGCGCAAGGATGACGGTGCGGTAATTGAGCTTTATATCGGCGATCGCGCCCGTCTCGGGTACGGCGGCGGGGCCGTCGTCGTCCGCCAAAACGGCGTGGATGCCCGCGCCCGGCACCAGCGGCGCGGGCGAAGTGCTTTGGGCGGCATATGTATCCTCTGCGCCGGACGTGCCGCACGACGCGAGCGCGGCGCACGCCAACAGCGCGGAGAACGCCAGAACGGCGAACTTTCTAATCAAGCGGGAAACCTCACTTCCATGTACCCGACGGCACAGCAAAAAATTCGACTTTTATAAGAATACCATAAATATCCAAGTTTGTAAACCCCTTTTCGTTCATTTTAACAATTACGGTTGAAACGACACATACAGCACGAACGAGGAGACGCAGAACAGAACCACCGCCGCCTGCAAAACGACGTCGACGGCGCGCGAGACGGCCGAGCGGTTTTCGCGGTTTTCGGACAGGCGCATGCCGAGGAAGAGGGCGCCGACGACGGCCAGCGGCACGACGTAGCGGAAATCCTGCGTGCAGTTGTAGGGATAGTCGAAGCAGAATTTAATATACATGCCCAGCATCGAGGCGACCAGCACGCCGAAGAAGGCGCGCAGTCCGCCGCAGAGGAAGCTGTTTTTGGCGAACACATAGCGCAGCAGCAGCACGAACGCCGCCACGGCCAGCAGCAGGTTGGAAAGCGAGAGCACATATGCGAAAACCGAAAGCAGCGGCTCGTTCTTGCCGATGTAATACTCGCCAAACACCGAGGTCTTCAGCATCGTCAGCGGAATGTTGTAATCGAAGTAGTCGTAGCCGTAGCTTTTCCCGCGCGCAATCCAGACGTCGGGCGTGCGGACGTCGAACAGTCTGCGCCAGACCGGGTAGTCGCCGAGGTACTGGATGTTGCTCTTTCCGATGTCGGGGACATAGGTCAGCGGCGTGTCGGTGCGGATGAGGTTGCGCACACCCCACCACAGGCCGAGCGGGAAGCAGACGGCGGCAAACGCAGCGAACTGCCCAATCAGCCGCTTAAAGGCGCGCGACTGGAAAAACTTCACGGCGAACAGCACGGCGATTGCGGGCGCGACCATCGCGACCGACAGCTTGGTCATCATCCCCAGCCCGACGGCGAGCGCGACGCACAGGATGCGCGGCAGGGTCGGTTCGCGGTACCAGCGGACGGCGGCCAGCACCGACAGCAGGGAGAACAGCACGCTGAGCATATCGTTGTTGACGCTGCCGGCAAGGATGATGAACGACGGGTGGAAGGCGACGACGGCCATCGCCGCCACGAGACCGCGTCCCTTCAGGCCGAGCAGGCGGAAAAGGCTGCGCGAGACGAGCATCGCCGCCGAGGAATAGAACAGCGTCAAAATCTGAATGTTTTCCACCGCGCAGGCGTAGAACTCCGAGCCGGCAAGCAGGGTCTGCACCTTCAGCCACGCGGCGCTGATGAGGTAGTGCAGCGGCGGGTGGTAATTCTGGTTCACGGCCGGCCGCGTGACGTCGGGCAGCGAGAGGTTGTTGTAGATGTATTCCATATACGGGATATGGCCGTTGGTGCCGCCGGCGTCGTGCTGGCGGACGAGATGGCCGGTCAGCAGGACGTACGCCGCGCGGACGGCGACGCCCGCGATGATCAGCAGCAGGACGATGCGCCCGGTGTCCAGCCGGTCGGTCGTCCGCCAATAGCTCAGCAGCGCCAGCGCGACGCACAGTCCCGTAGCGGCGACGCTCAGCCCGGGATTGGCGTAGGGAAAGAACAGCAGCCACGAAAGTGCGGCGTAAACGGCGCAGAGCGGTACGAATGCGACGGTGAACGAGCGGGGACAGTCGCGGAACGCGCGGAACGCGAGATAGGCGTAGAACGCCGTCACGCCCAGCAGCAGCACGAGCGAGGCAAACAGGCTCGGGTCGACGCCGTTCGGACGGTTGAGCGCGGCGAAGGGCAGACAGGCCGCCGCAAGCAGGAGGTAGGGATGGCGGCGCAGCGCGGCGGTCAGAACGGCCGCGGGGTCGCGCGCGGGCTGCGGTTGCGTCATAGGGAATGGCCTCCTTTATGATTTTGGTTCTGTTCGGCTGTGATGTTCGGCTTCGTTACGGTTTTGCGCCGGCGAAGGGAGAGGACGGCGAAAACGTTTGCCGGCGGGCGGGGCCTCCCGCCCGCCCGTCGGGCCGCGCGCCGCGCCGGGGACCGGCGCGGCGCGCGGCCCGGATGGGGTGTCCGGCAAACAAAAGCCGCCCGCAGCAAGGGCGGGCGGCAAACGTTTCACGACTCTTTCTTCTCGTGGTATTCCTTTTCCGCGTTCACGTTCCAGACCGCGTCCCGGCTGCCGTCGCCGGCGATGGCGCGCACCGCCTCCATGGCCGTGAGCATCGAATGGTCCATATTGTTGTACTTGTGCTGACCGTTGCGGCCGATGCAGTAGAGGTTTTCAAACGTATCGAGGTAGGCGCGTACCTTGTCGAACTCGGCGTAGGTGCCGAAGTAGGCGGGATACGCCTTCTTCACGCGGACGCGCACGGCGTCCTTGACGTCGGCGCCGCTGATGATGCCAATATGCTCAAGCTCTTTTTTCGCAAAGTCGATGAACGCCTCGTCGCTCATCTCCCACATCTCGTCGCCCTCGTTGCAGAAGTATTCCAACCCGATCCAGACCGTATGCTCGGGGTCCTCGACCATATAGGGCGACCAGTTGTTGAAAATCTGGAGGCGGCCGATGCGCACGTCGCGCTCCTGCACATAAATCCAGCAGTCGGGCACGATGTTCGAGAGCGTTTTCATCTTCGTCTTGTTCTGAATGAGCAGCTTGTCCACCAGCAGGCCGACGGTGATGAAATCGCGGTAGGGCAGCGCCGAGGCGATGTCCGCCACGTCCTGCGGGACGCCGCCGTCGAACGCAGCGACAAGGTCCTTGATGGGCATCGAGGACAGATAGTAGTCGCCGGTATAGGTGCGCTCGCCGTCCTTTTCCTCGGCGACGACGCCGGACAGGCGGCCGTTTTCGGTCAAAACCGTCTTGACGCGCGCGTTTTTCACAATCACGCCGCCGCGGGCGACGATCTCGTCCGCCAGCGTCTCCCAAAGCTGGCCGGGTCCCTTTTTCGGATAGATGAACTGCTCGATGAGCGAGGTCTCGACGTTCTTGCCGTCGCCGCTGCGGGTGAAGGGCTTTTTCATCATCGTCCAAAGCGCTTTGAAGAGCGAAAGACCCTTCACGCGCTGCGCGCCCCAGTCCGCAGAAATGGAATCGGGGTTGACGCCCCAGACCTTTTCGGTATAGTCCTCAAAGAACATTTTGTACAGCGGCGCGCCGAAGCGGTTGATGTAAAAGTTCTTAAGGTTGGTTTCCTTCTTCTTGAAAATCGCCGACCAGACGTAGCCGAAGCCCGCCTTCAGCGTGTTGGCCACGCCCATATTGCGAATCGTTTCGCCGCTCAAAGAGATGGGATAGGCGAAAAACTTGCGGCGGAAGAAGATGCGCGACACGCGCGTGCGCACGAGCATCACGCGGTCGGTCTGTTCGGGGTCGGGACCGCCGGGCGCGAGCGGCTTCTCACGGCCGAGCAGAGCGTCGTCCATCGACGGGGCGCCCTGAATGGGCATCAGATTGCGCCAGAAGTCCATTACCTCGTCATTCTTCGAGAAAAAGCGGTGGCCGCCGATGTCCATGCGGTTGCCGTTATAGCGCACGGTGCGCGAAATGCCGCCGATATAGTCCGCCTCCTCCAAGATGACGGGACGGATGTCCGTTTTGGTCAGCAGCTCGTAGGCCGCCGTCAGCCCTGCGGGTCCGGCGCCGATGATGACAGCCGTCTTCTGTGCTTCGCTCATTCTTTCTCTTCCCCTTTTTTACCGTTTCCGGCGTTCTTTCCGCCGTAGACGAAGATTTTGCGTCCCAAATAGTTCCAGACCATGACAATGCCGGCAACCACGATTTTGACCGGCAGAAGAAATTTGTCGCCCAGCAGTCCCACGCCCAGCATCATCCCCAGCTCGGTCAGCGCCAGCCCGATGAGGCCGACGACGCCGAAAATCAAGAACGCGCCCACGCTCTTTCCCTTTTCCTGCTGGCCGGGACGGTTGAACACGAACAGGACCGACAGGACGTAGTTGACGACCAGCCCGACGAGAAAGCCGACCGCCGTCGCCGCGGCGGTGCGCCCGTCCGCGATATGGAGGAACAGGAGATCGAAGCTGAACTCGCCGAACACGAAATGATAGAACAGCATCAGCGACGCCGTGTCCGCTATGAAGGCGATGCCGCCGACGACACAGTATTTCAAAAATTCGATCACCTGTGCGGAACGGAGCAGCTCTTTGAGCTTATGCAACGTGATCCCTTCCCTTTTTCTGTTCTGCAAAGCCTGTCCGTCGAACCGGCGCGGCGGCGCGTTTTCCGCCGGACGTCCGGCGGCGAGCCGTAAGGCGCGGCCGGAAATCGCGGGGACGGCGCGCTTTGCTTTTGCTTATGGTACCATTTTTCTTCCCGTTTGTCAACCGTTAAGTCACCGCCTTGTCGAAAAAGTGTCTTTTGCCCGTCCCGCGACGGTAAAAAACGCGGACGGGCAGGCGAAGGTGCGCCGAAAAACAAGCCGGCGGGCGGGCGCGCGCCGCCTGCGGACACGGCGCCTCCGCCGCGCGCCTTTCCGACCGTCCGGCGTGCTTGCGGGAACGCGCAGGCGCTTACCCCGCGCGCACGATACAGGACCGGCTTCGCGTTTTTTCTTTCGGCTTGGGTTTCGCTTACCCCGGCGCGCACGATACAGACCCGCAGCACGCCGAAGTCGGAAAAGGCGCTTGCCCTGCGCACGCGTTGTCCGCGCGCGGCGCACGATTCCGCAATCATTTCTTCGGCGATTCCGGCATATGCTTTACAAACAAGAGGAAAGGAAAAGCCGTTATGAACAAAGCGATCACGATGAAAAAAACGATACGGGACGACGACGGGCGCGACCTGCTGCGGATCGCCTCCGACACGCTGCCCGACGCGGGACACAAGGCGATCGAAGCCTTTTATACCAAAAGCGACCGCGATTTTCAGCAGTCCTGCGAAAAGCTGCTGCTGCCGCGCGCCAAACGCGACAGCGCGGACGAGCGCTTCAAGCCCTTCGGTGCGGTTCGGCGGCTGACGATCGCCTGCGACACGCCCGAGCTGCTGTCGGTCGTCTGCGACGTTTCCGTCTACGACGGGCGGCGGCGCGACGTAACACGACACAGCGAGAGCTGGGATCGGACAAACGGCGTGCTGCTGGCCTTTTCCGACGTTTTTGTCAAGGGCGCGGAAAAGCCGCTGCTGGCGCTGCTGCGCGAGCAGGCGGTCGAGATGCAGGAAAGCGGCAAGCGCAGCCATTATTCCAATTACGAAACGCTGCTGCGGCGGCATTTCTCCAAAAACGCGTTCTTTTTCACGCCGGAGGCGGTGGGCTTCTTTTACCAGCCGAACACGCTGGGCATCTCCGACAAGCCGTTCGTCTATCTGCTCCCGCGCGGAACCCTGCGCGAGCGCGAATTGTTCAAAAGTACAACCTTTTGAGCGAAAAACACCTTGACAGCGGCGGCGGAATGCGTATAATGGGATGCATAAGGACGCGCGCTGCGGCAGCCGTTCTCCGCAGCGGGAAAGGATGAATATCAAAATGAAACAGATACGCGTTGCAATTCTCGGGCAGGGCCGTTCGGGCCGCGACATCCACGGGCTGCATTTGAAGAAGGACACCGAGCGCTTCAAGGTCGCCGCCGTCGTCGAGCCGTTCGACGTCCGCCGCGAGCGCGCCGCAAGCGAATACCCGGGCTGCGACACCTATTCCGATTACAGAGCGCTGCTGGAGCGCAAGGACATCGACCTCGTCGTCAACGCCACGCCGAGCCACCTGCATTTTCCGATCACGAAGGAATTTCTTTCCGCCGGCTTCAACGTGCTGACCGAGAAGCCGTTCGTTCCCACCGTCGCCGAATGCGACGAGCTGACCGCGCTGGCCAAGGAAAAGGGCGTGCATATGCTGGTGTTCCAGCAGAGCCGCTTCGCCAACTACTTCCAGAAGGTCAAGGAAATCATCGCCGGCGGTAATCTGGGCAGGATTGCGCACATTTCCATCCAGTTCAACGGCTTTGCGCGCCGCTGGGACTGGCAGTGCTGTCTGGACTTCAACGGCGGCAACCTCGCCAACACCGGCCCGCATCCGCTGGACCAGGCGCTGAATCTGATGGACAACTACGGCGAGATGCCCAACGTCTTCTGCCATATGGACCGTCTGAACACCTTCGGCAACGCGGAGGACTACTGCAAGCTGATTCTGACCGCGAAGGACCGCCCGCTCATCGACCTTGAAATCTCGTCGGCGGACGCATATCCGCTCTACACCTACAAGATTCACGGCACCAACGGCACGCTCAAGGGCACGATGGCGCACATCGACTGGAAATATTTCAAGAGCGAGGAAGCGCCCGCGCAAAAGCTCATCCGCGAAACGCTGACCGCGGGCGAGGAAAAGCTGCCCGCCTACTGCTCCGAAACGCTCAAGTGGTACGAGGAAAGCTGGGACGGCGACCCGCAGGCGCCGTTCATCGCCGCGGTGGAGGAATACTACACGCAGATTTACCGCCTGTTCACCGAGAACCGGCCGCATGACATCCGCATCGAGCAGGTGCGGCAGCAGTTGGCCGTCATCGAAGAGGCGCACAGACAAAACCCCCAGATTCACTGAAAGCAAAGGTCCGCTCCCTTTTTCGGGAGCGGACCTTTTTCATCCACGCAGGCGCACTTGACGCTTTTGCAAGCGCCAGCCGCGAAAGGTGAGGCCGCCCGCCGCCCC
>ERZ827524.2210-NODE-2210-length-14745-cov-5.289857_pt1 | contig 14745 bp, 12 predicted proteins | sample MGYA00519702_ERZ827524 | MGnify/ENA primary metagenome ERZ827524 (study PRJEB31778, sample SAMEA3449341) | human gut metagenome | biome: human gut; feature: human-associated habitat; material: faeces | place: United Kingdom | collected 2010/2012 ...
CCGCAGGGGTTTCGGGCGGGCGTGTTCCTGCTGCTTCTGCTGGTGACGCCGATTGCGCTCGTGTTCTTCTTCTTTGCGCCGCAGTCGGTCGGCCTGATCCTGAATGCGGACAGCACCGATGCGATCGCGGCGGGCGCAATCTTTATGCGCTGGGTGGCGCCGTTCTACTTTGTGATTGCGCTCAAAATCGTCATCGACGGCATCCTGCGCGGCTCGGGCGCGCTGCGCTATTTCATGATCTCCACCTTTATCGACCTTGTCATCCGCGTGGCGCTCTCGTTCCTGCTGACCGACAGCGCGGGCTATATGTCCATCGTCTACGCGTGGGTGATCGGCTGGGTGGTTGCCGCGGCGCTGGCCGTGCTCTTCTACCGGCTCGGCGTGTGGAAAAAGCGGCTGCCGCCTGCCGATGAGGCGGAAGGTATACAAACCGACTGTTAAAGAAAGGAATTGGAAAACAAGATGAAAAAATGCATTGCGCTCCTCTGCGCCGTCCTGCTTGCGTTCGGCACAGTGTTTACGCCTTCGCTGCTGGCGGCGGGGGACATCTCCGAAGCGCTGCTGGAGGGCGCGGCCGCTTCCTATGCGGACGGCTACCTCTACGTCGGTGAAAAGCTGACCGCATCGGACGTCGCCGCGCTGTTTGACGGGAACGCGTCGGTCTCCGGCGTCGGCCGGAACGAATACGCCGGCACCGGCGCGATTGTGTCCGTGGACGGACAGACGGCCGAGCTGGTCGTGCGCGGCGACCTCAACGGCGACGGCTGCAAGACCGCGTCGGACTATCTGCTGCTCAAGCGCGCCGTGCTCGGCCTTTCCGCGCCGGAGGGCGCGGTCGGGCAGGCGGCCTGTGTCACCGGCGGCAGCACGCCGAAGCCGTCCGACTACCTGACGTTGAAAAAGGAGATACTGTTTCCGATGGAAAAGCAGGATTACAACGGCACCAAACTCGCCTATATCCCGCTGGACGACCGGCCCGTGAACGTGGACCGCGTCATCTATCTGGCCGAGAGCGGCGGCTTTGAGGTGCTGATGCCCGACGCCGACCTCTACTCCACCAAGCTGGACGGCAACGGCACCAACAGCAACGGCACCACCCTCGGCGACCCCGCCGCGCTGACGGCGTGGCTGCGCGAGGCGGACAAGGAATGCGACTATTTCGTCATTTCGCTGGACCAGCTTCTTTCCGGCGGTCTGGTCGGCTCGCGGTACCTTTCCAACACCGATTTGACGAAGGAGTACGAGATCATCGATTTCCTGGTCGAGCTGTGCGAGAACAACACCGTCTATGTGTTCGATACGGTGATGCGGCTGGCCTCGACCGTCAATTACAACGGCCTGCAGCAGGAGGAGTATAACCTCTTCCGCGCTTACGGCGCCGAGCCGCGCGCGACGCTTTCGGGCAGCGCGCTGACGATTGAAAACATCGTCGCCGGCTATAAGAACGGGACGGACGGCAGTCCGATCTCCACCTCGCTTTCGGAGGAGAAAATCAACAGCTACCTCGCCTCGCGCGAGCGCAAGCTGCGCCTAATCGACCGTCTGCTGCGCAACGGAGGCGACAAGCTGGCGTATCTCTTCGTCGGCGTGGACGATTCCACGCCCGGCAACACCATCCAGACGAACGAAATCAGCTATATCCGTTCGCTGCTTGGCGAGCAGGCGACGCTGTACGCCGGCACCGACGAGCTGGGGATGATGGGCGTCGCGCGGCTGGCGAGCGACCTTGCGCCGCGGCAGGTCACGGCGCGCACGCTCTATTACGGCGGCGGCGCGGACAAGCCGGCGGATGATTACGACATCGAAACGCTGCGCGAAAATCTGGAAAAGCACCTCGGCTCGGTCGACGTGGCGGTCGAGACGACGGCGAAGGGGGACGCCGACTTCGACATCCTTGTGCTCACCCGCACCTCGAGCGCGCAGGCTGCGGTCCATTCGCTCGTGGATAAGCTGCAGAAAAACATCGACGCGCATATCCCCACCGTCGTCATCGACGCGTCGTCGGGCAGCAGCCGCGTGCTCGCGCAGAAGTTGGTGGACGAGCAGATTCCGCTGACGATGCTGCTCGGCTACTCGAGCTGGAACACCGTCGGCAACGCCATCGGCATCGCCGTCGCGCAGGGCGTCGTCCGCTATGATTATCTGCAATTCAGCAAAACGGTCACGGCGGCGTCGGACGCCGGCTTCATCAAGGGCGCGGCGTTTGCATACCTCAAGGACATTGCGTATATCATAGAAAAGGGCCGTTATCTGGACCCGTGGCAGAGCAGCGCCCAGCTTCAGGCGCAGTTGATGTCCGGCACGCTCGGCGGCGACGCGTTGCTGGCGCTGATGGAGGGCAAGGCGTATATCTGCGGGCTGGACGAATACCGCACGGGCAAGGTGCGTTCGATTTCGGTGTCGAACGTCCGTTTTCCGTGGAACCGCACGTTTGAAATGACATTTGCGCTCAATCCCGTGCTGTATTGACCGGCGCGGGAGGGGGAAAGCGGCCGGCCGGAAACTTGTTTCCGGCCGGCCGGCCGCGTCTGCGTCTGTGCGGGAGGCCGCTTGGCGGCCCGTCCCGGCGTTTTGGCGAAAAATGGCTTCCGCCCGCGTGCAAATGCCCGCCGGTATCGCCGAAACAGGTCACAACGGCGGCTCTGCAAAAGCAGGCCGTACCTCGCGCGTTCCTTATTACAAACGGACGGAAAGAAAAGCTGTTTTTTTTAGGAAAACAGCTAACCGTTTCGGATTTTCTTCACTATACCTTACGGAACACGCAGAACAACGAAGCAAACGGAGGGCATGCATATGAACGACAACGCGCTGCACAATCGGATCGCCGAGGCGTCCAAGACGCTCTTTTCCTACTGTATGGCGAGAACGCCCAATCGGTGGGAGGCCGAGGACCTTTGCCAGGACATCCTCTGCGAGCTGGTTAAATCGTCCGCGCGCCTGCGGGACGAGCGGGCGTTTTACGCGTTTATGTGGTCGCTGGCCGGCAACGTGTATAAGCAGTGGTGCCGGAAGCGCGCGGGGGCGCGCACCTGCCCGCTCCCGGAGGACGTCGCGGAGATACCCGCGGCCGCGGCCGACGACGAATCCGACGAGGTGCTTTACCTCCTGCGGCGCGAGCTGTCCCTGCTTTCGGAAAAATTTCGCCGCGCGACGGTGCTGTATTATCTGGAGCGGAAATCCTGCGCCGAAATCGCGTGCAGCCTTGGCGTCAGCGAGAGCATGGTCAAGTATCTGCTGTTCAAATCCAGAAAGAAATTGAAAGAGGGGTTCGAAATGGAACGAAAACTGGGTATGCTCAGCTATGCGCCTAAATCGCTGGTCCCGCTCTACAACGGCGAGGGGCCGAATCGGTTTTGGAATTTCATGCAAAGCAGGCTGAAGCAGAACATCGTGTCCGCCTGCTACAACGACGCGCTGACGGACGAGCAGATCAGTCTCGAAACCGGCGTCCCGCTGGCCTACCTGGACGAGGAAATCGCAGCGCTTGTGGATCGCCGCATCCTTGTGCGGGAAGGGCGGCGCTGCAAAGCGAACGTGATCCTTCTCACATCGGACTGCGCCGCCGAAATTGCCCGCGGCGCAGTAGAGACGCAGGAAAAAATCGCCGATGCGATGGGCGATTTTCTGGAAACGCGTTTGCAGGCGTTTCGGGAAATCGGCTTTGCCGGCGCGGACTTTTCCGACGGCTCGCTCCGCTGGCAGCTCTTGACGTTCCTCCTGCGCGCCGTGCTTGCCGTTCCCGACGGCGGGGAAATGCAGCCGCCGCAGACCGCTTGGGGCGAGCGCGCCTATCTGTGGCTGGCCGAGCCGGAGGCGGTCGGCGGGTACAGCTTTTCCGTTTCGCAGGTTGAAAGCCGCGATGGCGACGTCGTCTTTTTCTGCGACTTCCTGCCCGCGCCCAAGAGCGACCACCACGACTTCTACGGCAATGCGCGCTACGTCGACATCCTCTGCGACATAGCGCACGGCCGCAGCGGCGGCTTCAGCGCGTATGACCGGGAGGCGGTCGCGGAAATGGTGCGCAAGGGGGATGTGCGCGCTGCGGACGGCGTGTTCAAGGCCGCAATGCCGGTATTTACACAGGCGCAGTACGGCAGGGCGGACGCGCTGGCGCAGCGTTTTGCCGAGGAGCGGCTCGGGCCGCTGCTGCGGTGTGTCTCGCAGACTGTCGAACGGGTTCTGCGCGAACACACGCCCGCGCATTTGCAGGGACAGGTACCTGCAATCGCCGACGCGAACCGGTTTTTGTACGCCTTCTGCGCCCCTGCGCAGCTTTTGGTCGAGCGAAGGATACTGTCGGCCGATTGGAAGGCGACGGAAATGCCGACTGTCAGCGTGATGCTGTATGAATAGCAGCCTGAAAAACGGGCGCGGCGCGGCGGGTTCCCCGCCGCGCCGCGCCCGTTTGCAGCGTGTCCGGCCGCGATGCGTGTTTTCGAATACGGCGCATGCTTTGCGGCCGACGCAAGGCACACCGAAAAAGCGGCTGCTTTGTCTGGCGCTGGAACGAAACGATAGCGCGCAGCGAATCACAGCGGATGCGCAGATAGGCCGGCGGCCTTTTTGCTGCCGTCCTGCGCGGCGGAACACTGTCATATGCGCGGCGGACTTGCGGTCGGTTCATTGTGCCGGTCTGCCGTCGTAAACGGCAAAATTGTTCTGTAACCTTTTGAGCGCATGACGGGTATTGGTTTATGAAAGGCGCCGAATCCTCTGCCGGATTCAGCCGGACGGAATCGGCAACGAACCGTTTTTTTGCTTTGCTGCCGGAGGGAGAGTGGACTTGTGAAAAGCCGTAGTAAGCTGTATTTACTTCTCGTGCTGACTATTTCGTTGAGCTTGGCGGCGTTTGCACCGCAGACGGCGTCCGGCGAAGCGGAAACGAACCGTCCCGATAAAATAGACGCCGCCCTTTGGGACGTAATGTGCGCGTCAGACGGGGACGAGTGGATACCCATTGAAATTTCACTCTACGATTTGGATGAAAACGCATTGTTTGCCAAGCTGAAAGACAAAACAGGGCTGGATGCGGAGGTGTTCCGCGACGAAGCGCGGTTTGAAAAGGAAGTCGCTTTGAAAATCCGAGAAGCGGTAGAGCAGACAATCGGTTCGGGAACGGTGCAGGCGTCCGGCAATACTGTCCGATTGTCAGATGCATCGCTGGGTTCGCTGAAAACGGCCCTTTCCGGCGAGTTGGAGTATTTGTTCCATGACGCTTTATGGGAGGAGCTTCGGGAAGTTGAACCTGACAGAGTGGCAGATCGGCTGATTGCCAAAGCGAGAAAGACGTTTCAAGCTGAAAAAAACAAAATGCTGCGAGCGGAACAGACGGCTGCGAATGAAGCATTTGCGGCGCTTTATGTGGAGCCGAGAAACAATCAGGTCGTGAGCGTAAGGCACTATTTTGCTTCTATATTGGTGAGAGCGAAAAGCGAGGATATTCGGTATTATGCGCAGTTGGAAGAAGTCGCCGCTGTTTTCTATGCGCCGGTATACCAAGCGGAAAATGCATTGGGAGTTATACCTGCCCAAGTCGGCGCGGATTCGTCAACGGATTGATTTTCGATTACGAAAGGAGAAATTGATTTATGAAAAAGTATGGCAAGCTGTATTTACTTCTCGTGTTGACTATTTCGTTGAGCTTGACGGCATTTGCGCCGCAGACGGCGTCCGGCGAAGCGGAAATGAACCGTCCCGATAAAATAGACGCCGCTCTCTGGGACGTAATGTGTGCGTCAAGCGAGGACGAATGGATACCGATCAACATCCTGCTTTGTGGTATGGACGAAACGGAACTGCAAGGTAAAATCAAGACCAAAACTGGGATGGATCCTGCGGTATTTCTTGATGAAGCGCGGTTTGAAAATGAAGTCGCTTCGAAAATCCGGGAAGCGGTAGAGAAAGCGTTCCGCGCAGAAGCGGCGCAGCCGGCCGGCGATGCCGCAGAGTTATCGGACGCGTCGCTGGCTTCACTGAAAACGGCCCTTTCCGCAGAAGTGCAGTATGCGGCAGATGATGACCTTTTGCAGAAAATTACTGAAATTTCTCCCAATAAAATTGCCGATGAACTCATTCTCAATGTGAGATGCAAATATCAGTCCGAAAAAAGTAAGGTATTAAAGGAAGAACAATTAGCTGTGAATAATGCGTTTGTAAAAATGCATGTTGAGACAAACAACAATGAAGTTAGGTTTGTGAGTTATTATATTCCGTCCCTTTATATTACGTCAAAAAAAGCCGATATTCTGTATTATGCACAGCAAGATGATGTTGTGTCGATTTGCTACGATGATCCCGACTTTCAGCTTGTTCCGGCATTGAATGATATACCTGCCCAAGTCGGCGCGGATTCGTCAACAGGTACGAAGAGTGTAAATTTCAACGATGGTAATGGCTTTTTAGGACATGGAATCTCAATCGGTATTCTTGAAGCGGGAGGGGTCATCGACATAGCATCTCCTCATTTTGATGAAGACAGAATGATAATTGTGCCAAATGGTAATGAAAAATTGGTTGCGGATACGCATGCATCGTTGGTAACGGCGATTGCAGCGGGAGAAAGAGTCGGCTATAACAGCGTGGTCTATACGGGAATCGTACCCGAAGCAACCGTATATGTTACGCGCGCGTCCAGTGTCGCTACGTTTGTTTCTGGACTACATGCTTTGCATGATAGCGGTGCACAGGTAATCAATATCAGCCTTGTGATGCTCGGTTCGCAAACGTATACTTATATGGACAGAGATTTGGACTATTTTATAAATACCACAGGAGTGACCTGTGTGGTCGCAGCCGGAAACAATGCGAATGGGTATGGCGACGGGTCGGCGTATATCAACAGCCCCGGGTATGCGATGAACTGCATCACAGTCGGCAATCTGCGCACCAAAAGCTCGGGCGCGAGCGGCATTGGCGCAAAGCCCTATTCCCTGCACCCGTCATCGTCTTGGGAAGAGCCGAATTCGCTGCCCAGCGAGCCGGATATCTGCGCGCCCGGCACATGGGTAAGGGCCGTGCGGACAAGCACGGGGACAAATCCCTTTTTCTATGATTCGGAGGGCGTAGAGCCGACCGGCACCAGCTTTGCGGCGCCGGTCGTCACCGGGATCGTCGCGCAGATGATGGAGGAGCATTCGGCGAAAATCGGCAACCCGCAGGCAGTGAAGGCGAAAATTATGAATACCGCCCTCCCGTCGTCGGTGACGACCGTCAGCAACGGAACGGAAAGCAACCCGTATCTGCGCGACCTCAGCGGGGCGGGGATGGTGAACGCCGCCCGCGCGATGTCCGGCTATGCGTATAAATACGCGTGGAATCACGGCGCAGTGGAGCCGAATTTTATCACGCAGTTTACGGTGTCGCTTTCCGCCGGACAGAAGCTGCGGGCGACGCTGGCTTTCAGCAACAAAAACACAAATGCGATCATCCAAAACGGATTGCAGTATTACGATATGGATCTGCGGCTGGTGGACGCCGCCACGGGCGCGGTCCTGTCGGCTGCCGAGGAGAGCAGAAACAATGTGGAGATTGTCGAGTATACGGCCTCTGCCGCCCGCTCGGTCTGCGTGCAGACGCGCATTGTGCGCGGCGTTTCCCATGTGTCCGTAGATTGGGCGTTGGAGGTGGACCGCTATTGAGGATACGGCGGTTCGTTCTGCATGCGCGCCGCGCGTTCCGCTCGGTTTGCGACGAAAGCATTCCGAGCCGCACGAGCCGCACCGGCCGCGTGAAGCGGCCCGCAGCCGCAAGGAGAGGCGGGCGCGTTCTTTACGGTGCGCGCCGTCCCCTGCGTTTGAAAGCGTCCGCCTTGCGGCGTTTTTTTCTGCGGTTTTCATAGCGGGGGGGAGACGACGGTGTGCGTTTTACTTATGGCGCACGGCATTCCGCCGGCTCATAACGCAATAAAAAATACTGATTTCGCGCCTGAGATTTGGCATATATGCACAAGAACGTTCGCCGCGAATTGGAACAATTGCCCATTGACGTGTGACATATATTTGAATATAATGGAATCGTAGATATATCTCTTCCGTTTGCCTGCTGCGGCAGGCCGTCCCGTGCCGTAGGCGCGCCGTCGTATCAAAGAAGGGAGAATTTAACATGAAGTGCAAACGAGGAATTGCCGCCGTATGTATTTCCGCCGTGCTTGGCTGCTCCGCTTTGCCTGCGGCTGCTCTGGAGCCGCCGGCTATAGGTTTGCAGCCGGCGGAATCGGTCGAGCTTTCCGCTCTTGCCGAGTCGGAGATTGAAGTGCATCTGAAAAACGAGACGCCGTTGGCGACGGAAACAACGTATGACAACCTGCAGACATTTATTGCAAAGGCACGGGAACAGAGCGATGCTTCGGACGCTGAAATCGCCAAAACGCTGCTTTGCAGAATCGGGAGCGCCGATTTGGCGGAAGCCTATACCGTCGAGCAGCTTTCCGAGGTATTGAACTATGCGGAAATTGTTCGTTCAACCGTTTATTATCGGGTCAGCCGGGACGGCACAAAAACGCCGGTCACAGCGCAGGAGGCTGTCAACGCAAGGGGACGCGCGCTGGTCGCCGCCAGCTCGAATTTGTGGACGAGTTGGGAAACCTCGGATGACGGGTATATGCAGATCTATACCCAGGGTATTCGTTTGAATGAACAGCCCTCTTACAGCGGCGACGCGCGGAATCGGTATTTCAAGATCGCAACGCGGGCCGAATGGCTGCTTCAGCCGCATTGGGGACTGGAGGATCTGCAGGTACTGTCTTTTGGAAGCGCTATACTGGATACGCGTTATGAGAGCCGCGCGCATCTGTACCGTTATGACAAATGTTCGCATTCGTCGCATTACAGTACAAGGATCAATTCTTGGTGGCACTATCGTTCCAATACGGTCGACAGGCATGAGGGAGAGGACGCGGCTTCGCATGTCAATATTCTCTATCCCAACGGCTCCGCGATTGCCGCGCGGGTCAAGTTCGGGGGTATGCCAAGCGGTTACGGGTGTTATCATATAGACACGAACGGTTTGCAGAAGAATTATTTACAAATGGACACGTTGACATCGTATTTGGAAACGCAGGTTTATCTGCAGGCATATGATTCGCCTATACTGGCCGGATATTCGCATAAAATCAGCGGTGGTGATATTGGAATTTCTATCAGTACAGGCGGAGCTGGCTTTAGCTTTACAGGTGCGGACAGCCGTTCCGATTATTTTGGGCAAACGATTGTATTGGAATACAATTAGGGGGGTCATAAATGCTGTCTATCAAATGGATGCTCTCGGGCATTTTTGCGCTGCTGATCGGCATGCTCTGTATGTTCCTCAAGCTGGGCGTTGACCTGTTTTTTGTCGGACTCTTCTTCGTCCTGCTTGCGATTGTGATGTTCATCGTCGGTTTGGTGCTGAAACGATAGGAAAATAAAAAGGCGGTGTTGGTTATGCGCGCGATGAAATGTATGCTTGCGGGAATCTATCTGCTTTTGCTTGCGGGCATTTGTATGGTGGCGGCGACGATGGACAACTCGGGCGCTGCCGCCGTTTTCGGGCTGACCTTCGCGGTGCTGTCGCTGGCCCTTTTCGTCATCGGCCTATGCGGTAAGCGATAGGCGTCTTCAGCGCTTACAAAGGAATATCGAACGAAAGCCGCCCTTTTGCAAAAGGGCGGCTTTGCTTTTGGGAGCGGCGGCGTGCGGCGGCGACGGCGGCTTTAGGGCTTTTCGGCAAACCGAATCAGCCGCATGCGCGCCAGAAGCGCGAGCAGCTCGGCCTTGCGGGGCAGGTCGAGGAAGCGTCCGCAGGTTGTGAAATAGCTTGAATAGACGGTATCCAGCCCGTTTTCTTCGATTTCGGAGTACAGCCCGTCGATCCTCTGCGCAATGTCGAGCCGACAGTCGGTGTTGTGCGCCGCCAAATGCCGCAGCAGAAAGCCGAGCGCCGTGAGTTGGCGTCCGTTGACGATATCGTGCAGGCCGCGGACGTCGACGCGCTCGTCGCCGATGCAGAGGAAGCCCGGCTCCGACACGGCCAGCCTTTCGCTGCCCGAGCCCTCGGGATACGCGGAAAAGCGGTCGGCCAGCAGCGTGCGGCGGATGCGCCGCAGGGCGGGCGGGGGAAGCGGGTCGGCGGGACGTGCAAGCGCTTTGGCGGCGTCCGTCGCGTCGCTGATGCGGTAGTCCTCCATGCGGTACACGCGTTCGGCGGGCGTGAGATACTCGCCGCTGCCGCCGACGACCAGAATCGTCGATACGCCGAGGCGCTCGTACAGCTCGCGCACGCGGTCGGTGAAGGGCGTGAGCGGCTCGCGTTCGACAAGCGCCTTCATCAGCGGGTCGCGGATCATAAAGTTGGTTGCGCTGCGGTCCTCGTCGATGAGCAGCAGCGACGCGCCGTGTCCGACCGCTTCGACGACGTTGGCGGCCTGCGAGGTCGAGCCGGACGCGTGGTCGGTGGAAAAATCGCGCACGTCGCCGTCGCCGGGCAGCCAGCGGACGAACGGCGAGATGTCCAGATTCCGAATGCTGCGGCCGTCCTCCGCGGCGATGGTGACGGCGCTCTCGTCGGTCAGCACCAGCTCGCGCCCGTCGCCGGCGATATGGTCATAGATGCCGGCGGCGATGGCGTCCAGCAGCGTGCTTTTGCCCGAGTAGCCGCCGCCGACGATGACGGTTATGCCGCGTCGGACGGCCATCCCGCGCACGCCGCAGACCTCGCGCTCGTCCTCCGGCGTCGAGCGGAAGGGGACGGCGTCCGGCAGCGGCGCGTCCGTTCCCTTGGCGCGGGGCAGAATGCTGCCGTTGGCGATGAAGGCGCAGCAGTCGCTCGTTTTCAGCCACGCGCGGATGCGGCGCTGTCTCTCGGCCAGCGCAAGGGCGTTTTGCAGCGCGCCTGTGTCGAGCGAATCGACAAAACGCTGTACGGCTTGCGGCAGGTCGCGGCAGAGCATCTGGATTGACTTGCGCAGCCTGCGCAGCGGAAGCTGCACCTGCATCCGCAGGCAGAAGCAGAGCTGCGGCGAAAGCTGCCGTCGGCCGTCGGCGGGCAGCGGGTAAATCATGTTCGCGCTGCCGTTTTCATAGTATTTTTGCGGGCAGACGGCGAAGAAGGCGGCGTTCCGCACGAGAACCTCGCTGCCGGGACGCGGCAGGAGGTAGGCGCCGTTTTCGCGCTCGGTGCGGCTGCGGTTGTACAGCTCGGCATTGAGTTCGTCCGCATAAGGCAGGAACGCGCGCAGCAGGAAGTCCGCCGCCGCAGCGGACGGCGTTTCCACCGACAGCAGGGCGGCCGGGATGCGGCAGGTGACCGTGGGCTTGTCGAGCGCCTGCTTGTGCGTCATCGTGATCTCGTAGGCGACGCCGCCGTACCAGTAGACGTTGTCGCTGTCCGCGCTGCCGTCGCCGAACACGACGGGACCCTCATACATATCGCGGTAGGTCGAGGCGTCGTTCTGCATTTGCAGCAAATAGTATTTGAGTCGTTTCGTAAAAAATCCCCCTTTTTGGCTTCATAAAAACAAAACCGCACCCGATCGTACCCGAGTGCGGTTTTTTGCCTTGCGCAAAAAGGGGAGGGAGGTCTTTACATATGGGACAAAACGGCAGTCGGTCGTATCAGATTCAGCTTTGTCATTTTGTCCTCACCTCACTTTTACAGGATGCTTTATTATACCACGGCGCTTCGGCGTTGTCAAGCCCTCCCCGCGCTGCGGCGGCGGAAAATGCAGCCGACAGGCGTCGGCGGCGGACGGAAGCGCCAAAAAGCGCGAAAAAAACGTCTCCGACCGGCGGCGCATGGCCTCTCGGCTCGGCAAGAAGCGGGCATTTCCGCTTTGGAAGCTGCGGCGACGCGGCTCGCCGGACCGAAAAAACGGCAGTGCGCCCCGCTGCGCGTTGGGAAACATAAGGGGGGAAAACGAGTCGCCGTGCGTTCTCCCCGCGCTTGGGGGCAGGGGCGGTTTTCCGCAGGCTTCGTGCAGATAGACGCATTCTGCCCCGCGCCGTCCCGTCCCGATTGCCGTGTCGTTTCTCGGGCTTTGCGCAGATGGCGCTTCGACCCGACTGCCGCAGCTTTTCTCAGGCTTCGTGCAGACGGCGTCGCGCCGCCCGCTTGCGCGCCTTGCCCAGCGCGGCTGCTCTCTTAGGCTTCGTGAAGGTGGCAGCCCTCGCAGTGTCCGTCGCAGCCCGGGACCTCCATCTCGATGCCCTGCCGGTGGTAATAATCGGCGATGGCGGCCTTGATGGCCTCCTCCGCCAGCACCGAGCAGTGTACTTTCGCGGGCGGCAGGCCGTCGAGCGCCTCGATGACGGCCTTGTTCGTCAGCTTCATCGCTTCGCTGAGCGGCTTGCCCTTGATCATCTCGGTCGCCATCGAGCTGGTCGCAATGGCCGACGCGCAGCCGTAGGTGTTGAATTTGATGTCGGTGATGACGTCGTTCTCCACCTTGATATACATTTTCATGATGTCGCCGCATTTCGCGTTGCCGACCTCGCCGACGCCGGAGGCGTCCTCCAGCTTGCCGACGTTGCGCGGGTTGGCGAAATGGTCCATTACCTTTTCACTGTATGCCATGGTTTATCTTCCTTTCCCGCCGCTTTCGGCCTGTATCTTCTCCCAGACCGGGGACATATCCCGCAGGCGCGCGACGATTTCCTTCAGCTTTTCAATACAATAATCGACTTCGGCCTCGGTGCTGCTCTCGCTCAGCGACAGCCGCAGCGAGCCGTGCGCAATTTCGTGCGGCAGCCCCAGCGCCAGCAGCACATGCGACGGGTCGAGCGAGCCGGAGGTGCAGGCCGAGCCGGAGGAGGCCGCGATCCCCGCCAAGTCGAGGTGCAGGAGCAGCGCTTCGCCCTCCACGCCCTCGAAGCAGACGCTCACGTTGCCGTCCAGACGCCTGTCCGTACCGCCGTTGACGCGGCTGCGTTCGATTTCCAGCGCGCCGGCGATCAGCCGGTCGCGCAGCGCGCGGACGTGCGGGGCCGTTCGCTCCAGCCCGTCCAGCGCCGTCTCGAGCGCCAGCGTCATCCCGTGGATGGCCGGCAGGTTCTCGGTTCCGGCGCGGCGGCCTCTTTCCTGCGCGCCGCCCTCGATGAGATTCGGGAGGGACAGACCCTTCCGCACATACAGCGCGCCTATGCCCCGCGGTCCGTGGAATTTATGCGCCGAAAGCGAGAGCAGATCGATGCTTTCGCGTGCGACGTCGATGCGGACATGTCCGGCCGCCTGCACCGCGTCGGTGTGGAAGGGGACGCCGTGCGCGCGGCAGATTGCGCCCAGCTCGGCGACCGGCTGAATGGTGCCGATTTCGTTGTTGGCGTACATAACCGTCGCCAGCGCGGTGTCGTCGCGCAGCGCGGCGGCCAGCTCGGCGGGGCGGACGTACCCGTCCTCGTGCACGGGCAGGTAGGTGACGGCAAAGCCCTCCTTTTCCAGCGCTTTGAGCGTATGCAGCACCGCGTGGTGCTCAAACGCGGAGGTGACGATGCGGCGCTTTCCCTTTTTCGCGCCCGCCTGCGCCAGTCCTCGGATGGCCCAGTTGTCCGCCTCGCTGCCGCCGGAGGTGAAGTACAGCTCGTCCGGCGCGCAGCCGAGCCGGGCGGCCATACGGGCGCGGCAGTCGCTCAGCAGCTTCTGCGCGGCCTGCCCCTCGCTGTGAAGCGAGGACGGGTTGCCGTAGAAGCGCTGCGCGGTGTCGGTCATGGCGGCGAGGACGGCGGGATAGGGGGCGGTTGTAGCGGCGTTGTCCAGATAGATGCGTTTCATCGCACGTCCTCCTGTTCGCACAGGGCCAGAACGCGTTCGGCAATGGACAGGCATTGCTCCGCGTCCTGCTTGGTGAGCGCCTCCGGCACGTCCGCCGGATAGCGAGACTCGATGTAAAACTGGTTGACGTAGGCACAGTCCTTGAAATAGGGCTCGAAATCGTCGTTGTACGCGCTGGCCTTGCGGCACAGGTAAATCAGGCTGTGTCCGTCCTTGAGTTGCTTGGAGGCTTTGAGGATGAAGCCCTTCAGCCCCTTTTCGATCGCCTGCTGGCAATGGAAGGCGACGGTCGCGTAGTCGCCGCCGTGTGCGTAGAGGATCCTTGCGCTGTCCAGATCGATATGCGCCTTTGCCAGCCAGTCTTTATAAATTCTGCTGTCCGCCATACAGGCAAACCCCGCTTTCTTTGATTTTATAGGCAAACGACGACTCGTCCGCCGTCAGGTGCAGCCATTCCTCCGGCGTGTACAGAAGGATGTCGATCGGCTTGTCGCAGTCCAACTCCAGATACAGCAGCGCCAGCGTGTTCCGTTTGCTCGCCGTCGGTGCGATCACGCAGAGGTCGATGTCGCTGTCCGCCCGCGCCGTGCCTTTGGCCTGCGAGCCGAAAAGATACACGGCCCGCGCATCGACCAGCCGGCGGATCCTTTCGGTCAAATCTTCAAACATGTTCCGCAGCCTCCCTTATCCTTTAGTATCGGCCGGCGGCCGTCGTCGTTATCCGCGGCCGGACCTGATTTTTTCCTGCCGCCCATAAACCTACTAAATTAGTATGCATTGATTATAACGCATGTATCGCCGTTTGTCAAGGGTCGGAGACGAAAAAAACGAAAAAATGCGTCTGTGTCCGTCGGGCGCGCCTGTCTCCGGCCGCGTTTGACGCCGTTGCGGACTGCGCAATGGGCGGATTTCTGCTTATTCTTACTTATGCCGCGTTTGTCTCCATTTTCGCGCAAGTCTGGCCGGCGTTGCCGTCGGAATGCGTCTCGCTGCTCCCTCCGGCTC
>ERZ827524.2217-NODE-2217-length-14715-cov-5.732810_pt1 | contig 14715 bp, 16 predicted proteins | sample MGYA00519702_ERZ827524 | MGnify/ENA primary metagenome ERZ827524 (study PRJEB31778, sample SAMEA3449341) | human gut metagenome | biome: human gut; feature: human-associated habitat; material: faeces | place: United Kingdom | collected 2010/2012 ...
GCAACTTACACAACTCTGAGTATTACAGGGTTGAGAAGTAGGTGGTTTAGTACCTATTAATTTTTCACACACACTGTCAGGAAATGAATGTTTGTCATCAGTACGAGTACAAGTAACAGTACGTGTTTGAGTACCACCTCCGCACTGTACTGAGCATTGACTCCATGCTCCTAAATCCCACGAATAAGACCACATAGGTCTCCATGTACCTGACACAAATACCCAAACTTGGGGTATACTTCTCCATGCTCCGTTAAGATAAACATGGAGAAGTACGTGATGGGGAGATTTATCTATACTTACAAACAGGGGCATTTCACCCCCCCCTTCAATTTAAAATCCACTTACCGGTCTAGTAAAAGTTTGAACCCCGAGGGCTTTCGCAAACTCTGCTTCTATAGAATCAACTTCATCCAAAGTACTAGCAGCTCGAACTTTCAAAATCCACCCATACTCCTCTCCATGAAGAGTACCAAGTTGTGTGAGAGCAGTATCAGAGTTATGCTCGAGGATGTCATTGACAAATTCATCTTTAGTCTTTGCTCCATTCAGAGCTACCAAAGTTGCATCAATAAACGGGGTCGAAGCATCTTTATTATTCTTGTAAGCTTTAGCTTCTTCCAACTGAATAGGCCAGGACGACATTTCAGCTTGGGGGGTAAACCCTCCCAAGACTTCTTGACGCTTGGGATTATATGTATTCCTAATATACTCAATCAGATTATTACGAGCACGTTCTACAGTACGATAATCTTTCCAGGTTTCAGAAGCAAAATCCCAAATTTGAGTACCTTTAGTAGGTTTCGGAAATGCATCCCATTCGGATTGGTTCATAAACACAACACACTTGGGACAAATACCGTCAGGTTCAATTACATACCAACCGTCGTCCTTAATAACACAAACAATCTTTTCCCAGTGACCAGCACCAGTAATACCAGTTTCACCTTCTACCTGAACATACCTAGCTACCGGAAAATCAGGAGTTGGTCCAACAAAATAAGTCAACCCCTTTTCAACAGCCTCACTACGCATCATACTACCAGCATAAAGCATAGTATCTTCTTCGACAGTTTGCACAGGATAGTCAGCAGTATCCAAAAAAGTAGCACTAAAGTTTTGACACTCAGATACTTCTTCATCAGAAAGTTCGTACCGTTCAGTGCCAATAACTTTAAACTTATTATTTACTACAGGTTCATAGTATACAGAATCAAATTCAAATGAGAAATTAGGTTTAGTGCCAATAGGAAACACAATACCGTTAGTTTCTACAGCACCATAGCTACCAGACCACGTAACAGAACTATTCATTTCTTTTATTCCTTATAGATATTGAAACCAAATTTGATTTTCAGTTGTACCGGAAGGAGCTGCACTAGATATAACTTTAGTAGATTTATCCCACTGAGCAGAATCTTGAGCAGTTCCAGTAGTATTTCCAGTACCACCTTTAGTTATGGGAAGTATCCCAGAAATACTATCGGGTTCAATGCTAGTAACAGAAAGTATAATATCCTTAGTACCATCGAACTCTACAGGGTCGCTGGAAGCTTTTCCACCAATAGTAATTTTACGAGGAGTTGTAAGTTTATTAGCAGCAGATACTGAACCATCTCCTCCAAGTATAGGAGACATACTGTTCAAAAATTCTGCTGTCAACCTATGTTGTACTATGCTTCCAGCAAGAAAACTAGAAGCTTGAGTACCCTGCTGAGCCCTTTCTATAGTAAAAGCATCTAGATTTCTAGCAACACATTTTACTATTTCCATTTCTCCCAAAGAAGAAATAATTGTGGCATAAAAATAATCACCACTTTCTAGCTCTGGGAACAAAGCTCCAGTTCCTGATTGTACAGTAAGTTCTGTAGACTCTTTGTCAAGAGGCAAACTCAATACGGTCGTAGCATTATTTGAAAATTTTTCCATTGTAAAGTTACCCCTTAAATATACTGGAACCAAACGTCGTTGTTAGCTCCACCAGAAGGAGCAGCTGTAGATTTAGTAAGGCTTCCACCAGACCACTTAACAGCATCATTAGCTGTTAGAGTGGTATTTCCTGTAGCTGTTCTTATCCAACCAGTCGTTGCTATCTTCGTACTGTTATCGTTTGTATCTGTAGGAGTTATCGCTGTAGTATGTATAGAACCATCCGGGTATGATGTAATTGAAAGAACACCTAAAGTACCAGCATCTGGTGTATTTGTGTGAGTATAAAGAGATGCACTAATAGAGCCATCAGTATCTAGTTTAAATACGGTTCCTGATGCAAAACTCTCATCTTTATCAAAAACTCCAACCCACTTATTCATAGTATTTGTTGGAGTATCACCTTTAGACCAGTCAAGAGCTTTAAATCTAAAAGTATCATCAGTACAATTTATATCACTAGAAAAAGTTTTTACCCCAGCAACAGTTTCATTTCCTGTATTATGTACATAAGAAGTAGAAATTTCTGCGCCAGTTGCATCTTGCGTAGCTTTAATCGCTGATGGAGCAACCCCGTTAGCATTTCCAGTTCCACCATGAGCTACATCAAGAATACCAGTAACCTTTGTTAGGTCAGAGGGAGAAGTAACAAACTCGGCAAAAGAATTCAACTCTTCAGCTGTAATACGAAGCTGAACATTACTCCCTGCCGAAAACTCTCTAGGTGTAGTTCCTTCCTGCCCACGCAACACACTAAATGTATCATCAACTACAGAAGTAACCTGTACGATTTCCAAATTACCACTATCATCTGACAATGTAACATTGAACACATGGTTAGAATCTATAACTGGAAATTTTACACTATCTCCAGCGGTAATAGGAATAGACGTAGTGAGGGCTGTTATATCTTGGGTTAGTTTGGAGAATGCGTTATTTGTAAATTTATATGTTGCCATGTGTATATTCTCTTTTATGGGTACACCGGACAATCAGGCGTACAAGGTATAAGTTCCTCTACAAGTCGTCCATCACTACACGGTTCAAGTTTTATACTACCGTCATAAAGAATTAAAGTATCACCAGTATTTACTGTAACTTTTTCTTCTGTTAAACTAGCATTTACAGTTATAAGATTTCCAAAAGTAGTAAAACTAGAATCAGAAAGTATAGAAATATAAGGTGTAGATTTACGTACTACCCCACCAACAGTAACTTTACTATTAGTTTCTATTGGATAATACCAAGATTTAATATCACCACCACTGTATACTTCTGCGTATTCATCTATAATATCTACAGAGAAAGATTTTTTAACTGCTGAAGCTGCCCATGCATCTGTATCTGCAACTATAGGATAAGACCACATCTTTATTATTGCAGATACAAAAAGAAGACTAACTTCAAAAAGTTTAGAACCTCTTCTGCGTTCACGAGCATCAGACCAATCTCGCAGCCATACAGTTACAAGTTCTTCCGGAGTAAATAAACCCCACCTAACTCTGTAAAAAGGGGCTTCCACATCAACAGTCGGGTTAATGTAAAGAGAGCCCCACCGTTTTACATATACAGGGGCAAATACGGTAGCAATCTCAATAGCCTGTGAAGCAGGCCATCGTACCATATCATTATCAAAAATAACAGTAACAACTCTATCAAAAGGACCAGTATCGTTTAGAATTGTACGAACAGCAGGAATTTTTACACTAGCTATCTCCTCTATAATAGATGTTCCAAAAACACCAAAGGGTACTATAGCGTATACGTCTACATACCTATCCTCGTCAACAGCTTGTGTAAATGTACGTCCAGCGTTGACAACTTGTGTATTTACTGGATACCCATTGATAACAGTCAACATAACTTAGATAACCGCGTTGTCCTGCAACCTTACATTGAAAGTAGTAGTACGTATAATAAACTGGTCCCCCGTAAGAATATCACGAGGTTGAGCATCCATAGTTATAGGATTGCGCACTACACCCCACGCCAAAACATTACCATCAGTAGCAGCATCCATAATAGCGATATGAGTTACAGTTCCCCAATCAGACTCAGCTACAGGAAACTCAATATTAGCAAGATTCTGAACGGAAGAATTTGAAGCTACAGAAAACTTATCGTTCGATACTGCAACACGAGCATAAGCAGTACCGCTTACTTCTTGAAGAGCAGTTGAATTATTTTCTGTCAATCCGGCATCACTATAAAATAGAGCTATATATTTGGACGGGGTTTCGTAAGCCGTTCCAGAAAACACCAAGTCCAAAAGCTTATTGTCAAGATAAGTGCTAAAACCACTCATGTTTTTACAATCCTTTTAAAATATTTTAGGTAGCATTGTTTTAGATTGAGCAGTCCAAGACTTAACAAATTTGGACTTTGCTCTTGATATACCATCTCTAAAATTTCGAGTATGGTACGAAACTACTTGTGGGTCTGCCCAAACTCTTCCTGCCATAGCGTGAAGTCTCAATAAAGCACCAGCAGCAATAGTTTCACCCCAGTCTTCAAACAAGAAATCTGGAACACCTTTAGCTTTACGAGAAGGCTTTACAGCACACAGCATGTGTATAGCATCAGGTATAGAACGTGTGGGCTCTTCAACAAAGACTAGGGTTTGTGGAGTCTTCATGTAAAAACCCTGAGGCATAGAAGATTTAGACAATCTCCATTGCTTAGCGTATGTATCCAAATCTTGAAGATTTGTGTTACATACATGATGGTCATTTATTTTACCATCTTTAACTTCTCGAATAATTACATGCAAAGGCATAACAATAGAGGTATCAGAAGTTTTATTATTAAACTTATAATCACGAATACCTGCTACTAAATCTCCACACACTACTTCCTGATTCCAAATTAAAGTCCTAGAGCAGAACTCTCCACATGCAGCACGAATTGCAGCATCTACTATAGCTACAGGACAACCCTGAACTTGAGGCATTACTAATGGATAAAACTCTTCCCATTGTGTCATCTTAACCAACCTGTGGAGTTTCTGATTCGTCTACACGAGGAGTAACAATTTGAACAGCATTATACTCAAGACCCAGAGCTTGATAAAAAGACGCTTCATATCTTTGAGCTACCTCACGGTCAACAGCAGATGTGCTATCAGTGCTATATAAAAGAAACAACATATAAGAAATAATAGGACCCATAAAGACTTCACTAATAGGAATATCTGAATTCAAAGCTTCATCTTCTGGCATTTCACTATACTTCTCACATCCGTATGAATAATCCATTTCTACGTACACATCTTGGTTTCCAACAAATGGAGTAACCCAGTAGGTAAGAGGAGAACGGGTATCATAAGCAAACTCATTAATATAATCTACATCTTTCTCATTATCAAAACCACCATGCCAATTACTAAAATAATCTAGGTCTTTACGCTCTACTTGATATACGGGACGATAATTAATAAAATTATCATCATCTATTTTCTTTTTGGTCATGTATATATCAATAAGAGTGTATCCACCTTCTGGTAGGTCTTGTCTTGTCCCAGGCATGAGTTTTACAATTTCTGTTTTTACATGAGAATCTGGACGTGAAAGAATCAATTGATTGATAGCATCATCGAGAAATCTCAAGTAATGAGACCTTGGAACACGCACGTACTCCAAATCATTGTACAACGTGGTAACGCGCTCAAGAATTTCCTGTACTTTCATATCCAATCCTCACGTAGAGATTTTAATCGGCCTGTTCTTCAGTAGCAGGAGCTACATCAGAACTATCAACTTTATCAAGTTCATCTACATAACCGATACGAGTATACGGATACGTAGGAATTTTATGAATTTTACCACCAGCGTTAACAACACCGTTGTCATAGCGAACCAAAGTAACAGCCCTATCACAACATTCCGTGAGCATATACTCAGGAACATCTACAGGTTTTTCATAAGGAGCTTGAATAGTTTTATTATTCAAGCTAAGAAATACATACGGTCCACCAGAAGGACTCATAGACTTATGAAAAATTACACGAACTTTACGAGAGGTATCTACTCGATGTTCATCTTCCCAACTCTGAAGCAAACTAATAGCATGTTTACGAATGAGTTTATTATTTTCATCCAGGGGAACATACAAATTTCTATCAAAAAGAGCATCACGAAGTTGCGCGTCAGTTCCGTTATAATTAACGGGAGTAATCTTTTTTTCTTTTGCCATAATACTTAAACCTATATTAAATAGGTGGGGAAGTTTCCCTCCCCACCCCAGTTATTAGTACGCCGAAGCAGCGACTTCAGCACGAATAATCCACGCCTGGTTCAGAATAACAGTCCCCTGCATGGTCTTCCAACCAATCGTACCACGCTGAGCAAGCGGGTCACTTTCAGTGGGAGTAGGATTAACAACCATAGGAGTCAGAGATTCAGCACCCTTCAGGGGCACCAGACCGTAGGAGTTACGAGCAATAAACAGGATGGGATACACGTCTGCCTTCGTACCAGTGGTAGAAAGCATATCGTCACCAGCGGTATTCACCTTAACACCACCAGCATCAGGATAAGTAGGCATCATGGTAGTGGTCAGGAATCGAACACCTTCGACAGCACCAATTTCCGTTTCAAACGGAGTACGAGAACCGTAGTCGATGGCATCCTTGAATCCAGGAATATTACGAATATCACCTTCCACATCGGGGTGACAAATAGCAATATACGAGGGGTGGATGCTTTCCGTATAGAAACGGGGGGTGGACGAAATAACCTGAGTAATAGGTTCAGCCAGCTGACGTTTCATCTTACGGGTAATACGACGAATGAGGCCCAGAGAAATCGGGGTATTCACTTCATTGCGAGCGGTACCGTTAGCATAGTCGACATTGGAACCACCAAGCAAAACGTCCGCACGCAGACGTTCCACAGTCTGAGCAGCCTGTTCACCAACCAGTTCAGTAGCCTGTTCCATAACAGGAGAGTCAGCGGTGTCCAACAGAACGTCAGACAGCACCACCAAACCACCATACTGCTTCAGGTCTACCTGAAGGTCAGTATAGGTAAGAGGCTGACCTTCGGGGGTCACACCTTCAACCAGTTCAACAGGAGTGTTGTCCAGAGGGTCAAAACGACGGAAGCTGACACTACGAGTACTGCTCGTAGGGAGTACCTGAGGCTGACCAAACTTTTCAAACACCAGGGTCGGAAGAGCTCGAATGAGCATCTTCGCAACCATATACGCCTTATTACGGTACACAGAAGAAGTAACATTTCCGCTGTTAACTACCTGAGAGACGTTGATATTATGAGTAGCATCAAAAGAAGTAGCCATTTATATAATCCTTTTCTCAATCTTGAGTATAGTTTAATACGGCAAGCGCCTACCCATTGAATTTTCATATTGTTTAGCGATTGCCATAAAGTCTTGTTGGGGAGTACGACGACGCTTTTTAGGTACGTCAAGAGGTTCACGCTTACTGGCAACAGCCATAGCTGCGAGAACTTTCTTAACTATTTCGTCTTCTTCTCCGTCTCCTTGTCCTCGTCCGGTTCCTCCGGTTCGGATTCCGGAGGTGTCGGAACTTCTCCCTTCAGAGGGGGACAGTACGGATTCCGCACGTCCCGAAGTTCTCGAGTAACCAGGAGATTCTTGAATGCCTGCGGACGATGATTTCCGAGTTCCATTAGGAATTCCTCTTGCTTGTTTATACTCATTCAACATAGCCACGATTTCATCAGCAGTTCCTGATTCATAGATTCTGGAAGCACCCGTCCTCATAACAGGAGGAAGAGAATTAATCCACATCTGCAAATCACCACTCATCAAAATCTCTGTAATGTCAGGATGCGCAGCACGAATAATGGCTTCGTGTTTCTGGGCTTCCGTCAGATACAATTGATTCTGAAGGGGTTTGATTTTAGAATCAACTACTGATTGTAGCTGTTGTTGAGTTTTATTTACTTTAGAATCAACAAGATACTGAACAGCATCAGCAATCTCCGGATAAGCTTCAAATACTTCCTTGATATGTGACGGAAGTTCTTCCGGCTTAGCCTGGGATTTCATTTCTTGTTGCTGTTTAAGTTCTTGATACTGTGCGCTCAAATCCTGAAGATGGGCATGAACCCTACTCAGTTGAGCATCTGAAACGCGCTTCAACTCAAAGTACAAAGACTTATAGTCAGGTTCTGAATACTGAGATTTATCAGGTTCCGGTTCGGGCTCAGTCTTTACCTGAGAATCCTCCGGTTCTGATTCAGGTTCAGAATTGGTATCTTGGTCGGTTTCAGGAATTTCTTCTTCAACTTCTTGTTCTGAAGTTTCTACATTATCCGGCATTTGTTCATCACAAGCTTGATTAAAAGCTTCCTGAAACTCTAGATTATCAGTGTCAGTAAAGTTATTCATAGGGGCAACTCGGTGCAATCCTAGTTTATAGTAGCAGTTCCGCTCGTAGGCATGAGGCTACTTGTTGTTAATACATCCAGCAATTTCTGATAGGCCCGGAGTTCTCCGGACAGAAGGCTGAGTTCAGTTTGGTCCATAGTTTGGAGTACCCGTTTGTAGCAATCTCTTTTTCTGAGGGCTATATACTCGACAATATCCAAGACTATTTGAGTAGGAACAATATCCTTAAAACTTTTTTCAAGAACAAGACGCCGATTGTTAAGCTGGCTGTTGTTCATTCACAGGCTCCTCAATTTCACGACGCAGGAGACGCAAGGAATCGAGAAGTGCTGTAGGAGATATACCCTCGGAGCGAGCAACTTCTACCATTTCGCTCATCCATTGGCGTTCTTGTTCTTGTTGTTGCTGCTGTTGCTGCTGTTGAACCTCTATTTCTTTATCAGACATCACAAGATTATCTTCATCAAGGTCAAGAGATTCAGCAATAGCACGTATAAGTTGTGGTCTCTTAACGATACTGGCATCAGCAGGAGCAGCTGTCATCTGAGCAAAAGAAATTAGACTTTGAGACCGTACTTCTTTAGCCATCAGAGAAGATGTACCCTGGGCTATTACAGAGTAATCACCTTTTATATCCTCATCTGTGGAGAACTGCATGTTCCAATAGTACATAGCAGTAATAAAAGGCTTTGTAATACCATCATCAAAGTTTTTAACTTGGTCTTTGATGGTAACATTCGCACTCCCCATCAACATGGATAGACCGGAAGCTGTACGAGCAGCACTTCCGGAAGCTTCTCCCCACATATAACGGGGAATGGAAGTTACCTCATCTCCATAATTACGAAACATTTCTATCATACGCTCAAATTCACCAGTATAACTGGGGAAATCCAGCATTCTGATAGCAGGTGCGGACGCATCTTGCCCAACACCAGTTCTGACCCATACTTTAAATGGATAAAAATCACGAAGGTCTTCATCTTCGGACATCAAATCCATGTTTACTTCAACTTGAGGTCCAGCACTAATCGCAGCATTATCAAGCATTGCTCTAAAAGCACTATTAATTAGCTCTTGAACATCCCTCATAATGCTGGGAATACCTTCACCAAAGATAGAGGTCTCATCTTTATCGTAATAATAGAAAAAATAGGGCCATTTTATCCCCTCAACAGGGGACAAAGAGGCTTTAATTATGTGGTCTCCAAGCATCCATACATTAGCACTAAGTTCAAGGAGGCTCTTTTTATCTTCTGGAACTTCAACCCCTGCTTCCATAAGGTCTTGGGCGTCCACATAACCCCAAAATTCCAGAACTTCGTACTTTTTAGAAGTAGATTCAGCACTAATTCCAGAATCTACTATGTCGCCAAGAGTGGAGAGAGTAGTTTCAAAACTCTTTTTCTTGTAATCCCCATTCGGATTCTCATCAAGGTAGTCCATAATGGTGCTTTGAGAAAAATCTGAACGCTTGGCAAGGGCTACAAGCTCATGTTTATCCATCTTTCTACGTTGAATCACATATCTACAGGAAGAAATATCATCGGACTCCATGTCAGGATACACATCCCATATCCTAACGTACTCAATGAACGGAGTAATAGAGTCTTTTTCCTCAAGCAACCACTTTTCTTTACCGTTTTTATTCACAGATTTGTAGTATTGGTGATTTTCAGCAATAGCTACAAGTGGTCCTTTGAGAATTCCAGTACCGTACAAGTTACCAGAATGAATAACATTACGCATTATCTCCCGATAACGAGACTCGGATAGCTGGTCTTCAATGGTTTTTGCCATTTTTCGTGCTTGTTTATTAGCTTCATCTTGAAGAAGAAGCTGAAATTCCTCGGATGTTACGTCCTGTCCTGATTCTTCACGCCACATAGATAGCAAAGCTTCCATCTTTTTAGCGGAAAATTCAGGAATTGGGGTAGGAGTAATGTCCCAGTTTCGGTCTCCGTTGGCAGGAAACAGCAAATCCGACAGTCGAGAGTCCACAGTTTTTACTTTTGTACGAGTCATACGCACAAAAGCTTTGGACCTGTGAGGGTGCATTTTACGAAGAACCTCTTCAGAATAGGCACCTTTGTACTGACGAAGGTCATCAAGCCAGTTATCTTCAATAGCTTGACGAGAACTGTCACTCCTTTCAAAACAGTCTTTAATAAAAGCTGCGAGACCTACAAGCTCTGGTTCATCTTTCTTATCTTCTTCGGAAGATACTTCCAGTTCTTCTATTATATCGTCTACAGCTTTATCAAATTCTGCGGAATTGGTGGTAATTTCTTCAGACATTAATAGCCCCCTACCATGCTAACAGCTGTATATCTACGTTGTGGAGCATGAAAAGGTTTACGTTTAGGTTTATGAACATACTCCATCATAGCATACTGTAGAGCATCATGAACGTGAGAGTATATATTTTTCTCGGGTTTATCTTTGTACTGTGTTTCTGAGGAATTTATCTTACGATATTTATATTCAGAAATAAATCCCTTACGTAGCATTTTACATTCAGGGCTTATTTTAAACTTATCACGAAGTCTTAAAAAATGAGCTACAGATTCAAGCCTGGTCTGAACGTCATTATCACGACCCAACTTCACATTAAGCCCATTTTGTTTAAGAAGGTGATACGGGCTAAGACCATTGGTAATAGCCCGTTGTTGAGCTGCTGGGTCTACTACTACCTTAAAATCACGAATAATATACGGATACTTAGAAGTAATCCTGGGCCACAGCAAGTCTTCAATAAATTCTTGGATAGTACAATCTTCAGTTGTTATTTCATCAAATACAATAACGGTTCCATCAAACTGTTGCTGTGTGAATACACAAGCTGGTGTTAGACCAAGGTCAAGACCAATAATAACAGGAAGATTACGAGTAGGAACAAGTACTGAGGAAGAAGTGTGGTAAGAATCATCATAGTCTTTGTAGACAGGTTTACCGGTTCTTACCTCCCCATAGTTGTTCATAAGGTTGACTTCGATGAAATCAGGAGAACTACCCGGAAGAATACCCTCGTAGTAATTCTTGTTATTACCAAGAAGATTCTCTGCTTCCGGGTTAACTGTGTAGGTAATTTTACCATTCTCATCCACGTGACGTAGTACTGCTGGCGGTTGTCTATAGAAAGAATAACCCTCAGGTTTCTCTTCCTCAGCTAGTTTGTACAGCCAGTGAGATGTAGATACAGCGTTGTAGTCTGAAATAATAAAAGGGTCAACACAACCACCACTACGTTCCGCTGGAAAACGGTTCACACGAGTCTTTAGAATACTGTAGACATCAGGGTCTATTTCTGAAGCTTCGTTTACGTGAGCCCCGGTTAGTTCCAGTGACCGGAGTTTCTCAGCAGCTTTCGCATCGTTGGTGGCTATAAAGAAGAGTTCAATATCTAGAATGGTTCCATCAGACATGGGGTAACGAATACGACCACGAATAGGAACGCTGTAGGTAATGGTAATTTTATCTTTAAACCATTCTATCCAAGACTTAATAATTGTAGACTTCAGGGCTGGGTATGTTGCTCGAATTACTGCGTAACGAGAGTAACGTACTCCCTTGTCATCAGGTTTCTGTTTCATGGCGTTAAACAGCACATGAAATATACATCCTGTTGACTTACCACTGGAAACAGGCCCCATGACAAAAATATATCTACTTGTGTCACGATGAACCTTGGCAAAAGTGGGAGTTACTTTATACTCAATATCCACATTATTTCCCTTTCTTTTTCTTCTTTTTACCACAGGGCATGTAAGGATACCTCAATTTTCTTTTGTGTCCATTTCCAGAGACAGGGTTTTAGCAAATTTTTGAGCAGCCTGTTCTTCTGGATACGAAACATTGATGTTGATAACATCACCTGTATCAGCAGGTGCTGCTATTGCTTTCATCTTGGGGGCAACGTATGACATAAGTTCGGTGGCTATTCTAATACGTTCTGACATGGTTGTGTCAGGATGTTGGTAGATACCCACAAGTTCAGCCAGTGGGTCAAACCCAAGACCATATCGCATTTGACGAAGAAGATTATCTGCTTTCCCCAAATCATGACAATCTGGAGAAAGTTCACGTTTGGCAAGTTTACGATATTTAGGCTTTAGTGCTGGAAGTTTTCCCGCCATTATAGTTCTCCTCATACACACCGGCACTCTCCAGCATTCCACTTATACGTATAGAGTAATGTTCAACTATATCCAGGATGTTGGATTTACGTTTAAGAGGTGATTTAGTATTAAATTCAAATACGATAAATCCTGTTAGATTCCCATCACTGTTTGTAAGAGGAGCACAAATAAAACTTTTTGCGCCGTGGATTTTAAATTCTTCGTAGGTGGATACGTCATCAAATTTAATACTTTCGAGACTAGGTACGTATACCACAGGATTTTTACGAAGCTGTCGTGTAAAATAGGAATAGGCAGTTATAGGAATATTAAGGAGAGTTGTCTGTACTGGTTTAACTTGTTTGTTAGATGTCTTACGAATAACTTCGTGGGTACAAGACATCTTGGTGAAATCAACCCCGTTAAGAGCATATCCACCGTTGTGATACTGCATGATTAAAATCCGGGCACAGGAAATATCATCGAGTAGAAGATTAAGTAAATCCAGTACATAATTATTTACATCTATTATTTTTGAAAATGTTTTAGTTTGTTTTTTATGTTTCTCTTCGTGAAGTCTCAAAAGTCTTATTATATTTTTACTAATAGCTTTATAATAGTGCCATAAGAAAAGAAGACTAAAAGCTCCAACGAAAGTAGTTATATCATACTTTTGAATAGCCTCAAGAAAATTAAAAAATAGTTGAGATATATTCACGGTTAACCTTGACATCCAAGAAAAATTAATTAATTTTAATATGAGTATATTAAGTAATTTAATTTTGTCAAGGGGTAAAAGTAAAAAAAATGAAAAAAAGTGAAGAAATTTTAAATTTATTTACAGATTTAATGCTGTTTGATAAACGTAGACCTACACGTAAAACAGTAGTTAGAAATCAAGAATACGAAATATTTGATATTCCAGCTCTTGAAGCTTGTTCTAAAAATAAAAATAAAGAATCCTATACTGCTGGACATTTGGCGGAAGATTTAGCTTGGTTCTTTAAATATTTACCCAAAACTGAATGTGTACGAATAGTACGAGTATTGTTGTGGTTGTTGACAGAAGCTTTAAAAAACTACGGGTTTATTACACTTTCAGAGTTTGGAAGTTTTTTTGTTTACGATAAACCATCTCCAATACGATATGATATAAATACTAATAATGTATTTACAACACGTAGAATGAAACTTAAACGTACAATTTTATTTAAGCCTTCTTCTAAACTAAATCTTAAAATAAGTCCTAGGGATATTATACATAATAGAATAGATTCTAGTAAAAGTGTAGATATTCCTAGTTTATTTGAAAGTTTTGTTTATGAAAAAAGACATAGAAAACAAGGTAAAATTTTATGTCAAACTGTTTTTGATTTAGAATTTAAATATTTAGGTTATAGTGATGAATATATAAAAGCTTTAATGAATAAAGAAATTTTAGTAAAATAAAAATTTTAAGTTTATATATATTAATATATATATATATATAAGCTCATTTCCTTGTACCCCTTTAAACCGGCAAAGACACGACAGGAACGAGAAAAATCCCTTCTTTCGCATCCGGAAGTCCGGTCTTTTACCTCCCGAACTTCTTGGTTTGACACGCCAAAGTCCCTTGTTTCGTACACAGAAGTCCCTTGTTTCAAGGCTCACCCGGATATTGCACGATCGTCCTCACCTGTAGGGGGAGTCTACATCTTCTTCCCTTTCCTCCAATCGTTTCCCTGTAGCTCTGTCTTTAGCTCCGGGTTTACCCCTACCCATTTGGACAACCGTTTCCCTGCCGATACCGGCATCAAATCAGAACCGTAAAGGACCGCCAATTCCTGCCCCCCGTAACTCCTGACTTCGAATTCATTCATCATCGTAATCCCCATCGTTTTATCGTCCCGTAAAGATAAGCAATAATTAATGATATTCAAAACATAATGGCATCTATATTCTACCTTTTCCTACCTGTTACCGCACCGATCTTCGCCGATATTCCCAAAAACGTATTCCTGCCTGTTGCGAAGCCCTACCTTCGTGTTGTCATTGATAATGAAAACAGGTAGAGCGACCAATACGAATTCATAAAAATCGATATCTTTGCAATCGGTTATCTGCAACAAACATCAGGACGAATGCGTTATAATAAAGAAATTAAAAACGATATGACACGAAAACTATATTTTACAATCTTATCACTGCTCTTCATATCTACAATTTACGCTCAATACGTCCCGGACATACTGGGCGATAATTATCTGCGCCGGACCATTCAGATGCCAGATGACTACGAGGGGAAAGTCGTCTG
>ERZ827524.2222-NODE-2222-length-14684-cov-2.764987_pt1 | contig 14684 bp, 13 predicted proteins | sample MGYA00519702_ERZ827524 | MGnify/ENA primary metagenome ERZ827524 (study PRJEB31778, sample SAMEA3449341) | human gut metagenome | biome: human gut; feature: human-associated habitat; material: faeces | place: United Kingdom | collected 2010/2012 ...
GGCGCATCGCCCGTTTCCCCTTCTTGGGTTTCCCGCGCACACCCTTCCTTACCGTCGCGGAGAATCTTCTGCTTTATCGACAGACTCACATGGCCTTCCAGCTTCATCGCCGGAAGGCCATTTCTTATGAGCAAATCTAAAAAGAAAGGTCAAATAACGATGAAAAAGACATGGCATTCATTGAAAAATCGCGTGACCGCGATGCTGCTGGCCCTGATCTGCGTTCTCGGCCTGCTCCCCACTTCCGCGCTGGCGGCGGGAGCCGACACCATCAAGTTAGAGCGGTTCGGCATGAGCGGCGTTTCCTATCAGTCCGCCAGCCTTGGCAGATGCACAATGCACCAGATGTATTACGGCGTGGCCGGGAAGTCCTCCGTGGGCTTCTGCGGGACGAAGGGCGGCGGCATGGGCACCTCCCTGATCGGGCAGACCTGGGGCGATCCGAAACCCGTCACCGATCCCACCGTTAAAATGATGATGGCCTATTACTACGCCCACTCCCTCGGCATCTTCACGGACAAGGCCCACGCCCTTGGCGTGGATGACATCTGGGATTCCGGTTATAGCTGGTACATGAACGCCTGGGTGCAGGCCATCGTGTGGCGGTATAAGGACGGCTCCCTGGGTGATCCCGCCACCGCCTGCGCGGAGGAATTGATGTACGTCTGGAACTCGCTGAAGGGCGCAAGCTATACCAGCATCGACCAGATCTGCGACGGCACCACATTCCGGGACCGGGCGAAATATATCCTGGATCTTGGCAAGCAGGCTGTTTGGGGCGATTGCGACGTAAAAGAGTATTCCTTCACCGGTGCTGGCTCTGCCGCCCACCCCGCCAGCACCGTCCAGAGCGTTATGATCGGCAGTCTTACCGTCACGAATGAGCAGTACAAGCTGGTGGTCAAGAAGGTAGACGCCACCAACCCCACCAAGGGCCTTGCCGGAGCGCGGTTCCACGTGGAATCCACCAATGGCTCCTTCTCCAAGGACATCGTCACCGGCGTGGACGGCACCTATACCTTCTCTCCCTTGGACGCCGGAACCTACGCTGTAACGGAAACAGCGGCTCCGAACGGCTACGAGATCGACAACGCGGGGCCTGAATATGTGGTCTTGCCGAATAATGGCAGCAGCACCGTGACGATCACCTTTACAGACACTCCCACCGTCACCGCCAGCGGCAAGATCCGCAAGGTGGACGCGGACGATCCCACCAGAGGTCTCGCCGGTGCAGTCATCAAGATCACCGGCGTGGATAACAATTTCACCGGCACCTATACCACCGGCGCTGGCGGCGCACTCACGGATGTGCCTTGGGATACCATGCCCATCGGCAGCTATGTGGCGGAAGAAGTGACGCCGCCCAACGGCTACTCTCTGAGCAAGGACGCCGGCAAAGTTCGTCAGGAATTCTATTGGGACGGCAAAACGGACGTATCGCTCGTTTTTGAGAATGACGCGAAGGTGAAGATCCAGCTCATCAAGCTGAACGATGCCAACAGCCCCCTCCCCGGTGCGGTATTCCACATCCTCCGGGACGGCCAGCTGATCGGCACGGAGGTCACAGACGCCTCTGGCAAGATCACCGTCCCCAACGTGACGGAGGGGATGTACGCCTTTGTGGAGGTCAGCGCCCCCGCCCCCTACGCCAAGCTGACCGCCCCTGTCTGCGCCCATGTGGATCAGGCCACTGTCGCTGGCGGCGGCACTGTGACCGTAACGGCCAAAGACCAGAAGCTCCCTGATCTGACCATCCAGAAGCTGGATAAGCAGACCAAGCAGCCCATCCCCGGCACGGTCTTTGAGATCAAGGGCATCCATTACGGCTATCATCAGGACGTCACCACCGGGCCGGACGGCAAGGCGGTTCTCACCGCGATCCCTGTTGACAGCTATGAGGTAAAGGAAACATCCGTCCCTGACCCCTATGTGGTGGGCGGCGAGATGATCCAGACCATTTACCTCGGCCCCGGCGACGATCAAAACCTCGTGTTTGAAAACCTGAAAATGCCCCAGCTGACCGTCACCAAAATCGACGCGGAGGATTCCAAGCCCATCCCCGGCACCGTGTTCACCGTAGAGGGCATCGACAGTGATTTCTCCGCCGATTGGACCACCGGTGCGGACGGCACGGTGACGGACCGCGTGGCCCCCGGCAGTTACAAAATTACAGAAAAATCTGTTCCCGCTCCGTACTACCTGCCCAGCAAAAACGCCGACCGGGAGCAGACCGTCAGCCTGAACGCCGGTGACGAGGTGAATGTCACTTTTCGGAATCGGAAAATGCCCCAGCTCACCATCTACAAGGAGGACAGCGTAGCGGGTGCTCCTGTGGAGGGAGCCAAATTCCACATCACTTACACCAGCAGCGGCGCATCCGCCGAAGCCCCCGGCACCATCGATTACGGAAATATCCTCACAGACGCCAAGGGTGAGATCCGGCTCCATGAGCAGGGCAAGCGGCTCTATCCCGGCGCGTACACCGTGACCGAAGTGGAACCCGCTCCCGGTTTCCAGATGAAGGAACCCTCCACCCAGAAGATCATCCTCCACGGCAGCGAGAGCAAGACCCTGACCTTCCAGAATACCCCGCTGAACGCCATCGTTGTCGAGAAGTATGACAGCGTGACCCATGAGGCGCTTCCCGGCTGCACCTTCCAGCTGCGGTTTTTGGGCGGCACCTCCGGCACCGGCGGCACGACCATCGGGCAGAAGGTCACCGGCAAGAACGGCACCGCCATCTGGACGGGGCTGAAAAGCGGCACCTATATCGTGGAGGAGGTTGACCCTGCCGATGGGTACTCCATCATCAACGCCTCCGAAACGATCTATCTGGCGGACAGCGGTGAGCAGAGTGTGGTCACTGTCCGTTTTGACAACGCCCCGGATGGCAGCCTGCTGCTCCGCAAGGTCTGTTCCGTGAACCCCAGCGTGACCCTCGCCAACGCGGAATTCAAGATCACCTACGCGGACGGCACACTGATTGGGGACAGCAACGGCATCTTCCGGACGGATGAACACGGCGAGATCCGCGTCCCTGGCCTGAAGCCCGGCAAGAGCGTCATTGTGACGGAAACGAAGGCTCCGGACGGCTATATCATTGATACCCAGAGCCAGACCGTTCAGATCAAGGAGGGACGCACGGTCAGCCTGACCTTCAAGAACCAGCCCAAGGGCAAGCTCATCATCCAGAAGCGGGACAGTGCCACCGGTCAGCCCCTTCCCGGTGCGGAGTTCCGTGTGACCACTGCCGCTGGCTGTGAGGTGGGGCTGGACGGCGTGATCGGCACCAGCACCCTGACGCAGAACGGTATCTTTACCACGGATGGGCAGGGCGAGATCACGATCACCAATCTGGCCCCCGGCGCTTATGTCATCAATGAGATCACGGCCCCGACAGGGTATGTGATGGATCGTGCGTCCACAAACGTGGTCATCGGCAAAAACGGTGATACGCAGACGGTCATCGTGAAAAACTCCAAGGCCGGAACGCTGGTGATCGACAAGCGGGATTCCCTCACCGGGAAGCCCTTGCAGGGTGTGACCTTCAAGGTGACGACCTCTACCGGCGCGTTTGTACCCGCTGAAAACGGACAGATCAGCAGCAACGGCCTGTACTTCACCGATAAGGACGGAAAAATCACCATCCATGGTGTGGTAGGGACGCTGGTGGTGACGGAAACGGCCACCATTCCCGGCTACACCATCGACGAGGCCAGCCGCACCCAGACGGTGGTAGTCAATCCCAATGACACCCAGACGCTGCACTTCACCAACACGCCCAGCACCACCCTTGTGATCGAAAAGTATATCGAGGGCACCACGACGCCGCTGAAGGGCGTGGCCTTCCTTGTGACCGACAGCAGCGGCGCTGTTGTGGGCAGAAGCAACGGAGAGTTCATCACCGATGAAAATGGACGCGTCGTTATCCATGATCTGGAACCCGGCACCACCGTTACGGCGCGGGAGGTCAAGACCGTGGAGGGCTTTGTGTTGGACGGCGCGCCGAAATCCATTCTCATCAAGGCGGGGGAGGTGCAGACCCTTCGCTTTTATAATGTCCGCGCGGGCGGGCTTACCGTCATTAAGAAGGACGAAAAAACCGGAGAGCGCATCCCCGGCGTCCAGTTCGAGATCCGGAAAATGGATGGCGAGATTGTCGGCACCTTCACCACCGATGAAAACGGCGTGATCCATCTCCCCGAAGCGGAAAACGGCTGGTACGCCGTGACGGAGCTGAAAGCGGCCGAGGGCTACCGTCTGGATAACACGCCCCACCGGATCGAGGTCAGGGATGGCCAGACCGCCACGCTGGAGATCACCAACAAGGCCATCTCCGGCATTTTGATCCACAAGGTCGATTCGGCCACCGGCGAGGGCATCCCCGGCGTGTCCTTCCTCCTCTATGACAGCGGCAACAACCCCATCGCGCAGGAAACCAGCGATGACCGGGGCTATGTCCGGTTTGAGGGGCTGGAGGATGGCCGCTACTATCTGCGGGAACTGGAAAACGAGGGCTACATCCCCGACACGCAGAAAAAGACCGTGTATGTAAAGTCTGGTGAAACCACGGAAATCGAGTGGAAGAACACCCCTGTTACCGGGCAGATCCAAGTGACGAAGGTCAGCGCCGACTACAACTCTATGAACGGCTGGCCTGCCGGGACGCCCATCCCCAACACTGTCTTTGAGATCTACAACGCCCGCACCAACCGTCTGGTGGATACGATCAAGACGGATAAAAACGGCTTAGCGGTGAGTAAACCCCTGCCTTTGGCGCGGTATAAGATCGTGGAATCCAAGGCGGCGGAGTTTTACGGGCTGGATAAGACACCCATTGAGGTGGAGATCGAGTACGCCGGTCAGATCGTCAAGGCAAGCATGACCAACAAGAGCCTGTCTACCAACGTTTCCATCAAGAAAACCGGCTATGTGGAGGTCATGCCGGGGCAGCTCGTCCGCTACAATTTCACCGGCATCGCCAACAATTCCACCACGGCGCTGGAGTCTTTTTATTGGAGAGACACTTTGCCCGTCAAGGCGGTGCGACTCCAGACCATCTATACTGGCACATGGAATACCCCTGGAAATTATAAGATCGTGTATAAAACCAATCTCAGCGGCGATACCTGGCGCACGCTGGCGGATAACCTGAGCACATCCAAAAACTATGTGTTGGATGCTTCCCCCGCGGCGCTGGGGCTTGCCGCCAATGAGTATGTGACGGAGTTCATGGCGGCGTTCGGCATCGTCCCCGCCAACTTCCGGCAGGTGGAAGCCCCTCGCGTGGACTGCAAGGCGCTTTCAAAGCTCACCAGCGGTACGCAGTTCGTTAACACGTCGGACGCGGGCGGCGTCTACAACGGGCAGTGGATCATGGCGACCTCCCGCTGGGTCACCCGCGTTTACGCCCCCAGCAAGCCTTTGCCCCGCACCGGTTATTAAGGACTAACAACGGATGCCGCTCCGCAAGGGGCGGCATCCCCGTTTTGTGAGGGAATATGATGAACTTTTTTGAACAGGAATTGAGAAAAATCGTAGGCAGTGCTTATCCGGATGCCACCTATATCGGCAGAGCCTGCTATGTGCGGCTGGGAGAGGAGAACCGGGCGAAGATTCAGTTTGTCACCGGCATCGTTTCCAATCAATATAACGCTCTGCAAATGACGATTTTAAACCGCAGCGAAGGAACTGTAGACACGCTGCGCGTCAGCTTAACGGATCTGTTAGGTAAGCAGGCAACGAAGAATCCTAATTTCCGAAACGGTGTGGAACCACACATCTGGGATGACAACGGAAACGTCAGCTGGTATGTCTATCAGCCAAGCAGCCGGGACTACCAGACGCTCACAAATGAGATATCGGAATATTTGGGCTTATTCCAGCAGCAGACACAAAGCTTTGCACAGCAGCTTGGGCAGAGAATGAGATGATAACAGCTTCTGCCGCTGCATGAGGATATTCAAAATAATAGGAGGTTGAGATTTTGAAACACAAAAAAATCATGATTTTGGCGTTGGCGCTCCTGCTCCTGACCACGCTCTGCTGCACCTCCGCCCTCGCCGCGGGCGGCGATGTGGCAGGCGCTGTGGAGCAGACATGGAAGGAGGCCGCTACGCAGATTAAAAGCGTGGTGGAGAAGGTGGTGTTCCCGGCGCTTGATATGATCCTCGCCATCGCATTCTTTGTAAAGCTTGGCGGCGCGTATTTTGATTTTCGCCAGAGAGGTCAATTTGAATGGACCGGTCCCGCCATCCTCTTTGCCTGCCTCATCTTCACCCTGACGGCTCCGAAATACATTTGGAGCATCATCGGCATCTAAGTGGTGCAAGGGTAAAAATCAGTTGCTTATTTTCTGTGTGCTGGGTATAATGGAAATTAGGAAAGGAGGCGGCGCGAATGACAGAATCTGTGAAAAATGAGCTTTCTGATATCTGCCGGATCATTGACGCAACTGTGGATACAGAGAAGATCTATCTTTTCGGCTCATACGCCTATGGTACACCAACCGATGATAGTGACTACGATTTGTGCGTCATTATCCCGGAAAATTCCATGCGTCCGGCAGACGCGGTCAAGGCGATCCGCCGTGCGCTCTTTTCAGCGCAGTCCGTCCCCTTGGATGTAATTGTTTATCGCTCTAACGCATTCCATCAGAGAGCGGAACACGCTTCTCTGGAGCGGAAAATCGCAAGAGAGGGGGTCTTGCTGTATGAGCACCGGCTGGAGCAGCGAATGGCTTGACTTTGCCTATATGGATCTCAGCGCCGCGGAACATCTGCTGACGATGCGTCCGCTGCCTGTGGAAATTATTTGCTATCACTGTGAACAGGCTGCCGAAAAATTTCTAAAAGCCACGCTTGTTCAATTCGACAGAGAGCCTCCCAAAACGCATGACCTTATCCAGCTTTGTAAGCTGTGCTGTGAAGTAGACACGCGATTTGAGCAACTGGCAGACTCCTGTATTGAACTGACGCCATACGGCGTTCAAGTTCGCTATCCATCCAATTTAGAACTGGATGAATCCGACGCCGTCTGCGCATTAAAGGAATGCAGGCTCGTTCAAGACTTTGTTTGCCAGAAACTTGGATATGAACCGGAAAGCAAAGATACCCAAAGCTTTGGACAGACAATGAAATAAGTAAAGACAGCAGTCAAGGCCGTCGCCCGAAAGGGCGGCGGCCTTGTCGCGTCTCCGGAGGTGAATGAACAATATTTATTTGGGATTTTGTCGCCGCGACAGTCCTGGATCAGCTCATGGACTGGGTCTATGGGCAGGCCATAGGCTTTCTCGGCAACTTCTTTGCCCTCATGGGCAATATGGGCGTGGAGCTGTTCGAGCTGGAATGGGTCAGCGCCATCATTCTCTTTTTCTCCCGCCTTGCGTGGGCACTGTTTACCGTCAGCGTGGTGGTCTGCGCCTTTGAATGCGGTATCGAATACTCCACCGGCAGGGGTAATTTGCAGCAGTGCGGGATGAACATCATCAAGGGCTTTCTGGCGGTGAGCCTGTTCACCGTCGTCCCCGTCCGGCTCTATGCCTTATCGGTGTCGCTGCAGGGAACCTTTTCCGCGGGACTTACCGGCTACGGACGAAGCATCGGTGAGGTGGGACAGGACATCATAACGGAGCTCAGCGAGATCCAGACGCTCTTGGACGTGATAAACAACTCTCACTTCGGTCTCGGCATCATCACCAGCCCCATTATGCTCCTTTTTTGCGTGATCCTCATGGGCTACGCGGTCATCAAGGTGCTTTTCGCCAACCTCAAACGCGGGGGCATTTTGCTGATTCAAATTGCCGTGGGCAGCCTTTATATGTTCAGCGTCCCGCGCGGCTATCTGGACGGCTTTATGGGCTGGGTGCGGCAGGTCATCGGTTTGTGCCTGACCGCCTTCCTCCAGTCCACCATCCTCATTGCGGGACTCATGGTGTTCAAGGACCACGCGCTGATGGGCGTGGGGCTCATGCTCTCCGCTGGCGAAGTGCCGCGCATCGCCGGCAGCTTCGGCTTGGACACCACGACAAAGGCCAATATTACGAGCGCCGTTTATACGGCGCAGGCTGCCGTCAACACCACCCGAACCATCGCCGCGGCGATCAAATGAAAGGGTGATGATATGACCTGGTTAACACAAATCACCATGGGCAGCCTGTTCGACGGTATCGGCGGATTCCCTTTGGCTGCGGTCCGCAACGGCATCACGCCGGTATGGGCGTCGGAGATTGAAACCTTTCCCATTGAGGTAACAAAGCTGCGCTTTCCCGGCATGATCCATGTAGGCGACATCACTAAGCTGCATGGCGCGTATCTGCCGCCTGTGGATATTATCTGCGGGGGCAGCCCGTGCCAGGATCTCTCCGTTGCAGGCGCAAGGGCAGGTCTTGCCGGCGCGCGTTCTGGCCTCTTTATGGAGCAGATGCGCATTGTGCGTGAAATGCGGTTGGCAGAGAAAGACCGTGGCCGGGAGAGCGTCAACATACGGCCGCGCTGGATGTGTTGGGAGAACGTGCCGGGGGCCTTTTCAAGCGGAAAACCGAAGTATGAGGACTTTCGGATCGTGCTGGAGGAAATCGTGCGGATCTGCTTTCCCAACGAGCTTATCCCAGGCCCCTATCCTTACGGATGGCCCGATGTCGGTGATCTCACGGCAGGCGATATGTTTTCTATTGCGTGGCGCTGTCTGGACGCGCAATTGTGTGGCGTCGCGCAGCGTCGCAAGCGCATTTTTCTCCTTGCTGACTTTGCCGGGCCGCTCGCGCCCCAGCTTTTATTTGATGTATTTGACGAAACGGAAAACAGTGAGAAGGAGGTCTCATAGATGTACCGATTCGATATGAACGGGCAGATGACGATGCTTGGGTTAGACACGGCTGAAAGGGGCGGAGCACCGCCCAAGCGCAGACCGGGCAAGCCGGACTCCGAACTGGTTTCGATCCCGTATTTCCACTTGGATCTGCTGTCCTCTCCCGTGGATCTCTTTGGACAGCGTCATTGGGAGCTCCGATCTCCATGGCGGGAAGGCAAGCGGCCCCTCAATACCGGGGCCGCGCCCCGCCGCCCGATCCGCGTCTCACTGTCCGGCATACTGGAGGCGTACCCGTCTCTAAAGTATTATTTATCGAAAACCGCCTGTCTGGGCATCCTGCGCCGCGCCTTTGAGCGCGGCAAGGATCTGCCGAAGATGCTGGCGCGTGCGCTGAAGATCCAAGCGGGGCTCATGCGGCCGGACGGTCAGCTCACCAATATGCAGATGCAGACCTTTGTAACACAGCCAAATGGAGCCGCGGAGGGCTTTGACGGCTACAACGGCGTCATGGCCTTTGCCGCCAACCAGCGGGACGAGGTGCGTGACCTGCACGATGTAGCTGGTGTGCTGGGCGCACAGCCGGGGATGAAGCAGCAGACCTTTGTAGCCGGTTTTTCCGCTGGGGCGGGCGCAAAAGCAGGCGGCATTGGATACAACGAATCGGTTGCTCCAACCCTCAAGGGCAGCCCCGGCGGGAACTGTATGCCGTCTGTTTTATGCCTTAATGACCAGGGCGGGCAGAGCATGGCATACAGCGAAAATATCACCGGCACCCTCCGCGCGCAGGAGCGTGGACACCAGCCTTTGGTCCTGAACCCAGCAGGCCCTTTACTGTATGAAAACTATGGAATAGACAGCCGTTACACCGGCCCCCACAAGGTAGCGCCAACACTTTCGGCCAGAATGGGTACGGGTGGTTTGAACACCTCACTTGTTCAACAGGTACCGGAGGAAGTCATCTGTATCGCGGGCAACGCCATTGACCGCCAGCCGGAGAACGGCGGCAACGGCCTTGGCTGTCAGGAGGATTTGGCGTATACATTGACCGCCACAGACCGCCACGCGGTCGTAGAACTTTATCAAAAAACAGTTGGAGCATTATGCCGCGGAGATGAAAAAGGTATCGGTAATCAATACGTCAGTCAGGATAAGTGTATCATCAACGCATCCTGTTCTGAAACACATCACCTCATTCGTCGCCTGACACCTTTGGAATGTGAACGGCTCCAGGGCTTTCCTGACGGCTGGACAGACATCCCCGGCGCGTCGGATAGTGCAAGGTACAAAGCTTTGGGCAACAGCGTGGCGATACCCTGTGTGGAGTTTATTATGTCGCGGATCGCCGCGGCCATGCGGGCGGCATAGCCTCTTTGTTGGTATCGCCGCTGTTTCACGCCGCTTCTTCGTTGGCTTTGGTAATAGCTTTCACACTTGCTTTCGGGTATCTTGGCTTTACCATTAAAAAGATCGGAGGAAATGCTATGGCAGAAAAAACGCGCAACCTCTGCGCTGAAATTCCTTTGGAGCTGCATACCAAAGTACGGCAGCGACAGGCGGAATCCGGCGAGACCCTAAGCCGGTACATGACCGCGCTCATCACCAAATTTTATGAAATGGAGGAAAATGCGAAGATGGACAAGGACAATGTGAGGACGGTGGCGTTTCAGGTACCCACCGAGCTGTTTGAGCAGCTCAAGGCATACCTCAAGCGGAACGGCATCAAGCAGAACGCCTTCTTCCTGGACTGCATCCGGCAGGCGCTGGCAAAGGACACCGGTGCCGCCGAAGAATAAGAAATATATCGCGCGAACCGCTGCTGAGATTCTCGGCAGCGGTTTTGCTTTGGAGGAACAAAATGTTTATTTACCCCGAAAATCTGAAAGCCAAGCCCATGCTGTGGCTCTGGCTGCTGCGGGACATCGCCGTGATCGGCATCGGCGCTTTGCTCTCTGTGCTGGCGCTGACCCAGGGCCTCGGCATGGGACTGCTGGTGATCACGGTGCTGTACGCCTTTCTCACCATTCAGGTGGATGGCAGCAGTATCTTAGATTTCCTGCGCCGCGCCGCATGTTTTCTCTTTCTGCGGCAGCAATACTATGAATGGAGGCTGGACCCATGAATCGGAAACAGAAAAGGGAGCTGCGCCAGCGGCAGTCGACCCGGCAGCTCATAGGCATCATCCGTGTGACGCCCCACGGCATCGTGACAGATTCCGGAGAGCGGGTCTTCTTCCTGATTCAGCCGGACAACCTCTCCGTCCTGTCCCCAGAGGTCATCCGGGGCCGTGTCCGCTCCCTTACCATGCTTCTCAGCACCCAGCCCTCACTGGAAATTCTGGCGCTGGACTCCCGCGAATCCTTCCAGCGGAACAAGGAGTATTACCTGCGGCGCTTGGGGGAGGAAACGGAGCCTGCCGTGCGGGAGCTGCTGGAGCGGGACATGGCCCATTTGGACGCTATCCAGTTCTCCTCCGCCTCCTCCCGCAAATTTGTGCTGGTGCTCCCACTGGATGAAAAAGCCGGTGCGGATGAAAGCGCGCTGCGGCAGTTGGAGAAAGTCATCTGTGACCACGGGCTCCGCGTGCGTCTGGCGGAGGAGCAGGATGTGAAGCGCCTGCTGGCGATCTACTACCGGCAGGATCTCACCACGGAGGTATTCCGTGATTTCGATGGAGAGGAGTATGTACATGGCTAAAAAGAAACAGAAGAAGAAAAAGAAGATGCCGGAGCAGACCCCGCGTCCGAAGGACTTTCTGGATATGATCGCGCCCGCGGCGATAAAATTCAACACCGACCACTTCATCCTTGGCAGCCGGTATCACACGGCGATGGCACTGAAAAGCTACCCGCCCATGACGGATGAACTGGCGCTGCTGCGGGGCCTTGGCGATATGGGCGGCGTCAATCTGCGCCTGACGGCGCGGCAGGTCACGCCCGCCGAGGAGGACGCCATCCTCCATGCCGCCACAAACAAGAGCCGCATGGAGCGGAGCAATACCAACGATTACAAGCAAAGCGTCACGGCGGAGGCCAACCTGCGGGATATGGCGGAGCTGCTGGCAAAGCAGCGGCAGGAAAAGGAGCCGCTCATCCACTGCGGCGTGTATCTGGACATTGCCGCCACGGATACGGAAAAGCTGCGCGCGGCGCGGGACACGGTATCCGCACAGTTGGTCCGCTCCCGCATGGGCGCCGATCCGCTGCTCCTGCGCCAGCGGGAGGGCTTTCTCTCCGCCAACCCCGCGGGCGGCAGCCAGCTTGCCAATTTTGCGGAACGTGTTCTGCCTGCCAGGAGCGTTGCCAATCTATACCCCATGAACTATTCCGGCAAAACCGATCCCAAGGGCTTCTTCATTGGCCGTGACAGGTTTGGCTCCAACATCATCGTGGACTTCGACCGCCGTGCCTCCGATAAGACCAACGCCAGCGCCCTCATCCTCGGCAATACCGGACAGGGCAAAAGTTATCTTCTGAAGCTCCTGCTCTGCAATGTGCGGGAGGCGGGCAAAAGCGTGATCTCTCTGGACTCCGAGCACGAGATGGAGGACGAGTGCCGCGCCCTGGGCGGCTGCTTTTTGGACTACCTCAGTGGGCAGTACCGCATCAATCTGCTGGAACCCCGCTGCTGGGACGATGGCAGCGGGCCGGCAGACCCGGACGCGCCGGACGCTTTTCGGGGGACGCTGCTCTCCCAGCACATCTCCTTCCTGCGGGATGTGTTCCGTGTGTATAAAGGCTTTGACACGCCCCACATCGACACGCTGGAGCTGATGGTAGAGCGGCTCTATCAAAAGTGGAACATCACCGACTGCACGGACTTCGCGTCGATGCGGCCGGAGGATTACCCCATCCTCTCCGACCTCTATGACGCCATCCAGGAAAGCTATGACCATTACGAGGCCGCAGACAGCCTCTACCCGCGAGAGATGCTGCGGGATCTGCTGCTGGGGCTCCATTCCATGTGCCGCGGCGCGGACGCCCGGTTCTTCAATGGGCATACCAATATTGACCGCTCCAAATTCCTCGTTTTCTGCGTCAAGGGACTGGATAACATGGCGGAGAATCTGCGGAACACCCTGCTGTTCAGCCTGCTGTCCTATATGTCGGATCAGCTTCTGACGCTGGGCAATTCCGTAGCCGCTATCGACGAACTGTACCTGTGGCTGTCCGATCCCACCGTCATCACCTACATCCGCAACGCCCTCAAGCGGGTGCGGAAAAAGGAATCCGCCCTGTTTCTCGCCAGCCAGAACTTAGAGGACTTCACCCAGCCGGGAATACGGGAGCTGACACGTCCCCTCTTTTCCACCCCCGTCCATCAGTTTATCTTTAACGGCGGCAATGTGGATAAGAAATTCTTCATGGATAACCTCCAGCTGGAGGAATCCGAGTATGCCCTGATCCGGGACCCGCAGCGCGGCTCCTGCCTCTACAAATGCGGCAACGAACGCTATCTCTTGCAGGTGCAGGCCCCGGAGTACAAGCAGGCCCTCTTCGGAACGGCAGGTGGACGATGAATATTGTGGCATATACCCTGCGGCTATGATGATGGAGAGTGATGGAATGAATAGGAAAACGAAGACGATTTGTATTCATGTAGATGAAGAACGATTGAAAGAACTTCATATTCGCGCGGCGCAGTCACAGAAATCTTTGCAGGATTACGTTACAGATCTGATACGCAAGGACTTGTGCCCATATCAACAGTCCTCGTTGCTGCCGGAGCAAAAGGCGGCGCTGAATGACCTTTCAAACGAGGCTCTGAGCGTGGTGGAAAAAATGGAGGACATCCTGCGGCCGGAACAGCAAGAACACGGAGGAATGCGCTTTGGTTAACCCTGCATGGATCATCAGAGCGGCGGCTGTAGTTTTTGCGGACGAGGACACCCGGCGAAAGCTGGGCTGGATCGTGGCGGCGATCTGTTCCCCGTTGATCCTGACGCTGGCGCTGATCTGCTCCCTGCTCTCCGGCAGCGCGGAGCATAACAACTCTGCCGTCCTGCTCTGTTTCCACGGCGGAACGATCCCGGACAAAACGCCTGCGGAATATGTTGCTTACATCGAAGATATGCGCCGCAGCTTCACACTGCTGGACGACGCCATTGCCGTCGTCAATGGCATGACGGAGAACAGCGACAGCCTTGACGGTATCCGCGTCAAGGCTGTTTTCTATGCCATTTTCTTTGGAGAGGACACGCCGAGCAGGAGAGCGCATAAGCAGTTTATGGACTGCTTTGTGACCTACGAGGAACGCACCCACACCGTCACCGCCGAGGATGGGACGGAAACCGATGAAAGCTACACCGTGGCGATACCCATTGCGGACATAGCCGCCGTGTACGGCAATCTTGAAATCGTGCTTCACTTGGAAATATCTGCGGAGCAGAAGTCCAACGCCGACAGTGTGTACAATTTGGCGCGCTATGGCGTTGCCGGAGGTTCGGAGGGCTGGATACCCGGCGCGGATGTGCCGTTTATTGGCGCGGACGGTTTCTGCTCCCCCATTGGCTCCGGCTGGGAGCGCCGTGTCACCTCTGAATTCGGCAACCGCGTCGATCCCATCACCGGGAAGCGCAAGGGGCATGGCGGTATGGACTTGGCCGTCCCAACCGGCACGCCCATCCGCGCCGCGCTGCCGGGAACGGTGACGGTCTCCAAGTACAACGCCGGTGGTTATGGCTATTATGTCATGATCGACCACGGCAATGGCCTTGCCACGCTATACGGCCACTGCTCCAAGCTGCTGGCCAGAGTGGGCAGCACTGTGGAGGCAGGCGACATTGTGTCTTTGTCCGGCTCCACCGGGCGCTCCACCGGGCCCCATCTGCACTTCGAGGTGCGCATCAACGGTCAGCGCGTCAATCCGAGAGCCTA
>ERZ827524.2225-NODE-2225-length-14656-cov-3.396069_pt1 | contig 14656 bp, 9 predicted proteins | sample MGYA00519702_ERZ827524 | MGnify/ENA primary metagenome ERZ827524 (study PRJEB31778, sample SAMEA3449341) | human gut metagenome | biome: human gut; feature: human-associated habitat; material: faeces | place: United Kingdom | collected 2010/2012 ...
CAGAATATCCTGACTTATCCGGAGTATACCCCGGTCTGGCCCGATACCATCAACAGATATCAGAGCGTATTAAGGCAGGCCGAGAAAAAGGACATTCTGCTGTCTTATCCTTTTGAGAGCATGGAGCCCTTTCTGCGCCTTATAAAGGAAGCGGCCTGGGATGAACAGGTTATATCCATAAAGATTACTATTTACCGCCTTGCCAGCCACGCAAAGCTGGTTGACTATCTTTGCGCAGCGGCTGAAAACGGCAAGGAAGTAACAGTGCTCATAGAACTGCGCGCGCGTTTTGACGAGCAGAATAATATAGATTGGTCCGAACGCCTGGAGGAGGCCGGCTGCAATGTAACCTACGGCTTTGACTTCTATAAGGTGCATTCCAAAGTTTGCCTTATAACCATGATGGGGAAGAACGGCATACACTATATAACGCAGGTGGGAACGGGGAATTATAATGAGAACACTGCAAAAATGTACACCGATTTATCCCTTATCACCGCCAACAGGCAAATTGGGCAGGATGCCGCTGAATTTTTCAAAAATATGGCTATAGCAAATCTGCATGGGGAATACAATCATCTGCTGGTTGCGCCCGTTTCGTTAAAATCTTCGCTGCTTGAACTTATAGACAAGGAAATGTTAAAAGGGGAAGAGGGCAGAATTTTTATAAAGATAAATTCTCTTACTGATGCTGAAATCATTGATAAACTTTCCCAGGCTTCATGCGCGGGCGTTAAAATACAAATGGTAGTACGGGGAATATGCTGCCTGCTTCCCGGCATTCCGGGCAAAACCGAAAATATTCAGGTAAGCACCATAGTGGGGCGCTATCTGGAGCATTCGCGCATATATGTATTTGGAACGGGAGCAGAGGAGAAAATGTATATATCCTCGGCCGATTTTATGACCCGCAACACTCAAAGGCGGGTGGAAGTAGCGTGCCCGATATACGACGCCCAGATCAGGGAAAGCATACATAAATTAATAGACGCGGTATTGTCTGATACGGTTAAGGCAAGAATACTTTTCCCTGACGGTTCATACGCCAAAAAGGAGAAATTTGCCGCGCCTTTGGACAGCCAGCAGTATCTGATGCTTCAGGCCCAAAAGAATGCCGCGGATGTTTCCGAAGAGGTTAAGAGCCTTTCCAGACCCCTTAAATTCTTAAAAAAGCTCTTTAAAAAATAGCCGGCGCATTGCCGGAAGGCAATATCCTGCCGTCCAGCGCAGGGCTTTATAAATTAATTCGGACCCGACTGGATTTTTCAGAGGGGCTTTTCTGTTACTGCATATTTCAATAAAATTTGAGATGTTTAAATGCGGTATTTATTTTAGCATATAAAAATAAATCCGGCCGGTTTTTGCCGGCCGGATAATTTCCCAAAGGTATAAAAGCTCTGGGCGTTAAATGGTGCGCTGTACTTTGCCCGAACGAAGACATCTGGTGCATACAGTCACACGACGCTTCTGCCCGTTGATTATAGCGCTGACCTTCTGGACGTTGGGAGCCCAATAGGTACGCGTATGCCTGTTGGAATGGCTTACCTTATTCCCCGACATAACGCCCTTTTTGCAAATTTCACAATATTTAGCCATGTTGCACACCTCCTTTGGGTATGTTAAACTTACGTTTATATCTTTAAACAGCGTTAATACTATACCATTAATCACGTTTTTGTGCAAGGGTTTTTTGGTATGAACCTTCAAAAGTTTAATATAATATAAATATAAAGCGGTTTTACAGGCTTATTCCGTATTTGCTTGCAATTATTTAAGTTTTGCAGTAAAATAACAAAAGCAATTATTTATATTTGATTCTGGAGGAAGCGAAGATGGCTATAAAAACTTCTAACGAGCTGGGCAGCATAGCTATTGCGGATACCGTTTTGGCTACAATAGCGGGTCTGGCGGCCATGCAGTGCGCCGGTATTGTCGGAATGGCATCGCAGGGAGCCGCAGAAGGTATTGCCGAGCTGCTTAAAATTGAAAGTCTTACCAAGGGTGTAAAAGTAATTTCGGACGGTGAAAATGTACAGGTGGACATAAATGTTATCGTGGAGTACGGCGTTTCTATGGTAGCGGTAGCAGATAATGTTATAAGCACCGTCAAATACAGCATCGAATCCATGACCGGCCTTATAGTGGACGGCGTAAACGTGTACATTAAGGGGGTTCGCGTCTAATACGCGGCTGATTGGAGGAGAAAGGCTTTGAAAGAGAATAAAATTGACGGCGCTTCATTAAAGGAGTGCATTCTTGCTGCAGCCGCTACGCTGGAAAATAATAAAAAGCAGCTGAACGACCTTAATGTTTTTCCGGTACCCGACGGAGACACCGGTACTAATATGTCTTTAACAATGAAATCGGTAGTAAAGGAAGTTCAAAGCGTTACAGACATTACCGTAAAAAATATTTCTGCGGCGGCGGCTAAGGGCGCGCTTAAGGGTGCGCGCGGGAACAGCGGCGTTATATTGTCTCAGCTTTACAGGGGCTTTGCCGTGCCTTTGGAAAAATGCGAGCTTATAGACAGCAATACTCTGGCCGCAGCGCTGCGCAGCGGTGTGGATATGGCCTACAAGGCGGTTATGAAGCCTAAAGAGGGCACTATTCTTACCGTAGCGCGCGTTATAGCAGAAACCTGCGTAAACGCTGCAAGAGCAGGCAAGGATATATATGAGCTGACTGATATAATGGTAAGCAGCGGAAAGGCGATACTGAATAAAACGCCCGAAATGCTTCCCGTGCTTAAAAAAGCCGGAGTTGTGGATGCGGGCGGCCAGGGCCTGCTGTTTATCTATACTGCATATCAAAAGGTAATAAACGGCGAATATATTCCTGATGAAATCATAACTGCCGAGAGCTTTGAAGGCTCGCAGGCGTCAGGCGGGGATGAGTGGCCGGCTGAAAACGATTTAGAGAATATAACCTTTGCATACTGCACTGAATTTTTTATTGAAAACCTCTTTGATTTTGTAACTGAAAAGGACATTGATAAATTGAGGAGAATGCTGGGCAATATCGGTGATTCGCTCGTAGTTGTAGGGGATACAAACCTGGTCAAGGTACACGTCCACACCAATACTCCCGGCAAGGCTTTGCAGTATGCGCTCCAATTAGGCGAGCTTAACGGAATTAAAATAGAAAACATGGTCATACAGCACAGGGAGCTTATGGCTGCGCGGCAGGCGGAGGAACAGCTTCCCCTGGGCATTGTAGCCGTTGCCGCCGGTAAAGGCCTGGAGGATATTTTTAAAGACATAGGCGCTGCCGGCATCATACCCGGCGGCCAGACCATGAATCCCAGCACAGAGGATATTTTAAACGCTGTGCAGAAGGTTAATGCCAAGTCGGTTATAATCCTGCCTAATAATTCTAATATTATTTTGGCAGCGCAGCAGGTTAATGAGTTGACGGATAAGGAAATTTACGTTGTGCCCACCAAGAGCATTCCCCAGGGCATAGTGGCCATGCTGGCTTATAATCCAGAGCGCGAAGCAAAGGATAATTACGAGGATATGTGCGCGGCTATAGACAGCGTGAAAACCGGTCAGGTAACATATGCGGTGCGGGATACCGAAATGGAGGATAAAATCATTAAAGAGGGAGATATCCTGGGGCTTTATAACGGCAAGATAGCTGCTTCGGGCAAGGATATTGACCAAACCGCCTTTGATTTAGTGCAGGATATGTACGATGAAAAGGAAAATGATTTGATAACCATTTACTATGGCCAGGATGTTTCTGCTGAGCAGGCGCAGCAGCTCCAGGAGCGTCTGGAGGAGCATTTTGAAGACGCGGACGTCGAACTGCATAACGGCGGTCAGCCCCTGTATTACTACATTCTTTCGGTAGAGTAATATTTTTAAATTCAGGACAAAAATCATGCGCTCTTCTGCACAGGCGGAAGGGCGTATTTTTATGCATTTTATAATATTTGCAATTTTAAAGTTGCCTCTCTTTTTTCTTTATTGAATCTTTTTCAATTTCCCGCCGAGTTCCCGAAGGCTTGAACATATTCAGTATTCGGGGAATATAGTACAATAAGGGATTTGCATCCCAATACAACAGGAGGGAATTTTATGAGTACACAGCAGTTAAACCTGGCTCAGACTGAGATGGGGGAAATTGTAACAATATCCGGCCTGCTTTCGGATGGCCCAATGAGACGCAGGCTTCAGGACATAGGCTTTACAGCCGGAACAAGCGTGCAGCGCCTTCAAAGCGGACCATCAGGCGACCCGACGGCATTTTATGTAAAGGGAACGGTTATTGCGCTTAGAAAAGAAGACAGCGCGCGCATATTGGTAGAAAAAATTTGAAATCTCATAGCGGGGCGGCTGACGCCGGCGGCCCCGTATCAGATATATCGCTTTCGGAGGTTGTATGGATGAAAGAAGGGAATAAACGGCTGCGCAAAGGAGAAGAGGGGAAAAACGTCCGGATTATCGCTCTGGCGGGCAATCCCAACGTAGGAAAAAGCACTATTTTTAACGCGCTTACCGGAATGAGGCAGCATACTGGGAACTGGCCGGGCAAAACCGTAGCAAGCGCGCAGGGAGAATACGAATTTGAGGGGGAGCTTTATAATTTAGTGGATTTGCCCGGAACATATTCCCTTATGCCTCATTCTGCGGAAGAAGAAATTGCCAGGGACTTTATATGCGCAGGAGGGGCGTGGGGAACGGTGGTGGTTTGTGACGCGACCTGTCTTGAGCGCAATTTAAACCTGGTCATACAGACTTTAGAAATTACAGGCAGAACAGTTGTATGCATTAATCTCATGGACGAAGCCAAAAAGAAGGGCATAATGCCCGACTTTAAAAAGCTGTCCGAGCTGCTGGGAGTGCAGGTGGTGGGAACGAGCGCGCGCAGTCTTAAGGGGCTTAAGGAATTAAAAAAGGCTGTACAGAATCTTAACGAGGATACATATTCGCATTCACTAATTGTAGAATACCCTCCGGAAATAGAAGAGGCCGCAGGGCAGGTTGAGACTGTGCTTAAGAATGAGCTGCCTCCTTTTGTCAGCCCTCGCTGGATGGCATTAAGATTGCTGGAAGGCGACCAAGGCGTTCTCAGATTAATTAATAATGGACACGAGCTTAAGGCGGAGAGCGCAGAAATAATCAGGATCCAGCGAGAAAAGCTGGCGCGGGCCGGCATAGACGCTGAAAGGCTTAAGGATATCATTGCGCTTAGCGTAGCTGAAAAAGCGGATAAAACAGCCAAAGAGAGCGTCAGCTATGTTAAGGCCGATTATAACCGCAGGGACAGAAAGCTGGATAAAATATTAACGGGCAAATGGACCGGGATTCCCTTTATGCTTGCATTATTGGCGGCGATATTTTATATAACCATCACCGGAGCAAATTACCCGTCCCAGCTCCTGGCCGACGGGTTATTCTGGATACAGGACAGATTAACTGATTTCTGCGTATATATCGGTATGCCCGCATGGCTGCACGGGGCTCTTGTGCTGGGCATATACAGGGTGCTTGCGTGGGTAATATCGGTAATGCTGCCGCCTATGGCTATTTTCTTTCCCCTTTTTACCCTGCTGGAGGATTTTGGATATCTTCCCAGAGTAGCGTTTAATCTGGACAGCAGTTTTAAGAAATGCGGCGCCTGCGGGAAACAGTCCCTCACTATGTGCATGGGGCTGGGCTGCAACGCCGTGGGAGTAACAGGCTGCCGCATAATAGATTCTCCCAGGGAAAGGCTCATAGCCATAATTACCAACAGCTTTGTGCCGTGCAACGGACGCTTCCCGACCATTATAGCTATAATAAGCATGTTCTTTGTGGGCTCGGCAGCCGGCCTGACTCAAACGCTGCTTTCTACTTTAATTTTAACCGGGGTAATAGTTGCAGGCGTGGCTATGACCCTTATTATGAGCAAGCTTTTATCACGCACTTTATTAAAAGGGGAACCCTCCTCCTTTACTCTTGAGCTGCCTCCTTACCGCAGGCCGCAGATAGGGAAGGTCATAGTCCGCTCAATATTGGACAGAACCCTTTTTGTGCTGGGCAGGGCTGCTGCGGTTGCCGCTCCGGCGGGCTTGATTATATGGATTATGGCCAATGTCACAGTGAGCGGCGCTACCCTTCTGTCCCACTGTGCCGGCTTCCTGGAGCCTTTTGCCCATCTTATCGGGCTGGACGGCGTTATATTGATGGCTTTTATCTTAGGATGGCCCGCCAATGAGATAGTAGTGCCCATAATCATTATGGCATATATGGCAGCCGGTTCTATAACAGATTATACCAGCCTTGCTTCCCTTAAAAGCCTGCTTGTGGATAATGGCTGGACATGGCTTACGGCAATCTGCACCATTATCTTTTCCCTGATGCATTGGCCCTGCTCTACTACCTGCATTACTATAAAGAGGGAGACTGGGCGCCTTAAATGGACCGCAGCGGCGTTTCTGCTTCCTACGGCCGCCGGCTGCGTCATATGCTTTATCGTGGCTTCTGTTTCACGGCTGCTGGGCCTGGCTCCGTGAAAAATTGATTAGTAGCCGCGTCTTTTTATTACAGCGCGGCCTGCAATAACCTTATTTAACGCTTTGCTTAAATAAAAAATATTTTCGGCTTATTCTACTCTAAATTGACAAGGGCATATACGGTCAGGACAGGGCTGTTTGAGTGTCCTGCCGTGTTGCTTTTCCCTCCGTGTACGTCCAGTACACGTCCTTCAGGCGCCTTGCAGGTGCAACCCAAACGGCCGCTGTCTGACTCTTCGGCCTCCGGCAGGTTTGATTCCGGCATTTTCAAGGAAGCGGAATGAGGTGTGAACGTACACCCATTGACGATGACGCAGAAAATGCCGGAATCAGACCGCCGGAGGCGTGTATCTCCTTGTCAATTTAGGGTATATAAGCGCGGAAGGAAAAAAGGGGGGCGGGGGCGGCTCTTGAGCAAGCGGAGCTTGCTCCCCGGCCGTTCCGGCCGGGGCGGCCGTTTCACGGCCGCAAGAGCCGCCCCCGCCCCGGCCTTTCTCCTTTAGGCATATTTCTCCCTGCAAACTGCTCAAAACACCGAATTTTGCAATAAAACAGTTGCCTATATCCCTGCGTTATGCTACAATAGTTCAGATATGAAAGATGCCGGAACGAAAATTGCATTTTTCCCGGCAGCTTTTATTGCTGAAGCGCATTAATCAAATCATTTTTTTGATTTCTGCAACATTTCATGCGCTCGGCTTCAAAAAAATCATACGGGTGAAAATTTGTGATAAGGGAAGATATAAGAAACATAGCAATAATAGCTCACGTTGACCACGGCAAGACCACGCTGGTAGACGAGCTGCTTAAGCAGAGCGGCACCTTCAGGGAAAACCAGCAGGTGGCCGAAAGAGTCATGGATTCAAACGATTTGGAGCGCGAACGGGGCATAACCATACTGGCTAAAAACACGGCCATACATTACAAGGGCGTTAAAATAAACGTCGTGGATACGCCCGGCCACGCCGATTTCGGCGGCGAAGTCGAGCGCGTGCTGAAGATGGTCAGCGGCGTGCTGCTTTTAGTGGACGCCTTTGAAGGCCCCATGCCCCAGACACGTTTTGTGCTCTCTAAGGCGCTGGAGCTTGGGCTTAAGGTTATTGTAGTCATAAATAAAATGGACCGTCCTGACGCGCGGGCCGAACAGGTAGCGGACGAAGTCCTGGATTTATTCATAGAGCTGGGCGCGGACGAAAGCCAGCTGGACTGTCCCTTTATATACGCTTCGGCGCGCACAGGCGCGGCCTGCCTGGATAAATTCGACCCCCAGGCGGATATGAGCCAGCTTTTTGAAGCAATATTAAAATATATACCCGCTCCCGAAGGGGAAAAGGACGCTCCCATGCAGATGCTTATCTCCACCATAGACTATAACGACTATGTGGGCCGCATAGGCATAGGCCGCATAGAACGGGGCAGCGTGCGGGCAGGACAGGAGGCCGTGCTCTGCAACTATCTGGATAAGGATAAGGCCCAGCGGGTGCGCATCAATACGCTTGCCGCCTTTGACGGCCTTAAGCGGGTAAACGCTGATTCTGCGGACTTTGGCGATATAGTAGCTGTTTCAGGCATTGAAAACATTAATATAGGGGACACTCTGTGCGCTCCTGAACAGGTTGAGCCTTTACCGTTTGTAAGCATTACCGAGCCGACAGTGGCAATGACCTTTTCGGTCAATGACAGCCCCTTTGCCGGAAAAGAGGGAAAATACCTGACCAGCCGGCACCTGCGGGCCAGATTATATAAAGAGCTGCAAACGGACGTTTCCCTGCGGGTAGAGGATACCGACAGCGCCGACGCCTTCAGAGTGTCCGGCCGAGGCGAACTGCACCTCTCCATTTTAATAGAAACCATGCGCCGTCAGGGATATGAACTGCAGGTAAGCAAGCCTGAGGTGCTGTATAAAACTATAGACGGTGTAAAATGCGAGCCCATTGAAAGAGTATATATAGACGTGCCTGAAAATTATGTAGGCGCGGTTATAGAAAAGCTGGGGGCGCGCAAGGGAGAGCTTGTAAATTTAACGGCGCTCTCTGACAGCATGCGCCGGCTGGAGATACTCATTCCCTCCAGGGGCCTTTTCGGGTACCGCAGCTCCTTTTTGACAGATACCCGCGGCGAGGGAGTTATGAACACCATCCTGGACGGCTACCAGCCCTATAAGGGAGACATCCCTTCCCGCCAATTAGGCAGCCTTATCGCCTTTGAAACGGGCGAAGCAGTAACCTACGGCATATTCAATGCCCAAGAGCGGGGAACTATGTTTGTAAAACCGGGCATGCAGGTATATAAGGGCATGATAGTAGGAGAAAACGCGCGGGCCGGGGATATAGAAGTAAATGTCTGCAAGAAAAAGCATATGACCAATTCGCGCAGCGCCGGCGCGGACGATGCGCTCAGGCTGATACCCCCCAGAGAAATGACCTTAGAGCAGGCCCTGGATTATATTTCTGAAGACGAATTAGCGGAAATCACCCCCTCCAGCATCCGGTTGAGGAAAAGAATCCTGGATCCCACCCTGAGAATGAGGGCTAACCGCAATAAATAGCTGAGTTCCGCCCAAAGCCGGGCAAAGGCGCGCGGGCGGGATTATATAAATGGAAAAACATAGGGTTATATAATATGCAGGGGGCAATATGGTGACAGGGGGAATAACTGCTGCTTTTCCCCGTCCCCGCCGCAAGGCGGGGACTCCTTAAAGGGCGGGGCGCGCCTTTATTATATATTATATAGAGAACATGCTTTGATACATATATATCAGGCAATTCAGCATAATAATTATTATAATAATCGGCTCTGGCAATAAAGCAGGCTAAATATGCGCTTTCTATAAAATTGGGAGCGCTGCCCAACAAGGGGGCTGCCCCACCCGGCCCCGTTTAATGCTCCGGGCGCCTTATATCCTGCCCGGCTCCATCCTTTCCCTTATTTGAGCACTGTCCCCGGCGCGGGGCCATTAAGGAGGGCGGGCGTTCTCCTGCCCAGCAGGCTGTCTGCCTTCCTCCGGCTTTAACGCACCCCCCTTACTGCTTTTACGCCCGCCCGATTATTAAATCCCCGCCCGCCCCTTCGGTTTCTAGCGGCTTTGCTGCCAAAAAGGGAAAGGAGCTGTATTTATGCAAAACAACGCCCCATTTAACAGCAAAAAGTTTTTTACCAGCCTGTTTATAGTCCTGGCTCTGCTTTTAGTGCTGTCCCGGCTGCTCGACCAATGGCTTATCCCTGTTTTAAGAGCCGGCCTGGCCGCAGCCGTACCCTTTATAATCGGCCTTGTGCTGGCCTATCTGCTCCGTTTTGCAATCAACCCCCTTGAAAGGCTGATCCTAAAGCTGTTCAAGGTAAAAAAGCCCTCGCGCCTCATACGGATAATCTCCATAACCGTCGTTATGCTCCTGTTCCTGGGCGCGCTTGTCGCTCTGCTTTGGGGACTTATCCCCAGCCTTTACCGCAACCTGGCCGATTTAGCCGGCCGCGTGCCCGGCTATTTAGAGCAGATAGCAAATTGGGCGGACGACGTAATAGCTCAAAGCGGCCTGCAGTTCAGCCAGAACGCCGCCGAAATGATAAACACCCTGGCTCAGAAAATAGGCGAGCATCTCTCCAGCCACGCTGAAGAATACGCTCAAATGGCCAGCCGCACCATCTTCGGCTTTATAGGCACCCTTGTTGACTGCTTCCTGGGCATCCTTGTGGCATTTTATCTCTTGACGGATACCCACCGCTATAAGCGCCTGCTAAGCCGTATAATAACTGTATTTATAAGCGACACCAAAAAACAGGCGGGCATAAAACGCTTTCTGCGCGAAACAGACGGCGTGCTGGGCAAATATATAACCGGCCGCCTTATAGAAACCGCAGTCCTGGGCGTGCTCTGCTTTATCGGCCTCTCCATTTTCGGAGTGGATTACAGCCTTATTATGGCCGTAACGGTAGCCCTGACCAACCTTATCCCCTATTTCGGGCCCTGGCTGGGCGCAATACCCGTATTACTCCTGGCCTTCCTTAATAATCCGGACTCAGCAATATGGATAGCAATATTCCTGCTGGCCCTTCAGATTATAGATAACTATATAGTATCTCCCAAAATACTGGGCGACATGCTGGAGGTCAGCGCCCTTTGGATACTGGTGGGGGTAATCCTGGGCGGCGGCATGTTCGGCGTCTGGGGCATGATTCTGGGCGCCCCCGCTATGAGCATCCTCAGCGGCCTCTGGAACCGTTTCTTCAAATGGCGCGCTTCAGAGCAGGCCAAAAAAGACGGAGAAAACGGCCCCGCACTTTAATAAAATTTTTATAAAAACGTCTGTTACGGAACTGCCTCGGTATACACAGGCATATACGAAGCTCTTTTGACAAATATGGATTCATCTTCCCGCTTCGGGCGCTTGCGCATAAAGCCCGGCCCAACCGGTTTATGCGTTCCTTTTAAAGCGCAGCTGCGGGACCTCAGGGCCTTAAAAGCCCGCGCGAGTATATGCCTATGTATGCCGAGCAAACCGTAAAAATATTTTTTCCCCGCCGCGCTTACGGGCACGCGGCTGTCGCCTTGCGGAGCTTAAAAAGGTTCCGCCGCCCGCAAAATACCTAAGAGCAAAGAAAATGAGGTGCAGAAAATGAACGTATCAAATAAGGCCCTGGGCATCGCTCCCAGCGTAACGCTGGAAATAGACGCCAAGGCAAAGAAAATGAAAGCCGACGGCCTGGACGTAGTAGGCTTCGGCGCAGGCGAGCCTGATTTCAATACTCCCCGCCATGTAATTGAGGCCGCAGTTAAGGCTATGGACGAGGGCAAAACCCGCTATACTCCAGCCTCAGGCACCATTGAGCTGCGCAGGGCAATCTGCGATAAGCTCCTAAGGGACAACGGCCTTAGCTATACGCCCGACCAGATAGTAGTAAGCAACGGCGCCAAGCACTCCCTCTTCAACGCCTTCCAGGCCATACTCAATCCGGGAGACGAGGTGCTCCTGCCCGCGCCCTACTGGGTCAGCTACTACGAGCAGATAAAAATGGCGGACGGCGTGCCCGTACCGGTCATGAGCACTCAGGAAGAGGGCTTTGTGGTAAGCTTTGAAGCGCTGGATGCCGCCGTTACGCCTAAAACTAAGGCCCTGCTGCTTAACAGCCCTTCCAATCCCACCGGTATGGTATATTCTAAAGAGCAGCTTCAGGCGGTAGCCAATATAGCCCTTAAGCACGATTTGTACATAATTTCTGACGAGATATACGAATCCCTGGTTTATGACGGCACCCGCCACATCTCCATAGCCTCTCTTTCGCCCGAAATACAGGAGCGCACCATATTGGTCAACGGCCTGAGCAAGGCCTATGCCATGACTGGCTGGCGCATAGGCTATACCGCCAGCAATACAACCCTGGCCAAGGTTATGGGCAATTACCAGTCCCATTCCACCAGCAATCCCAATTCCATTGCCCAGGCGGCCGGCATCGCGGCCCTTACCGGAAACAAGGACGAGCTTAACGAAATGGTGCGCCAGTTTTCTGAACGCCGCGAATACATGGTGAACCGGGTAAATGTCATTCCCGGCTTTAAAGCGCTGATGCCCAAGGGCGCATTTTATGTGTTCGTAAATATTTCAGGCGTTTTTGGTAAACATACCCCCGCGGGCGCGGAAATAAACAGCGCCCTGGATTTTTCCAAATACCTTTTGGAGGACAAGCTTTGCGCCGTCGTGCCGGGGGAAGCGTTCGGGGACGCACGCTATATCCGCCTGGCCTACGCCACCGACATGAACAGCATTAAAAAGGGTCTGGACCGCATAGAGGAATTTGTACGGGAATTAAAATAACTCCTGGGTAAGCTGCAATAAAAAGGCATACATAAAAACGTCCGGCGTCAGTATTCAAGAGAGCATGAAGCCTTTATGCGCTGAATCCGTACCTCTGCTGCGCATGTCTTTCCTCCGTATACACCCAAGTGCATGCAGCGCAAACCCGCATTTTTATCTTTTTTGCGCCGCGGCCTCAGTCCCTGGAAATTTGCCTTTTTTCACGGCAGTAGGGGAAAACGCGCCAAGAACACTCTTTAAAAGCCGCTCTCTTTCCCCCTTGCACGGCGGTCAGGAAAAACGCGCTAAGAACACTCTTTAAAAGCCCGCCGCCAAACCCCGCCAAAAGCGTCATGAAATTACTCACCGCTCGGGCACAGTGAAAAACCAGGCTTTATTAAAAAGACGCGAGGCCCTGCTCTTTGGCGACGGCTGTTTAAAAAGCCGCTCTCTTCCCCCCTTGCACGACGGTCGGGGAAAACAATTTTTTTCTTATCAGACCCCTGAACGCCGTTTAAGCTGCGCGGGGATGTCTGATTCCGGCCATAACAACCCGGCCGGAGCTTTTAAAGCTTTTATTCTCTGGCGCGTGCGGCTGGTGCGCCGGAGCCAAAATTAAATTTACCGCCGCAGAAACGGAGCGTCCATATGATTAAATTCAGCGAGCAGACCAATCTGCTTGAACAGCACAATTACCACTATCAGCTCCAGGACGTAGAAGAACCCAATTTATACAGGGAGCTGTTCGACTATGACAACGTGCCCAAAATATCCTTTAATCACCGGGAAGTGCCTATGTTCACTCCCAAAGAGCTATGGATAACCGATACTACTTTCAGGGACGGCCAGCAGTCCCGTTCCCCCTTCTCGGCCGAGCAGATAGCTCATCTCTATAAGCTGCTTGCCCGCCTGGGCGGCCCTAACGGCTTGATACGCCAGAGCGAATTTTTCCTTTACAGCGACAAGGATAAAAAAGCGGTTGAGCTCTGCCGGGAAATGGATCTGCCTTTTCCTGAGATAACCTCCTGGATACGGGCGAACCCCAAGGACTTTGAATTGGTTAAGCAAATGGAGATAAAGGAAACAGGTATCCTGGTTTCCTGCTCGGACTACCACATCTTTAAGAAGATGAACCTTACCCGCGCCCAGGCTATGGATAAATATCTTGGCATAGTTAAAGCCGCGCTGGAGCACGGCATAAAGCCCCGCTGCCATTTTGAGGATATCACCCGCGCCGATTTTTACGGCTTTGTGGTGCCCTTTGCCACTGAATTGATGCGCCTTTCGGAAGAATCGGGCATACCTATAAAAATCCGGGCGTGCGATACGCTGGGCTACGGCGTAAGCTATCCGGGCGCAGCCTTGCCCAGAAGCGTCCAGGGCATAATTTACGGACTGCGCCACTATGCCAACGTGCCCAGCGAACAGCTTGAATGGCACGGACACAACGATTTTTATAAGGTAGTGACAAACGCGGCGACTGCATGGCTGTACGGCAGTTCGGGCGTCAACTGCTCTCTTTTGGGCATAGGGGAGCGCACGGGAAACTGCCCCATTGAGGCTATGTGCATTGAATATGCCTCTCTGCGGGGCAGCCTGGACGGCATGGATCTTACGGCCATAACCGAAATTGCAGAATATTTTGAATATGAGCTGGACCAGGAAATAAGCCCGCGCACGCCGTTTGTGGGCCGCAATTTCAACGCCACCCGCGCCGGAATACATGCCGATGGCATGCTCAAGGACCAGGAGATATATAATATCTTCAATACTGAAAAGTTGTTAAACCGTCCCGCTACCGTTGCGGTAGACGCTCATTCGGGATTAGCAGGAATCGCTTTCTGGGTCAACCGGTACTATAAGCTGAGCGACGAATACTGCGTTGACAAACGGAGCGAGCTGGTTGTGAAGATAAAGGAAATGGTAGATAATGAATATGCGCAGGGACGCAATACGGTTATGGGAGATATAGAGCTGGATGAGATGGTGGCTCAAGTTGACCCAAAGCTGCATTTATTCTTTACTCATCATACTATGGCTAAATACGATAAGCAGGACTAAAGCATTTAAACCAACAGGAAGAACCGCCCGGCGCGGCCGGCGTTTGACAGGCTGCAAAGCCTGTCTGCGCCGGGCCTAAGCCCGGCGCAGCGGCCCGAAGGGCCGCAAACGCCGGCCGCGCTGGGCGGTTCTTTCTGTTGGTTATACAAATACTTTTTAAACTTGAAAATAAAAATATAGGGGGCGGCGCGGAGCGCAGGACCCCGCCCTTTTTAAGGGCGGGGTCCTGCGCCGGCAGGGCGGCAAAGCGCGCGCGGCTCTTGGCAAGCTTTGCTTGCCCGTGCCGGGCCTGAATAGGCCCGGCACG
>ERZ827524.2230-NODE-2230-length-14624-cov-2.861555_pt1 | contig 14624 bp, 10 predicted proteins | sample MGYA00519702_ERZ827524 | MGnify/ENA primary metagenome ERZ827524 (study PRJEB31778, sample SAMEA3449341) | human gut metagenome | biome: human gut; feature: human-associated habitat; material: faeces | place: United Kingdom | collected 2010/2012 ...
TGCTGATGAGCGCGGCGGTGTTCCGCGAAAGGATCACCAGGAAGAAGCTCCTGGCGCTGGCGCTGGCGCTGCTCGGCTGCTCGTTTGTGACGGGCGTATGGAGCGGGGACGCGAGCGTGACGGCGGCGGGCGTGCTGTTCGGACTGGGCGCGGGCTTCCTTTACGCGCTCTATTCCATCTTCGCGCCGTTCGGCCTGCGGCACTATACGCCGTTCACCGTGGTGTACTGGACGTTCGTGTTCGGCGGGCTCGGCTCACTCTTCCTGCTCGACGCGGGCGAGATGCGCGCGGTGTTCGCGGACGGGAGAATGATCCTCGTCGCGCTGGGGCTGATCGTCATTTCGACGGTGCTGCCGTATCTGCTGTATACGAACGGCCTTGCCAGGGTCGAGAGCGGCAAGGCGAGCATTCTGGCGAGTCTGGAGCCGGTGGTCGCGTCGTTCGTGGGCATCCTCGCCTTCGGCGAGCCGGTGAGTTTGACGGTATTTTTAGGGCTGGGGTGCATCCTCGCCTGCGTGTATGTATTGAGGTGAACGAAGATGGCAAAGAATAAGGAAGAAAAGACAAATGTGATGCGCGTGCTGGAGCAGAAGAAGATCGCCTACACGCCCCATGAGTACCCGGCGGACGGTCCGGTGGACGGCGTTTCCGTGGCATCGTATCTGAATCAGGACCCGGAGCAGGTGTTCAAGACCCTGGTAACAAAGGGCGCCGGCGGCGGATACTATGTGTTCGACATTCCGGTGGCGGAAAATCTGGATCTGAAAAAGGCAGCCAAGGCGGTGGGGGTCAACTTCATCGGCGGCTTCTCCGCCTTGGTGCAGAAGGGCTTTTCCCCCGGGGATAAAGAGCTTATCGCCAGCATCCCCGAGGCGCTGGCTGTTACCGATCACGTCTGTTCCTCGATAAACATCGGCTCCACCAAGGCCGGCATCAACATGGACGCGGTGGCCATGATGGGCCGGGTGGTCCGCGAGACGGCGGAACGCACCGCCGACCGGGACTGCATCGGCTGCGCCAAGCTGGTGGTATTCTGCAACGCGCCGGAGGACAACCCGTTTATGGCGGGGGCGTTCCACGGCGCGGGCGAGGCCGAGAGCGCGGTGAACGTCGGCGTTTCCGGCCCCGGCGTCGTCTATCAGGCGCTGCAGGAGTGCAGGGGCGAGAGCTTTGACGTTGTGGCCGAGACGATCAAGCGCACGGCGTTTAAGGTCACGCGCATGGGTCAGCTCGTCGCGCGGGAGGCGTCCCGGCGGCTCGGCGTGACGTTCGGTATCGTCGATCTCTCACTCGCGCCGACCCCGGCGGTGGGCGACAGCGTGGCGCGCATTCTCGAAACCATGGGACTGGAGGTCTGCGGCACCCACGGCACGACTGCCGCGCTCGCCCTGCTGAACGACGCGGTGAAAAAGGGCGGCGTGATGGCCTCCGGCCACGTCGGCGGGCTTTCCGGCGCATTTATCCCGGTCTCGGAGGACGAGGGCATGATCACCGCGGCGCGTGAGGGAACGCTCACGCTCGATAAGCTCGAGGCAATGACGTGCGTGTGCTCCGTGGGGCTCGACATGATCGCCGTGCCGGGCGATACGAGCGCCGAAACGCTCTCCGCGATCCTCGCGGACGAGGCCGCCATCGGCATGATAAACAATAAGACCACCGCCGTCCGGCTCATCCCCGCGCCGGGCAAGACCGTGGGCGACACGGTGGAGATCGGCGGGCTGTTCGGCGAAGCGCCGGTCATGCCGGTGCACGCGGCGTCGAGCGCGGAGTTCATCGCCCGCGGCGGCCGCATCCCCGCCCCGCTCCACTCGCTGAGGAACTAATAAAGATAAAGTGATCCCGCTGCTTCGGCAGCGGGATTTTTATGCTCGAACGTTGTCTTTTTTATGCGTATACGATATAATAAAATATTACAAAACCGTCGGTTTGTGGCACACACGGCGGACATTTGAAAGATACAGGTGAACAACATGGTAAATATCCGCAAACTGGAATCCGATCTCTGGGAATCTGCCGACCTTCTGCGCTCCGGCTCCAAGCTGACATCCAACCAGTACTGCATGCCGGTACTCGGGCTGATTTTTCTTCGATACGCCTACAGCCGTTTCAAGCTGGTGGAAGAAGAGATACTGAAAAACCGTCCGTCCCGCGGCGGCCGCGTGATGCCCGTGGAGGCCAACGATTTTGTGGCGAAAAGCGCGCTCTTTCTTCCGCGGGAAGCGCAGTACAGCTATTTGCTGAGTCTGCCGGAAAACATTGCGGAAGCCGGGATCAAGAATAAAGACGGACACACCATGAACAGCCTCGGCGAAGTGGTGAACAATGCCATGTCCCTGATCGAGGAACAGAGCGAGCAGCTCACCGGCGTGCTGCCGAAAACCTATACCGACTTTTCCGACGAGATCCTCTCCGAACTGCTCCGCATTTTCAATAACAGCGCGCTCGACGAAGTCGGCGGCGATGTTATCGGGCGTATCTACGAATACTTCCTCAATAAATTTGCCAAGAACATCGCCTCGGATGACGGTGTGTTTTTCACGCCCAAATCTCTGGTAAAAATGATCGTCAACGTGCTGGAACCCAAGGGCGGCGTGCTGCTTGACCCTGCCTGCGGCAGCGGCGGCATGTTCATCCAGTCCGGCGATTTTGTCAATCAGGCGGGCATGAACGCCAACAGCGCCATGACGTTCTATGGACAGGAAAAGGTGGAGTATAATGCGCAGCTCTGCCAGATGAACATGGCGGTGCATGGACTGACCGGCGTGATCCGCTCCGGCGACGAGGCCAACACCTTTTATCACGACGCGCACGGACTTGTCGGCAGCTGCGACTATGTGATGGCCAACCCGCCGTTCAACGTGGACAAGGTGAAAGCCGAATCGTGCGAGAGCGCCGGGCGGCTGCCGTTCGGCATGCCGGGCGTGAATAAAAACAAGGAAGTCGGCAACGCCAACTATCTCTGGATCTCCTATTTCTACAGTTATCTGAACGAGCACGGCCGCGCCGGATTCGTTATGGCGTCCTCCGCCACCGACAGCTCCGGCAAGGATCGTGATATCCGCCGGAAACTGGTGGAGACCGGCCATGTGGATGTGATGGTCAGCGTCGGCAACAACTTCTTTTATACCAAAAGTCTGCCTTGCTCGCTCTGGTTTTTCGACAAGGGCAAAACGGAGAGCATCCGGGACAAGGTGCTCTTTATCGACGCGCGGAATTATTATACGGTCGTAGACCGCACGCTGAACGAGTGGAGCGAGTGGCAGCTCAAAAACCTGAACGCGATCGTGTGGCTGTATCGGGGAGAGACGGAGAAGTATCAAAATTTATTGACCCAATACGTCGATGAAATTAAAAGTTTCATTTTCGGCGCGGTTGAAGCACAAACCGGAACGTTGAGCAGCATAATGCTGCCGGAGTTTTACTCAGAGCCAAATGAAAAGGCGTATCTGCTGAAACAGAAACTTAATGAAGGCTTCTCATTGACCGATTGCGGAGAAATTCACCAGCTTTTAGAGGAGTTTTTAAGACTGCAAAAAAGCGCTGCGGCTAAATTCGCTCCTTATCTGGAAGAAAACAAACAGAAGCACGTTATAAAAGCATTACTGGAGAGCCGAGCTGGACGGGGGCCGGCAAAGGTTCATTGGTATGTTAAAGAAATGAAGGCCGTAATTGATAGCCACGAGCAATCGATACGGGAATGTCTGGATATTATTAAGGCGGCACAATGGCTTTTTGAAAAGTTTGGCGAGGGAGAATATCAAGATATTCCCGGCCTTTGCAGGGTGGCAAGCCGTGAGGAGATCGCGGAGAAGAACTACTCTCTGACGCCCGGCGCGTATGTCGGCGTTGCGGCGGTCGAAGATGACGGCGTGGACTTTGCCGAGCGCATGACGGAGATTCATCAGAAACTGCTGAAATTGCAGGCGGAATCCAACGAACTGATGCAGACCATCTCCAAGAATCTGGAGGAGATGGGGCTATGAGTTGGGAAGTAAAAAAACTGTCGGATTGCTGTGTATCAATTGCAGACGGTGATCACCAGGCACCTCCAAAGGCTGATTTTGGCATCCCGTTCGTTACAATTTCAGATATTAATGTATATAACCAATTTGACTTTACGGACACTATGTTTGTTCCGCGGGAATACTATGATCGACTGGACAACAAGCGCAAGGCACAGAAAGGCGATGTTCTGTACTCGGTTGTCGGTTCTTTTGGCATTCCTGTTTACATGAAAGAGACAGTTCCTTTTGTGTTCCAACGACATATCGCAATTCTGCGGCCTAATGATACAATCCTTCCGCAGTTTTTGTATTACACAATGCTGAGCCGTGATTTCTATATGATGGCAGATGCGGCTGCATTGGGAGCTGCGCAAAGAACCGTTAGTTTAACAGCTTTACGGAACATAAGGATTTCAGTTCCTCCGATGGATGCACAGAAGAAAATTGTGGATACACTTTCTGCCTACGACACCCTTATCGAAAACAACCAGAAACAAATCAAACTATTGGAGGAAGCGGCGCAGCGGCTGTATAAGGAGTGGTTCGTAGACCTCCGTTTCCCCGGCCACGAGAACACGAAAATCACAGATGGCATCCCCGAAGGGTGGAAGATACAAACATTATCGCAGATTGCAGATGTTGTTATGGGGCAAAGTCCAAAGTCAGAGTTCTACAATCAAAACGGACAGGGTTTGCCTTTTCATCAAGGCGTGGGCAGTTATGGAACGCGGTTTGTAGTTGACAAAATATATAGCACTTCCTTTACCAGAATAGCAGAGGCGGGAAGTATTCTATTCAGTGTGCGGGCGCCTGTTGGCCGCCTTAATCTGACTAGGAACAGAGTTGTTATTGGCCGCGGCTTGGCTGTAATCAATCACCGCTTAGGGAAACAGAGTTATTTGTTTTATCTCTTAAAAGAACACTTTTTTAAAGACGATGTCATTGGAAACGGGGCAATATTTGCATCTATATCCAAAGATGAGCTTCTGGCACAACAATTCACTATTCCTGTGAGCAATTTGATTGAACAGTTTAATGTCATAGTGAGCGACATGGACGAAAGAATTGCTGAACTTGCGGAGCAGGTAACACTCCTTATAGAAGCGCGTGACCGCCTGCTTCCCAAACTAATGAGCGGAGAAATTGAAGTGTGATGCAATGGATACTTTTCTGAATATTCTTCTTGGCGCAATAGGCAGTATAGTAGCCACTATCATCCTATATATTTGTTCCGCATTGTATCAAATCGGATATAGGGATGATGTGAGGTTTAATATTGAAGCAGCCCGAATCGCTACATATCAAATTCAGAATCAACACGCTTATCCGGAAGATTACGCTCTTGTTATTGCCCAAATCGATGTTTTATATCAATGCGCTTACAACATTTACAGAAGTATGCGTCCATTGTCCATGGCACCGAGATTCAATGCGCAGAAGATGGTTATTACATTACTTTGTGATATCATCAGCGTTTGCGAAAGATCGAAATATATGACTGTAGGTTATAGTGGCTTGAATGAAAAAGCCGCTCGTTTGCAAGAAATACATAAAGCGTTTTATAAGTATGCTCCGTTAAACGAAAACAACTGTTCTACAGTAATTGTTCAGCTGGATATTATTGAAAATCTTTTCAACGGAAAGAAAATTAGGGACAGTATCGCTAAAGCCTTTGAAAATGTGGCAGACGCACAACCAATTGAGAACCTTGTCTCTGACGGCTTTATAAACATCAATAGCCTCAAACAAGCGAATGATACGGGGCTTAGAAAAAAGTGTTTTTCGAGAGAAGAACTTGAAAAAGTTTTGAGGTGACACCATGAGCTACGACTATTCTGAAAACATCCTCGTGCAGAAGAGCGCCGGGGATCTGCTCCGGGATGAGCTCGGCTGGGATGTGCAGTTCGCTTACAATACGGAAGTGCTCGGCAAAAACGGCACGTTCGGGCGGACAAGCTATCACGAGATACTGCTGACCCGGTATTTTCAGAATGCTCTGCGGCGGCTCAACCCGTGGATGACGGATTCGCAGCTTTCCGAGGCGCAAAAAACGCTGGAAAGCCGCCTTTCCACGGCGTCCCTCCTGCAAGTCAACGAGGAAAAGTACTTTCTCCTCCGGGACGGCATTCCCGTCACGGTGAAAAAGCCGAACGGTCAGCCGGAAACGGAGCGAGCCGCGGTGATCGACTTTCAAAACCCGGAGAATAATGAATTTCTTGCCATCAAGGAGCTGAAAATTCAAGGCGACCTTTACCGCCGCCGGACGGACATCGTCGGCTTCGTAAACGGTATCCCGCTGCTGTTCGTGGAGCTCAAGAAGAATACCGTGGACGTGCAGAACGCCTATGAGGACAATTACACCGACTATCTCGATACGATCCCGCAGCTTTTCTACTACAACGCCTTTCTGATGCTCTCAAACGGCACGGAGGCGAAGATCGGCACGCTCGGCAGCAAATACGAGTTTTTCCACGAGTGGAAGCGTCTGGCGGAGTCCGATCCCGGCAGCGTTGCGCTGGAAACGATGCTGCGCGGCATCTGCCGGAAGGAAAACTTCCTCGATCTTCTGGAAAACTTTATCCTTTACGACCACTCCGGCGGGCGCACGGCAAAGATCCTTGCCCGCAACCACCAGTATCTCGGCGTGAATGAGGCGGTGAAGGCCTATGCCGGCCGCAAGCTGAACGACGGGAAACTCGGCGTGTTCTGGCATACGCAGGGCAGCGGCAAGAGCTATTCCATGGTGTTCCTCGCGCAGAAGATTCGGCGAAAATTTGCCGGTTCGCCGACGTTCGTGATCTTGACGGATCGCGACGAGCTGAACAAGCAGATCAGCGACACGTTTGAAAACTGCGGGCTGCTCGGAAAAACCAAAGCAGCGCAGTTTATCGCCGCGAGCGGGGACGATCTCGTGCAGAAACTGAAAGGGAATCCCAGCTTCATCTTTACGCTGATCCAGAAATTCAATAAGCCCGACGCCGCGCCGATCTATCCTGACCACGATATTATCATCATGTCGGACGAGGCGCACCGCAGCCAATACGGTATCTTTGCCGATAACATGATGAAGCTGCTGCCGACGGCGGCGCGCATCGGCTTTACCGGAACGCCGCTTTTGTCGAGCGACAACATCACCGCCCGCACCTTTGGCGGCTATGTTTCGATCTATGACTTCAAGCGAGCCGTGGAGGACGGCGCGACTGTCCCGCTGTATTACGAGAACCGCGGAGAGAAGATCCTTGACCTTCACAACCCGGAGATCACAAATCGGATTCTGGACGCCATAGAAAACGCGGATCTCGACGTGGATCAGCAGGACAAGCTCGAATCGGAGTTCGCCAAGGAGATCCATCTGCTGACGGCGGAGCCGCGTCTGCGGTCTATTGCCAAAGACTTTGCCGGCCACTACTCCGATCTCTGGACGAGCGGCAAGGCGATGTTTGTCTGCCTGAATAAAGTGACCTGCGTGCGCATGTATAACTTCGTGCAGGAATATTGGCAAGCGGAAATTCAAAATCTCAAGGCGAAGATTAAATCGGCGACGCAGCAGGAGGCGCAGGAGCTGGAACGCAAGCTGCGCTGGATGCAGGAAACGGAAATGGCGGTCGTCATTTCGCAGGAGCAAAACGAAATACAGACCTTCAGAAAATGGGGACTGGATATCAAGACGCACCGCGAAAAGATGGAAAACCGCGAGTTGGACAAAGAGTTTAAGGATCCCGGCAATCCGCTCCGCGTTGTATTCGTCTGCGCCATGTGGCTCACCGGGTTTGACGTCAAGTGCCTGTCCTGCCTGTATTTGGATAAGCCATTGAAAGCGCATACGCTGATGCAGACCATCGCCCGTGCCAACCGCGTGGCAGAGGGGAAAAGCAACGGTCTGATCATTGATTACATAGGCATTGTAAAAGCGCTGCGAAAAGCGCTTGCAGACTATACGGCAAATGCCGGCGGCCTCGGCGGTGCTGACCCGACAGTGGATAAAGAGAAACTGATCGCGCGGATCGGCGACACGGTTGCCAAAACGGAAACGTTTCTCTCCGAACGGAAGATCGATCTGGGCCTGTTGATCGCCGCAGAAGGTTTTGCAAAGCTTTCGTATTTGCAGGATGCCGCCAACGCCGTGTGCGGTTCCATTGAGGATAAGAAATCGTTTTCGACCTATGCCTCGGAACTGAAGCGCCTGATGAAATATACGGATCGAGACGACGTAACCGGACATATGCGCAGGCAATGTGAGGCGATTGCGGCCATTTACGGTATGCTGCAAAAAAAGAGAAAGCATACCGATACGACCGACTTAATGGTGGAGATCAACGCCATCATTAACGATTATGTGGAGATTGAGCCGCAGCAGCCAAACGCTATAACCGCGCCGCCGCGTTTCGACATCAGCGCCATCGACTTTGATCTGCTCCGCCGCGAGTTTGCCAAAACCCGGCGGAAGAACCTGCTCATGCGCGATCTGGATGAGGCGATCCGGCGGCAACTAGACAAAATGGTGTTTGCCAATCCGAAGCGCATCGATTACTACGAACGATACCGTGAGATTATCCAGAGCTACAACGGCGAGCAGGACAGAGCGACGATCGAAAAGACCTTCCTGGATCTGATGGATCTCGCCGATCGTATGAGCCGGGAGGAGCAGCGCTACGCGCGGGAGGGCTTCGCGAGTGACGAAGAGCTTTCGTTGTACGACATGCTGTTCCGTGACGATTTGAGCAAAAACGATATTAAAAAGCTCAAGACGGCGGCGTCGGATCTTCTCCGAAAAATCAAGACGAAAATCTCTGAACTGGATCATTGGACGGATAAGCAGGAAACGCGGGCGGTTGTCGATACGCTGATCCGCGATGTTCTCTGGGAGACGCTGCCGGAATGCTATAATAACGACGACATTACGGAATACCGCGAGAAAGTCTATGAGTACGTTTTTACGCGGTACAAAGAAATTGCATAAAAGAGGGCGTGCCGCAATTCGCTGCGGCACGCCCCCTTTGTCTATATCCCCAGCGCGGCGAGGGTGAGGATGCCTAGGTTGGCGTTCCAGATGCTTTCAAACTGTGAGAGCGGGAGCGGGTTTTCGCCGAGGCCGCATTCGATCGTGTAGCCGGGGCGGTCAAAATTCTGAATGAACCAGTCCTTATATCCGGCAAAGCCGGAGGCGTAGGGCGTGTCCTCGCAGGCGTAGCCGCTCACGGCGGCGAACCGCTCGGCGAGCGCGCGGCTGCCCTCCGGCTCAAAATTTAAGTATTTCCAATAGATGACATTGCCCTGCGTGTGGTACGCCAGCACGAGCGCGGGGTCGAGCGCTTCGGTAAAGGCGGCAAGCGCGGCGGCCTCCGGCGCTGTGAGCGGCGCTTCGCCGACAAAGTCGCGCGGCGCGGGGCGGTCGTAGCCCTGCGCGAACTTGATCGCGCGGGCGGTGTCCCACCCGGCGGGGTACTGCAAATTGAGATCAATGCCCGCGATGTTCGCCTTCCAGCCGTCCGGATAGGGGACCGCGGGGAACGCTGCGGCGATGGCCGCGGTGCGCTCCTTCGCTTCGCCCTCCGGCAGAGCACCCGTCACGAGATCGACGCCGTCCGGATCGACGAGCGGCACGAGCGTGAGTGCGGCGCGGAAGAGGATGTCCTCCGCCGGGTAGCCGAACACGGTCTCGCCCGCGGCGGCCGCGCGGAGCAGCGTTTCAAGATACTTCATTAAAAGCGGCGTTGTGATCCACTCGTTCGCGTGGTGCGCGGCGCTGTAGAGCACACGGCGCAGCCCGTCGCCTGCCGTGAGTGCCCAGATCGGGCGGGAGAGGGTGCTGCGCCCGATGCTCTCGGCACGAAGCTGCGGATACCGGTGCGTCAGTCCGTCCACGGCGCAGTCCATGAGCGCGCTGCACCACGGGATATCCGTCGGCACGACGGAAAACGGCAGCGGCACGGTGATCCGCTGCCCGGGCCGCAGCGCGAACGGGTCGAGCGCCGGATTTGCCGTTTCGATCGCGCCGAGCGAGGCGTCATACCGCTCGGCGAGCGAGAAGAGCGTGTCGCCGGGCCGCACCGTGTGCACGGCGTACCCGCGAAGCCAGGGCGCGAGCGCGCGCTCGGTCTCCGCGCCGAATATGCCGTCCGGCGTCAGGCCGTGCGAGCGCTGGAAGGCTTGCAGAGCGCTTTTTGTCGCGCCGCCGAAAACGCCGTCGGGCGCGGGAGCGCCGTACTGTGCGCGGCGGAGCGACAGCTGCAAAAGCGCGACCTCCGCGCCGGTGGAGCCGGTTTTCAAAATCTGCATGACATTTCCTCACGATGAAAAAATTTTGGCAGGCATGAGAGAAAAACGGAAGGATACCATAGTAAAAACAGAAAATGTGAAACAGTCGATGGAAACAGAGGACAAATTTTTCGCGGTTCTTTTCCTTCTCGACAGACATACTGAATAGGCCGCCGCAAAAAAGCCGTTTGCGGCGCGAAACATGCAAAAGCATGGGAAGGATAAGGGTGGCAGTCCTATGAGAAAGATAAAACAGGTATTCGCCCTGCTTGCCGCGTTGCTGGCGCTGACGACCGCGGCGCTCGCCGCGGAGCCGGGCGACGCGCTCGTGCCGGTCGGCGAGGCGGTGGCGATATCGCTGCGGTGCGACGGCGTGGTGGTGTCCGCACTCGCGGATATCGCCTCGGAGGGCGGCGCGTGCTGCCCGGCGGGAGAAGCGGGCGTGCAGGCGGGCGATAAGATCGTTGCGGTAAACGGTGAGCGCGTGACGGGCGCCGAGGACTTTCTGCGCCGCGCGGCGGCCTTTTCGGGCGAGGGCGTGACGCTCTCCGTCGAGCGCGGCGGCGAGACGAAAACATTTGCCGTTACGCCGAAGCTCGGCAGCGGAGGAACGTATCAGATCGGGCTCTGGCTGCGCGACGCGGTGCGCGGGCTCGGTACCGTGACATTTTACGATCCCGCTACCGGGGAGTACGGCGCGCTCGGCCACGGCGTCGGTCTGCCGGAGACCGGCGAGCTGATGAGCGCCTCCGGCGGGGAGATCTACCGGGCGGACGTCACCGGCGTCGTTATGGGCGAGCGCGGCGCGCCGGGGGAGCTGTGCGGCGGCGCGAGCAGCGCCTCGCCGATCGGCTCGATCGAGGAGAACACGGTCCGCGGCATTTTCGGCACGAGCCGGACGCCGCTCGGCACGCTTCCGGCCATGCCGGTCGCCGCGGAGAGCGAGATCCGTCTCGGCGAGGCGACGATCCTCTCCACCGTCAGTACCGGCGGCGTGCGGTCGTATGACGCCGTGATCACGCGCATCGCGCGCAGCGGCGACGGCGGGAAGCTCACGCTCACGATCACGGACGGCGATCTTCTCGCCGTGACCGGCGGCATCGTGCAGGGGATGAGCGGCTCACCCATCCTGCAAAACGGAAAGATCGTCGGCGCGGTCACGCATGTGCTCGTGAACGACCCCACCAAAGGATACGGCATCTCCATGGAGAATATGCTCGAAGCGGCTTCGTAAGGAAAAAGACGGTCTGTTGACCGTCTTTTTCCTTTGCACGCGCAGCCTTTTATGATAGGATAAAAGAAAAAGGCGGTGCGGCTATGGGCATGTCTCTGACCGGCATTCATGTTTTCGGAACGGCGGCTCCGGAGGATGCGGAGCTTTCCTTTCGCTCATTTTCTGCGGGGTGGTTCACCTGTGTGAACAACTTTTCCGAGACGGACCCGGAACGGACGTACGAGGCCGCGCGGCGCATTTCCCGCGCGACGGATGCGCCGGTCCTGTATTTCAACGTATTTGACAGCGAGGCGATATGGTTCGTGTTTTTCCGCGGCGGGAAGGTCGCGGCAAAGTACTCGGACGATGAATTTTCCGCGAACAAAGGACTGTACGGTATTCCGGCGCTCGTCGGGTACGAAAGCGGGGGAAAACGGCGCCTCTCCGATATCCTCAGCTGCGCGGATACGGAACGCAAGATCGCGCTGCTGGAGGAGTGTTTTGGCGTCTGTCTTACGTTCGTTCCGGAAATGCTGGATGAGCCGGAGGCACTCTGCCGCGAACGGAGCGAGCGCCTGTACCGCGCGTACCGCGAAGAGGAAAAGCTTCTGACCGGCAAAAGCGCCCCGATGGCGCTGCGGCTCGCGACCGAGTATCCGGGAAAACTGTTTTTCTATAGATTTCAGGACGAGCGTATCACGGTCAAACCGCACTTCTTTCTGCACGGCTACGCCGGTGATCCGGACGAGGACGAGCGGCATCGCATTCTGACGCCGGTGCATTTTGCGCACGGCGCGCTGGAACCTTCCGACTGGGAGACCTTTGCGCAGGGACGCATACCGCGCTGTCCCGATACGCGGTTCGTCCTGCAATGCGGAACGCCGGTTCGAGTGACCTTTTCCGGGGAATGTCCGCCGGAGTACCGCGGAAGGACTATGGCACTCCCGGCGGGGGCGTATCCGGAGGCGTTTCTCCCGACGGGTGATCTGCTCATCCTCGGGGAGCACCGGATCTATGTGGTGGAGCCGGCGACGCTGAAGATCGTTGCGAAGCTGCCGCACAAAGGCGATGTGGCCGATGTCGTGGGGAATTATATTCTCACAACGGCCGGCAGCAGCTTTTACTGCTACGGATACGATCCAAAATCAAAGATCTATATCTACGAACTGATACGTCGGTAACTGCACGGCGTAAAAAAGGCCCGCACCGTTTCGGTGCGGGCCTTGCATCATTGTATGCGTTTTGCTGTGCGGAGCGACGCCATTTTGTTTTTCCGGTAGCCGTCCATGAGAAAACCCCTCCATCGGAAAGCGTTTGAAGAGCCACGCCGCCGGCCGGTTTTTTCTCATGTAGCACGATCCGGCGCGCCTTCCCGGAAGAAGATCCCGCGCCCGGCTCGGGATCGCCGCGGCGAAAGACACGGAATTTCCGGAGGAGAAACTGCGCAGAGTGGAATACCGGCGAAAAACAGGCGTGGAGATTCGACGGGACACTGCATATTTTGATAAGATATTATGTAAATCATTGCAACCGCTTGTCGAAATCGTCGGGAAGGCGGCGAACAAATATTAAGACAGTTTCGACAAGTTTTTCCTGCGACGCGCCGCTGTTTTGTGCTAAATTAGTCAAGCAATGTAGCCAAGCATAAAAAAACATCAGCAAACTGCTTGCAGTTCATAATTATGGAGGCAATATTATGGAAACCAAGATACGCGTGCTGATCGCCGACCCGAACGAGGATTTTCAGCTGTTGATGAAGAGCCTGCTTTCACAGGAGGGGGATATGGAAGCGGCGGGGACATCCTCCGACGGTTCGGATGCGCTTGCCAAGATCGAAGCGCTGCACCCGGACGTTGTGCTGCTGGAGCTGGTGCAGCCGCGGCTGGACGGACTGGGCGTGCTGCGCAAGCTCGCCGAGAAGGACTCCGCGCCGCCGGTGGTCGTACTTACCGGGTTTGTCAACGCACATGTCGTTGCCGAGTGCGCGGAGCTCGGCGCGGCATACTTCCTCTCCAAGCCGTGCGACACGCCGGAGCTGATACAGCGTCTGCGGCAGTGCGCGCAGACGGGCAAAAAGCCGCTGTCCGTCACCGGAGCAAGAAGTTCCGCGGCGATCGCGCCGGAGGCGAAGGCGGACAACGCCTCGCTCGAGAGCGTCGTTACCGACATCATCCATGAGATCGGCGTTCCGGCGCATATTAAGGGGTATCAGTATCTGCGCGAGGCAATCATCCTCACGATCAACGACATGGACGCCATCAACGCCGTGACGAAGGTCCTCTATCCGGAGGTCGCGAAGAAGTTTTCCACGACGCCGAGCCGCGTGGAGCGTGCCATCCGCCACGCGATCGAGGTCGCATGGAGCCGTGGAAAGATGGATACGATCGATGAACTGTTTGGCTATACGATCAATAACGGGAAGGGAAAACCGACAAATTCAGAATTTATCGCACTGATCGCCGATAAAATCAGATTAGAGTATAAAGTCCGGCAATAAACAGTGATTTGAATGGAAAACTGCTTTAAAAATAAAATGGAATCAGTTATAATATTTTTGAAAGAAAGATTCGGGAAGGACTGAGGCTTTTATGACGAAAATATTATTTGCTGCTTCCGAGGCAGTCCCGTTCATCAAGACCGGCGGACTTGCAGATGTCGTGGGTTCCCTGCCGAAATATCTGGACAAGGATAACTACGATGTGCGTGTGATTGTTCCGAGATACACCTGCATGGATGATAATTTAAAAAAGATCCTGCGTTTCCATTCACATTTTTATGTGTCACTGGGATGGCGCAGGCAGTATGCAGGAATTTTGACGGTACAGTATGAAAATGTGATCTACTATTTTGTAGATAATGAGTATTAGACAGGCCTTATAACAATATCTATGAGGATGTGGAGAAATTCGCGTTCTTTTCGCGGGCGGTACTGGATGCGCTTCCGGTTATTAATTTCTGCCCGGATATCATACATTGCCATGACTGGCAGACCGGGCTGATACCGGTCTATCTGAAAAATCTGTATGATGATCAGCCTTTTTACAAGAATATAAAAACAATTTTCAGTATCCATAATATGAAATTCCAGGGGCGCTGGAAGTTAAACGCCGCGGTTGACACCACCGGACTTCCGGAGGAGCTTTTCCGCC
>ERZ827524.2237-NODE-2237-length-14581-cov-3.087016_pt1 | contig 14581 bp, 9 predicted proteins | sample MGYA00519702_ERZ827524 | MGnify/ENA primary metagenome ERZ827524 (study PRJEB31778, sample SAMEA3449341) | human gut metagenome | biome: human gut; feature: human-associated habitat; material: faeces | place: United Kingdom | collected 2010/2012 ...
ATGTAGATTCCAATGTCATGGCAGGAAGAACCGGAGTCTATGATGCAAAGACCGAGATGTGGAGCAATGTCATCTATATGCCATGTACCATGGAAAACGGATTTGTACCGGAATTTCCAAAAGAGACACCGGATGTCATTTATCTGTGTCTGCCAAATAACCCGACCGGTACGACGATCACAAAATCCCAGTTACAGGAATGGGTAGATTATGCAAACAAAAATGGTGCGATCATTATCTATGATGCAGCATATGAAGCATATATTTCAGAAGATGATGTGGCACATTCCATTTATGAATGTGAAGGAGCAAAGACCTGTGCGATCGAAATCAGAAGTTTTTCTAAAAACGCAGGATTTACAGGAGTCAGACTTGGTTTTACGGTCGTACCAAAAGATCTGAAACGTCAGGATGTTTCCCTTCATGGTATGTGGGCAAGACGTCACGGAACAAAATTCAACGGTGCACCATATATCATCCAGCGTGCAGGAGAAGCCGTATATTCAGAAGAAGGAAAAGCACAGTTAAAAGAACAGGTTGCTTACTATATGAAAAATGCATCTGTGATTAAATCAGGATTACAGGAAGCAGGCTATACGGTATTTGGTGGTGTGAACGCACCGTATATCTGGTTAAAAACACCGGATCAGATGAATTCATGGGAGTTCTTTGACTATCTGTTAGCAAATGCGAATGTCGTTGGAACACCGGGTTCAGGATTTGGACCAAGCGGAGAAGGATATTTCCGACTGACTGCATTTGGAAGCTATGAGAACACGGTAGCAGCATTAGAGCGAATCAAGAAAATGTAAAGGGGAGCTTTTTACAAAAAGGAGTTAACATTTTATGTTATCGGAAGAGGAACGACAGCGAAGAAGAAGAGCACAGCTTCGGGAGCAGAGAAGACGTGCAGCGAAGAAAAGAAGACGAAGGGCATTGCTTGCGAGAACCCTGTTTATTACAATCATTGTTCTGATTATCACAGGGGCAGTGTGCCTGATTAAGCATTTTAAAAATGCAAAAGAGACCTCTGCACAAGTTGAGCCAAAGATTGTGGAAAATCCACCGGATTATGAGGTAGACCTGTTGGATATCAACGACTATTCCAGACCGGGACTGACGTTAGAAAAAGTGAATGGCATTGTCATTCACTATACCGCAAATCCGGGAACTACGGCAAAACAGAACCGGAATTATTTTAACGGACTCAAAGATTCTAAAAAGACAAAGGCAAGTGCACATTTTGTTGTAGGGTTAGAGGGTGAAATCGTACAGTGTATTCCCTGCAATGAGATTGCCTATGCATCCAATGACAGGAACAGTGATACGATTTCGATCGAATGTTGTCATCCGGATGCAACAGGAAAATTCAATCAAGAAACAAAGGACACGCTGGTACACCTTACCGCATGGCTGATCGGGCGTTACGGACTGACGACGGATGATGTGATCCGCCATTACGATGTTACTGGCAAAAAATGCCCGCTCTATTATGTGGAACATGAAGACGAGTGGAAAAAATTCAAAGAAGAGGTAGACGCCTATATCGAAAAGAATGGCGTTCTGCCATCGGAATCAGAAAAGAATTCGCAATAGAGGTTGCCAACCTTATCAAAATCAAGTAAAATTGTATTAGATAACGGCAAAAGAGAATGGAAGTCAAATGTTAGAAGTAATATTAGAAGATCTGAAGAATCAGAAAGAGGTCCGCAAAAACCTGATACAAATGAAAGAACTCCTCAAAGATGAGGAAACACGAAAGGAATTGTCGGAGCTTTCTGCCGACAATTCTATATTTTTGGGATTTTTAAAAGAGGAAGATCCAAAGGTCAGGAAAAATGCGGCACTGATCCTAGGAATGACAGGTGATCAGGAAATCCTCCCTGCATTAATTGAGGCATATGAAAACGAAGAGACGCTTTTTGTAAAGAGTGACTATGTAAAGGCGATGCAGAAACTTGACTGCACAGATTACCTTACACCTTTAAAATTGCGTTTAGAAGAGCTTCAAAAGATGCAGGCAGAGGAGAGTGAAAAAAAGCATATCCGAAAAGAACGAAAAGAATTAGAGAAGCTCTTAGAGCAGGGAGAGAGCAGTAAACTTCATGCCTTTTGCGGATATGACAAGCCTTGTGATATGATTCTGACCACGGACAGGGGATTTGCCCAGATGACCGCAGAACAGATCCACAGGGGAAGAAAGGCAGTTGCACCGTCCGGTGTTCATCTGCACACGCAGGATCTAAGATCCGTACTGAACATCAGGACGTTTCGTGAGATATTGTTTCCGATCCACTGTAAGACGATTCTTTTACCGGAACCGGAGCAGACAGCAGAAGGACTGTTAGCGGGAGATCTGCTGCAGTTGTTAGAAAGACATCTGCAGGGAGATGCACCCTATTTTTTCCGTATGCAGATCTTAGCTCCGATGCCAGAGGATAAGAAGAACATTTTTTTAAAAAAGACCGCTTATGCACTCGAAGAAAAGAGTGGATACAGGCTGAAAAACACACCGGGAAGATATGAAGTGGAGATCCGTCTGATACAGAAGCGGGAGGGAGATTTCCACGCATATCTGAAGTTCTATACATTGCCGATGCATCGTTTTTCCTATCGGAAAAATGCACTTGCAGCATCCATAAATCCGACACAGGCAGCATTAATGCTCTATTTAGCCAAGCCGTATTTAAAAGAGGATGCAGCAGTGCTTGATCCGTTTTGCGGTGTGGGAACGATGTTAATAGAACGTAACAAGGTACTTCCGGCGAGATCTTTGTACGGTATTGATATTTATGGACAGGCCATTGAAGGTGCAAGAGAGAATACCGAACTTGCGGGAGCAGAGATTTCGTATATACAGAAGAACTTTTTTGATTTTACACACCGGCACAAATTCGATGAGATTGTGACGAATATGCCAACGAGAGGAAAGAAGAGCAAGGAAGAGCATGATGCATTTTATGCGGAATTTTTCCAAAAAGCAAAACAGCATTTAAAACCGGGTGGTATCATTATCATGTATACCAATGAATCCGGATTTGTAAAAAAACAGCTTCGGCTGCAAAAAGATATGCACCTTTTAAAAGAATATTGTATCCGTCAAAAGGAAGAATGGTATTTGTATATCATAGAGATAGAAGAGTAAGGGGGCATGACACGGATGGATGGACAGGAAGCAAAGAGCGGGAGAGAGTTTGCAGTATCCTTATTGGATAGTCAGATGGTTCAGATGCTTCAGGACCGGTTTTGTCTGGCAAATAATGTCTACTGTGTTTGTTTAACCAGAAGTGAAGGTGTCCTGACAAAAGCATATGGTTCTAAGAAGGAGTTAGACTACCTGCATCAGAAGATGGGAATGGGACTTCATATTGCCCTGTTAAAACGTCTGACAGAAAATGATATTGAAGAAGTCATCGAGCAGGAGTTAGAAGAAGACTACCTGAAGATGTGTGCACTTGCCATTAAAATCGGTGGAGAGACGGTAGCCATCTGGGTTGTCTTAGCAGTGTTAGATGAACCGGGGATTCATGGAGAGGATGTTCCGCCTTATATCAAGACAACGACAACGGAGCGTTTTTATTCTTCCATCAGCTTTTTAGAGAGTCTGACGAAGCAGTATTTTGCTGTCAAGTTAGAAGAAGTGATCGCACAGGAAGCATTTATCAAGAGCCATGAATCGGAAGAAAAGATGAAAGCCGAGCTTAGAAGAAGCGAGGTTATGACACATATCGTCTCAAAATTAGAGAGTGAGGACTCTTTTGCAGACATTGTGGAAAATATCTTAGAGTCGGTCTGTGGATATTTAGATATCAGTGCAGCGAGCATGCTTCAGATTGATGATAAGAATCAGATGATGAACATGATCTGCTATTATGGATTCCATGACCCGGAGCAGGTAAAAACGATGCGGCATCTGCCGTTAGAGGAAGTGCCGTGGGCAAACGGAAAACCATATCTGATCTCTTCAGATACTTATCTGCCGGAAAATTTCTTAAAATATTTCCAGACCTACCACAGACGTGCGGGAATCTTTCTGCCATTGGGTGTCAATGAAAAATCCGGCATGTATTTGGCCTTTGTAGAGGAGCGTTTTCCAAGGGTCTGGTCACAGGAAGAGATCAAGTTTTTAAATGATGTCAAACAGATCGTACAGAGCATTTTAGTAAAGCGTATTACAAAGAATTCATTAGCAAGCTCCTATGCATCATTAGAGGCAATCTTAGAAAATATGGGATGCGGAGTCTGTGTGGCAGATATCAAGCAGGAAAAATCACTGTATGCAAACTGCAAATTCCGTGAGTTGTTCCGCAACTTTTTAAGTACACACAGCTTAGAAGATCTGATCCATAAATACAAACCGAACGGATTGGCAGCACAGCAGAAGACAGAGATGTATATACCGGATTCTAACCGCTGGTATGATGTGCAGTTTGCAAATATCAACTGGGTAGACGGAAAGAGTGTGACTCTTTGTACCGTCTATGATGTAACCGATAAGAAGCTGTATCAGCAAAAGATTGAAAAGCAGGCAAACAACGACTTTTTGACCGGTCTGTTTAACCGTATGCGCTGTGAGCAGGATTTGAAAATGTATATCCGGACTGCAAAAGAGCAGAAGACCGAAGGAGCACTTCTGTATATTGATCTGGATGATTTTAAGCATATCAATGACGGTCTTGGTCACCAGTATGGAGATATTCTGTTAAAGGCAATTTCTAACAGCCTGCGGAGAATCAAAGGAATTGAGGACAGTTGTTACCGTATGGGCGGTGATGAATTTATCATCATTGTCAAGCCGGAACAATATGACCGGTTAGAGCAGATCATAGAGGAAGTACAGGCAATCTTCAGCAAGCCATGGTTCTTACACAGTGCAGACTATTACTGTACGATGAGTATGGGTGTAGTCCGTTTTCCAAAGGATGCCAATACCGTAACAGATCTGATCAAGAAATCGGATATTTCCCTCTATGAAGCGAAAAAGGGTGGAAAGAACCGTGTGGAATATTACGGTGGAGACGGCGAAGATACGGCTTCAAGACGTCTGGATATGGAAAAGAACATGCGTGATGCAACAGCAAATTCCTGCGAGGAATTTGAGGTCTATTATCAGCCTGTCATCGATATTTCCGGCGAAAAAGAACGCTGCTCCGGTGTGGAGGCACTGGTACGCTGGAATTCAGGAAAAATGGGAATGGTCGGACCGGGAGAATTTATCCCGCTTGCAGAGTATTTAGGTCTGATCAATCCGATCGGAGATTTTGTACTGCGGAAGGCATGTGAAAAATGCAAGTACTGGAATGATATGGGACATCCGGAGTACCGCATCAACGTAAACCTTTCTGTCGTACAGCTTTTACAGAATGATATTGTGGAACGTATCCGTACTGTATTAGAAGAGACAAAAATGCGACCGGAGAATCTGACACTGGAGGTTACCGAGAGTCTTGCGATCAACGATATCGGACGAATGAAGAAGGTGTTGAGTAAGATCAAAGAGCTTGGAGCTTTGATCGCACTGGATGATTTTGGAACCGGATATTCTTCTTTAAGTCATATCCGTGAACTTCCGATCGACATTATCAAGATTGACCGATGTTTTGTCATTGATCTTGGAAAAGATGACTATGCGGAGACATTTGTACGGATGGTTGCCGAGTTAGCAGACACCATTGGGGTCCGTATGTGCGTAGAGGGTGTAGAATATGATGAACAGCTTCAGATTTTAAAGGATATGAAGAAGGTTCAGTACATTCAGGGTTATTATTATGACAAGCCGCTTACGGAAGAGGCATTTGAGAAAAAATATCTGTAGAATAAATGGGGCGCATTACATCTTAGATGTAATGTGCCCAATATTTTTGATGAGGATCGAAATGCTTCCATCTTCATTTGTGATAAATTCAATGCTGTCCCCACTTCGGTACTGTTCCATAGGGATTTTGATCTCTACACCGGTATCGGTAGAGAGACATTGCTTTTCATAGCGTTTTAAGGTAGCAGTATTCTGCGGAGTAATCTCGGCTTCAGAGATATTATATTTTTCTAACTTCTCTGTAACCTCCTCGCGAAATTCCGGTTTTTCAGGAAAGACCTTATCTAAGACATCCGGAATGGAGAGAGTGCCTTCTTCTTCTAATTCCGTATAGATGATATTTTTGGTGTTCATGGAAGCCGCATACTGTTCCTCTTCATCAAAATATTTTTTCTGGACCTTGTCAATCTCTTTGGTGACAATGGACAGTTTGGATTTAGAACTTAAAGAACCATGACATCCTAAAAAAAGTGAAGAGAAGTAGTTGGTCTTTGTACCGTTGACATCATACTTCTTTTCGATCAACTGGATCTGATAGTCGGTCAGGTTGATGACTGCCGCTTCGGTCAGTTTCTGGCTCTCATTTGGCAGGATGGCTTTGAATTTTATGATATCATTGGTATTGCCAAAAGCGTCAGAATCTGTATGGTGTGTATAGGAGGTTTTGTAATTCATTTTTAAAAGTGCAAGATAGGTGTTTTCATTTGCACTAAAATGGCAGATAATAAAGTCAGCCGGCGGAATGTCGATATTCTGGTTCATGATCGTAAAAAGATGAGTTGAAATATCCTGACTGACTTTGACAAATCCATGTTCTTCTAAGTCATCTAAGTATCCGCGGACAACGGAATCCTCAGAAAAAGAGCAGGATTTTAAATCATCACCGGAGGTGATCTTTGCAATATGAGCTTTTATAAAATCAGCAAAGTCGGAGCCGTGTTCTAATTCCGTATCAGACAGAACCGGCATTCCAACCGTTGAATCTAAAATATGTACGATCGTATTTTTTAAATAAATATCTTCTTGTCTTATCATGTTTGTACTCCTTTCTAACAAACTATAGCATAGAAAAAGAGACAACGTCAAATGGCAGACAGTGACAGATAAGGACGAGAAATCAATGCAGGAGATAAGGTAAGAGATAAAGATAAGAAAGGTTTATGATAGATGAAAAAGTTACTGGTATTTTTAAGAGATTACAAAAAGGAAAGTGTATTAGCACCGCTGTTTAAGCTGTTAGAAGCATCATTTGAACTGTTTGTGCCGTTAGTCATGGCGAAGATCATCGATGTCGGTATCGGAACGGGAGATAACAGCTATGTGTTAAAAATGTGTGGGGTGCTGATCCTTTTGGCATTTATCGGACTGACCTGTGCGATTACCGCCCAGTATTTTGCGGCAAAGGCAGCCGTCGGATTTGCGACAAAACTGCGTCATGCATTGTTTGAGCATATCCAAAAGCTGTCTTTTGACGAACTCGACAGGATAGGAACGTCAACACTGATCACAAGGATGACCAGTGACATCAATCAGGTGCAGTCGGGAGTGAATATGGTACTGCGGTTGTTTTTACGTTCGCCGTTTATCGTATTTGGAGCGATGGTCATGGCATTTACCATTGATGTCAAAGCGGCGTTGATCTTCGTTGTAACGATCCCGGCATTGTCCGTTGTGGTCTTTGGAATTATGTATGTCAGTATCCCACTCTTTAAAAAAGTACAGTCAGGACTCGATGAGGTGCTTTCGCTGACCAGAGAAAATTTAGAAGGCAGCAGGGTAATTCGGGCATTCAGGAAAGAGCAGGAAGAGACGGCACAGTTTGAGCAGAAAAACGGTCTGTTAACGGGAATGCAGCTTCATGTAGGAAAAATCTCGGCCCTGATGAATCCACTGACCTATATCATTATTAATTTCGCGATTGTAGCATTGATCTGGCAGGGCGGGCTCCGTGTAAATGTAGGAGCGATCACGCAGGGGGAAGTCGTTGCACTGGTCAATTATATGTCACAGATCTTAGTAGAGCTTGTAAAACTTGCAAACCTGATCGTTACGGTCAATAAGTCTGTTGCCTGCGGAAACCGTATCGCACAGGTATTAGAGATGGAATCCTCTATGGAGGATGGTACACTTGAGATCGGAGAAAATTTCTCGGAGCAGGAAATTTCAGAGAAAAAATCTGTGGTTTCCTTTGAAGATGTGTCGATGTGCTATCAGGGTTCTAAAGAGGATGCCATCACACACATTTCCTTTACGGCAGGGGCTGGTGAGACGATTGGAATTATCGGCGGAACCGGTTCGGGAAAATCCACCGTGGTCAATCTGATCCCAAGATTCTATGATGCCTCGGCGGGGCAGGTGTGCTTTTTAGGACAGGATGTACGAAAGTACCGGAGAAAAGAGCTGCGCGACCAGATTGGGATCGTACCGCAAAAGGCAGTGCTGTTTGCGGGAACGGTCCGTGAGAATATGCAGTGGGGAAAGAAAGATGCAACCGATGAAGAAATCTGGGAGGCATTAAAAACCGCACAGGCAGAAGAATTCATCCGTGCGAAAGAAGGAGGTCTGGATGCGAATATCGAACAGGGAGGACGCAATCTTTCCGGCGGTCAGAGGCAGAGACTTACGATCGCAAGGGCATTGGTAAAAAAACCAAGAGTTCTGATCTTAGATGACAGTGCTTCGGCACTGGACTATGCCACGGATGCGGCACTGCGAAAAGCCATCCGTCAGATGGAGGGAGCACCGACGGTATTTATTGTTTCACAGAGGACTTCATCTTTGATGAGTGCCGACCGGATATTGGTATTAGATGACGGAGAGGCAACCGGCTACGGTACACATGAGGAATTGTTAAAAAATTGTCAGACTTACCGTGAGATCTACAACTCCCAATATGGAAAGAAGGAGGAAGCATAATGGAGAAAAAAGAAAAACGTCAAAAGCAGAAAGAGACTTTTAAAAAGGTACTCCGTTATATTAAAAAATACTGGTTTTATCTGATCCTTTCTATATTGTTAGCGGTAATTACGGTAGTGCTCACACTTTACATTCCGATTTTGATCGGTGATGCAGTAGATGAAATTGTCGGAGCAGGTCATGTGGATTTTGCAGCGATCTTTGTGATCTTAAAGCGGATGGCAGTTGTGATCTTAGCAACGGCAGCTGCCCAGTGGGTCATGAATCTTTGCAACAATAAGATGACCTATGGAGTTGTGCAGGATATCCGCAATGAAGCATTTCAAAAGATTGAAAGTCTGCCGATTTCCTATTTGGATGCTCATTCCCACGGAGACATGGTCAGCCGTATTATTGCGGACGTAGACCAGTTTGCCGATGGACTTTTGATGGGATTCACACAGTTTTTTACCGGAGTTATGACAATCGTAGGAACACTGCTTTTTATGCTGAGCGTCAATGCAGGAATTACTTTAGTCGTGGTAGGGATCACACCGCTTTCTTTTGTGGTCGCAGGATTTATTGCAAAACGGACATTTTCCATGTTCCAGTTGCAGTCAGAGACCAGAGGCGAGCAGACTTCTTTAGTCGATGAGATGGTAGGCAATCAGAAGATCGTGCAGGCATTTGGACATGAAAAAGAGGCATTAGAGAGATTTGATGAGATCAACGGACGTTTAGAAAAAGCGTCTCTGCGGGCTATTTTTTATTCAAGCACCACCAATCCATCCACCCGTTTTATCAATAGTTTAGTCTATGCGGGAGTTGGTGTTACAGGAGCATTGTTTGCCATACAGGGACGTTTGAGCGTCGGACAGCTGACCTGTTTTTTGAACTACGCAAATCAGTATACAAAACCGTTTAATGAGATTTCCGGCGTTGTAACAGAGCTGCAGAATGCATTGGCATGTGCGGCAAGGATCTTTGAACTGATCGAAGAGGAGCCGGAAAAGCCAGATGCTAAGGATGCAGTTGTGTTAAACGAAGTAGACGGCAGTGTTGCGATGCAACATGTGTATTTTTCCTATCTGCCGGAGCAGAAACTGATCGAAGATTTTAATTTAAAGGTTTTACCGGGACAGAGGGTTGCGATCGTCGGACCGACCGGATGTGGTAAGACCACGATGATCAATCTGCTGATGCGTTTTTACGATACGGACAGTGGTGAGATTGACGTAAACGGTCATCCGATCACGGAGATTACCAGAGACAGTCTTCGTGCTTCCTATGGAATGGTTTTACAGGAAACCTGGTTAAAACATGCGACGATCCGGGAGAATATTGCCATGGGAAAACCGGAGGCAACGAAAGAGGAGATCATCGAGGCGGCAAAGGCTTCCCATGCCCACGGTTTTATCAAACGTCTGCCGGAGGGATATGATACGGTCTTAGGAGAAGACGGAGGAAGTCTCTCGCAGGGACAAAAGCAGCTTTTATGTATTGCAAGAGTCATGCTTTGCCTGCCACCGATGCTGATCTTAGACGAAGCAACTTCTTCGATCGATACCAGAACGGAATTGAAGATCCAGAATGCATTTGCAAAAATGATGGAGGGAAGGACGAGCTTTATTGTCGCACACCGTCTGTCTACAATTCAGGAGGCTGATGTGATCCTGGTCATGAAAGACGGAAAAATTATTGAAAAAGGAAACCATGAGGAACTCTTAGCGGCGGGAGGCTTTTATGCAACACTGTATCAGAGCCAGTTTGCCGTATAAAAACAGGACAAAGTTACAGAAAAAACACGGAAAAAAGACACCGAAAAATAACACAGATAGAAACAGGAGAACAACCGGAATGTTGACACAATTTGCAAGGACAGAATTATTACTTGGGAAAGAGGCAATGGAAAAATTAAAAAATTCCAGAGTTGCGGTATTTGGAGTAGGCGGAGTGGGCGGTTATGTCTGTGAGGCATTGGTCCGAAGCGGAGTCGGAGCATTTGATCTGATTGATGATGATAAGGTCTGCCTGACAAATCTCAACCGGCAGATCATCGCAACAAGAAAGACGGTTGGAAGATATAAGACAGAGGTTATGAAGGAGCGTATCTTAGAGATCAATCCCGATGCGGATGTCAGACTGCATCAGTGTTTCTTTTTGCCGGAAAATTCTGCTGATTTCCCATTTGAGGAGTACGATTATGTCGTAGATGCGGTAGATACCGTAACAGCTAAAATCGAACTTGTCATGAAATGTCAGGAAATGAATGTGCCGATTATCAGCAGTATGGGAGCCGGAAATAAGTTAGATGCCAGCAGATTTCAGGTGGCGGATATTTATAAGACCAAGGTCTGCCCGTTAGCAAAAGTCATGCGAAGGGAATTAAAAAAACGCGGTGTGAAAAAATTAAAGGTGGTCTATTCCGAGGAACAGCCGACAAGACCGATAGAAGATATGGCGATCAGCTGCAGAACGAACTGTATCTGCCCACCGGGAGCAGAGCATAAGTGTACGGAGCGTCGGGATATACCGGGCAGTGTGGCATTTGTGCCGTCTGTAGCGGGACTGATCATTGCCGGAGAGGTCGTAAAAGATCTGTGCCGATAACTGATAGAGCAATATATAATAAAGAATGGAATAAGAAAGTAATAAAAAACGGAATAATAAAAAAGCGATTGCAGGAATTTAAGCAATATAGAAAAACAGAGGATTATACAGAAAAAGCCTTGAAAATCAAGGCTTTTTCTTAAAAAATAATGCGGAAGATGGGACTTGAACCCACACGACATTGCTGCCACAAGATCCTTAGTCTTGCTCGTCTGCCAATTCCGACACTTCCGCATTCATTATGAAAATGAAATGTCATTCACGCGACTGTTCAATAATAGCAAATGTTTTCCAAATTGTCAATGCAGTTTTGCACATTTTTTAAAAAAAATTGTAGAAATTATTTTTATTTTTCTATTTAATTTTTTTATTAAATTTATTAATTCCTCAAAAGAAATTATTCCATCTAACATTTCACTAATTATTAAATAATTAATATCATTATTTAGCTCTAATATTTCTAAAACTCCATCTTTATATTGTATGTCTTTTCCAATTACTTCAAATTCACTGTGCTTTTTTAGCTCAGTATTTAAACTTGGATTTCCTAAAGCTGTTACTATTTTTATCATAATTTATCCTCCAGTAATTATTTCATCTTCGAAATCTGCAGATTCTATTCTTGTAACTATATGGTCATCTCCTACTATCATTAGTGACTCTCCTCTTTTTAATGATTTTATTTCTATTTTTTCTCTGTCTGATATATTTTCATATTGCTGAAGTATATTTAAATTTTCTTCTTCAAGCGAAAAAAAGTTTTTAATACTTGAATTATTTAATATACTTTTTCCATATGTACCATTTTCCAAACTAAATAAATCTGAAACATCTTGAGTAATTGCATCTGCACTTCCTCCATATTTTCTTATTGTTTTAAATATTTTATATATAAAACTTGCAACATCTTTATTTGATGTAACACCAATTAGTCTCCATATTTCATCTAAATATATTGATTTTTTTATTTTTCTATCTTTTTTTATTTTATCCCAAAATAATTCAATAAATAAACACATACCATATTTTAAATTTTCTTCGCCAAGTTCATATATATCTGCAATTATTAATTTATTATCTAATTTAATACTTGTATAATTATTAAAAAATTTTAATGAACCTTTTACAAATGGAATTAATTTTATTCTTAATTTTTCTGTTTTTTTATCTTCACTTAAAACATTATAAAAGTCTTCTAATATTGGCATATCCTTTGTTTCTTTAAATTTTCTTTTTATATTTATTTTATCTTTATCATTTTCTTTATATAGTGTTTCATCATCAAAATTAATACCTTTTCTTTTGTATGTTTCTATTAATTTTTCCTCAATTATTGATTTTTCTTCTTCATTAATGTTTCCAAATACTAAATTAAAAAATCCAATTAATTTACCAATTTTAGTTGCCAAATATCCATTTTGATTATCTTCCAAACTTTCCTCTCTTATGTCAAATATATTTATATATGTATCCGAATTTGGACCTATTTTTAGTAATACTCCATCTAAGTTTTTGCATAAATTTTCATATTCTCTTTCCGGGTCAATTACGTATTGCTCTATACCTAATAGTCTATATCTTAATATTAGTAATTTCGTATAATATGACTTTCCAGCACCACTTGTACCAAATATACACATATTTGAATTTTTATATTTATTATTATTATATTTATCTATAAAAACTAGAGAATTATTATTTATATTGGCTCCTATAAATATTCCGTTTTCATCACAAACTGTTGAAGTAATAAATGGATATGTAGATAGCAAACCACTTGTTAAGATATTTCTTTTAGCTACATTTTTTACTTCTTTAATATCGCAAAAAAATGGTAAACACATTTTAAAAGCTTGTTCTTGCCTAAAATATGCTCTTCTAGTTTGCATACCTCTACTTTGAAGTATACCTTCTACTTTATTTAGCATATATTCTAAATCTTTTTTACTTTGCGAAAATACATTTACATATACATACAAATAATATAGGTCTTCACTGTTCAGTTGAATCTCCCTTCTTATGTACTTCGCGTCATTATATGTAAATGCTGCTATATCAATATCCTGTCTATTTTCACTATAACTTTGTAAATCTACACCTACATTTCCTATATGGTATGTTAAATCTTTAATTACTTTGTATATATTTTGTTTTTCATATATCATGGAAATATTTAAATTAATGTTAGAATCAACAATATCTTTTAGAATTAAATCATCTTGCTCTCGATTATAATTAATTATTATTAAGGTAGAATAAAATACATTGTCTATTTCTAAATACTTTGGATTCATCATATTAATATATGATGGTGCAATATAATCACTATTATTAAAACAGCCGTCATATAGCTCTATTTTATTATTTTTATTATCTTTTATTTTTACACCTCCAATTATTCAAATATAAATTTTTGACTGTTTAAAAACGAAAATAATATTTTTTTAATTTCTTCTTTTTCTAAAATATTTATAACATTATTTCCACATCTAGATAAACAATCTTTAATTTTTAAAAATTTTTCGTTCAATTCATCACATATTATCGACTCAAAATTATTTATGTCTTTATTAACATTAGATTTTTTTATTATTATATAGAAATTTTTTGTTGATGATTTTTTCTTTTTATTTAATTCAGTAATGTAATCAATGTACTGTTGAGATATTTTTTGTATTTTTTTATTTTCATTGTTTTTTTGGAATTCTACACAAGAAACGTGTTTAGATAAATCTTGTTTTTTACTTTGAATTAAAATTTGTAAATCGACATTAAATGTTTTTAAGAAAAGCTTATACGAATTTAAAATTGCTTCTTTTTCAAGTTCAGATTTTAAGCTAAAATTTATTGGAATTACTTTTATTATTTTTATATAAGAATTTTCAATTTTAATAATTCCATTGTCTAATATTTTTTCTAATTTTAGCCAAGATTGTGTTGAATCAAATTCTTGTTTTTTCTTCTGAAAAATTATAATAACCTCCTTTTTCTTTTTTTGCATAATTTTATTATAGATTCATTTTTCTTGCCTGTCAAACATTTTCGTATACCTAAATTCGACATTTTTCTACATTTGGGCACAAAAAGCCTGAAAAATCAATGTTTTATAAAGTACTTTTTTCCTTTGTTTTTAATATTTTTAAATAAATTAAATTAAATAAATTAAATTAAATAAATTAAATTAAATAAATTAAATAAATTAAATTAAATAAATTAAATTAAATAAATTAAATTAAATTAAATTAAATAAATTAAATAAAT
>ERZ827524.2246-NODE-2246-length-14525-cov-5.650380_pt1 | contig 14525 bp, 10 predicted proteins | sample MGYA00519702_ERZ827524 | MGnify/ENA primary metagenome ERZ827524 (study PRJEB31778, sample SAMEA3449341) | human gut metagenome | biome: human gut; feature: human-associated habitat; material: faeces | place: United Kingdom | collected 2010/2012 ...
GCAATCGTGGGAAACACGGGACGAACTGCGGGATTTTTTGCAAAAATAAACGAAAACTGTTGAAATCAACACGATATAAAGCGATAATCCTTTACAGGAATGATGTTACAGATCGCATTTTCCACGGGCCAGATACATGCCTGCCGGGACGGTGTCCAGCACCTTTCCGTTCTCCACAGTCTTGCGGCCCCGGAGCCAGACCTCCCGGATGCCGCCTGCGGTGACAAAGCCCTCGTAGGGGTTGTAGTCCACGTTGGCGACGCAGTCCTCCGCACGGATCACATGGCTGTCACCGGGATCGTAGATCACGATGTCGGCATCGCTGCCGGGGGCCAGAACGCCCTTGCGGGGATAGAGTCCGTACAGCTTGGCGGGGTTCTCACTCAGCACCCGGCACATCTGGGCCAGAGAGAGCTTCTTGGCGGCCACGCCGTAGGAATAGATCAACTCGCCTCGGGTCTCTACACCGGGGAGACCGCCGGGGATCTTGGTGAAGTCCTCCCGGCCCGCGTCCTTCTGTGCCAGCGTGAAGGAGCAGTGGTCGGTGGAGATCGTCTGGATCTCGCCCCGGCGCAGGCCCCGCCACAGAACCTCCTGATTGGCCTTTTCCCGGATGGGAGGCGCGCAGATGTACCGGGCCGCCTGAGAGTAGTTGGGAGCGTAATAAACGCTTTCGTCCAGCAGAAGATACTGGGGACAGGTTTCCACATAGACCTTCTGGCCCCGCTTCCGGGCGTGCTCCACCTCCTTGAGGGCTTCCTCGTTGGTCAGGTGGACGATGACCACCGGGCAGTCCGCCGCCTGGGCGATCCGCAGAAGGCGGCTGACGGACTCGGCCTCCAGATAGGGAGGACGGGTCTCCGGATGACTGGAGGGACCCATCAGTCCGGCGGCCTTTTTCTCAGCAATCATACCGTCGATGACGCCGGCGTTCTCACAGTGGACACCGCAGATACCGCCCAGGTGACGCAGCTCCTTCAAGGCCCAGTACATATCCCGGTCACCCACCATCATGGCGGGGTAAGTCATATACATCTTGAAGGAGGAGATGCCCTCGTCAAACATCTGCGGCAGCTCGGCGCGGATGCCGTCATTCCAGTCGTCGATGGTCATGTGGAAGCCGTAGTCGCAGCCGGTCTTCCCGTCCGCCTTCTCATGCCAGCGGGCAAGGCCGGTGTGGAGCGTTTCGCCCTTGTTCGGGCAGGCAAAGTCGATGACGGTCGTCGTACCGCCGCGCAGGGCGGAGCGGCCGCCGGTGTAGAAGTCGTCCGCTGTGACGGTGTTGCAGACCTCAAGGTCGAAGTGTGTGTGCGCGTCGAGAAAGCCGGGGAACAGCAGCTTGCCGCTGACGTCGATCACCTCGGCCTCCGGGCAGGAAAGCGCCTCGCCGACGGCCTCGATGCGTTCGCCGTCGATGAGCAGATCGGCTTTCCGGCAGCCGGAAGCGCCGACGATCACGCCGCCTTTCAGCAGCTTTTTCATACGAATCCACTCCTTTTTGTTGATTCGGCCACCCCGCATCATTCCTCTTCGGCCTTCGGCGGATATTTTTCGCTGGTCCATCGGTTCGGAAAGTTTGACGTGCACAAAGCACGCCCGCACTTTCCAAACCTTGCCTCGACAAAAAATCTCTCGCCGGATGCTCTTGAGGAATGATGCGGGGCAGCCTGTGTATTTGCCGGTTGATACTATTCTGTATTTTATTCTATCACTGCGGCGGGGAAAAGGGAATCCCCTTTTTCTGCGGAAAATGCCGCCGTGGCGCGAATCGACGATTGACAGGGAAAGCGTCCAGACCGTATAATGGGGCTGTACCGGTTATCCAAAAAGGAAGGAGATATGTTCCATGCTGCAAATTGAACATCTGACGAAGACCTACGGTGAAAAGAAGGCCGTGGACGATCTGAGCCTGCACATCCTGCCCGGTGAAATTTACGGCTTCATCGGCCACAACGGCGCGGGAAAGACGACGACGCTGAAATCCGTCGCCGGGATCCTGCGCTTCGACGCCGGAGAGATCCGCATCGCCGGCACCTCCATCCGCACGGACCCGCTGGCCTGCAAGCGAAAGCTTGCCTACATCCCGGACAATCCCGATCTCTATGACTATATGACGGGTATCCAGTATCTGAACTTTATTGCGAACATTTTCGGTGTCAGCGCGGCGGACCGGCAGGTGCGCATCCGCGAGCTTGCGGAGCGCTTTGAGCTGACGAACGATCTGGCCCAGCCCATCGCCGCCTACTCCCACGGCATGAAGCAGAAGCTGGCCATCATCTCGGCCTGGCTCCATGCCCCGCAGCTCGTCGTGATGGACGAGCCGTTCGTCGGCCTGGACCCGAAGGCCGCCCATCTGCTCAAGGGCATGATGCGGGAGCTGTGCGACCGCGGCGGCGCGATCTTCTTCTCGACGCATGTGCTCGAGGTCGCGGAAAAGCTGTGCGACAAGGTCGCCATCCTGCGTGCGGGCAAGCTCATCCGCTCCGGCACGATGGACGAGGTCAGGGGCGACGACTCCCTCGAGGAGGTCTTCCTGGAGTTGGAGGGCGAGACATGCTGAGCGCTCTCCTGAAAAAGCAGCTGCAGGAGATCTTCCGCAGCTACTTCTATAACGCCAAGCAGGGCAAGGCCCGCTCCCGTGCCTCGACACTGGGTTATTTTGCCTTCTTCGCCGTGCTGATGGTCGGCGTGCTGGGCGGCATGTTCACCTATCTGGCGCATTCCCTGTGCGCGCCGTTCGCCGCAGCCGGGATGGAATGGCTGTATTTCACGATCATGGCCATGGTCGCCATCGTGCTCGGTGCATTCGGCAGCGTATTCAACACCTATTCGAGCCTCTATCTTGCCAAGGATAACGACCTGCTGCTGTCCATGCCGATCCCGGTGCGCACCATCCTGTTGTCCCGCCTGCTGAGCGTCTATCTCATGGGTCTGCTCTATTCCGGCGTTGTGCTGCTGCCTGCCATGATCGTCTATTGGGTCACGGTCTCGGCCGCGCCCGCCGCCCTTGCGGGCGGCCTGCTGCTGTTTGTCCTTGTCACGATCTTCGTGCTGACGCTATCATGCGCGCTGGGCTGGCTCGTGGCGAGGGTCAGCCTGAAGCTGAAGCACCGCAGCATCACGGTGGTACTGACGTCGCTGCTGTTCCTCAGCGCTTACTATTTCGTGTATTTCAAGGCGCAGAGCTTCCTCTCAGAGCTTGTGACGAACGCCGCCTACTACGGCGCGCAGATCCGCGGCAAGGCCTATCCGCTCTATCTGATCGGCCGTGCCGGGGCCGGCGACGGCCCTGCCATGGCGGTGGTCACCGCCGTGGTGCTCGTTCTGTTTGTCCTGCTATTCTGGCTGCTGTCGCGCAGCTTCCTGCGCATCGCCACGGCAAGCGGCAGCACGGTGCGCCGTGTCTACCGCGAAAAGACCGCCGTGCAGCGCGGCGCGGGCACGGCCCTGCTTGCGCGGGAGCTGCGGCACTTCGGCGGCAATCCCAGCTATATGCTCAACTGCGGCCTCGGCATCCTGCTGCTGCCGCTCGGCGGCACGGCCCTGCTATGGAAGCGCGATCTTCTGGATGTGCTGCAGCCTATGGTCGGCGGGCAGGGGATCGCGCTCATCCTGTGCGCGCTGGTGTGCCTGCTGGCATCCATGAATCTCATGGCTGCGCCGTCCGTTTCGCTCGAGGGCCGGACGCTCTGGCTCGTGCAGTCACTGCCGGTCCGGCCATGGCAGGTCCTGCGGGCCAAGCTGCAGCTGCAGCTTGTGCTGACGGCCGTCCCCGCGCTGATCGCGGCGGTCTGCGCAGCCGTGGCTGCCGCGCGCCCGGTGGGGGAGACGCTCCTGCTGCTGGCCGTCCCGCTCGGCTATGTCCTGCTGCTGGCGCTGTTCGGCCTGTTCGCGGGCCTGAAGCTGCCGAACCTGACGTGGACGAATGAGATCACGCCCATCAAGCAGGGCGGCAGCGTCATGCTGGCCCTGTTCGGCGGCTTCGTCTATGCGGGCCTTCTGCCGCTGGCCTATTTCCTTGGCGCGTCCGCCCTGGGCCTTTCTGCCTGCCTTGGAATTTATCTCGGCCTGACGCTGGCCCTTTCCGCCGTGCTGTATGTCTGGCTGCGCCGGCGCGGCGCGGCCGTGTTCGCGGCTCTGTAACAAAAAGGAGAGAGTATGAACGATATTCTGGAGGTCCGACACCTCGTCAAGCGCTTCGGCGATGTGACGGCGGTGGACGATCTGAGCTTCCGCGTGCGCGAGGGCGAGCTGTTCGCCTTCCTCGGTGTGAACGGCGCGGGAAAATCCACGACCATCCACATTCTCTGCGGCCAGCTGGCCCGCGACGGCGGCAGCGTGCGCGTCTGCGGCGCGGACCCGGACGAAGCGCCGGAGCAGCTCCGCCGGAGCCTCGGCGTGGTGTTCCAGAGCTCCGTGCTGGATCAGGCGCTGTCCGTGCAGGAGAATCTGCGCAGCCGCGCGGCGCTTTACGGCATCCGGGGCGCGGCGTTTTCCCGCCGTCTTGCGGAGCTGACGGACCTGCTGGAGCTGGGCGAGCTGCTGCGCCGCCCCGTCGGCAAGCTCTCGGGCGGCCAGCGCCGCCGTATCGACATCGCCCGCGCCCTGCTGCACCGGCCGCGCCTGCTTATTCTGGATGAGCCGACGACGGGCCTTGACCCGCAGACGCGCAGTCTGCTGTGGCAGGTCGTGGCGGGCCTGCGGCAGGAGGAGAATCTGACGGTCTTCCTCACCACGCATTATATGGAGGAGGCTGCGGACGCGGGCTACGTTGTCCTGCTCGACCACGGCAGGATCGCGGCGGAGGGCACGCCGCTGCAGCTGAAAAACACCTATGCTCACGATACGCTCACCCTCTACGGCGTGGGTGAGGCGGACGTGCGGCGGCTCGGCCTGCCGTATGCGCCTGCGGAGCAGGGCTGGCGTGTCACCGTGCCGGACCCGTCTGCCGCTGCGGAGCTCATCCGGCGGGAACCGGCGCTGTTCCGCGATTTTGAGCTGACCAAGGGACGGATGGACGATGTGTTCCTCGCCGTCACGGGCAAAAAGCTGGCGGGAGGTGCGGAGAAATGACCGGACTCGGTGCGCTGATCCGGCGCAACAGTAAGCTGTATTTCAAGGATAAGGGAATGTTCTTCACCTCACTCATCACGCCGATGATCCTGCTGGTGCTCTATGTCACCTTCCTCAGCCGGACGTATGAGGGTTCGTTCCGTTCTGCCCTTGCGGCAGCCGGGGCACAGGTGGAGGACTCGCTCCTGCATGGCTGTGTCGGCGGGCAGCTCATCTCGTCGCTGCTGGCCGTCAGCTGTGTGACGGTGGCGTTCTGCTCGAATCTCACCATGGTGTTCGACAAGGTCTCCGGCGCACGGAACGACCTGACCGTTTCGCCGGTCCGGCCCGCCGTCCTCTCGCTGAGCTATTATCTGGCGACGTTCTGCACCACGCTGCTCATCAACGGCATCGCCGCGGCCGCCTGCTTCGGCTATCTGGCACTGACCGGCTGGTATCTGAGCGCTGCGGACGTGCTGCTCGTGCTGCTGGACGTGGTGATCCTGGTGCTGTTCGGCACGGCGCTGTCGTCTTGCATGATCTTCCCGCTTTCGACGAACGGGCAGGCCAGCGCGGTCGGAACGATCGTGAGCGCGGGGTACGGCTTTGTCTGCGGGGCCTATATGCCCGTTTCGAGCTTCTCGCCCGTGCTGCAGAAGGTCATCGCCTTCCTGCCGGGGACGTATGGGACCGCTCTGCTGCGCTGCCATGCGATGCGGGGCGTGTTTGCGGAGATGCGCCGCATCGGCTTCCCGGCGGAGGCCGTTTCGGGCATCCGTGACAGCGTGGACTGCAATCTCTATTTCTTCGGCCATGCCGTAAGCACCGGCGCGATGTATGCCATCATGCTGGGGAGCATCGCCGCGCTCATCGGCCTTTATGTCCTGCTGAACCGCCCGGGACACGGAGAAAAGCGCCATGGGTAGAGCCTCCACCAGACAGAACAAGACGCCCTATCAGCTGGCCCGCGAGGAGCTGGGCCTTTCCCGCGAGCGGGCGGCGGAGCTGCTGGAGACTATCCCGGCGGAGCGCATCGAGCGCATCGAAAGCGAGCGCTCCCTGCCGCGGCCGGACGAGGTGCTGCGCATGGCGCAGCGGTATAAGAAGCCGTCGCTCTGCAATGCCTACTGCGCCCGCGCCTGCCCCATCGGGCAGGAATATGTGCCGGAGATCAAGCCGAAGGAGCTTCCGGCCATCGTGCTCGAGATGCTGGCGACCCTCAACACGCTCGACCGCGAGCGCGGCTGCCTCATCGACATCTCGGCCGATGGCAGCATCGATCCGGACGAGCTGGCGGATTTCCTGCGCATCCAGCAGGAGCTGGAGCAGATCTCCCGGACCGTGGAGGCCCTGCAGCTCTGGGCGGAAAAAATGATGGCCGACGGCCGCATTGACCGTGCGGCCTATACGCGGAAGATCTCCGCAGCAGGAGAAAAATAGCGGGTGTTAATTTGTACATTTGAGCCTTTATTTTCTGCGCCCGGCCTGATAAAATAAGACCATACACAGCGGATCCGTAAAACCCACCCAGATACAGAAAAGGAGAGTAACAATGATTATTTTTATGTTCGGCATCGTGCTTACCATCGTGCTTTTCATTGCCATGGGCTTTGTCCGCGGCGAGGGCATGAGCTGGAGAGTCAACAAAAAGCAGCTGCTGGCGCTGGTCGGTGTGCTCGTCATCGTGTTTTCGTGCTATGTCTCCATTCCGGCAGGCCACACCGGCGTTGTGACGACGTTCGGCAGCGTGGAGAACTACACGCTCGAGGCCGGCATGCACTTCAAGCTCCCGTGGCAGGAGGTCATCAAGATGGACAACCGCGTGCAGAAGAGCACGCAGGATATGTCCTGCTTCTCCTCCGACATTCAGGAGGTCAGCATGACCTACACCGTGAACTATCAGATCAGCAAGCAGGATGCCATGACGATCTATAAGACCATCGGCATCGGCTATTACGATACGGTCATCGCCCCATGCATCACGGAGTCGGTCAAGATCGTCACGGCCCAGTATACGGCCGAGGACCTTGTCTCCAGCCGCAGCCTGATGGCCTCGCAGATCGAGGAGGTCCTGTCCCAAAAGCTGGCTGCCTACAATATCGAGCTGGTCGGCGCTTCCATTGAGAATATGGACTTCACGGACGCCTTTACGGATGCAGTGGAGGCCAAGCAGGTCGCCGAGCAGAACAAGCTCCGCGCCGAGACTGAGGCACAGCAGCGCGTCCTCGAGGCCAATGCCGCTGCGGAGATCAAGCGCATCGAGGCGGAGGCGGATGCCTATGAGCTGACGACCCGTGCTGAGGCCGAGGCCGAGGCGAACCGCAAGATCGCCGAATCCCTGACGGAGGCCCTCATCGCCTATACTTACGCGGAGAACTGGAACGGCGAGCTGCCGACATTTATGACGGGCGACGGCACGACGCTGCCGATGTTCGACATGTCGGCCCTGCTGAACGGCGGGACCGATAACGGAACAACTGCCGCACAGCCTGCGGAATAACAGAGCAGAAAAAGTCCTGCCCGGAGTGAAAGCTCCGGGCAGGATCACTTTTTAGGGGAGGGTTTTGTAGGGGAGCGGCATGCCGCTCCCGGAGACGCACCTGCAGTTGGTACAAGGCGGCGATAAAATGGTATGCACCAATTGCGTCTGTAGCGCCGCTCACTGCGTAGCCGTTGGCGGCTTTGCCGCCTTACGGATGCGGCGTGCCCCTTGCGGGTAGTGAGCGCCTTTGGCAGTTGCAGGTTTCCAGGCATTTTCGGCGAGCGTACAGGCTTTCAAGTTTGTCATTGCGAGGAGGCCGGAGGCCGACGTGGCAATCTCGCAGTACCCGGCTGCATCGTGGGAAAGCTACCGGCGAAATCGCAACTGCCTTCCCGAGATTGCCGCGTCGCTTCGCTCCTCGCAATGACACATCAGGCGGGTGCAGCGGTAACAACGGTGCATCCTATCAAATTGGTGCTATTGATTGCCGCTTCGCGGGCGTGGCTGTCCCCGCCCCCACATTGATATGCGAAACTGCCCGCAACGAAATCTCCATTCACGGACAAAATAAACTGTAAAGGTATCGGTTTATGGCAAGAAAAAAGAAGGAACCCGAGCTCAAAAAGAATATTGATACGGCGCATGTCGAGGGCCTGCGGGCCGAGGTGCTCGAGCAGCCCATCACCGACACGCTGACCGGGAATTATATGCCCTATGCGATGAGCGTCATCGTCTCGCGCGCCATCCCGGAGATCGACGGCTTCAAGCCGTCACACCGGAAGCTGCTGTACACGATGTACAAAATGGGCCTGCTGAACGGCGGGCGGACAAAATCCGCCAACATCGTCGGACAGACCATGCGCCTGAACCCGCACGGCGACGCCGCCATCTACGAGACCATGGTCCGTTTGGCGCGCGGCAACGAGGCCCTGCTCACCCCGTTCGTCGACTCAAAGGGCAACTTCGGCAAGGTCTATTCCCGCGATATGGCCTACGCCGCCTCGCGCTATACCGAGGCGAAGCTCGACCCCATCTGCGCCGAGCTGTTCCGCGATATCGACAGCGAGACCGTCGATTTTGTGGATAACTACGACAACACCATGCTCGAGCCGTCCCTGCTGCCGACGACGTATCCCAACGTCCTCGTCTCGGCCAATATGGGCATCGCCGTCGGCATGGCCAGCAACATCTGCGGCTTCAACCTCCGCGAGGTCTGTAAGGCCACGGCCGCGTGGATCGGGAATCCGGAGTGTGACCTGCTCTCGGTCATGCCTGCGCCGGACTTCTCCACGGGCGGCGAGCTGCTGTATGACGCGGCGGAAATGGCGGAAATTTACCGCACCGGCCGTGGCAGCGTCCGCCTGCGCGCCCGTTGGCGCTACCAGAAGGAGGGAAATCTCATTGAAATTTATGAGATCCCCTACACCACGACGACGGAGGCCATCATCGACAAGGTCTCCGAGCTGATCAAGGCGGGCAAAATCCGCGAGATCTCCGACATGCGCGACGAGACCGACCTGTCCGGCCTGAAGCTGACGATCGACCTCAAGCGCGGCGTCGAGCCGGACAAGCTCATGCAGAAGCTCTTCCGCTCAACGCCGCTGCAGGACAGCTTTGCCTGCAATTTCAACATCCTCATCGCGGGCATGCCACGCGTGATGGGCGTGCGCGAGATCATCGAGGAGTGGACGGCCTGGCGCACGGAGTGCGTCCGCCGCCGCCTGTTCTTCCAGAAGCGCAAAAAGAGCGAAAAGCTCCACCTGCTGCAGGGCCTGCGCCAGATCTTGCTGGACATCGACAAGGCCATCCGCATCATCCGCGAGACGGAGTCCGAGGCGGAGGTCGTGCCGAACCTGATGATCGGCTTCGGCATCGACGAGATTCAGGCGGAGTTCGTGGCGGAGATCAAGCTGCGCAACATCAACAAGGAATACATTCTGCGCCGAACGCAGGAGGTCGACGCGCTGGCCGCCGAGATCGCCGAGCTGGAAAAGACGCTCGGCAGTGAAAAGCGCATCCGCCGCCTCATCGTGCAGGAGCTGGACGCCGTTGCCGCAAAATACGGCACGGACCGCCGCACCGTCATCGTGGAGGACGCGGCGGAGCTCGACCCGGAGCCGGAGGAGGAGACGCCCGATTATCCCGTGACGATCTTCGTTTCCCGCGAGGGCTATTTCAAGAAGATCACGCCGCAGTCGCTGCGCATGTCCGGCGAGCAGCGCTTCAAGGAGGGAGACGGCCTGCGCTTCTCGTGCGAGACGACGAATGCGGCGGAGCTGCTCGTCTTCTCGGACCGCTGCCAGGTCTATAAGGCGCGCTGCGCCGATTTTGACGACGGCAAGGCCTCGCTGCTCGGCGACTATCTGCCCACGAAGCTCGGCTTCGACGAGGGCGAGAGCGTTGCGGCTGTCTGCCTGCCCGGCGACTACAGCGGCAGCATGCTATTCCTGTTCGCCAACGGTAAGGCGGCGCGCGTGGAGCTTTCCGCCTATCAGACGAAGTCCAACCGCCGCAAGCTGACCGGCGCCTACAGTGACCGCAGTGAGCTGCGCGGCATTTTCCTGCTGCAGGAGGATGTGCAGCTCGTGCTATACTCCACCGAGGGACGCGCCCTCATTCTGCAGACGGCCCAGCTGGCCCCGAAGACAACGCGCACGACGCTCGGCGTCGCCGTTCTCACGCTCCGGCGCAAGGCAGAGCTCTCCCGCGTCTGCCCGCTTGCCGAAAGCGGCATTGTGAACGAGTCGCGCTACCGCACCCGCACGCTCCCCGCAGCGGGCGCGCTGCTCCGCGAGGAGGATGCCGCCGAAAAGCAGCTCTCCCTCGAAGAGCTCTAAGGAAATTCTGAATAATCAGCAAAGGAAGCTCTGAATAAATCAGCAAGAGTGGATGGCGAGAGATTTTTTGGCAAGGCGAGGTATGGAAAGTGCAGTTGTACTTTGTGTACCCGCAAGGGGCATGCCGCATCCGTAAGGCGGCAAAGCCGCCAACGGCTGCGCAATACCACAAACTTTCCATACCGATGGATTGACGAAAAAGCTCCGGCATCCGCCGCAGATGATTGATTCAGAGTTTCCTGAAAACAGCATTCCCGGCCGGGGCGTCCGGCGCAAAAGAAAGAAGGAGGAACATCGCATGAAGGCCTTGAACCAGCAGAAGACCGAGTTACTTCGCAATATCCTGTTTATCACCTTAGGCAGTCTCCTCTACGCGCTGAATTTTGACCTGTTTCTGGAGCCGGGCGGCATCAGCAGCGGCGGCGTCTCCGGCATCGCCATGATCATCGTCTATGCCGCTCACCCGAAATTCCTGACGGTCGGCATTCTAAACGCCATGATCAACATCCCGCTGTTTCTCTGTGGCCTGAAAAAGATCGGACGGCATTTCTTCTTTGGCTCGCTCTACAGCACGGTGCTGACGTCCGTTTTCCTTGACCTGTTCGCCCGCATCCTGCCGGTCCCGGCCGTCGAGCCGCTCGTGGCGGCCCTGTTCGGCGGCGTGTTCATGGGCGTGAGCCTCGGCCTCGTGTTCCTGGGCAACGCCTCGACGGGCGGCGTTGACATCGTCGCGCGCCTGATGAAGCTGAAATTCCGCAATTTCCCCATCGGCAAGATCATCCTCTGCATGGACCTGACCATTGCCGTCATCACGGGCGTAGTCTACCGCGACTTCAACAACACGCTCTACAGCGTCATTGCCATGGTCGTCTCCTCCATGGCGCTCGACCGCGTCGTCTACGGCATGGATTATTCCAAGGTCGCGCTCATCATCACGGAGAAGTATGAGGCCATCGCCACGGCCATCGACAGCCAGCTCGACCGCGGTGTGACCCTGCTCAAGGGGCAGGGCTATTATAAGCGGCAGGACAAGATGGTCCTGCTCAGCGCCGTGAAGCGCAAGCAGCTCGCGGAGCTGAAGGAGCTGGTCATGGACATCGACCCGGACGCCTTCATCATCCTGCAGGATGCCCATCAGGTGCTGGGCGACGGCTTCAAGCGCTACGACCGAAACGAGCTGTAAAGCCAAAAAGGAGGACGCCGCCGTGCGGAATTTCATTGCCTGCCTGCTGCTGCTCGGCCTGCTGGCCGGGCTGTCCGCCTGCGGCGCGGACGACAGCTATCTCTCCGTCCGCACCCACGTTGAGCCGAGCATACCTGCAACGGAGACCCCGCAGCAGGAGGAGCCGCCCACGGCCGGCAACCGCAGCGAGCTGCGCGGCGCGATGCTTTCATTTGTCCGCAACTGGACAGAGCAGGGCGAGATCCGCATCTCGGGCTACAGCGGCGATCTCACCGCCGACCTGACGGAGACCGTGCGCTACATCACGCAGGAGGACCCCATCGGCGCCTACGCCGTGGACTATGCCGATGCGGAGCTGCGCGGCGACGCGCAGACCGGCACCGTCGAGGTCAGCATCGTGTTCCGCCGCTCTGCGGCGGAGATCGATGCTATCGTGACCGTGAGCGGCGTCAACGGCGCGCATGCGAAGATCCGGCAGGCGCTGGCTAATTTTGACGCGGCGCTGACGCTGCGCATCCGCAGCTATGAGGATGCGGACTTCTCCGGCTACATCCGCACCTACTGCCTCGAGCATCCGGACAGCGCCATGGCCCTGCCGGAGGTCTCGGCGGCCGTCTACCCGGAGACGGGCGAGACGCGCATTCTGGAGCTGCATTTTACCTACAGCCAGCCGCGCGACACGCTGCGCAGCATGCAGGCCGCGGTGAACACCATTCTGGACTCTGCCGCCGCCTATGTGGAGAGCGGTACGACGCCCCGGCGCTGCGCAGAGCTGTTGGCCCGCTTCCTGCTGACCCGCTTTACCTATACGACTGCGGAGGAGACGCCGGACATGCCTGCCTATGATCTGCTGAGCAGCGGGCGGGCGCACAGCCTGTCGTTTGCCTCGGTGTTCTATGCCGAGTGCACCCGTGCCGGGCTGGCGTGCCGTCTGGTCAGCGGCACGCGCGGCGGCGAGACGCACTGGTGGAACCTGCTGCAGCTCGAGGAAACGTGGTATGCTGTCGACCTGATGCGTTCTGTGGAGCAAGGCGGCGATTCCCTCGACCTGCTCGATCCCGCCGCGCTGGAGCCTGCGATGTTCGCCTGTTTCCTCGCGGGGAACCTTGTTTATTACGCTGCCGGCATTGGCCTTGCCATCGCGCTCAAAGACAACCGCGCGTTTTGCAAATACCTTTGTCCCGTGACCGTGTTTTTAAAGCCCATGAGCTATTATTCCCTCACGCGCGTCACGGTCGATCCCACGCGCTGCGTTTCCTGTGGGAAGTGTCAAAAGGCGTGCCCCATGGGAGTGGATATGCTGGATAGCGCCCGTTCGCGCAAAAACGGCACCGAGTGCATCCTCTGCCTGGAATGCGCGAAGGCCTGTCCCAAGGGCGCGCTAAAATTATAAGAAGTTTGGAGGCGATTTTGTATGGACAACAGAGAATGGTTCAAGCAGGCAAAATACGGCATGATGGCGCATTGGGGACTGTATTCGCTGCTGGCCGGGGAATACCGGGGCCAGCCCAGCAGCGAATACGCGGAATGGATTCAATCGTATTTCCGCATCCCCAACGCGGAATATGGCGCGCTGGCCCAGGCTTTCAATCCGCTGTATTTCAACGCGGACGAATGGATTCGCCTGGCCAAGCGCTGCGGCATGCAGTATTTTGTGCTCACCAGCAAGCACCACGATGGATTCGCGCTGTTCCATTCTAAGGTGGACAAGTACAACGTGGTGGACGCCACGCCTTTTGGCCGCGACATCGTGGCGGAACTGGCCGAGGCCTGCTATAAGCACGGGCTGAAATTTGGGCTCTATTATTCCCAAGACCTCGATTGGCACGAGGAACACGGCGGCGGCTACCGGTCCAACCATATTCCCTGCGCGGGCACGGCCTGGTCGAACAACTGGGATTTTCCCGGCGAGGCGGATAAGGACTATTCCATCTGCTTTTCCAACAAGATCCTGCCGCAGATTGAAGAAATCCTCACCAACTACGGCGAACTGTGCCTCATCTGGTTCGACGTGCCCATGACGCTCAAGGAGGAAGAAAGCCGCAAAATCTTTGAAACCGTCAAGCGCTATCAGCCCAATTGCCTGATCAATTCCCGCCTGGGCAACGGCGCGTACGATTATGTTTCGCTGGGCGATAACGAAATCCCCGCATCCATGACCGAAGCGGAAGAAGACGGCGATCCCAACAGCATCAGCGGCTTCAAGCGCTCGCCCTATGGGCTGTATGAAACCGCTGCCACGCTCAACGATTCCTGGGGCTTTGCCTATCGCGACCAAAATTGGAAGAGCGCCGCGCAAATCGCGCAAAACCGCAAGCACCTCAATTCCCTGGGCATCAACTACCTGCTCAACGTGGGGCCGGACGCTCTGGGCCGCATTCCCGGGCCGTCCATCGATATTTTGCTCAAGGCGGCGGAACTGTAACGCGCGGCAAAATTCCAGACCGCAAAAAATCCCAAGGAGCACGCGAGAGAGCCGAAGCCCTTTCTCGCTTCGTGCATCCCTTTTGTCAATTCCTCCGTCACGGTTTACGCCGCGCCGCTGTCCTCAATTCAACATGGTCGCCTCGCTTCGCGCGCCCTCTTTGCGCAAGGGAGATCCTGGGGCAGTGCAACTTCCTACGGTATAGCACTATCCAAAAGGCTCCCCTTGGACCCAAGGGGAGCTGTCAGCGAAGCTGACTGAAGGGTTGCCTTTCCAAGCAGCGCGCGCAGTACACTACGCCGGAAAATCTCATTTTCCAAAGCAAAAATCGCTTCTTTGCAGTTTCCGCGCCCGGAAATCCGTAGGATTTTAGCGGAAACTGGAGGGGCGCACGAAGGCCGCCGCCTGTGGCGGAAACAGGCCGTAGTAAGCCCAATGAGCAAGGGAGGGCCGCTAGTGCGCTTTGCGCACGACGCGGAACGACCATTGCGAATTGAGGATGGCAGTGGCGGGGGCGCACGAAGCGCGCGCCCTGTGGGCGAAACA
>ERZ827524.2250-NODE-2250-length-14483-cov-3.565983_pt1 | contig 14483 bp, 14 predicted proteins | sample MGYA00519702_ERZ827524 | MGnify/ENA primary metagenome ERZ827524 (study PRJEB31778, sample SAMEA3449341) | human gut metagenome | biome: human gut; feature: human-associated habitat; material: faeces | place: United Kingdom | collected 2010/2012 ...
AGGCGGACGGCGTGGTTGCGGGAGTAGGCACCGGCGGCACCGTTATGGGAATCGGAAGACGGCTGCGTAAAGCGAATCCGAATTGTCAGATTTATCCCTTAGAGCCGCTGAATTCTCCGACGCTGTCTACCGGATATAAGGTGGGCAAACATCGTATCCAAGGCATTTCGGATGAATTTGTTCCTGATATTTTGAAAATGTCCGAAGTGAATGATGTGATATCGGTGGATGATACCGATTCGATTATCATGTCACAAATGCTGGCAAGAGTACTGGGAATCGGCGTCGGAATTTCTTCCGGAGCAAACTTTATCGGTTGCATCATGGCACAGGAAAAGCTGGGAGCAGAGAGCATTATCGCTACTGTATTTGCCGATGACAATAAAAAATATCTCTCTACCGATTATTCGGAGGAGCAGGAGATGAAAGAGCAGTATATTTCTCATGACGTTCAGCTTATGGGGGTTATCGCACATCGTTAAATCAAAATATCCGCGTCAAATGAAACACTGTTTCATTTGACGCGGATATTTTATACAAATGCCGGTTCCCTATTGAAATTTCGGATAATTGCCGTGTGCAATTTGATTGACAAAATCACGCATTCCCGATTTGGATTCGATGGAGTGCGTCAGCGATACGATTTGCTGCTGCTCTTGTTCGGACATTGCCGCGAATCGTTCCATTGCAGAGACGTTTTGTGCAAGCGCCATTCCGAGTCCCATCGGGATTTCCGGGTTACTTAAATAATGGTCCATCCTGATCATTGCTCCTTTCAAATAATTTCTGCCTTTTTGTGATTAGGATTGCCGGAATAAAAGGAATTATACTCTTTGCGCACAATCGAGAGTGGAATAATGTCAGCCATGCTGATTTTACCTACTTGACAGTTATATTGGTTTTGATGATAATAGAGAGTATCAGGACATTTGATGAATTGCTTTTAGAAAACGAAACACTTGTAATTGCTTTTAAAGCAAAAAATATTTTTGAAAGGTGGGATGCATATACGCTTCCTTGAGGTGAGCGATATGCAGAAAAACATGAGAAATTTTACTTATTACACGCCGACTAAAGTTGTTTTCGGAAAAGATGCTGAATTACAGGTTGCAAAACTGATTCAAGCCGAAAAGTGCCGCAAGGTGTTGGTTCATTTCGGAGGAAAAAGCGCAAAGGAATCGGGATTGCTTGATCGTATTTATCATAGCTTAAACGAGGCGGGCATCGATTATGTCAGCTTGGGCGGTGTGGTGCCGAATCCGCGGTTGTCTAAAGTTTATGAAGGAATCGCTCTGTGCAAAAAGGAAAACGTGGACTTTTTGCTGGCAGTCGGCGGAGGAAGCGTAATAGATTCCGCAAAAGCAATCGGCTACGGTATGGCGAATGAATGTGATGTATGGGATCTTTACAGTCAAAAATCTCGACCATCCGGTTGTCTGCCGGTCGGTACAGTGCTGACGATTGCTGCTGCCGGTAGTGAGATGAGCGATTCTTCGGTGATTACAAATGATATGACCTGGCAGAAAAGAGGTTTGAGCAGTGACTATTCTCGCTGTCGTTTTGCTGTGTTAAATCCGGAACTTACCTATACGCTTCCCCCTTATCAGACGGCTTGCGGCTGTGTGGATATTTTAATGCATACCATGGAACGCTATTTTACAACCGATAAAAATACCGGCTTGACCGATGAAATCAGCGAAGCGTTGATGCGGACTGTGCTTCATAATGCTAAAATCGTGATTGATCAACCGTATGATTATACCGCCCGTGCAGAAATCATGTGGGCGGGAAGTTTGGCACATAACGGCTTAACCGGATGCGGCAGGACGGGTGATTGGGCGAGTCACCAATTAGAGCATGAGTTAAGCGGAATGTTTGATGTCGCGCATGGCGCAGGACTTGCTGCAATATGGAGCAGTTGGGCTCGATATGTTTATCAAGCGGATGCAGAACGGTTTGCACGGTTTGCCGTACAGGTCATGGGAATTTCCGAGCAATCACAAACGCGGGAAGAGCTTGCGCTGGAGGGAATCTCGGCAATGGAACGGTTCTATCATCAAATCGGTATGCCGGTTTCCGTTTCTGAGTTGGGTATTTTACTGACTGAGGAGCAATGCCGCCAGCTTGCTTATCATTGCAGCTTTGAGGGCACGCGTTCCATCGGCGGATTTCGGACATTAAATCAATCCGACATGGAACAAATTTACAAATCGGCGCGGTAAGATGAAATTTCTTACAAGAATCTTACTTTTTTCCGAGAACAGATAAAATTTAATAGTTTATTCAGAAAGAAAAAGGATATTTGTGGTGTAATAAAATAAAGACTGGATATTTGAAATAATATGATATCGGTTGGACATTACAATTTGGTTGGAGAAGTGGAAATATGGATTTATACCAGGGAGTTACACGATTTCATCCGGATCCTGACAGCGGACTGACGCGTAACGAGGTGGCGGAAAGAAAAAATCAAGGGCTTGTCAACAAACAGCAGTCTGATATTACGAAATCGACGTGGCAGATTGTGCGTGAAAACGTCTTCACTTTATTTAATGCTTTCAATTTTGGAATCGGCGTCTGTATTGCAATGGTAGGGGCTTATAAAAATTTGCTTTATTTGGGCGTTATTGTATTAAATATATTAATCGGCATTGTGCAGGAATTGCGTTCCAAAAAGGTAGTGGAAAAATTATCACTGATATCGGCTCCGCATGCCTGTATTTTGCGCGGAGGAAAAGAGATTAACGCGCCGGTTGAAGAATTGGTTTTGGATGATATTATGACTCTGCGTTTGGGAAATCAAATTTGTGCCGATGCCGTTGTTGTTTCTGGCGAAGTTGAGGTGGACGAATCGCTGCTGACCGGTGAAGCCGATCCGGTGTTAAAATCAGTGGGTGAATCGTTAATGTCCGGCAGTTTCGTGGTCAGCGGTACCTGTCGAGCGCAGGTTTTTCATGTTGGTTCAGATAATTATGCGTCGAAAATTACTGCTGAGGCGAAAAAATATAAGAAAGTTAATTCTGTTTTATTAAAATCGCTGAACCAAATTGTAAAATTCACCGGCGTTTTTGTAATGCCTCTGGGCATTTTATTGGTATTAAATTCCATTTTCCTGCTAAATGAAACCTTACCGGATACTGTGGTGGCAACCGCATCTGCACTGCTCGGGATGATGCCGAAGGGCTTGGTGTTGTTAACCAGTGTATCGCTTGCAGTCGGAGTAGTAAAACTTGCAAAGAAAAAGACATTGGTGCAGGATTTATATTGTATCGAAACATTATCAAGGGTGGATACGCTCTGCCTCGATAAGACCGGAACCATCACCGAGGGCAGAATGACAGTATCCGACGTCATAGAATTAGATTCGAATCGCATGCCGATATCGGTGGATACAGCGGCGGCTAATTTTATTGCGGCTCTGGATGATGATAATGCCACCTTTGCCGCTCTGAAAAAGCGTTTCGGAAGGGAAGAATCGTTGCAGGTGATTCAAAAAACACCATTTTCTTCCGCTAGAAAGTGGAGCTCGGTCACTTTTGAAAAGATAGGCACGATATTGTTCGGTGCTCCTGAAATATTGCTCAAAAATCAAGATTTTCGTTTGCCTGCTCGGATTCAGACATTGGAAACAGAAGGATGCCGCCTGCTTCTAATGGCTTGGACCGATACTGAAGTAAAGGGAATATTACCGGAAAAGCGTTATCCCGTAGCGGTCATTATTTTGCATGATCCGGTGCGCAAGGATGCCAAAGCCACTCTGGACTTTTTTCGAAGTCAGGATGTAGAACTGAAGATTATTTCAGGCGACAATCCGATCACGGTGTCCAGTATTGCGAAACAGGCAGGATTTCGAAAATATGATTCTTATTTGGATGCGTCAACGATAAAAAGCAAAGAGGAGCTTGCTGCAATTGCAGACAAATATACGATTTTCGGTAGAGTAACACCGGAACAAAAGCGTACTTTGGTGCATTCGCTCCAGAATCAGGGGCATGTGGTTGCAATGACCGGCGACGGCGTCAACGATGTGCTTGCGCTCAGAGATGCCGACTGCAGTATTGCGATGGCTTCGGGAAGCGATGCTGCCAGACAGGTTTCTCAGCTGGTTTTGTTGGAATCCAATTTTTCTGCTTTGCCGAATGTAGTCATGGAGGGTAGGCGAGTCATTAACAATATTACCCGTACCGCTTCGCTGTTTATGGTGAAAACGATATTTTCCTTTTTGTTATCCTTTATGGCGCTGTTTTTCCAGATGCCGTATCCGCTTATCCCGATTCAGTTGACTTTGATCGGTGTGGTGGCAGAAGGACTGCCGTCGTTTGTATTAGCACTGGAGCCGAATCGTGAACGGGTAAAAGGCAATTTCCTTCAAACAATATTGGGCAGAGCTTTTCCGAGCGCGCTCATCATTGTCATATATTTGGTTGCGGTGGATGTGCTGGCTCCTATATTGGGAATATCCGAACCGGAAGCCGTTACATTGGGAGTGTATTTGACCGGCTTTATTTGGCTGATGCAGTTGTTTGAAGTATGTCGTCCGTTTAACAAGCTTCGTGCTGTGCTGTGGGGGAGTATGACCTCGGGATTCTTCCTTTTGGCGTATTTTTTGCGTGATATTTTTAGCTTAGGTACTTTATCTTCTGTTACGTTTTCGGTTTTTTTGGTAATGGCAGCGTTGTGTTATCCGTTGCAGCTTTTATTGGAAAAAGGCGGCAGAAAGATGATTCGCCGATATAGGACAAAACATAAAAACAAATGATCTTTAATTGATCATAAAATCACAGAAAATACATTACTGGAACTTTTTGACATCTGTATGTCACAGACTCAATCCGTCAATACTGTAATCAAGTTGTTGGATGGGGTGAGTGATGTGGTATACAATAAGGTGGAAATATGTGGTGTAGACACTTCTAAATTGACCGTTTTAAAAGAAGCAGAAAAGATGGCTTTACTGAAAAAAATGCATGCGGGGGATAGAACGGCGAGGGAAAAACTGATTAACGGTAATTTGAGATTGGTATTAAGCGTCATTCAACGATTTACCAATCGGGGAGAAAATCTGGATGATTTATTTCAGGTTGGTTGTATCGGCTTAATGAAATCCATCGATAATTTTGATATATCGTTAGATGTTCGCTTTTCCACTTACGCTGTTCCCATGATTATCGGAGAAATTCGGCGGTATTTGCGTGATAATAATTCGATTCGGGTGAGCCGTTCCTTAAAAGATACTGCTTATCGGGCGATGCAGATAAAAGAAAAATTAACGAATCAGAGCTTAAACGAGCCCACGATTGAAGAAATTTCCAAAGAAATGGGAATGGAAAAGCACGAAGTGGTACTTGCATTGGAGGCAATTGTTGATCCGGTATCTTTATATGAACCGGTGTATTCGGATGGAGGCGACACCATTTACGTGATGGATCAGATTGGGGATAAAAGCGATGATATTAATTGGCTGGACGAGCTTTCCATGAAAGAGGCGATTACACATTTGAATGACCGTGAAAAGAAAATTTTATCTTTGCGGTTTTTTCAGGGAAAAACGCAGGTTGAAGTTGCAAAGGAAATCGGCATTTCACAGGCGCAGGTGTCTCGTTTGGAAAAGTGTGCATTGACAAAAGTAAAAAAAGAAATTTAATTATGTATTGAAAATTTCTTTTAAATAGGATAGGATAAGATAAGAATATCATTTAGCAATTTATTCTAAAGAATAAGTGAATTATTTTGAAATAAAAAGATTGACAAGTATACTTTGCTGGTATATAATGGAAATCGCAAAAGAGCAGAGGTTGGTATGCAAATTTTTTCATGTACCATTTGCTTCTTTTCGCCCATTAAGGATAAGTAAAATATTATGCAATGCGTAGTATTGAAACAAATGAAAAAAGAAAGGTGATTATCATGGCAAAATATGTATGTTTGGTATGCGGGTATGTTTATGATGAAGCAGAAGGAGATCAGGATGCAGGTATTGCTCCCGGAACACTTTGGGAAGATGTACCGGAAGATTTCGTATGCCCGCTCTGCGGAGCTGGAAAAGAAGAGTTCGAAGCAGAATAAAACACGGAGCCCCAAGCAAGGACAAAATAATTGCATGGGGCTCTATAACTAATGTCTGCTAAACAAATAAAAGATTTGATTTGTTTGAAGCGGCTATCGCTGTACCAACCAAGAAAAACGTGAAATTTTGTGTTCTTCTTGGTTCCAGACATTTGTTGATGCGAATACAGATTACTCAGAAAGGAATGAATAAAAATGGATTTGTCGGTTTTATGGAAGATTTCTTATGGAATGTATGCAGTATCTGTGATGGATGGTCAGCGTCCAACCGGTTGTATTGTAAATACAGTTTCTCAAATCACCAGTAATGAGCCGGTAATGATTGCGGTCAGTGTCAATAAGAATAATTACACTTATGGCATTATTGATAAAACAAAACGGTTTGGCGTGTCGGTCTTGTCTGAGCAGACACCTGCTTCTGTAATCGGAGCGTTAGGCTACGCAAGCGGAAAAGACACCGATAAATTTGCAAATATTGATTATCGGGTGGAGAACGGCTTGCCGTTATTAAATGCCAACTGCAGCGGATATTTTATCTGTGAGGTTCAGTCTATTGTTGATTGCGGTACCCACGGCATTGTTTTGGCGACGGTAACCGATGTTTATAAAGGTTCTGATGATGTTCCGATGACTTATAAATATTTCCATGAGGTTATTAAAGGAAAAGCACCAAAAAATGCACCTACTTACCGGGCGGAAGAATCCAAGCCAAAAGAGCAGTATGTTTGCAAGATTTGCGGATATGTTTATGACGGGGATATTACTAAGGAACCGGATGATTATGTGTGTCCGATTTGTTCAGCACCAAAGACGCTTTTTGAAAAGAAATAGGAATAGATGCTCAGCCAAGAAGAAAACATTTCTTTTTGGCTGTTTGTTTTGCATCGAAAACGATGAGTATTGTGTTTTGATTGTTTCATAATCAATATCTGCTGAACAAATCAAAAAATTGATTTGTTCTGACGGCTATCGCCGTATAAACCAATAAAAACGCAAAAATTCGCGTTTTGATTGGTTCAGACATTTCTTGATGCGAACACAGATTGCGATTTCAAAAAGAAATCACAATCCAAAGTGCAGGGTTTTACAAGATAATGAATAAAAAACCTTGCACTTTGCCAATATATAAACAACGGCAAAATACTTTGCTATCGTTGTTTATATATTGTTCAGTAAGCATTAAACAGCTTTTTGCCAATCGTTTCATGCAGAAACTTTGAGATTTACAGTCTGCCTGACATCAAGGTGAGAAATGGTTTTTATGAAAGGTATTCATATTTGGATGTTTGAAAAATTTCAACTTGGTGATATTAGCGGTTGAATATTTTTGTGAAATCGTTTATAATATTTGTGAATAGCGTTTATCGGATAAAAGAAAATAAATTCATACAGAAGCTCAGGAAGGAATGGTCATAACAATGGAAAAACAGCGGATTATTCAGGAATTTGTTCCCGGAAAACAGATTACTTTAGCACATATTATTGCGAATCCGGTGCCGGAATTATGCGATAAATTGGGCATTATCGATGAGGGAAACAATGCGTTGGGAATTTTGACTATTACACCGAGTGAAGGTGCAATCATTGCGGCTGATATTGCAAGTAAAGCCGCCGGTGTATCTTTAGCTTTCGTTGACCGATTCAGCGGTTCGGTTGTCGTTTCCGGCGATGTTGACAGTGTGGAATCCGCATTAAAGGCCGTTTTGGAAATGTTGTGTGAGAAAATGAAGTTTGCTCCTGCACAGATTACGAAAAACTAGTCTTTGCAGCGCACTTGCATATGAATATAGATGAAAAACGAAAGGTTTCATGAAACGATGAAGAAGTTTATGCTGGTAGGTGCAGTAAGCGCTGGGAAAACCAGCTTGATGCAGGCGATTTACGGACAGGATTTAAGCTATCAAAAAACGCAGGCGATTGATTTTAAAGATAACATTATTGATACACCGGGAGAATATTTAGAGCAACGGTTTCGATATCGTTCTCTGGGTATCACGGCGGCAGATACCGACTTGATTGTATTGGTACAATCCTGCACTGATCTGCGTTGTGTGTTTGCACCGGGATTATCCAGTATGTTTGCAAAGCCGATGGTAGGAGTCGTAACAAAAATTGATTTGGCAAAATCTCCGACCGATATCGCTCGGGCAAAGAAAAATTTGCAGCTTGCAGGATGTAAAACGATTTTTACAATCAGCAGTAAGGATAAAACAGGGATTCCTGCGTTTCAATCATTTATTGGAATGGAGCCGAATTTGCAATCCCCTCAAAACGAGTAAAATACAGCTGAAATACTTGTATTTTGGTTATTGGTATGCTATTCTTAAATACATATAGATAATCGGTTAGTGTTAAAACTGACGATTGAAATTATTTCTTAGGGAGATGAGTAAGATGGGATTAAAAAAATGTCCTGTTTGCGGCGCAGACAATAGTGAGTTAGCAAAATTCTGTTATTCTTGTGGCGCTGATTTGGACATCCAGCAGCAGCCATCTGCATATGATCAGCCGGTTGCCGAGTATCAGCCTCAGTATCAGGAAGCACAGGCACAGAAAGTACCGCCGTCTGCAGTAGCAGAGAATCATCCGGAACATCCACAAGGCGCTCCGTATACTCAAGATCAGTATCAGGCACCGCCGCAGAGTACTCCTTATCCCCAGGGACAATATCAGGCACCACCGCAGAGTGCTCCTTATTCCCAGGGGCAATATCAGGCGCCACCGCAGGGTATGCCTTACACGCAAGGGCAATATCAGACACCGCCGCAGGGTACGCCTTACACGCAGGGGCAGTATCAAGTACCGCCGCAGGGTGTCCCGTATCCTCAGGGGCAATATCAGGTGCCCTCGCAGGGAGTCCCTTACGGGCAACCTATTATGAATCCGATTCCGTACGGATATAAGCAAAAAAGTAAATTGGCAGCCGGATTATTGGGGATTCTAATTGGTTCTTTTGGTGTACATAATTTTTATTTAGGTTATACCGGAAAAGCAGTCGCGCAGTTATTGATTACTCTTTTGACTTGCGGAGCTGGTGCTGTTATTTCGGGCATTTGGGCATTAATTGAAGGCATCATGATTTTGACCGGTTCGATTAATGTGGATGGTAAAAATGTGCCTTTAACAGATTGATAAAAAGTTTATCATTGTTAAATGCTACAATATGTCGAAAAGTTGGTTTTATTCGTTTTTTTAAGAAAGAATATGAACCCTTTTTGGACATGAAGGAATCATAATAAACACAGAATGAAAAATGAGGAGCGCAGCGAATGTTTAATAATATGATGGATACGATAGGCTTTGTAAAATCAGCGGATCCCCAGCTTGGTGAGGCAATGGAAAAGGAACTGTTTCGTCAACGCAGAAATTTGGAGCTGATTGCCAGTGAAAATATTGTTTCTCCGGCAGTAATGGCTGCCATGGGCAGTGTTCTGACCAACAAATATGCGGAAGGATATCCGGGAAAAAGATACTACGGCGGCTGTGAATATGTCGATGTGGTTGAAAATATTGCCATTGAGCGGGCGAAAGAATTGTTTGGAGCAGAGCATGTTAATGTTCAGCCTCATTCCGGTGCGCAGGCAAATACAGCGGTATACTTTGCTTTGCTGGAACCCGGTGATACTGTGCTCGGTATGAATCTGGCGCACGGCGGACACTTAACACATGGTTCACCGGTTAACATTTCCGGCAAATATTACAATTTCATCCCGTATGGCGTAGATGATCATACCCATCGCATTGATTATGATAAAGTTCGTGCTTTGGCGTTGGAAAATAAGCCGAAAATGATTGTTGCCGGTGCCAGTGCATATCCGCGTGCAATTGATTTTGAAAAGCTTTCTGAGATTGCAAAAGAGTGCGGAGCTTATTTCATGGTTGATATGGCTCATATTGCCGGTTTGGTTGCCGCAGGCTTGCATCAATCTCCGGTCCCGTATGCCGACATTGTTACCACTACTACTCATAAGACCTTGCGTGGTCCCCGCGGCGGCATGATTATGTGTAAAGCGGAGCTTGCTGCTAAAATCAATAAGGCAGTTTTCCCGGGAACACAAGGCGGTCCGTTGATGCATACCATTGCAGCAAAGGCGGTTTGTTTTGGAGAGGCTTTGAAGCCGGAATTTAAAATGTATCAGCAAACGATTGTAGACAACGCACAGGCATTGGCAAAAGGCTTGATGACACGTGGTTTTGAATTGGTGTCCGGCGGAACAGATAATCATTTGATGCTGGTAGATCTCAGAAACTTTGATTTAACAGGTAAAGAGTTGGAAAAACGGCTGGATGAGGTTTATATTACGGCAAACAAGAACGCAATACCGAATGATCCTCAGAGTCCGTTTGTAACCAGCGGAGTACGTATCGGAACACCGGCAGTAACCAGCAGAGGTCTGCAGCCAGCCGATATGGAAAAAATTGCAGAGTTCATCTATTTGACCGCTACCGATTTTGAAAATTCATGTGATTCTATTCGTGCCGGCGTAGAAGAACTTTGTAAGAAATATCCTTTGTACGAATAAGTAAAAGATAAAGATTGCCGCCGCTGTCAGCGGCGGCAATCTTTATCTTATCAGCTGTCGAAAGGAGGAGCAACTATGGCAACACCATTGGCAGATCGTATTCGTCCTTCTGTTCTGGAAGATGTGGTGGGGCAAAAACATATTATCGGAGAAGGTCAGTTTCTTTCTAATATTATTCAGTCCGGCCATATACCGAATTTAATTTTTTACGGTCCGTCCGGCGTGGGAAAAACAACGGTGGCGCGGATTATAGCGGCTTCAACCAATAAGCGTCTGCACAAACTGAATGGTACCAATGCTTCTATCAGTGACATCAAAGATATTGTGAAAGAAATCGATACGATGTTCGGGTATAACGGTATCTTATTGTATTTAGATGAAATACAGTATTTAAACAAAAAGCAGCAGCAATCTTTGCTGGAATACATTGAAAACGGTCAAATTACATTGATTGCTTCGACGACTGAAAATCCGTATTTTTATATTTATAATGCAATATTGAGCCGGTGCACCGTAGTAGAGTTTAAACCGGTAGAGCCTAATGAAGTGGAAAAAGCGTTGGTTCGGAGTTTAGATATTTTAGGCGAGGAATACGGCTGTAAATTTGTTCCGGAGGATGGCGTGCTTTCTCATATTGCAAGAGGCTGCGGGGGAGATGTCAGAAAGTCCTTAAATACGATAGAGCTTTGTTGTTTGTCCCTTGGTTCATCGGAAAATACGCGAATCATCAGCATGGATCTGGCAAGAAAATTGACTCAAAAAAGTTCCATGAAGTATGATCGAGACGGCGATGAACATTATGATATCTTATCGGCGTTTCAAAAATCCATTCGAGGATCTGATCCGGATGCAGGACTTCACTATTTGGCGCGTTTGTTGGAAGCGGGAGATTTGATATCACCGTGCCGCAGACTGCTTGTTATTGCAAGCGAGGATATCGGATTGGCGTATCCGCAGGCTGTTTCTATTGTGAAATCTTGTGTAGACAGCGCGATGCAACTAGGGTTGCCGGAAGCACGACTTCCGTTGGCACAGGCTGTATTGTTGCTTGCTACTGCTCCGAAATCCAACAGCGTTATTATGTCGATTGATGCGGCAATGAATGATATACGAGCCGGAAATACAGGAGAGATACCTGAACATTTAAAGGATAGCCATTACGGCGGCGCAGCAAAGATGGGACGGGGGATAGAGTATCAATACGCCCATCTTTTCCCGAACCATTATGTAAAACAGCAATATCTGCCAAACGGTATCAAGGACCACGTGTATTACCAATACGGTGATAATAAAAACGAGCAAACCGCTAAAAAATATTGGGATAATATAAAACAAGATTGATCAGCAGTCAACTGATATAACGAAAAGCGAGATGTCCGCCGCCCATAGAGGCGGCGGACATCTCGCTTTTTCTGGTATAGCGGTGCAATCCACGACCGGAACGATGAATGACAGGGCTTTGCACCTTATTGAAAAATGACCGTTCCAATGTTAAAGGATCGGTCATTTGTTTCAATTACGATTTCAATAACAATTAAAATTCTTCTGACTGGATGTATCGTTTTCCATATTTATCATACAGAAAGTCTATCAGTAATTGAAGCCCCTTAAAGACACACAGCGCAGTAAGAATAGATAGAAAAATCTTACAAAAAAGTTTCATTATTAACCGTTCCTTTCCACATGAAAATTTATCTTTTACTTTATATATTGTACCAATTTTTTTGTTAAAAATCAAGGTGTTTTCCGGTAATTTACAAATACTTTTTCTTCTGTTCAGATCCTTTGGGATAAGATAAGAATAAAATATAAATTTTTATCAAAAATGCAAAAAACAGTTGAGATAAATCAATTAAAGGGTTATAATAAAAAGACAAGCAGATGTTGTACATCTGCGCGCCGCATAATATGCGGATAAGACGGCGCCAAGCACCGTTGCTTTACTATTGCAACAGTAAATTGTGCTGCAAAGCAGCACTTCCGCCTGCGGCGGTCATCAAAACTTTGTTGTGATGAAATTTATGTTATAATAAAAATATATAGGCAAAATTGGCAAAGGGACTTACTGATAGAGATTTATTCACCTTTTCATCATTTTACAGTGATATATAGCCGATTGGAAAGGATTTTCTTAAAATGAAAGATACGTATTACCGAATGCAGAGAAAAAAAATAAATAAAAGAAATTCACATATGATTATTTTAGCGGGAATTGCAGCGATTGTTTCGCTTAGTGTGATTGTAGCGGCGGCTGTTATGAATCAGGCAGAACAACATAACAAGCTGTATGCTTCGGCTTCTTCTCATACATCCTCGTCTTCAGCATCTTCTGATTTGTTGTCTTCGCAGGAAGAAATGAGTTCTGCCGTTCCGGTATCTTCTGAGCCTGCATCTTCTGCTTCGCCTTCCAGTCAGGCTCCGGTTTCATCACAAGCCGAGGCAAGCAGTTCGAATGCCGTATCAGCAGGCACCAACACTCTCAAGGTCAGCTTTGATTTTTCAAAGCCGGTCGATCAGTCGCAATCGGTGGACAATACTTATTTCAGCGATGCTGCTATTATTGGAGATTCTCGTGCAGTTGGTCTGATCAATTATACTTCGCTCAGTAATGTTAAAAATTATGCATACCGGAGCGCAACGACGTCAAAAATATTAGAGAGCACCGATTTAATTTCCGGTAAAAATATTACGGTTATGCAAGATATGGCGGCGAATAAAGATAAGTATAAAAAGGTTTATATTATGTTGGGATTGAATGAAATTTCATGGCCGAATTATAATACGTCTAAGGCTAAATATCATACGATGATTGACCAAATCAGAGCATCTCAGGCAGATGTCCAAATTTATCTGCAAGCAGTGATGCCGATTGGAAAATATGCAGAAACGCATCATTCGTATCTGCGAATGGCAAAAATTCAAAAATATAATGAAATGCTCAAAACCGTTGCAGCAGATAAAAAAGTTTATTATGTCGATCCGTCTTCTGTGGTAATTGGAACAGACGGTTTTGCATTGGATGAAGCTGTTTCTAAGGCAGACGGTTATCATTTTCAAAAGCCTTATTGTATTAAGTGGCTTGACTTTTTAAAGGCACATACGGTACAATAAGGGAAACCTGATCATATGGTATCATTTTGATGGTGAATAGGCTGCTATCCGCAGCTTATCAATAAAAGCAGATGAAAGGAATGGCAGTATATATGAAATTAAAGAGAATAGTGAGCGGTCTTTTATTGTCAGCATTGATTGCGGTAACAGCTTCATCTTGCGGGCAAAGTGTAACAGTTGATGTGGAGGCGGCAGCAGATACACTGTATCGTAATATTACTTTTGAGGACACTATGGAACCGATGGATTCTTCTATGCTTTCTTCTATCTATTCAGATATTCAGAGCGACGATGTCGTTAAGTGCAAAGTTTACGTTAGTTCCACAGCGACTGCCGAAGAAATTGCAGTTTTTGAGGCAAAGGATTCTGCGGCAGCATCTCGTTTAGAAACCATTGTGAATACTCGGGTTCAGGAGCAAAAGGATATCTATGCAGATTATGCACCTTTGGAAGTCAGCAGACTGGAAAAAGCAGTCATTCGGAAAGAAGGCAATTATCTGTTTTTCTGTGTGGCAGCAGATAAAGATAAGGTTGAATCCGAAATTGACGCCTTATTAAAATAATAAGTGAGCAAGAATAAATATCCGCCGGCGTAAGCCGGCGAATATTTCAGACTGTCGAAAAACTATAAATCATGGTTCTTTTTTTAATTATGTCACGCAGGCGGACATGTGCCGCCGCAGTGACTCCTTGAAAAGAAAATCAGCGGTAAGCAACTGCAAAGCTGCTTGCGGAGCTGGTTTTCGTCGAAAAGGGGGAATCGGGGGAAAAACGCAGAGCAAG
>ERZ827524.2252-NODE-2252-length-14464-cov-6.079881_pt1 | contig 14464 bp, 12 predicted proteins | sample MGYA00519702_ERZ827524 | MGnify/ENA primary metagenome ERZ827524 (study PRJEB31778, sample SAMEA3449341) | human gut metagenome | biome: human gut; feature: human-associated habitat; material: faeces | place: United Kingdom | collected 2010/2012 ...
CGCGTCGGGAACCTGTGCTGCGTTCTCCCGACGCGGCGCTGCCGCGTGTCTGCCGCGCACAGAGCGGCGCGGCGGTATTTAAGACGGTGAATCTTGGCCGGATGGGTCGGATGGGCCGGCCATACGGAGGGGCTGCTCCGCCTGTGCCGCATGCTTTTGCGCCCGGTACAGCAGCAGGAACATCAGCGCCGCGATAAACGTGCTGAGGATGTCGGCGGCCGGCTGTGCCCAGACGATGCCGTTGAGTCCGTAGTAGATATCGCCGAGCAAAAGCAGCGGGAGGAAGATAACGCCCTGTCGGCAAATCGAAAGAATTAAGGAGGGCAGCGCTTTTCCCATCCCCTGAAAGACGTTCATCAGCAGAAACAGGCTCGCGAGGAACGGAACGGAGCACACGTTGACCCGCAGGAAGCGCACGCCCAGCCGGACGACCTCCGCCTTGTCCAGAAAAGCGGAGACGACCGGACCGGCGAGCGCGTACAGGAGTACCGCCAGCAGCAGCGCGAGGGCGGTGCCTGACAGCGCGGTCAGCTTCATCGTGCCGGTCAGACGTTTGCGGTTTCCGGCCGCGTAATTGTACGCAATCAGCGGCTGTACGCCCTGCGCCAGCCCGATGAGCAGGAGAACCGGCAGGCTCGTCGTGCGGGACACGATCCCGAGCGCGGCCACCACGTCGTCGCCGTAGGCGGCGGCGTGGTTGTTCAGCAAAATCTGCGCGACGGTAATCAGTATGTTGTTGATGAACGCCGGTACGCCGATGAGGAGAATGCTTTTGCATATGTAGCCATCGGGGGAGAGCAGGCGGGGCGAAACAGACAGGCACGCGCTTTTTCGGAGGAAATAGCGGACATAGTAGGCGACCGACAGCAGATTGGACAGCACCGTGGCCAGCGCCGCGCCCGCGACGCCCATGCGCAGCGTGAAGATGAACAGGGGGTCGAGCGCGATGTTGACGACCGTGCCGAGCATCATTCCGAGCATCGTACATTTGGCCGCGCCCTCCGCGCGGATGAGCTGTCCGAGCGTGTTGGAAAGCAGGATTGCGGGCGAGCCGAGCAGGATGATCCGCAGATAGTCGAGCGTGAACGCGTAGGTTTCTGCCGAGGCGCCGAGCAGCGTAACGAGCTGCGGCAGGAGCAGCAATCCGGCGGCGAGAAACAGGACGCCCAGCCCCAGACTGCCCCAGAAGCAGAGCGCGGAGGCTTTGCAGGCGTTTTCGGGCTTCCGCTCGCCGAGCTGGCGGGAGATGAAGGAGCCGCCGCCGATGCCGAACAGGATTCCCAGCGCCGTCAGCGCCATAAACACCGGCGAGGTGAGCGTGACGGCCGCCACCTGAAATTCGTCGCCGGTCTGGCCGACGAAGAAGGTATCGGCCAGATTGTAGAGGATCGTGACGAGGTTGCCGGCCATCGTCGGTACGGCGAGCCGCAGGATGGCCTTCGGCAGCGGCAGATGCGCAAATACGGCGTTGTCCATTCGGTATTCAATTTCCTTTCCGTCTTCATCCGCGGCCGCTTTACAGCACCTTGGAGAGAAATTCCTTCAGCCGGGGATTCTGCGGATTGCCGAAAAAGGCGTTCGGCTCGTTTTCCTCCACGATGCGGCCCTCGTCCATAAATACGACGCGGGTGGCCACCTCGCGGGCAAAGCCCATCTCGTGCGTGACGACGATCATCGTCATGCCCTGCTCGGCCAGTTCCTTCATCAGCGCCAGCACCTCGCCGACCATCTCCGGGTCGAGCGCCGAGGTCGGCTCGTCGAACAGGATTACATCCGGGTTCATCGCCAGCGAGCGCACGATGGCCACGCGCTGCTTCTGGCCGCCGGAAAGCTGCGAGGGGTAGACGTCCGCCTTCTCCTCGAGCCCGATGCGGCGGAGAAGCTGCATCGCGGTCTCGCGCGCGGCGGCCTTGATCTCCGCCTTTGTGCGCAGCGGTTCGTCCACGGGCTTGCCGAAGCGCTTCTTCCATTTCAGTGCGCGCATCCGCTTGGTCTCGACGTAGACGGGCGCGAGCATGATGTTCTCGATGACGGTTTTGTTGTTGAACAGGTTGAAGTGCTGGAACACCATCCCCATTTTCTGCCGGTGCACGTTGATGTCCACCGACATGTCGGCGATGTCCACGCCGTTGAAGATGATGTTGCCGGAGGTGGGGTCCTCCATACAGTTCAGACAGCGCAGGAAGGTGCTTTTGCCTGAGCCGGACGGGCCGACGACCACGACCTTCTCGCCCCTGCTGACGGACATATTGATGTTTTTGAGCACATGCAGGTCGCCGAATTTTTTGTTCAGGTCAACGACTTCGATCACTTTTTCTCAGGCTCCTTTCCATCAGCTTGACGAGCGCGCTGATGACCATCACCAGCACGATGTAAATGATGGCCATGACAAGGTAGGGCACCATAAACTCGTAGCTGTTGCTGCCGATGTTGTTGAACGCGACGTACAGGTCGGTCGCGCCGACGAAGCTGACGACCGAGGTCTCCTTGATCAGCGCGATGAATTCGTTGCCCAGCGTGGGCAGGATGTTCTTGACCGCCTGCGGGATGACGATGCGCAGCATCGTCACGCCGTAGCTCAGGCCGACCGAGCGGCCGCCCTCCATCTGCCCGCTGTCGACGGACAGGATGCCCGAGCGCATGATTTCGGAGATGTACGCGCCGCTGTTGAGGCCGAACACCAGCGTCGCCACCGTCACCGACGGCAGCCGCGTGACGCCCAGCAGCGGCAGCAGCACATAGTAGAACACGAGAAGCTGCACCACCATCGGGGTGCCGCGGAACAGCCCGACGTAAAAGCCGCAGATCGAATTCAGCACGCGCGGCAGCCGCTTGTACTTCGGCAGCACGCGCACGGCCGCGATCACCGTGCCGATCACGATGCCGATGAGCAGGCCCAGCACGGCGATGGTCAGCGTGTTCTGCAAGCCCTTGAGCACCTCGCGGTACCCGCCGGCGTTCATAAATACGTTCCAGAAGTTTTCCAGTTTTCCGGCAAAATCATTCATCGTATAGCAATCCCCATCTCCCTTGCCCCGCAAGGGCGCGTTTGATCGGCGTATCCCGGCCGTACGGTTGAAAAACAGAGGAAAGCCCCGCCCGGTGAAGGCGGGGCAGATCCGTCATGCCCGCCCGGCAGCGCGGACGCAACAGGCAAATCGGTTATGCGTTTTTGTTGATGGCCTCGGTGATGAACTTGGCCGGTTCCTCGTCGATGACGACGTAGTCGAGGTTGCCGTTGAGCATATCCTGCACCGCCAGCGAGCCGTTCTTGTAGCCGACGCAGTCGACGCCGAAGCCTGCGAAGCCCCACTCCTCGTCGCCGACGAGATACTTCTGGCCGGTGGTGCCGTTCTGCACGCCGATTTTGGTGCTCTTGTCCATTTCCTTCAGAATCGCTTCCACGTCCTCAACGGTCTTGCAGTTGTCGAAGCGCGTGTCGTCGCTGGGGACGATGAGCTTCTGCGACGCCTTGTAGTAGGGCGTGGCGAAGGTGACGTACTCCTCGCGCTTTTCGTTGACGGTCAGACCGGCCATCGCGATGTCGCTCTGGTGCTGGCCGACCGACAGGCAGACGGCGTCGAAGTCCATGTTCTGGATCACCAGCTCCTTGCCGAGCTTGTCGGCCAGCAGCTTGGCAATCTCCATGTCCACGCCGTAGTAGGAGTCGCCGTCCTTGTACTCGAACGGCTCGAAGGCCGCGTTGGTCGCGACGAGAAGCTGGTCCTTGTTCGGGTCCAGTTCGGCCGACTGGACTGCCGTGGGCGTGCCGTCGCCGAAGTATTTGTTGCAGATTTCCTCAAAGGTGCCGTTTTCCATAATTTCCGCGATGAAATCGTTGACCTGCGCGAGCAGCTCGGGCTGGTCCTTGTCTACGCCGAAGGCGTAGTCCTCGTCGGTGAGCCGGATATCGATGATCTTCGCGGTCGGCTTGTCGCCGTTTCCGCAGGCCGCCAGCGCCGACAGTGCGAGTACGCACGCGAGCGCAAGGCAGAGCAGCTTTGCAAACTTTTTCATAAATGCCAATCCTTTCGTATGTTCCTTTTGCAGCCGATGGCTGCCCCTATTTATCAATAGGGATATTATAAACCATTCTTTCGCGGATTGCAAGCATTTTGTCAATTTTTTGTGCGCTTTGCGGACAGACGCTTTTTCGATGGCAAGCGGCGGGGCGCTCAACCGGCGTCTTCTGTCGGAAAAGCGTCCGGCCTTGTCAATTCACGGCGCAGCTTGAGAAGCACAAACAAGGATAAGACGGCGGCGAGGAAGGCGGTTCCGGCGAAATTCAGCCAGATGCCGGTAAGGCCGAGCGGCCAGAGGGCGGCGATGAGAAGCACGGGAAAAACGAGTGCGGTCGAAACCGAAATCAGAGACGCGGGCATCGGCTTTTCAATCGCCAGCATATAGCTCTGCGTGGCGAAGGAAAACCAGCGCACGATATAGGTAAGGCAGAAGAGCCGAAGCGCGTCGACGAACAGCTTCAGGTTCTCGGGCGTGATGTCGTTGACGAACAGCTTCGTAATCTGCGCGGGAAATAGCGCGATGACGATGACCGCCAGCAGGGAAACGACGCCGCCGGCCGTGAAGCAGCATTTTTCGATGGCCCGAACTCTGGAATAGCTCCCGGCGCCCCAGTTGTACCCGACCGCAGGCTGGAGCGAGTCGCACAGGCCGTACATAATCGGCTGAACGAAGCCGTCCACATACATCAGAACGCCGTACACCGAAACGGCGGTCTCGCCGCCTAAGCGGACCAGAATGCGGTTGATGAGGATCGAGGTGATCCGGCCGGCGATGTTGTTGAGGAAGTTCGGACTTCCGCAGGCGATGATCTGCCGTATCATTTTGATGCGGAATTGCGGCCGGCAGAAGCGGAGCATCGCCTTTTTGCGGAGAAAGGGGAGAAAGGCGATGACGGCGCAGAGCATCATCGCGGAGCAGGTCGCCAGCGCCGCCGCCCAGATGCCCCAATGGAATACGCCGAGGAAAAGGAATTCCAGAATGGCGCACAGAGCAGACATCAGGATATTCAGCCACATGCTTCCGCGCACATACCCGCAGATGCGCAGGTAGTTATCCACAGCGAAAATGATTGTCGTTAGCGGCGAGCAGAGGGCGTAAACGCGCATGTACTGGATCGCCATAGCGGCGAAATCCCCCTCGGCGCCCATAAATCCGATCAGCAGCGGCGCCGCGGCGAACAATATGCCGCCGACGAGCACGCCGGCGCCGACGATCATCAGACAGGCGCAGGTAAAAATGTTGTAGGCTTCGCGCTCGTTTTTCCTGCCAAGGCAGACGGAGATGTGAACGGAGGAGCCGACGCCGATAAGATCGGCGAGAGAAAAATTGATGATGACGAACGGCATGGCAAGATTGAGCGCCGCAAAGGCGGTTTCGCCCAAAAGACGGCCGACGAAGGCGCCGTCCAGAAGCTGATAAAGAGCCGAAGCCAGCATGCTGACGGAGCCGGGCAGAGCGGCGATGGCAAACAGCTTCAGCGGCGGCGTTTTTGCAAACAACGCGGTGGATTCCATAATTTCTCCTTTCTTTTTCGTTCGCCTGCTTTCCCCCAAGGCGTCCGGACGGCGCCGGACAAAAGCCAAAAAGCGCCCGATTATCTGTTGCAATAACCGGGCGCACCCGACATCTTATCCGACCGAAGACGATTTGTCTCCATAGTGTATTGCGATACACGGTCCTCCGATGACGATTTTCTATTCTTTTTTTGCAGACGGTCCCGCTTGGGGGAAAACGGCGCGTCGGGGCTTGATTTCCGTCCCTTCCTTCAGGCGAGCGAACGGTATTATAGCACAAAGCATAACGCTTGTCAAGCGGGCGTTGGGCCGAAACATAAAAATTCGTTTTACTTCGCTTTGCGGCCGGCGGAAGGCGGAAAGGATTCGTCCGCGGCGCGCCAAGCGCGGCGTATGCCGTGGGTATGTCGTATGCCGTAGGCATATGTAAAAAGCGCTTTTTTGAAAAATGCTTTATCGTTTGTATGCCAGAACAGGGATGGACAGGCGCATCACAATGCTGTATAATAAAGGCAGAAACTGCGGCGGGGCCGGACGCATTTCTGCGGCGGACGGCGCTTCGGCCGGAGCGATGCATCGATGCAGTCTATACTTCTATGAAGCAATGGGGGCAAAGAAATGTTTACATTGGCTGACAACAGGGAAATCGGGCGGTATTTGGCCGAGCGAATCAAAAAAGAGTTCAAATCGGACCGCGAATTCGTAAGAATGTGGATTCAAACGGAAATGGGGCGACCTGCCGCCGGCGAGGAAGAGGGCGAGGGCGAGGACGAGGTGCAGAGGAGGGCCAACCGCTTGTCGCAGATCAAAAACGGCAGCAATTCGGTGCAGCTTTACGACCTGCCGGCGTTTACCTTACTGCTGGACATTTCCTGCGAGGAGCTTTTGAGTGCAGGCAAGTGCCGGACGCCGTTCGAGAATCGGCTGACGAACTGTTTTGTCGCGCGGACGAACGATGAAGGCGTATGGAAGGCGTATGCCGAACGGCCGGACGCGCCGATTCTGAATCTTGACGAGTACGGCAAAAACATCATTGAATATGCGCTGGAATTTGAAAATTACGGGCTGCTTTCCTATCTGATGGAACAAGACTACATCTATTTCGTCGGCCCCCGATGAGAAAGACTATGCCTGCAATTTCGGCGCCGGCGTCAAGGTGCAGCGTTCCGCGTTTCCGCCGCGGCCGCGCGACCCGCTGATTTATCAAATGGCGGAGGATCAGTCGCTGCGCCTCCGTATGCTCCTGCTCGCCGTGAAACGCGGCGACCTTGAAATGCTCGAGCGGCTGCACGCCAGAGAAATTCCCGCTTATTATCAAGCGAGTGCGCTGGGCCGAACGACGCCCGCCGAGATTGACGGGCGGAGACGGAGCGGCATAGACGAAACGCTGCGGGCGGCCGAACAGGCGGCCGAAGAAGAATTGCTGGACGCAATCGCAGAGGCGGACGAAAAAACGCTGGCCTATTTTGCGGAGGAATTTGAAATCAAAAATATGTTCAGCGAGGTCAATCGGTTCCTGTATCCGCGTCTGCCCGAGCTGGCCGCACGGCTGCTGGAGAAGGGGAACATAAGCGGCGCGCGCCTGCTGCTGCAAAGCGCGGTCGAGCACAACCGAAACGCCTATGCAGAGCTGGCGGAGCTGATGCGCGGTTCGGTCGAGGCGGCGCAAACGCGCCGGCCCTGTTGGGTGGGCGAGCGTGAACGATATGACGAACGGATGACGGCGCAGATGATGAGCGAGCTCGAATGCAAAGACGGCTATGTGCTTTACCGCGACCCTGCCGCGAAGCAGGGCGTCGTCACGAATTTGCCGCGAATGCCGGAGGACGCTTCGGCGGACGGTGAGACGGGACGGCTCATACAGGAACTGAACGGCTGTGCCGAAAAGGTTTGCGCCCTCCGGCCGGACATCGAGGGGAGGACGGCGCGGTGACAAAGCCTGTGTTTGACTTCGACGACGGCAGATTCCTTTTTCCGTTTTCCGACACGATGGGAACAGACGCCGACGGGCATCTGCTGCTGCGCCTGTCCGACTGCTGTGCGATGGATTTGGATGCGGGCGGGCTGCATCTGCTTTCCGGCTGGGACGACGACAGGGACGGCCGGGACGACGGCTGGGACGACTGAGGGGTGGGTGTGCGCCGTCCCATACGGCCGCAGCGGCGCGTCGGACGGACAAGCCTTGCGCGGTCGGGTGCGCGCCTGTTCATGTGAGGCCGAGATAGGATTTCAGCCACGCGTGGCGGCGGATGAGCCACTCGCGCAGATATTCGACGTTTTCCTCATAGGTCGGGAAGGGGATGCGCTCGTAATCGCTGTATTTTTCGGTGATGCTCCAGCCCGCCTCGTCGTAATTGCGGTACAGGGCATCGCCGTAGCGCGAAAGCAGCGCGTCGATCTTGTTCTGCCCCTCCGCGGCGTCGGTCGTCAGCGCCTCGATGGCGGGGGAGAGGGCGGCGTAGCGCGTGCGCACGCAGTCGAAAAACCACTCGTAGTGAAGCAGCGCGGCGTTCCACAGCCTGTCGCAGTACAGCCCCTCGCAGCTTGCGAAGCGGTCCTCGCTGCCGCGCTCGTTGTGGTATTCGGGGTAGTAATCGGCGTCGGCGTTGCCGGAGGAAAGGTCCAAATCCCAGATCGGACCGGCGTAGAGCTTGCCGCCGCGGATGTAAAAGCGGGTGGAGCTGGTCGAGTAGTCCACGTTTTTGAACAGTTCGTTGACGATGAAGGAATCGACGAAGCTGTCGATGTCGAAATATTGCTCGATGCGCTCGCGGCTTCCGGTGGCCAGCGCCGCTTCGGCCTCGCGGAAGAAATCCTTCACCCACCGCTGCTGCGAGGGGGCGGGGTCGGTGGGGTCGTTGAAGCCGAGGAGCAGGTCGTAATAGGGCGTGTAGAAGGAAATCGGGTTGCTGTACCCGGGATACGGCTCGTATTCCAGCAGGAACTCGTTGCCGTCTTCGAGCAGATCCACGCGCGTTTCGCCGATTTCCACCGCCTCGGTCAGCAGATAGCAGCCGCGGTACACGCCGTTGAGGTACAATTCTGCGAATTCGCACGACGAGACGTAGTCCATCCCGATTTCGGCCGCGAAGTCGTAGGACAGCTTGTTCCGCAGCATCGTCTTGTCGTACAGGTTCGCCAGCAGGCACCACTTTTTCGCGCGGCCCATCCCGAGCACGTCTTTTTTTGAGCTGAGCTTGATGTTGTAGGGCTTTTTCGCGCCCGAGGACGTGGAGTTGCCGCGCACCTTCACGGTCGCTTCGCCGTCGTCGATTTCGGCGAATCTGCCGTTGGGATCGACGATGCGGACGGCGGCCTGCACATAAGCGTCCTTGGTGATGTCGGTCGGACAATCGATGTAGACCTGCGCCGTTTGATAGGGCTTCTCCGGCGCGGAGACGGCGTCGGAGGACGTGTCGGCCGGCAGGCTCCCGTCGGCGGGGTCGGGCGTGCAGGCCGCCGCCAGCAGGAGTGCCGGCAGCAGAAGCAGGAGAAGAACGTATTTTCGCATCGCTTGCGCCGCCTTTCCGTTGGTTTTTGCCGCATTCGGACGGGAGGAATCCCGTTTCTTTTCAGTATACCCGAACGCAGCGCATTTGTCAAGCGTCGGGGAATGCAAACAAGCTCTCGATCGGCACCTGCAGCACCTTCGCCGGTTCATACAGTTCGATGTCGGTCACCGTGCGCCGTTTGTCTTCGATTCGGGATATGGAGCCGCGGCAGACGTAGATGGCCAGCGTCTCCGGCTTGTTGGACAATGTCTGCTGGCTCATTTTCCGCTCCAAGCGCAGCGCACGCACGCGGCTTCCCACCAGATTCATAGCCGGACTGTCAATGATTCGCGCCATAAAACAATACTCTCCTGTTTGTCCTGACGCAGGACGGACTTTAAGGTAAACTATGTCTCGGAAAATACTGTCCTATGACAGGACACAAGCCGCGAAAAAGAACCGCGCGTGCGCGCGGCTCGAAAGGGAGGATAGAAGTGAAATGAAACGGTATTTTTGCGCATTCTTTCTGCTTGTGCTGCTTGCGCTGACCGCCTGCGAAGGCGCGCCGTCCCCCGTGACGGCAGATTCGCGGGGCGGCGGCTCTGCTGCGTCCGACCGTTCGGCGGAAGGCTGCGCGCACGAGCCGGTGACCGACCCGAGGGCTGCGCCGACCTGCACCGAGCCGGGGCGGACGGAGGGTACGCACTGCGCGCGCTGCGGCGTCGTCCTGAGCGCGCAGGAGGAAATCCCCGCCGCCGGACATAAGCCGTCCGCCGTTCAGCGGCGGGAGCCGACCTGCACGGAGGACGGCTTCGAGGGGGAATCGAAGTGCAGCGTTTGCGGCGAGGTGCTTGCGGAAGCAAGGACATTGCCGGCGCTCGGACACACGACGAATAACGGCAGATGCACCCGCTGCGGCGAGCAGATCGGCGGTATTTGGAACATCTATTATTATGTAGATAAATTCGACCAGCCGACCGACGAGTGGTTTGTCGCGACTGAGAATTATTTTGTGGGCAAGTTCAGCAACAGCGCTGCAACCGATGAGACGCTTTACGCCGCTGTGCTTGCGGACGCCGCGAAGGTCACGATTTTCCTGTATGAATACGGAAGCCATCGGGTAAAAAACTATTCCTCGCAGGACTGGGACGAATACATCATCACGATGCGCACGGACGACGGGGATTTTGAGCTGACGGGCGCGATTCCTCCGGCCGGCGACCGCATTATCATCGACGAGCCTTATACGTCCGCCGTGCTGGAGGCGCTGCGCGGAGAGGGGACGGTTTTGTTCCATATCGTTCCGATCGAAGCGTGGGTTACGGAAACCGAGTACCTGTTTTCGGTCGAGCCGTCGAACTTTGCGTCTGAATACGGAAGGATGACGGGTGCGGAGGTGTAAAACGCCGCCTGTTTATGCGGGACGCTATCGACCGAGCATCACCGAACGGAGGGCTTTGGGGGGAAAGGAGCATATATGTTTCACTATGTGGAGGACAAGGAATTCCTGCGCCGTGTCCGCGGCGTGTGCGGCGAGCTTATGCAGGATTTCTGCCATACGCTCAAGGACGCGTATGACATAGGGGCGAATTTCTGCCTTGTCGGCAGCGGCGCAAGGAATCTCATCGTACGGAACGCGTCGGAGCCGATCGACTTGGACTACAACCTCGAAATCGTCCGCTGCGTTGATTTTGAGGATTGCCGCGCAATCAAAGTGTGCGCAAGAAACGCCTTCGACAAAGCCCTTGCGATGCACGGCTGGGGGCATCGCGAGGATTCCACCTCCGCTCTTACCACCGAGCGCCGCTATTTTACCCACGGCAACAGGACGGCATTTTCCATCGACGTCTGTATCGTGGCTGCGGATGAGGACGGGCAAACGGCGCGCCTGATCCACGAAAAGACCGGCTGTGTCTTGGACGATAGATACTATTGGAACATCGCGCCGCATTCTGCGCAGATACGGGAAAAGGCCGACTGCATTAAGAAAAGCGGGCAGTGGGCAGATGTCAGGGAACAGTATCTGCGGCTCAAGAATATGTACCTGTCGCGCAATGACCGCAGTCACCCGTCCTTTGTCTGCTATATAGAAGCGGTAAACAACGTCTATCGTGCGGCAGCGGATCGGAGGCGGCGGCCGATATGGGTATGACGGCGGAGCCGCGGACGCGGGCGCAAAGCCGCGCCGCCCTTCTGCCGCCGAAGCGTTTTGCCGCCCGCTTTGTCCTTTTGCCGCTTTTCCATATTGCCGATTTGCCTATGCCTAAACCGCTGCGCGCGGCAAGGCACGGCCGGACGGCCGTACAAACAAAAAAGCTGCGGAAAGTCTGTGCTTTCCGCAGCTTTTTTATATTTTTTCAAAAAGGCTTGGGTTCGGCGGCCTTCTGCCCGACGGGAATCATGCCGCCGACCCGGATGAAGCGCGGGGAACACATCTCGCAGGCGTCGTTCCTATATGGCAATGCCGTGCGGGAAATGCGGCCCGACTCACCGCACTTCGAGTCCGCCGTCCGCGCCGACGTCGAGCGTCAGCACGTCGCCCGCGTGCAGGTCGCGGGAGAGGATGGCCTTCGCCAGCAGCGTTTCGGCCTTGCTCTGGAGATAGCGCTTGAGCGGCCGCGCGCCGTAGACGGGGTCATAGCCGTTGTCGGCGATCAGCTCGCGCGCCGCGGGCGTGATCTCCAGCGAAAGCGACTTCTCGGCCAGCCTTGCGCGCAGGTCCGCGATGAGCAGATCGATGATGGCGGAGATGTTCTCGCGCGTAAGCGGCTTATAGAAGACGATTTCGTCAAGCCGGTTGAGGAACTCGGGGCGGAAGGTCGAGCGCAGCAGATCGGTGACGGCGCCGCGCGCCTCCTCGCTGATTTCGCCGTCGCTGCCGATGCCGTCCAGCAGGTATTGCGACCCGAGGTTGGAGGTGAGGATGATGACCGTGTTCTTGAAGTCCACCGTGCGCCCCTGCGAATCGGTGATGCGGCCGTCGTCGAGCACCTGCAGCAGGATGTTGAAGACATCGGGATGCGCCTTTTCCACCTCGTCGAACAGCACGACGCTGTACGGCTTGCGGCGCACGGCCTCGGTGAGCTGGCCGCCCTCGTCATAGCCGACGTATCCGGGAGGCGCGCCGATCAGGCGCGTCACGGAGAACTTCTCCATGTATTCGGACATATCGATGCGGACGAGGTTCTTCTCATCGTCAAACAGCGCCTCTGCCAGCGCCTTGGCGAGCTCGGTCTTGCCGACGCCCGTCGGGCCGAGGAACAGGAACGAGCCGAGCGGGCGGTTCGGGTCCTGAATGCCGGCGCGGCTGCGGAGGATGGCCTCCGAGACGGAGCGGACGGCTTCATCCTGCCCCACGACGCGCTTATGCAGCTGCTCGTCCAGATGCAGGAGCTTTTCGCGCTCGCCCTCGACGAGCTTTGCGACCGGGATGCCGGTCCAGCGCTCGACGATCTTTGCGATCTCCTCCTCCGTGACCTTGTCGCGCAGGAGGTTGCTCTGCTTGGCGTTCTGCGCCAGCGCCTCTTCCTGCGCCAGCTGCTTCTTCAGCTCAGGCAGCTCGCCGTACTTCAGACGGGCGGCCGTCTCGAGGTCATAGCTCTGCTCTGCCTGCTCGATCTGCGCACCGAGCTTTTCGATCTGCTCACGCAGCTGCTGGACCTTGCCGATGGCATTCTTTTCGTTTTCCCACTGGGCCTTCATGGCGTTGAACTTATCGCGCTGCTCGGCCAGCTCCTTTCGCAGCTCCGTCAGACGGCCCTGCGAGAGCTCGTCGGTCTCGTTCTTCAGCGCAGCCTCTTCGATCTCCATCTGGATGATCTTGCGGCGGATAACATCCAGCTCCGTCGGCATGGAATCCATCTCCGTGCGGATCATGGCACAGGCCTCATCGATAAGGTCAATGGCCTTGTCCGGCAGGAAGCGGTCCGTGATATAGCGGTCGGACAGCGTGGCCGCCGCAATGATGGCGGGATCCGTAATCTTCACGCCGTGGAAGACCTCGTAGCGCTCCTCCAGGCCACGCAGGATGGCGATGGTGTCCTCGACGGACGGCTCCTTGACGAGCACGGTCTGGAAACGGCGCTCCAGCGCAGGGTCCTTTTCGATATACTTGCGGTATTCATCGAGCGTCGTTGCGCCGATGCAGTGCAGCTCGCCGCGCGCCAGCATCGGCTTGAGCAGGTTGCCCGCGTCCATGCTGCCCTCGGTCTTGCCTGCGCCGACGATGGTATGCAGCTCATCGATGAACAGGATGATGCGCCCCTCGGAGTTCTTCACTTCGTTCAGGACGGCCTTCAGGCGCTCTTCAAATTCGCCGCGGTACTTTGCGCCCGCGATGAGCGCGCCCATGTCCAGCGAGAAGATCGTCTTGTCCTGCAGGGACTTCGGCACGTCGCCGCGGACGATCCGCTGCGCCAGCCCTTCGGCGATGGCCGTCTTGCCGACGCCCGGCTCGCCGATGAGCACGGGGTTGTTCTTCGACTTGCGCGACAGGATGCGGATGACGTTTCGGATCTCGTCGTCACGGCCGATGACCGGATCCGTCTTCTTTTCGCGGGCGTTCTTCACCAGATCGGTGCCGTATTTCTGCAGCGCCTCATAGGTGTCCTCCGGGCTGTCCGTCGTCACGCGGCTGCTGCCGCGGATGGTCTGCAGGGTCTTCAGGCAGTCCTCCTTGCGGATGCGATAGTCCGCAAACAGCGGCGCGACGGTCTCGTCGGCCGTGTCGAGCATGGCAAGGAACAGGTGCTCCACGGAGACGTATTCGTCCCGCATGCCCTGCGCCGTGCGCTCGGCCTCTGCCATCAGGCTGTCCATGCCGCGGGAAATATAGAATTTGTCGGCATCCCGGCCGGAACCGCTGACGCCCGGCAGCTTTTCCACGGCGGCCTGCGCCGCAGCCGTCAGGCTCTCGACGCTCACGCCCATTTTCTTCAGCAGCTGCGGGATGAGCCCGCCGTCCTGCTGCAGCAGAGCCAGAAGCAGGTGAGCCTGCTCGATCTGCTGATTCTGATGCGCCGCTGCGATCGTCTGCGCACTCTGCAGGGCCTCCAGTGTTTTCTGCGTATACTGATTCGTGTTCATAACCTCATTCTCCTCTCCGGCGGCGAATTCCGCCGAGGGGTTTCAAGAAGCATCCGACGCATTCGCCGGAGCCTCTTTAGCACTCTCGTCTGTAGAGTGCTAACCTCTTTTGACCCCATGATACCACCATTTTGGATTTTGTCAAGGGGGTACGCAAAAATATTTTTCTTCGAATTTTCCGCAATATAACAGAAAAACAGGCACGCTGTTTCCAACGTGCCTGCCAGACTGTCTAAAAACATGCTTAGCCGAAAGTTTCGGAGGGAAGGAAAGTGTGAAAGGAAACCGTCAGGGTATCCTTTCGCGTCAAATAACCCGCCGCAGCGGCAGAATTGCAAAATCATGCTGCAA
>ERZ827524.2254-NODE-2254-length-14463-cov-2.899570_pt1 | contig 14463 bp, 8 predicted proteins | sample MGYA00519702_ERZ827524 | MGnify/ENA primary metagenome ERZ827524 (study PRJEB31778, sample SAMEA3449341) | human gut metagenome | biome: human gut; feature: human-associated habitat; material: faeces | place: United Kingdom | collected 2010/2012 ...
CTCAACAGTACTCGCCAACGACAACAACGGTTTCTCGGGCATTCACGCCACGAGTGTTGAGTTCTGCAGCGACGCCAGCACGGGCAAAAAGAGCCGCGTTGCCGAGCTCCGTGCCTACGGCGACAGTTCCTCCACGACGATTGACGGCAAGTCATACGCCGGAAAGGTTGAGCTGGTCCTCTACTCGTTTAGCAACGGGCGCACGCGCACTCTCGACACACACCTGCCGGTGACGGTCAACACTAATATGATGTACGAAGGCCGTTTTAAGTACCTGGATGCCGGTTACCTGCAAGAGCACGACGCCGTCTTTGATGTCGAGGCGGGCGATGTCGATGGCGACGGCGTCGACGAGCTTTTTGTCTACGCGGGCTGCTATGTCGACGAGAACGACGTGCGCAAGGCTGTGGTCGACATGTATGACTTGGAGGGCGGCAACTGGACGTCAAGATCGATGCCGGTAACGCCGCGGACTACACCACGCACAACAAGGGCGGGAACGACTCTTGGACGCAGCTTCAGTCAGCTCCTGTCGTTTCGCTAGCGGCCGGCGACCTCGATCGCGATTTTTGCGATGACCTCGCCATCGTGGTCTCGGCACCCTACGGCAAGAAGAATATTGATAAGTCGACGCATTGCGAGCTGTTTTCGTGGGATGCATCCAAGGGTGCGCTCGTCCATGTCGATGCTCTGGGCGACGCGGGCGCAATCTCCCTCTCCGCGAACGGCAAGACCATGGTCGCTGCGAATGCGACGTTCGGCACGTTTGCCGCCTACGATGAAGAAGGAAAGAAGACGGGTGAAACCGTCACGGGCCTTATTCTTGCGGGCTATGACTGGCAACGCAGCGCTTTTGATTACGGCGCTTCTGACGGCAGCAAGGGGCTGTACGGCGCGCTGTACCGCTGCGCGTATTTTGACTCGGAGTCTGGCGAGTTCAAGCTTTCCGATTGTAAGGAATACAGAGACGGGCTCCTCGCCTCCTATGGGCTGATGCATGTGCCCAACAGCGCATGGAAGGATAGCGCTCAGGATAAGCGCTATCCGTGCACCTTGGCGCCTATTGCCCTTGCCACTGCCAACCTTGACGGCCTGTCCGAGCAGCTGGCGGTCGACGAGGTGCTCGTGGGCGGCGATGTGTTCCGCGACTTTGCCTGCAACACGGCACAGAGCGGGGCTCAGGGCTTGGGGTCCATGGTCGGAACCATGAGCATGAGCGGTCAGCAATACAACAGCAGCAACAAGCATGACCACAAGGGTATAGAGCAGGTGTGGATCAGCGACGTCAAGGCGGGCAGCGTCTCGGGTTCGGACCGCTATAACGAGAGCTTTATCGCCGTGGTGGGCAAGCACCGCGACGAGGACCTGCGCAAGAACGATGACTACTATTGGATGACCGCCTCGCATTTTTCGCTCGACGAGAACGGAAAGGTGCGCCGCGGCGAGGAGCAGGTGATTAGCGAGAGCAACCGTCGCGGCACTACCTACGGCACATTTATCTCGCTCGCGCTGCTCGATGTCGACAACGACAGCGTCAAGATCACGTACAAGGACCGCTACAAGGTCTATACCAACCCGCGCGTGCTTGCCGTGCTGCAGGATGCGCCCTATGTTGAGGATCTGGAGCAGGCATACGGCTATCTGGTGTTGGGCGGCACGTCATACGGAGAGGAAAAGGGCACGGGGACATCCCAGGGCTATACCATTGGCGCCGAGTTGGGCGTTGCCGTCGAGGTGCAGACCGGTCCGCCCCTAGTCGCGATGAATGCTTCAGTCGATTTTGCCGCCGAGGGATGCTATGACTACCGGAGCGAGCGCACGGTCAGCGCAAGCGTAAGCTATGAGTCGCATGCCGGCGAGGGTGACAAGGCCGTGCTCTACACGATTCCGATGGTCTATTACGAGTATGAGATCGAAAATGAGGAAACTGGTGGCAAGGGCGTGATGGCGGCGCCCGTGTCGCTCGGCGCGCAGACCTCGGTCGTTAATGTCGAGGCCTATGACCGCATTGCCAAACAGCACAATATGACGCCGCTCAGCTACTTTTTGACCAACCGGTCGGGAGAACCCGGAACCTATCAAACGACGCTCAACGGCGAGACTCCCGTTGGGGATTCCTTTGGCCTGGGCAAGCCTGGCGTAACGCGCGCCTACACGCACGATGGGTTTAACGGCGCCGCCGCGCAGTCGGGGGCGCGCATTGAGCAGACCATCGAAGTCGAAGAGGGCAAGGAGCAGGAGCTCGAGCTCGGCTTGACGCTGAACGGCAGCGTTGTCATGGGCGCGAAGCTCGCAAAGCACGAGTTGTTTGGCGGCCTGTGCTTTGGTGCCAACGCCGGCTTTACTACGGGTAACTCCTCGAGTGAATCGACCGAATACGGCGGCACCGTCGACAACCTGCCCGAGGCCGCGCAGGGCAAGTACGGTTTTGTGTGGCGTCTGGGCGTCAACGCGGTGGATGTCGACAAGTTCGAGGCAGACTCGGGCGACAAGCTCGGCACCAAGGACACCGACCAGTTCTGGATCGTGGGCTATGACGTTAAGGACGTCGAGATGCCCGACGCGCCGGCCGTGACGGGCTTTACGGCAAACGCTGTTGATTCGACAAGCATTACCTTTAGCTGGGACGATGTGCTCTCAAAGAAGGACGGCTTTAGCTACGGCGTGGGCATGCTGCAGAGTAATGCAGCGGACGCGGTTGTGAACAGCTGGAAGATCGCCGACAACACGCAGGCCTCGCTTAAGTGGGATGGGCTGTTGCCGAATACGGAGTATCGATTCGCCATCGCCGCCGTTAAGAATGATTCAACGGCCGAAACGGGTATTCGCTCGGCGATCATCACGGTCAAGACCATGCCCGATGGCATGACGATGACCGTGAGCGGACCTGCGGCGGATACAGCGGAGAGGTCGGCCCTCGAGTATGACTCTTCGGTCGAGTGCTCGGCGGGAGACAAGCTGACACTCTCGGCGATCGGCCATGTGACGCAGCGCAATGCCGACGGCAGTGAAACGGAGCTGGCGCCGTCATATATCTGGTACCGCAAGGGCCGTGGCGAGACCGCGTTCCAGCGCGTGGGTGCCGATGGCAACCTCCCAGCCGGAACGGCCTCAACGCTTGAGCTTGACCTGACTACAAACGATGACGGCGCGCAGTACTACTGCCACGTGGGATACAACAACGTCGGCCTTGATACCGGTGTGACACTGGTGAACATCGCGGCTGAGGAGAAGGCTCCTGAGACGGTGAACGCCGCTCCGATCCGCACACGCCGCCTGTTCTCGCAGGCAAGCGCGGGCGCCAAGAAGTTCCTGGACCATACCCTGGTGAACACCGCCGGCCCAACCGATTCCGAAGGCTCGAAGGACCCCGAGACTCCGACAACTCCGGAGATGCCCGAGACCCCGACGAACCCGGACAAGCCCAAGTCCGACAACGGAGCTAAGACCGACACCAAGGTCAAGACTACGACCACAGCGAAGAACCTCGCAAACACCGGCGACCAAACATTCGCCCTAGTCGCCACCGCAGCAGCAGCGGGAGCAACGCTCGTAGTGATAGCCCTCATCATGCTGATCAAGCGCCGCAAGACCCACTAGTAGCCAGTCGAACATATCGACAACCCAAAAACCCGGGTAGACAAAAAACAGGCCACCCGGGTTTTCTGTTGAGTGGAGACTCCGCAAGCGGAAACTGCATCCCACAATTAGCGCCCGGAACGGGACACATTTTCCGTCAAGCCCTCATCCGGAAAATCCATCCCAGTTTGAGCGCCCAGACCGGGACGCACTTTCCCAAAGGGTCCTCAACGGGAAACTGCGTCCCATAATTAGGCCGAGAAATGGGATGAACTTTCCCAATGAGAGCCAACCGGAAACCACGTCCCAGAATCAGCCCCCAAAGTGGGACGCACTTTCCCAACAAGCCTCAACCGGAAAATACATCCCGGAATCCAGCTGAATAGTGGGACACACTTTCCCAATCGGGTCCCAAGCGGAAACTGCATCCCATTCCAGACAAGAATTCCGGGACACACTTTCCGCAAACAAAGAAGGCCACATAACGTGGCCTTCAACTTATATATGTTCGGCGATACACCCAAGACAAGCCACGCCCCAACATCAGGGCGTCTGTCCAGGCGGAGGCATATAAGGTTCATCGCGAGTTCCGCACGCAAAGAAGGCCACTTAATGTGGCCTTCGTCTTGCGCAGGACTGTCCGAGCAGGGAACCTTATATGCCTCCGCCTGGACAGACGTTTCAGTTGTGGCTCAGCAGCTAGCAGCTACTTAATCTTGGTCGTACCCGGTGCCAGGTTGGGGTCGGTCTCGTTGGCCTCGGTCTGGAAGTGCTCGGTATAGACGCTCTTGCCGTCGCGGAACATCTCGTAGTACTGCATCTTGGCGTAATCCTCGCGCGCCTTGGTGGCGGCTGCTGCGGCGGCGTCGTCACCGGTGACGTTGGAGGAGAGCGCCCAGCGCAGGCTGGCGTCCTCGTAGCCGACCGAGTTGATGGCGGGCAGCGACTCACGCAGCGTCATGTGCGCCTTCTGGTAGTCGGTCAGCGGTGCGCCGATCAGCTGCATAAGCTGGGTGGACAGGTAGTTGGTGGACAGGTCGTCGGTCTCACTCGTCTGGTCGCAACCGGCAACGTCGTAGTTAGCCCAGATGATGTAGTCGGTCTGCCACAGGCGTTCCTGGTGCGTGGCGTCGTCCTCGCCGGTAAACCACTTGTCGTTGAACTTGGACGGGAAGAACGGTTGATGGTCGCCCCAGAACACCACGACCACCTTGCGGTCGAGTTTGTTCAGGGCGTTGAGGAAGTAACGCAGCGCCTGGTCGGACTGCTCGATGCACGAGACATACTCGTCGACATCGGAGAGCGTGCCGTCCTCGACGGTCTTGGCGTCCAGGTCGGTCGTGTCGATGTTCAGGTGCATCTGCTTGTCGACCGGCAGCAGGCCCGTGTCGTAGCCCGAGTGGTTCTGCATGGTCACGTCGAAGATAAACTGCGGATCGGCGTTCTGATCGAGCAGCTCAAGAATCTTGTCGTAGGTAGCCTGGTCGGTCACCATACCGCGCAGGGTGTCGGCTCCCTGGAAGTCGTTGATGGACAGGAACTGGTCAAAGCCAAAGTCCTTGTACACGTTCTCGCGGTTCCAGTTGGTGGCGTGGTTGGGGTGCATGGCGGTGGTGGAATAGCCGAGCGACTTGAACTGCTCTGCCAGGTTCCCGGTCGTCTCCATGTTGTAGATGGTGTAGGGGTACACGCCCGAGCCCAGGTTGGCCATGGAGTTGCCGGTCATAAACTCAAACTCGGTATTGGCCGTGCCGCCGCCGTAGGCGCTTACATAGAGCTTGCCGCGGCTGAGGCAGTTGGACAGGTTCTTAAAGTACTGCGGGCCCTCGTAGCCGGCGCGCATGTTCTGGTAGATCGACAGATCCGAGAAGGTCTCGTTCATGATGGCGATGACCGTGGGCTTCTCGCTGTCGAATTGGTCCTCGGCGGCGGTGCGCTCGTCGCTCTTGGCGGCGTCGGACTTGTCGTAGGCCTTGGCGTACTTTTTGAGCGTGGCCTTGGCATCGTCGACGGAGTAGTCGGCGGGTTTGGGCGGCTTGATGGACTGTGCCGCACTAATAAAGGCAGGCAGATAGCCCTCGCGCCAGTAGCTCTCGAGCGGGCGCCAGGTGTAGACAGTGATGCCGAGGGTGTTGTAGTAGTCGATGAGCGTGACATGCGCGGTCACGCCGCCCAGGCACAGCACCGCCACGAGCAGGTTGGTGAGCAACATGCGCTTGGCGTTGGCGGCACCCTTCTGGCGATGCGGCGCGACCAGGCCGGCGTACTCGCACAGCAGCATGGCGATGGCGGCAAAGCCCATGGACAGCACGCAGAACAGCGAGATCGAGAAGGTGTAGCCGTTGCCGGCGACCGCGGCGGCGGTGGAGATGGCCGAAAGGTCGCCCGGCTGGATCGGCATGGATTTAAACGTGATGACGAAGAACTCGGCAATGCCCAGGACAAAGAGGGCAAAGGCCAGGACCGCGGGAGCTGCGCCGTGGCGCTGGAATAGGAAGAACAAGCCGGTCATGAGCACGGTGATGATGGCCCACTCGAGTAAGATGCACAGGGGGTAGACCCAGGTAAAGTCATGGTTGGACGAGACCTCCATGCCCAGCAGCGCAAAGACGCCGGCGAGCAGCAGGCACAGGACGGCGGCGACGAGCGGTTTGCCCACAAAGGCGCCGCGCAGGCGGGCGAGCTTGCCGGTGGGGGCGGGGGCATCGGTAGCAGCGAACGCAAAGACGCGCGGGGCGATGCGGTCGCGGGCGATGCTGGCCCAGGCGCATCCGGTGAGGATGGCGTTGGTTAGGATGAGCATCACAAAGGCGAGCGGCTCGTTTTGGGCGACGAGGCCAATGGCGCCCCAGACGGTCAAAAAGAGCTGGAACAGGCCAAAGGCGACGCTCCAGGCGATGGCGCCCTTGGCAACGGTGCCCGACTGTGCGCGAATGGCCTTGGCCTCGCGCAAGACAAGGTAGACGGTCGCCGCAAGACCGACGAGCGAGATGGCGGCAGCGAACATGCTGAAACTCCTCACAAATGCAAAACCTACGAAAGCGGGGATTTACCCGATTGTTACCAAGATATGCGCAGCATTTGACGGCTGTGCACAACAACCAGCCATAATAACGCGCGAGCATGGCGGTGTTGCGCAATGGAGTGCCCACCTGCGCGATAATGGACGGGAATTACACGGAAACGTAAAGGCTTCTTAAAGAAATGGCGAGGGTAGGGCGATGAGCGAGCAGGTTTGCAAGGCGGACATGGGCGGCGACGGAGCTGCGGTTGTGGATACGTGCGGTTATCCGGTCGAGACCACGGGCAACGCGGTGCTGGACATTTTGGAGCACCGTTCGTCCACGCGCGCTTTTGCGCGCGATGATAACGACCGTCCCGTAGCGGTGACCGACGAGCAGCGGGCGGCGATCTTGCATGCGGCGAGTCGCGCGCCGTCGGCGGGCGCCATGATGATGTATTCCATCGTGAGCATTCGCGAGCGGGCTACGCTGGACCGTCTGGCCGACCTGTGCGACCACCAGCCCATGATCGCCAAGGCGCCCTGGGCACTAATATTTGTGGGCGATTATGCCAAGTGGATCGATCTGTTTGAGCACGTGGGCTGCTTTGAGCCCGAGTTTGTTGAGCGCACGGGCAAGGCGCCCCGCCGCGCGCCGGGTTTGGGCGACTTTGCCATCGCGGCCCAGGACGCCGTGATCGCCGCGCAAAACGCCGTGGTTGCCGCCGAGGCCCTGGGGCTGGGGAGCTGCTACATCGGTGATATCGTCGAGAATGCCGAGGAAGTTGCCGAGCTGCTCAATCTGCCGCCCTATACCATGCCGCTATCGATGCTCATCATCGGCACGCCCCGTAAGGAGCGCCCGGCAATCGCGCACCCCGTGGTGAACCTGGTGCACGAGGAGCGCTACTGCCGTGCGGATGCCGCGACCATGGACGCGCAGGTGGCCGAGATGGATGCGATGTTTCGCCCGCATGCCCGCGAGGTGGGCGAGCGCGTGGTGGATATCTACACCCGCAAACACACGAGTCCCTTTATGGCCGAGATGAGTCGCTCCATGGAGTGGTGGTTCAAAAACTGGCTCGGAAAATGACAGATGTGGTAAAGGGACAGTCCCTTTACCACATTTCATATCGCTGCAGTGGCCTAAAGACCGTATAAATGTTTATCTAGCTGGGAAAACAGTGCATTAAACCATGGGCCGATTACCTATAATCCCCTCGAACGTTAAAGTTGGGAGGAAACCGGCTTATGGAACAAAAGGTCAAGGAGGCAGCTTCGCACGCTGCGATTCCTGTGAGCATCTCGGCGATGCTCGTCACGCTGGGCGTGGTGTACGGCGATATCGGCACCAGCCCTATGTATGTAACCAAGGCGCTCGTTGCCGGCAACGGTGGCATCGGAAGCGTCACGGAGGAGTTCGTGCTCGGCGCGCTCTCGCTCGTCGCATGGACGGTCACGCTGCTGACGACCGTCAAGTACGTGCTCATCTCGCTGCGCGCCGACAACCATGGCGAGGGTGGCATCTTTGCTCTGTACAGCTTGGTTAAGCGCTGCGGCAAATGGCTCATCATCCCCGCTATGCTGGGCGGTGCGGCGCTGCTCGCCGATGGCATCCTCACGCCTGCAGTTACCGTGACTACGGCTATCGAGGGCCTGCGCACCATTCCGGCAGTCCATGCTGTGTTGGGCGACGATCAGGCCCGCGTCGTGGCCATCACGCTTGCCATCATCATTGTGCTCTTTTTGGTGCAGCGCATCGGTACGGCCAAGATCGGTCACGCCTTTGGCCCCATCATGACGCTGTGGTTCCTGTTCCTGGGCGGCACGGGTCTGTTCTTTGTCCTCAAGTACCCCGCGGTGCTGCTGTGCCTCAACCCGCTGCGCGGCATCGGCTTTTTGTTGAGCCCCAACAACCATGCGGGCATCATGATTCTGGGCAGCTGCTTCCTTGCCACCACCGGTGCCGAGGCGCTCTACTCCGACATGGGCCATGTGGGTCGCGGTAACATTTACGCCACCTGGCCGTTCGTTAAGTGCTGCTTGCTGTTGTCCTATATGGGCCAGGGCGCTTGGCTTATCAGCAACGCCGGCAACCCGGAGCTTATGGGCATCGCCGACCTCAACCCGTTCTACCAGATGCTCGCCCCGGGCCTGCGCCCGTTTGCCGTCGGCCTTTCCACCGTCGCAGCCATCATCGCTTCGCAGGCGCTCATCACCGGCGCATTCTCGCTGGTGTCCGAGGCCAGTCGCCTGGACCTCATGCCACACATGCAGGTCTTCTATCCTGCCGAGACCAAGGGCCAGCTCTATATTCCCATGGTCAACAACGTCATGCTTGTGGGCTGCGTCATCGTGGTGCTGCTGTTCCAGAGCTCGGCGCACATGGAGGCCGCCTACGGCTTGGCGATTACCCTGACCATGATGTGCACGACGCTGCTGCTCTTCTTCTACTTGCATGTCGATCGCGGCCTTAAGGTCGCCCCGTATATCTTCGTCGCGTTCTTCCTTATGCTCGAGGGCTTCTTCTTTGTGAGCTCGCTCACCAAGTTCTTCCATGGTGGCTACTTCACCATCCTCATGGCTGCACTCATCATGGGCGTTATGGTGTGCTGGTACAACGGCACGGCGGTCGAGCAGCGTCAGTTTACGCTGCTGCCGCTGCGCAGCTATCTGCCGCAGCTCAAGCGCCTGCGCGACGACGATCGCTACGAGCTTATGAGCGACAACATCGTGTACCTGACCAAGGACACCCATACCGATTACATCGACCGTGATATCGTCTACTCGATCTTGGACAAGCATCCCAAGCGCGCTCGCGCCTGGTGGCTCGTGAATGTCGAGACCATGGACGAGCCGCATACCTTTGCCTATTCGGTCGAGACGTTCGGCACCGACTACGTGTTCCGCGTGCATCTGTACCTGGGCTACAAGATCAACCAGCGCGTCAATGCCTACCTGCGTCAGGTCGTTCAGGACCTGGCTGCTACCGGCGAGCTGCCGGCGCAGACGCATGACTACTCGGTCTACAAGGATCCGGGCAACATCGGCACGTTCAAGTTCGTCATGATCCGCAAGCTTCTGGCGCCCGAGAGTGACGTGGAGCCGAGCGAGCGCACGGCCATCACGCTCAAGTACATCATCCGCCGCGCCGCCGGTACGCCGGCGCGCTGGTATGGCCTGGAGAACTCCAACGTAAGCTTTGAGTATGTGCCGCTGTTCACCAAGTTCAAGGCTGTGAACAAGATGCAGCGCCTGGCCCCCAACGAGCGCCCGTAGGCGCCGACGGGTTGCATGGAGTTGGTTTTCGATGGACGAGATTGGGGCCGGAGAGGCAAACATGGATGCAAAGATACTTGATAGCCGCGAGGTGGTTGCCGAGCTGGTGCGTGAGGCGCGCGCCGATGCTGACGAAGATCGGTTTTTGACGAACCGTGCCAACATGGACATGGCCGATCGCGTAATTTCGATCGTGGCGCTGGTATTTGGAGCGGTGTGCGTGTGTGCCCTGCTCGCGCACGTACTGTTTGTCTAGCGACTGCCGGTCGTAGAAGGCTTTACACTTAGAACCACCACGAGGGAAAACCACCACAAAGGTGCCTGTCCCCTTTGTGGTGGTTTTTGTTTTTGAGAGAGGGGCGGGGCGCTGATGGACGTCCATGCGGACGGCGATATTGCCGAAAACTTTTGGTGGCGGCGCACGACGTCGACGCGTCGCGGCCCCCTGTACGACATCTGCGTGGCGGCGGGGCTGCTGTTAGCGGCGACGATCGTGGGCGCGTTGCTCGACCGCCCCGGTCTCGCTCCCAGCATCATGATCGTCTACGTGTTTGCCGTGCAGCTGTGCGCCTTTTTCACCTGGAGCCGCCTGTATTGCCTGTTGAGCTCGGCTGCCGCCGTGGCGCTCTACAGCTTCTTGTTTGTCGATCCGCGCTACTCGCTGTCGTTTATCGACCGCGTCTATCCCGGCATGTTCTTCATCATGTTTGTGGTCTCGCTTGTGTCGAGCTCGATTGCGTTGGCCCTGCGCCGCGCCCTGGCACAGGCTGCCGCCAGCGACCGCCGTACGCATATGGTGCTCGAGACCAACCGTATGCTGCAGCGGTGCGCCGATCAGCAGCAGATTGTCCATGCCATGGCAACGCAGCTGGCGCGTCTTTCGGGCTGTCCGGTCGTGTGGTACAGCGCCGACGCCGAGGGCGATGACCTGCTGCCGCGTGCGACATACACGGCCGTGGGAGATGCCGCGCCGGTGCACGAACTGGCGCCGCAGATGCCGCCGCGGCTCTCGGCGTCCGCCTATGTGGGAACGCCGCTCGATGCCACCTATGGCGGCTCGGCGTTTTATGGCATCTACCTGACGGTTCGCACGGGCGACAGCTTCGTGCGCTCGGGCGACCCCGCCTCGGTGGTGGGCGTGCTGGCTATCGTTGCCGAGCCCGATGTGCTGACGCACGAGGAGCGGACACTTGCCGATGCCATCGTGAGCGAAGGTGAGCTGGCACTCGATCGCGCCCGCGCCATGGAGGCCCGCGAGGAGGCGGCGGTGCTCGCCAAAAATGAGCAGCTGCGCGCCAATCTGCTGCGCTCCATCTCGCACGACCTGCGCACGCCGCTCACCAGTATTTCGGGCAATGCCGATGTGCTGCTCGACCAGGGCTCGACCGGCACCGCCGAGCTCGACGCCCAGACGCGCCGCGGCATGCTGCTGTCCATTCGCTCGGATGCGCAATGGCTCAACGCCACCGTCGAGAATTTGCTCGCCATCACCAAGCTCGAGGGCGGCGGCATGCGCCTGTCGACCACGCTTGAGCTCATGGACGATATCGTCGAAGAAGCGCTGCGCCACGTGAATCCGGCCGTGCGCGAGCACGACCTTAAGGTGGTGCCGTGTGACGAGCCGGCGCTCGTCAACGTCGATGCGCGCCTGATGGTGCAGCTGGTGGTGAACCTGGTGAACAATGCCATCACCTATACACCCGCAGGCTCGCATATCGTGATCTCGATTAGCGTCGACGATGGGCACGTGACGTGCTCGGTGGCCGATGACGGCCCGGGCATCGCGCCCGAGGATCGCGAGCGGATTTTTGAGTCGTTCTACACCGCCAACCACGGTCTTGCCGACAGCCATCGCAGTGTGGGCTTGGGTCTTTCGCTCTGCCGCTCCATTGCGTTGGCGCATGGCGGTAGCATAGAGGTTGCCGCGGCGGACCCGCACGGCTCGGTCTTTACGATTGAGCTTCCCGCCGCCGACGTTTCGTTTGATAAGGAGTAGCGCTGTGTCGAACTCTGCCGTAAAACCGCTTATCTTGGTCGTTGAGGACGACCCCGCCGTTCGCAACCTTATCGTTGCCGCGCTCGAGGCGCACGGCTTGCGCCATATGGCCGTGGAGACCGCCCATGCCGCTATCGCCGCCGCCTCGTCGCAGGCGCCGAGCATTGTGCTGCTCGATCTGGGCCTGCCCGATATGGACGGTGTCAAGGTGGTGGAGTCGGTGCGCGCATGGTCGGGCATGCCGATTATTGTGGTCTCGGCGCGCAGCGAAGACGCGGACAAAATCCGCGCACTCGATGCCGGTGCCGACGACTACCTGACCAAGCCGTTTTCGGTCGAGGAGCTGCTCGCGCGCATTCGCACGACGCTCAGGCGTCTTTCGTATGCGCAGGTTGGCATGGGTGCGTCCGAGGGCACGTTCGATACCGGTGAGCTGCATATCGATTTTGATGCCGGCATCGCCACGATGGACGGCGAGGAGCTGCACCTGACGCCGATCGAGTACAAACTGCTGTGCCTGCTGGCCCATAATGCCGACAAGGTGCTCACGCACCAGTTTATTTTGCACGAGATCTGGGGTACGGCGACCAAGAGCGACCTGGCGAGCCTGCGCGTCTTTATGGGTACGCTGCGCAAAAAGATCGAGTCCGACCCCGCGCACCCGCGCTATATCCAAACGCACGTGGGTATCGGCTATCGCCTGGTCACCCAAGGCTAGATCGCCAACCACCATCCCAATATGAGTTGCGGTGAAATACGGTCTAAATTTGCCTAATTCCAGGCAAAACAGTCCGTATTCCACCGCAACTTTGTTATTTGCTCTTGGGCTTGCTGGCGTAGAACTTCTTCTTTTTGGGCTTGCCTGCGGAGTCAGGCTTGCCGTTGCCGCGCGGCCCCCGGTCGCCGGCCTGCGCGTGCGCGGGCGCTGCCGCACGGGGCTTGCGGGCCTCGGGGTTGCGCAGCTCCTCGACGCGCTCGGCAATTTCCTCGGCGCTAAAGCCGACTTCTGCCATGGCGTCCTCGATGGGCAGGCGGCGCACGATGTAGCAGTGGTGCACCTTCTGGTTGCGTGCGAAGTCCTCGGGGATGGTCTGCGCCGTAATGTCCTCCAGCACGACGCCCGCGCGCGCGAGCTTGCGCGTTTCGGGGCGGAAGCCACGCAGGTTGCAGCTAAAGATGGCGTGGCCGCCCTGTGCGAGCAGGCGCGATACGCCGGCCAAAAGCTCAACATGGTCGCGCTGGACATCCCAGGTGTGGTGGCCCATCTTGGACGAGTTCGAGAACGTGGGCGGATCGACAAAGATCAGGTCCCAGCGGTTGCGCGTCTGGCGCTGGTCGCGAATCCAGGCGAGCACGTCGTCGCGCACAAAATGATGCTGAGGCCCCACAAAGCCGTTCTGGCGCATGTTGCGCTCGGCCCAGTCCAGATAGGTGTTGGAGAGATCGACCGTCACGGTCTCCTCGACGCCGCCATCGGCCGCGTAGCAGGTGGCGGTGCCGGTGTAGGCAAACAGGTTGAGGAAGCGGCGCCTCGCCCAGTCATCGGTACGCAGGGTACCGGCGGCGGCGGCGACTGCCTCTGCACCGGACTCTTCCTTGATCTGGTTGATCTTGGCGGCAATCTCGGTCAGGGCCTGATCCCAGGAGACGCGCTCCCACTTGTTCTCGCCCTTCTCGCCCGCGCGCTTCATCGGGTAGTTGATGCGCGACGGATTGTCCACGAACGTGTAGGCCTGGTTACCGCGAGTGCACAGGCCACCGGCGTTGGTGGGATGGTCCGGATCGCCTTCGGCGTAGATGAGCTTGCCGTCCTTGACGTAAGCCAGAACGCCGCAGTTCTGATGGCAGAAATAGCAGCATGACTTCTTGACCTCCACGCCTTCTGCGTGGATTTCATCCAACCATTTCGTCGATGAATAGTCTCTCACTCTGCCTCCTCCTTCATTCTCTCTTGCCACATGTTTGCATTACCTGCTTTCCGCAGACCATGCAGTCATGCGGAACACCTCCTACGAAGATGCCTCCATCTTCGCATGTCGACGCTATGGCCTGCACCTTCGTGGCCGCTCAACGAGTGGACATGGCGATGCCGACGTCTAACGTCTAACTTCCGTATTAAATCACGGGATGAAGGTTATGTGAAGCTATGAAAAGGGGGATTTCGCCTGCGAGCGCATTTGCGCCGCCTTCGGCAAAATCCCCCGCTCCGCGCTATACGTGCGCACCATCGAGATGCGCTACCCCGCGTTTCGAGTATTAGAGCGACTCGATCTTGTCAACGATCGGATCGAGCCAATCGCCCTTGATGTCCTCGACGTTGCCCGAGTCGACTTCGGCGGAAATCTTGGGATCCATGGGAACGCAGGCCCACGCATCGATACCCTTGCTCTTGGCGATTGCCTCGACCTCGGACTTGCCGAAGATCTCGTGACGCGCGCCGCAATCCGGGCACTCGTAGTACGACATGTTCTCGACCAGGCCCAGCACTGGCACGTTCATGTGCTCGGTCATGCGGATGGCCTTCTCGACGATCATGTTGACGAGCACCTGCGGGGCGGTCGCGATGACGACGCCCTTGAGGGGGAACTGCTGGAACACCGTCATGGGG
>ERZ827524.2259-NODE-2259-length-14422-cov-2.465372_pt1 | contig 14422 bp, 12 predicted proteins | sample MGYA00519702_ERZ827524 | MGnify/ENA primary metagenome ERZ827524 (study PRJEB31778, sample SAMEA3449341) | human gut metagenome | biome: human gut; feature: human-associated habitat; material: faeces | place: United Kingdom | collected 2010/2012 ...
ATGAAGATGGCGAACTCAATGACCGCCACCAGGATGACCGGCAGGGTGACGGATTTCAGCACCAGGGCGATGATGATGAAAATCGCCGCGATGGAAACGATGTTGACCACCTTAAAATCCCGGTCGGTGACGGTGATCAGATCCTTGGTGCAGGGGGCTTCCCCGATGAGCATGCCGTTTTTGTCGTACTTTTTCAATACGGCGTTGATATCGTCCACCTGCCGGTTGACCTCGTCGGACGCCACTTTGTACCGGGAACTGACCAGCATGAGCTGATACTTATCGCTCTTAAGCAGGCTGGTCAGCGACTCGGGCAGAACTTCCTCCGGAACAGCCGAGCCGACCAGGCTATTAAACCCGATGGCATATTTCACGCCGTCGACGGTTTCGATTTCGTCCATCATGGCCTTCGCGTCCTTGGCGGACAGCTTGGCGTCGGCCAGAATCATGTGGGTGGACGCCATATCGAAGGTCTCCTGCAGCTTCGTGGTGGCGACGATGTTCTCCATATCCTTGGGAAGGGCCTCGCTCAGCTCGTAGTAAACCTTCGCATTCCGGTAGCCATAAAACGCGGGAACCAGAGCAATGAGAAAAACCACCAGGAAAATCCAGGATCGCTTGGTGACAAAGCCCACGAACTTATCCATTTTGGGCAGGAGCGGGCGATGCCGGGTTTTCTCAATCAGCTTATCGAACACGAGAATCATGGCCGGGAGGATGGTGATACAGGCGATTACGCCCAAGACCACGCCCTTGGCCATGACCAGGCCCAAATCCCGCCCCAAGGTGAACGTCATGAAGCACAACGCCAGGAAACCGGCCACCGTCGTCACCGAGCTGCCCACCACCGACGTGATGGTGTTGGAAATGGCGTGGGCCATGGCCCGGTTTTTGTCCCCTTGAAAGCGGACCTTCTGCTCGGAGTAGCTGTGCCAGAGAAAAATGGAATAGTCCATGGTGACGCCCAACTGCAAAACAGCGGCGATAGCCTTGGTGATATACGAGATCTCCCCCAGGAATATGTTGCTGCCGAAGTTGTAGATGACGGCAAAGCCGATGCTGGCCAGGAAGATAAAGGGCAGCACCGTGGATTCCAGCGTCAGCATCATGGCAACCAGGGCCAGCAGCACCGCCAGACCCACGAAGATGGGCAGCTCGCTGTCCATCAGGTCCCGGGTGTCCTTGATGACCACGGAGAAGCCCGCCAGGAAGCACTTTTCATTACAGGCCCGCCGGACCTGCTCGATGGCCTCCATGGTCTCGTCCGAGGCGCCGGGGTGGCTGTACTGAATGATCATCATGGTAGCGTCTCCGGCGAAGAACATATCCCGGAAGTTGGCAGGGATCATGTCCGTGGGGATCTGGATGCCCATAAGGTTGCTGATCCAGATGGCATTGGAAACACCGTCAATGGCCTTGATGTCATTGAGCAGGCTGTTGGTATAGCCTGCGGGCATACTCTCCACCACCAGCATGCTGGTAGCCGCCATTTTAAAGGGCTCCTCCAGCAGCTTTTCGCCATAAGAGGATTCCAGGTCCTCCGGCAGGTAGGACAGAATGTCGTAGTTGATGCGGGTGGAAATATAGCCGATGGCGGCAGGAATCAGCATCAGTACCGCCATCATGGCCACCAGCTTCGGCTTGCGGGTCAACCATTTTGCGATTTTTTCCAGCATGGCCGATCAATCCTTTCCGCCGAACAGGCCGGTAATGGCCGCCCAGAAGTCCTTGAACATCTGCGCGACACGCCCCCAGAAGGTAGTCTGCACCTCCGCAGCGGCCTCAGCCTCCGTTTCATCCTCGTCCGGCATGGTGATCTCCTGAGTGCGGATCAAGATCTGAATGCTCTCAGGAGAGGGGTTGCGGCTGTCGGTGAGAGACACGGCCTCGGCGGTGGCATCCATCAGCAGGAGGTTGTTCACGTCGCCGGTATACTCATCCCAGGTGTCCTCGATGATGTCGCAGATGCTGGTTTTCGCATCCTTGATCTGTCCGGCGGTGCCCATGGTCTTGGCAGTGCTCCGCAGGACGGCCGCCAGACCCTCCAGAGTCTGCTTGGTGCCGTCATCCAGCGTAGCGCCGGTGGATTTCATGAGAGCCTCTGTGTCGCTGATGAGGCCCTGCGTATCCCGGATGGTCTTGATGGCACTGGTGCTGAGGCTGCTGACGGTTTTTAGAGTATCCTGCAAAACCGGCTCGTAATCATCCAGAATGTCCTGCAGATCCTCCACATCATCCAAGATATCCCGGAGGTCCGCAGAGGAATGGCGGATGGCGGCAGACAGGTCCTCGGCACTGTTGAGCAAAGAGGACAGGTTTTCGATCCGGCCGCACAGAGCGCTGAGGTCGCTGATCACCTGACTGGTGGGATCCTTCAATCTATTCATCACATCTGCCAGTGACTTCTGAAGCTTGGCGATCTCCGCCATGGCGCTGTCCAGACCGCCGGAGATCAGGTCCACCACCGCACCGCCGACACTCTCACTGGGAGGCAGCGGCGCATCCGGTTCCGTTTCAGTTCCCGGGTTTTCAGGGTCAGGCGGATTTGGGGCGCCTGTGGGATCCTTTTGGGATCCGCCGCCGTTGTTCTCTCCGCTGTTCTCTCCGCTGCCGGTATTTGCGGAACCGTTTTCATCTGTGTTGGCGCCGCTGTCGCCAGTTCCGCTCCCGTTTCCGGTGTCCGTGGAAGAGCCTTCCACAGTTCCGCCCGTGCTTTCAGAACCGCTGCCGCCGGGTGTCTTTTCGGACGAACTGTCGGAATGATTGTCGGAGGACGCACTGTCTCCGCCAGAGGTGTCCTTCCCAGAACTGTCCTCGGGATCGTTGTGCAGCAGCTCACCGGAAAGGGTTCCGCCGCTGGCGGGAGTATCGCCGCCTTTCACCTTGCCGCTGGCATACACCAGCCACAGATCGTTCATCTGCTTGGCTGTGGCGGCACTCTGTCCCAGGACTTGCTGGCAGAACTGCTGGAAGGTCATTTGAGCCTTTGCCTGATAAGCGGTTTCCAGCTTGTTAATCCCTTTCTCCTTTATCGCCGCCTGCAACAGGGAAATCGTACCTTCCAACTCCGCGATTTTACTTTCAAGTGCATCAATCGTAGCTTTTAACTCAGCTTTCGCTACGGGATCTTCTGTCTGTCCCAGTTTTTCTTTGTACTCAGTCAGCTTTTTCCCACAGGCGGCAAGTCCCGTCTTTGCTTGCTCCAGATTTTCTATTACTGCCGCAGCGGTCGCTGCGGTTTCCCCCGCATTTTCGGTCCCCTTCAGCTCCAGCAAATCCTGATAGAAGGTCTTGCGGTCTTTTTCTACATAGGCGCTATGCGCTTCCTTTACTTGATTGACAGTAGTGGATCCGACGTTCTGGTTCTTGTCGATGGTTTCATCGAGTTTGCCGGAGGTGTCCTTTACGGTGCCGCCCAGAGCCTCCTGCAGCGCCTTCAGGCTTTTGCGTAGGCTGCCCAGCGCACTGAACACCTTGCGCGCATCGCCGGTGCCGTCTTCCAGATCTCTCAGCGCACTCTCCACATCCTTCAGATCACCCTTCAGGTCGGAGACTGTGTTGGCCATGCTGCGCAGGGTGGACTTGGAATCAGAAATTGTCTTGCTGAGGGCTTCGATCTGCCCCTCCACCGGCTCCAGCACATCCGTCAGATTGGAGAGATCCTCCCGCAGAGCGTCCGTTCCGGAATAGATCACGCCCTTGCCGTCGGAGAAAATGCCCCGGGCCTTATTCAGCTGCTCCAGACCGTTGGCAGAGGCGTTCAGGCTGCCGGTCATGGCCGTCATGGCGCCCAGCAGGGAATCAATGCTGCCGGAGAGCTTGTTATAATTGTCCTCCAGATCGTCCTTCCGCTCAGAGAGCTTGGCGATCTCCTCCAGCTGGCTCAGAGTAGCCGGAACCATCAGGAAGGTCATGCCGCCAAAGGCGAAGTCCTCGCTGCCTACCCGGATCGTATAGTGGCATTCCTCACCGGGCAAACCGAGGAACAGCACCGCCCGCAGGTTGCCGATCAGCTGCACCTGGGCGCCGGGGGCTTCCAGAGACAGGATGTCATCCTGATTGAAGATCGCCATGGCTTCCAGGGTGTAGTTGTTCCGGGCATACTCGCTGGCCCGTCCATTGGGCACGATGTCCAGCCGGATCTCCACCACACCGGCCTGTCCCGCCAGATCCTCTGCCTTGGTGGGCACGCCGTTGAGGGTATAGCTCATGGAGATCGTCCAGGGAAGCTGCTGGAAGGGCTTTGTGGTTTTGCCCTCGAAGTAGAAGGTCCCGGGCAGGGCCTTTTCGTCCAGCCGGAAGGTGGTCATGCCGCCGTTCCGGGCAGGCACCGTGCCGTCGGTCAGGTTGATGATCTCATCGTAATCGCCGTAGTCTGTCAGCGTGGCAATACCGTTGGTGCGGTAGCTCTTTACCACACTGCCGTCGGTGAGATTGCCGTAGTAGTCCGTCATGGCGTAGTATGCCTCGTCATAGGTGGCGGTCACACCGTCACCGATAGCGGCCGCCGGGATGGAGCCCAGCACCATCAGGGCGGACAGTGCGCAGCTTCCCACACGCAGAAGCTGTCTTTTCGCGGTTTTCACTGGATTTCGCATCTTACTTTCTTCCTTCTATTTAAATTTTGCAGAATACAGGTCAAAACTGCGCCGGGAAGCGCAGATCCGTCCGCTCCCACGGCATCCCCCGGCCGTTTTCGCCGAAGGGACCGTAAGCGGCCAGTCCCCGGTAAATCGGCCGGGTCAGCCCGAACCGTCGGATCACCACGCCGGGCCGCATATCCACATGGTCCTCCAGCCAGACCGCCAGCGTCTCATCGCGGATCATACCTGTGCCGAAGGTGTTCACCGACACGCTGACGGGGTCCGCAAGGCCGATGGCGTAGGCCAGCTGCACCTCGCAGCGGTCCGCCAAGCCTGCCGCCACCACGTTTTTCGCCAGATACCGGACCAGATAGGCCCCGGTGCGGTCCATTTTTGTGGGGTCCTTTCCTGCCAGAGAACCACCCCCATGGTGGGCTGCGCCACCTTGGTGGGGTCCTTGCCGGAGAAGGCGCCGCCGCCGTGGGGGGCGTAGCCGCCATAGGTATCCACGATGATCTTCCGACCGGTGAGACCGCTGTCACCCTGAGGGCCGCCGATGACGAACCGGCCCGTGGGGTTGATATAAAGTAGCGGCTCCTCGTCCGTCAGCGCCGGGGGCAGCACCGGCAGGATCACCTCCCGCCGCAGCACCTCCCGCAAGGCATCCGTGCGAACATTGGGTGTATGCTGTGCTGAAAGGACCACCGTAGTGATCCGGGCGGGACGACCGTCCTCATAAGCCACGCTGACCTGAGCTTTGCCGTCCGGCAGCAGCCAGGGCATCCCGCCGGAGCGCCGCATGTGATCCAGCCGCTTCACCAGCGCTCCTGCCAAGGTGACCGGCAAGGGCATCAGTTCCGGGGTCTCCCGGCAGGCGTAGCCGGTCATGATCCCCTGATCCCCGGCGCCGGTATCCTCCGCCGAGCGGTGGCTGACGCCCTGAACGATATCCGGTGACTGCGGATGAAAGCGGATCTGAATGTCACAGTGATCCGCATCCAAGCCCAGTCCGGGGCGGTCATAGCCGATGTCCCGCAGTACCTCCCGGGCCACAGCCTCGTAATCCGGTTCCTGCCGGGCGCTGATCTCTCCGAACAAAAGCAGGTGGTTTTCCCACACAGCCGCCTCGCAGGCAGCTCTTGCCTCCGGGTCCTCCGTCAGCAAGGCATCCAGTACCCCATCGGCCACCTGATCGCACAGCTTATCCGGGTGACCTCTGGTCACAGCTTCCGATGTCAGAACGTGCCTCATATTGCACCTCTTCTCCCTCAAAGCGCCCAATGCGCCCTTTTTCTCCATACTGAAAGTGTAACATGTTTCCTCCGGCGCCACTATGGGCATATCCGCCGCCTGTGCCTAATGGTATGGGAAAATGCCCCGTAAAAGTTCAGGCAAAATTGCCTCCGTGCCTAAAGCCTTAAAGATTTCGTTAAAAACTCGCACTTGAGGCTGGTCCGGTTTCCGTGTATAATGGATATGAAAAAGGAAATTTGTTTCAAAAGGAGCGGGCTATGGCACAACAGACAAAAAATGCCATCCGGCGGGCCTTTATCCAACTGCTGAACGAACGCCCTCTGGATAAAATTTCCATCAAAGACATTGCGGAAACGGGCGCTGTGAACCGCAACACCTTCTATTACTATTATGCGGATATCTACGCACTGGTAGAGGACATTCTTCAGCTGGAAATTCAGGATTTCCAGTCCAAGCTGCGCCGGTATGACAGCTGGCAGGAAGCATTCCGGGACGCTACGGCCTTTGCCTCTCAGAACAAGCGGGCCGTGTATCATCTCTACAATTCGGGCAATCAGGAAACGCTTCGGCGCTACTACCATAAAGTGACATTAGCCGCCATGACCTCCTATGTCCGGGATCAGGCCGAGGGCCTTCCTGTGGATGATGAGGATATCCGGGTCCTGTCGGAATTCTATGCCGCCGCGCTGTCCGGGCTGACCGCTCTATGGCTGCAAAACGGCATGAAATACGATACTGATGCCTACATCGACCATCTGGGACATCTGCTGGACGGCAATATCCGCCGCTCTCTGGAACGGAGCTGTCAGGATTCCGGCCAAGCATAAAAGCATCCACCCGTCATAACGGGTGGATGCTTTTTATGTCTGAAGCCGGTTGCTTTTTCCGCTGTCGGCATAAGCGGACGTTCCGCTTGGAACATCTGCGGTTGTTTATCCCTTCTTCCCGGCGGATCTCTCCGCCTTTTTTCCGTTCCGCAGAAGGCTCTTCTCCGTTTCTTCCTGAATGCCCTCCAGCGTCATCCGCAGGTTGCTCATAAAGAGGATGCTCATAAATTTCAGCAGAGCCTCCCGGGTCTCCTTGTCCAGATCCTTCAAGGCCCGGACCATAGGCCGCACCGCTTTGAAGCTGTCTGCCTTCAGGTCCGTCAGGGTCTGGGCACCGGAGGCCTCCAGCACCTGAAAGGCGCTGTCCACAAATTTTTCTCGCTGCTCAACGGTCAGCCCCTGGACCCAGCCCCGCAATTCCTGATCCGTCAACTGAGCCTGCCGGGTAACACTGTGAAGCCGAACAAAATGATTTCCCAGCACCTCCCAAGAAAATCCATCATGCTGCATGAGGCCCTGCTGGCTGCTGTCCACCACGGTGTAGTCCTCCTCGTGCTCCAGCAGCATCCCTACCACGGAGGATTTGGGTACGATGGTGTGGATACGCTCCGCCAGCCGGATATGCCGGGGCAGAGACAGAATATCCTCGTGAAAGCCGGGGCCGTCATTGGACCAGACGGCGGCGATCCGCCGCTGCACCGCCGTAGGGCAGAACACCCCCGCCCACACTGCCAGATTGCCGCCCTTGGAATGGCCGCCCAGCCGCAGCTTGATCCGGGGGTACTGATGGGCCATGGCCTCCGTGTATGCCACTGCCATTTTCTGAGCGGGGACCTCCCGCATACAGCTCAGATAGAAATCCTCTTTCCACCCTGCCAGCGTATCGTCGGTACCCCGGAAGGAGAGGTAGACGGTGCCATCCCCGCACTCTGCCGCCAGCGCCGCGAATTGCTCCGCCTTCACCGTGTCCAGATGGTCCACAAAGCCGTTGAGCTTCATGTCCCGGAACCGGGGCGAGGCTGCCGCCCGGCGCAGCAGCTCCGGAATCTGATTGGGCACCAGAACGCCCATGTCGATGGGCCGGCCTTCCGTTTTGGCAAAATACGCCTCCGCCGCCTTCCACAGGGGCACGGCCCTCCCCTCGCCGGGGCCGGGGACGATGCCGCCGAAGTCCACGAAGGACAGCTCCGCCAAGATCAGGTTATCCACTTCGTTAAACGGATCCTGCGCCAGCGTCAGATCCTCCCGCCAGTCCAGATAATCCAGAATATTCGCCATAGCCGTCCCCCCGTTTTCGTTTTGATGAGGGTATTATATCCGCTTGCACTGCGACTTACAAGGCGATATTTGTAAATTTCGTTCTAAGGCCCGCCGCCCCCTCATAGGATGGAGCATCACAACCGAGAGGTGGACGAGATGACAAATCAAACCCGAAACGAAGTGCTTTTGGAGGGGATCCCCGTGGGTGCTCCGGAGCCATCCCATGAAAATCACGGCCAGCTTTTTTACCGTCAAATCCTGGAGGTCCCCCGGCTGTCCGGCACGGCGGACCGTCTGCCCCTGCTGGTGCGGCAGACACAGCTGCCGCTGCTGAAAGAGGGCGTTCCCCTCCGGGTAGAGGGACAGCTCCGCTCCTTTAACAACCGGTCCGGCCCCGGACGGCGTCTCGTGTTGACGGTGTACGCCCGGTCCCTTCAGCCGGGGCTGGGAGAGCCGGTCAACCGCATCCTGCTGGCCGGGACATTGTGCAAGCCGCCTATCTACCGGCGGACGCCGCTGGGCCGCAGCATCAGCGATCTGATCTTAGCCGTGCCCCGGAGCTACGGCCGGGCGGATTACCTGCCGGTGATCGCGTGGGGACAGGTGGCGTCACAGGTGTGTACCTTGGAGGCGGGAGCGCCCTTGTCCCTTGAGGGGCGGATCCAGAGCCGGGTATATCGAAAGGTGACAGAAACCGGCCCGGAGGAGCGGACAGCTTACGAGGTATCCGTCATGCGGCTGCTGTCCCCGGAGGACGAACCATAAAAAACAGACGCCGCTTCATGCAGAAGCGGCGTCTGTTTTTCGTTGTTTTCTCAGTCGTTGGTGTAGTTGTCGAAATAGCCCTGAATGTAGACGATGGGGGTACCCTTGTCGCCGGAGCCGGAGGTCAGGTCGCACAGGGAACCGATCAGATCCGTCAGGCGGCGGGGGGTAGTGCCCTCGGAGACCATGTTGCCCACCAGAGAGCTGCCGTCCTTAGCGGCGATGCGGCCCTTGATGGCCTGCCGCAGCTCCTCGCCGTTCAGACCGGCGAAATCGTTATCTGCCAGATACTTCAGCTTCAACTCGTTGGGCGTGCCCTCCAGACCGGCGGTGTAGGCGGGGGACACCACGGGGTCTGCCAGCTCCCAGATCTTACCAACGGGATCCTTGAAGGCGCCGTCGCCATAGACCATGACCTCCACGTGCTTGCCGGTGGCGTCATACAGCTTCTTCTGAATGGCCTCCACCATGCTCTGGCAGTCGCGGGGGAACAGCTTCACCGTATCCTCGGTGGCCTTGTTGGTGCCCAGCAGGCCGTAGTTCTCGTTATAGCCGCTGCCGTTGACAGGGGCGGTGAGGATCTCGTCCAGAGAGAACACCTTTTCCGCACCGGCGGCGATCAGGCGGCGCTTGGTGCGCTTGCGGGTGTGGATGTCGCAGTTGATGACATTCTTGGTATAGGGCAGGATGGCCTTGGCGTCATTGGCGAAGATGACCTCCGTCTCCGCGCCGCAGTCCCGGATCAGGTCCATGTAGTAGGCCACATAGTCCACGCCAGTGAAGGGGTGCACGGTGTAGCCGAACAGCTCCCGGTATTTTTCCAGGGTCAGCACGTCCCGGTAGGGGTCCACGCCCTTTTCGTCCATCACATCCGGGTCGATCAGGTGGTTGCCCACTTCGTCGGAGGGATAGCTCAGCATGAGGACGATCTTCTTCGCACCCTTGGCAATGCCCCGCAGGCAGACGGCGAAACGGTTGCGGCTGAGGATGGGGAAAATAACGCCCACCGTTTCACCGCCCAGCTTTTCCTTCACGTCGGCGGCAATATCGTCCACGGAAGCGTAGTTGCCCTGAGCACGGGCCACGATGGCCTCGGTCATAGCCACTACGTCCCGATCCCGGATGGCAAAGCCATCCTCCGGCTGGGCGGCAGCCTCCAAAACGGACTTGGTGACGATCTCCACCAGATCGTCGCCGCTGCGGATAATAGGCGCCCGGACGCCCCGGGAAACAGTACCGACCATACGGCTCATAAATAACTCCAATCCGCCGCCATATGGCGGCACACATGATTTTAGCTTCAAACACAGGGCCTTTTGCCCCAGCTTATTCATTTTAACAGATAGGTTGACCTTTGTAAAATTAAAAAATGCACTTTCAGATATCAATTCTGCTTATATTTTTACCTATCGTATTTGTTGGTTTTATGATTCGCTATCCAAAAACACGGTTCGGCCGTCGATCCGGTCGCCCTCTACCGTTAATATACCGTAGGTAGGCCGCAGGCCCTTGCCCACAGTTCCCGGATTCAGGAACAGCGTTCTGCCCCGCTTGTCCACCAAAGGCTTGTGGGTATGGCCAAACAGAAAGGCATCTAAATGGTCCTGCTCTGCCTTCAAGCCCGCTGTCAGCAGGGAGGTTTTCACGCCGCAGGTGTGGCCGTGGCAGATCAACACACGGCAGTCCTCTAAAAACAGCAGTTTTTCCGCCGGCTCCTCCGGACGGCAGTCACAATTTCCGGGAACGTGCTCCATGGGAATGTCCGGATACCGTTCCGCCAGCCGTTCCGCATCCCGCCAGCAGTCCCCCAGATGGAGGATCATGTCGGGCTTTTCCCGTTCAACCGCCTCCTCCATATTGGATATATTTCCGTGGGAATCCGAAAGCACCAGAATGTTCATGGCAGTCTCCTTTTATGTGGCATATTTATAACCATAAACAGTATACCCTGTTTTTTTCGCCGGTGCAAGGGCCGTTGCGGAACCCGGTGAAGTATGCTATACTGCTGAGGAAAAAATCAGGACGCCGCAGAGCGGGAAAACGAGGTAATCATGGGACATTTCGATCATCTGAATGTGGCCTTCTTCACAAAAGCCGCTATTTACCCCGGCAGCATCGGCACCTTCCGCTACCGTTTTCAGCGGGAGGGCTGGACGGACGGAAAGGGCACTCTCACTGTCTGGGTCTACGAGAACACCAGTTTCGAGCTGGCCAAGGATGTGGAATCCCAGACCTTCCCGTGGACGGAGGAGGGCGTGGAGCAGGTGAAGGCGTGGCTGGAGGAAAAGTTGGCGGAACGGGGCAGCCAGCCCTATTCCATCCCCTACCCCGCCCCCCAAGCGGAATGATATGTACTGGAATGACCTGAACTCCCGGCTAAAGGCGGAATACGGCTGCAAGGTCTACAAGCTGGCCCTGTCCTCCGGGTGTTCCTGCCCCAACCGGGACGGGACGCTGGACACGCGCGGCTGCATTTTCTGCGACGGCGCGGGGGCCTTCGCGGAGGCCGGAGCCATCCCGGATCAGCTGGCCGCCGCCAGACTGCGGGTAGCCGCCAAGGCCGGGACCGATGCGAAATACATCGCCTACTTCCAGTCCTTTACCAACACATACGGGGACGCGGATCGCCTGCGGGCCTTGTATCAGGCGGCCATGGCACCGGAGGATGTGGTGATCTTATCTATCGCCACCAGGCCGGACTGTCTGGGGCCGGATATTCTGGGCCTATTGGAGGAGCTGAATCGCATCAAGCCGGTGTGGGTGGAGCTGGGCTTGCAGACGATCCACCCGGAAAGCGCCCGGTATCTCCGCCGGGGCTACGACCTGCCGGTGTTCGACCGGGCTGTGAAGGACCTGAAAGCCATCGGTGTGACGGTGATCGTCCATCAGATCTTGGGGCTTCCCGGCGAAACACCGGAAATGATGGCGGAGACCGCCCGCTATATCGGTCAAAGCGGAGCGGAGGGCATCAAGTTCCACCTGCTTCATGTCCTCCGGAACACGGATCTGGCGGCGGAGTGGCAGGCAGGCCGGGTGCAGACGCTGGAATTGGAGGAATATATTTCCATTCTGGAGCTGTGCCTGCGGAATCTTCCGCCGGAGGCAGTCATCCACCGCCTCACCGGGGACGGCGCGAAGCGGGACCTGCTGGCTCCCCTGTGGAGCGGAGATAAAAAGCGGGTACTGAACGCCATTCATCAGGCATTTCTGAGAGACAATCTGATTCAGGGAAGCACCCTATAAAAACGTTCGCCGTATGGAGGTCCATACGGCGAATGTTTTTATCATTTACTTTGCTTCTTCCGTGCAGACCTTGACGCCGGCGATGGCCATGGCGAAGGTGAACCAGAAAATGACCAGCACGCGGGGATAGTTCCACAAGAAATCCGCCAGACCGCAGACCATCGCGCCGCACATGGCAGACGCAGCGGCGGCTGCTACCGTCCTCCCCACGGAGGGGCCGTTATGCCGGACCGCCCGGGCGGCGTTTTTGATGTTCCACAGCATGGAACCTACAAAACCGGTGACGCCCAGCAGACCCATCTGGATCCAGACCTCCAAATAAAAGTTGTGGGAGTGGACAAAGGGGGCCTTGTCGTGGTACAGATTGAATTCCCGGATGTATGTCTGGGTGGCGGCGGTGCCGAGGCCCGCTCCGGTGAGGGGGGAACGGCGGATGACCTCAATGGCCGCCTTGTAAAGAGACACCCGGCTGGAGGTGGAGGAGTCCGCCGTATTGGTAATGGTGAGGATGCGGTTCAGCACCGTGGTGGGCAGGAAGGGCACCGCCAGTACGCACAGCAGGATAAAGGCTGGGATCAGTTTCGGTTTCCAGAGGAACACGAATACCGCCATAGCGACAGCCAGCCCCACCCAGCTTGCCCGGGAATAGGTCATGGCCATGGCCATGCCGCCCACGCAGAAGATACCGGCGCAGATGGCCTTCCATTGCCAGTGCTTCGCCGTAAGGAACAGGGCCAGCACCAGCGGCAGCAGCAGCAAAAGCACCTGTGCGAAGGTGTTTGGATTGTCGAAAATGGAAAAGACCCGCCCCGGCATACCGGCGTTGACCTTCAGATCCACATAGGAAGGATTTACCTTCACGCCCTGAATCCGCTGGACAATACCGTAAGCGCCTGTTGCGCCCACGCAGACAGCCGCCCCGGCGCACAGCCGCTTCAGGTCCTCCCCATTCCGCACGGCGCTGACGGTAATGACCACCAGCAGCGCAGCAGACACATGGTAGATCAAAAACCGGGCGGACAGCCCCGGCGCATAGGAGAAGGTCACGGCCAGCGTCACGGCAGCCAGCATCAGCGCCGGATAGAAGCCGATCCGGGCCACATCCAGACGGCGGCCCGTCCGCATAGCCCCCGCGTAAAACAGCAGCAGCAGCAAAACGCCGGTCATAAAGCTGTATGCGTTGTTCCAGCGCTCGTAGGGGATGCACCACAGCGCCGCGATGCACCAGAACTGGGCAATGGAGGCACTGTCTCCCATGTCAAAGGCCAGTCGTGCGAAAAAGCTGTCCTCAAAGGTCAGGTTCCACGCCTTGTACCAGGCGTGAAGCAGCGTCCCCGGCAGGTTCACCAGAGCGCTGAGCATCCGGCACAGGAAGCTATCCTTCCAGGACCGGGCCACGATCCCCTCCCGGCACAGCGGCCGCAGAATGCGGCTCTCCTCGATCTGCCCGCTGCACCAGCGGCCGGCTGCCGCCAGAAAACGGTGGAGGGTACTGTCCTCATAGACATCGCAAAGCCAGACCCATATCTGATAGGTCAGGCTGGTTTGCCAAAGTGTCATAGTTGCTCCTTACATATGATTTTTCAGGCGGTACAGCGCCGTCAGCGTACCGAACCGGCCGCTGCCGATGAGATCCGCCACGATCTGCTTATTGCGGCCCAAGCCCTTGGGGCGTAGTTCCCGGATGGCTTTCGCAAACTCCGGCTGGGCGCAGAGGGCTTCCACGGCCTTCCGCTTTTCCCGGACGGGCTTCGGATTGCTCTTCACATACTCGTTGCCCACGGCGATCAGCAGCCCTGCCCACACTGTGTTGGCCCGCCACTGAGGCCGGGCGGCGTCAAGGCCGTATTTCTCCACGATCTCCGCCTTTCGCTCCAAAAACCGGGCGAATACCGCCGGATAGTCCCGCATATAGCGGTGGGTGGCGGAGGCGGGGTTTTCCAGATAGCGGTACAGGGGCTTGTCCGTCACCGCGAGACGGTGCACATTGGCGAAATATTCCATCAGGAACAGCTCGTCCTCCAGATAGGCCCCCTCCACGGTCACCTCCAGGAATATCCAACGCGCGCTCATGTAGCCGCTGCTTTCACTGACATAATGAGTGATATCCTGCCGGACATAGCGTGGGGCGATAAAAGCGGCACCCGCCTCCACCCGCTGAAGGCTTCCGTTGTCCAGCCGAACCTCATAAGCCCCCTCCAGCGCCTGCACGATAGACAGGCAGGGGAGCATTTTGATGTGGCGCAGCCGGTTGCACATAGAATTGTGTAGGGATCCTTTTCTCAAATTGCGGATTTCTACTGTCATAGCGCCGGTCCCTTTCACTAGGATAATAGTATTTTATAAAAATCAGCGAGAATTGTCAATGGCCTGTGCCGCCGGACCGCAGTATACTGAGCAAAAAGGAGATTTCGCCCCGAAAGGAGAGAAAACGCATGATCGTTTTTCCCACGGCTTATGGTCCCGGCCGTCCTGTACGGCTGAGTGAGG
>ERZ827524.2260-NODE-2260-length-14416-cov-7.385322_pt1 | contig 14416 bp, 12 predicted proteins | sample MGYA00519702_ERZ827524 | MGnify/ENA primary metagenome ERZ827524 (study PRJEB31778, sample SAMEA3449341) | human gut metagenome | biome: human gut; feature: human-associated habitat; material: faeces | place: United Kingdom | collected 2010/2012 ...
CTGAATTCCAGGTCGATACCTGCTCTGCCGTAAGGGCGAACCTTTTTTCCCTGCCAGAGATATTCCAGCAGATAGTTGCTCTGATTCTTGATGTTGGCAGCCAGGTCGTTTACTTCCTGGTTAGCTCCTGCCCAGTTGATACCACCACCTACGAAGGCAGTAGCGTTGAACACGCGGTTCGGGTTCCAGCCACAGAAGAGGTTAGAGAGGTTGAACATAAAGTCCACACCCGGAGCTACATATTTCCATTTGTAGCTGGCGGTATACGGAGTACCGTCCTTGGTAGCCTTGTATCCGTTCCATCCGCCCTTGCTCCAGATACCATTAATCTGACCACGGAGTCCGAAAACAGGAGAGAACTGGTAGCCGATGGCACCCTGGAAGTTAGGAGAAAGCAGGTCTGAGAAGCTTGCCTCACCCACAGTATATTGCCCACCAGCCTGAATATCCAGAAACCAGTGACGCTTAAACTGATATTCGTTTCCATCCTTGTCTGTGTAGGATGCTTGCGCCATAGCGGCTGTAGAGCCGATGGCTAACAAAGAAGCTGCATATAAACACTTAATAGATTTCATCATAATTTAATTGTTTTGTTATTGATTCACTCCTTTGACAAACAAACTTATGTATTTGTTTGAAGCATTTGAATTAACTACAATTTCTTTATTAAAACTCCTGATAACAGATCCTTTCCCATCATAAGTGATGATGATAGATCCTTTTTTGCCTGGCATGATGGGAGTTTTACTGAAACTAGCTTCAATACAGCCGCAATAACCATGTACATCATGGAGTATTAATGGAGATTTTCCTATATTTTGAAAATCGAACCTAACCTTCTGCAGTTTTTTGAGTCAACCTTGCCGAAATCATGTTCATATTTCAGAAACTTTATTTTCGACTTTTCAGAATCGGGCAGTTTATCATATTTGTATTCAGCCTCCATCCGTTCTCCAGGAGTCAGTTCTTTTTTCTTTTCGGAGCAACTGGCTGTGAATATAGCACAGCACATAAGAAAGAACAGAACTTTCTTACTCATTATAAGTTATCTTGATGGCAGCTCTACCTTCATTCATATCTGTTTCCTGACGATAAAGTGCTCCGTCTCTCAGATAATAATAGGCAGGATCACCATTCCATTTTATAGTGGCAAATGGACGCTTGTGATCATCTCCATCACTCCAGGTGATTTGCTCTTTCTTCTCATTACCGGCAAACTGAAGTGTACCGGTATAATCTTCGTTCAGAACGAACTTGTTCTCAAATTCGTCAGTAAAAGAGCCTGCAAAACCATGGTTCTCTTGCTTACTGCCTCCACCGCATGACATGAAGACGAATGTAACTGCCAGACATATAAAAACTAAAAATCTTTTCATTTTTTCTGTTTTTGTTTTAAAAAAGGGTGCCCTCTGAGGAAGACACCCTTAATTTTATGTTATCTTGAGATATACTTACTTCTTTCTGGCATTAGCCTGAATAGTTGTAGCAACATTAACCTTGATAGGATCTGTTACAATCTCACCCCAACCATACTTAACCTTAACAGGGATGTACAAGTTGAATGCATTCTGAACACCTGCACCATTGTTACGGTAAGTGATGAAGCCATACTTAGAGTTAGCACCTCCCATTTCACGAACATTGCTCTGGGCAAGAACGATAGTTGCAGGTACATCCTGAAGTTCACCATTCAAATCACACTTAGCCTCATCGATAAGAGCCTCAACTGTGAATGGACCATAGAAGTCCCAATATGTCTTATGATCCTTGAAGAGACGGTTCTTTCCGGTCTTAGCATCAATACGCCAATCAGATGGAGAAATCAAATCCTCGATTGTGATGAATGAACCCTTCTCACCGAAGTCAACACCATCAATGAAGTTGTCATTTGCATTTGTTGTAATATTGATTGGACGGATGAAGTTAGCCTGGAAGTGATCCTTTCCATCAAATGTAATAGAAACTTCCTTGGTTGGTTCGCCACAAACATTTGCCTTTGCACCAATGAAAGTGTACAACTTATTTGTGTTCAACAAGTACTTAGCGAGATCACTCTCCTTATTCAATTCGATAGAGTTCTTACGCTTAACATCATAAACACCTGTTGTTTCTGTATTATTAATTGTAGCAATCTTCTCATTTGTATAAGTTACGTCACCTACCTTAGCAGAAGCATGCAACTCAAGACCATTTGCACTTACAGTGAATGTAACCTTTGTACCGTTGATATCCTTGATAGCTGCAACACCATCTTTACCAGTACAGAAGAAATACTGGAGATTAGTAATGCTTTCATCGAGATACAACTGACCATCCTTATTATAGAATGGAGCATTCAAATCACTTACGAACAAGCACTTATTTGCAGCAGTCTCGTTTTCATTAGGAGTCTGTACATTCAGCTTAGCATACTCCTTAGTGGTGTTCCAATACTTAGCGTAGTAGTGAGCATTTTCACCAGCAGGAACCTCGCCCTTAGTCTTCCAAACATTGTATGTCTTCTTGACGCCCTTAATCTTAGACTTCAAAACTACGACTACAGAGTCTGTTGCATTTGTTGCAGCGTTCTTGAATACGATTTCGTTAGAAACCTCTTCACCTGCATGCTTCCACAAATCTTCATTCTTAATCGTCCAAGTATACAAATAGGTCATTCCACCTTCTGCATCGGTCTCTGGCTTAACTTCTACAGTACCTACATCGGCCTTAACATGGGTGCAATCGGTAAAGACTGGATAAGCTTTATGGAACTCATTCTTACTCATACCAAGTTTGTTATACAACTGAACGTTAATCTGCTCAACAGTCGTTGTAGACGCTCCATCCTGACGACAAACGAATTTGAATTCGTCAACAGTCAATGGAATAGGATCCTTAGCTGGTTTAATCTCACTTGGCTTAACAATCTTGATCTTTACGTAAGCAACCCGAACTACATTGCTGCCATTCATCAAGCTTACACGTACGATAGGTGTACGGTCGATAGCTGCTTCACCTGTGGTAGTAAATACCTTAGGAGTTACGATACCATTCTCAGTAACTGTTACGAAGTCCTTCTGGTCTGTCTTGTTTGTACCAAGTTTATAGTCCTTCACAGCCTCGTACTTAATGCTCATACCCAGTGGAGTAAGATCCTTCACAACAGAGCAACCTGTAGAACTCTTCTGATGAACACCTACGAATGTAGACAAGTCGAGCTTACCATTGTAAGCAACTACAGTATCAACAACTTCCTTCTTCTGAGCATCTTCGCTCCAAACAAGGTAGTCCTTAACCTTAGCACCAGCCTCGGTATCCTTAACACTGATACCAACTGTACCACGACGATAGTGATAATCCTCTGGAGTAGACCTGTTAATCTTTTCTACATCAGCGAGGTACAATGGATCCATATCTTTCTTGTAGATAGTGGTATAGTCGGATGTCACCGTTTCACCATTCTTTCTCTGAGCCTGCAAAGCTACGGTTGTAATGTTTTCTGCTGTAGCTGGAGTACCAGTTACATTAACTTTAACCTTCAAGATACCATCCTTGAACTCAACAAATTCAGGCTTTGCTGCGAAATCATCAGAAACTTTAGCTCGAGATGGGATTCGATCTTTGATAAACTCGCCATTAGCCTCAAGTGCAAATATCAAGTTCTTCAACTGCTCTTCAGAAGCATTGGCAGGATTCACGTGATAGTAAGCGTATGTCTCAGGGTTGACAACCTTTGTAGCACCTTCTGTCCATTTCTCAGTCTTAGTGTCCTTAGTTGCACCAGCACTCAATGCCTTGTACTCAAACGAAGAGATGTGGATGGCAGGAACGCCATCAACGTAAGCACGAGAGTCACCATCCTTCATGAATACGATACCACGGAGATTACTGCTCAAAGAGATAGTATACTCACCATAAGTACCATCAGACTTGAGTACGTGACCCAACTTCAAGTCTTCCTCGCCCATAACTGCTGTGATAGCATCATTAGAAGCTGTCTTCCACATAATATTGGTCTTGGTTTCTGTATTGCCATCAACCTTGTAGAAATAGCCATCTTCCTTTGGCAAGTAGTAAGCACCGTCCTTACCAGCAGTTCCAGCACCCGGTGTACCAGGATCACCCTTGTCGCCCTTAGCATTCAAGCCTGTGTTTACATCATCAATGTACCAAACTCCGTCAACGATTTTAACAACTGAGCCAGCCTTACCATCCTTACCATTTGTAATGTCATAAGTTTTACCATTGCTCAATTTGACTGTAATACCATTGTCGTTCTTTACTACATCTGTGAGAATACTACCAGCTGTAATCTGAGAATTGATTTCATCAATGGTCTTCTTCAATTGGTCAATCTGACTCTGCAAACCGCTGATGTCATCGTCGTAATCTTTACAAGAAGTAAATGTGCTTACCGAGGCAATTGTCAATGCACCCATAAGCAGCGCGCTAAAATACTTTCTGTAACTACTCATGCCCATAGGGGTGCTGAGTAGTTACTTCTATAGGGGTGCTGAGTAGTTACTACTTTCTTTTCATACGGTAATAATTTATAAAGTTATACGATTTTCCTAGCCTTTCGGCAGGAAGTTATTAATTAATTCTCTATATCGAATTAAGAGTTCCGTTTGATGAAAAGAGTCTGCACTCTTAGAAAAGTTTATCGTTCTCTTTCAAAGGTCCTCTTAGAAAAGTTATTTTTTATCGTTCTTAAATATTGTGGCTTTTTATCGCCACTCAGTTCTTATCGTCTATGGAAAATCTCCAGCCGGGAGATTTTTCATGCTGCAAATTTAAGCATATTTTTCGAAACTTGCAAGTTTTTGGGCACTTTTTTTCAAAAAAAAGCTATTTTTCTTATGTTTTTTATAAAATAGCCCCCATATTGGGCTTCTAACCTGTCCATTTACCCTGTTTTCCTCCATTTTGCCGATATAAAACCTACACCTTATTATATATAGGGGAGATTGGCGGTCCTACACCTTATTATATATAGGGACCATCTAGATACGAATGTATGAGTATCTACCAGGAATGTTGTTTTCTGCAGATTACCGAAAAAAATCCTTTTTTCTTTGGTATTATTCCCAAATAGTTGTATCTTTGCACAAAATTACAAGTAATACTGGAGATATGAAGCAAGATACTAAAAGAATACCTTATGGACGCAATGACTTCGTACAAATCATAGAGCAAAACAATTACTATGTGGACAAGACGATGTATTTGCCAGCATTGGAAGATGAGGCGGTAAACCTCTTCTTTATCCGTCCTCGCCGTTTTGGCAAGAGCGTATTCATCAGTATGCTCCAAGCTTATTATGACTGTAACATGAAGGATAAGTTCAAGAATCTGTTCGGCAATCTGTGGATTGGCAAGAATCCTACTCCACTTCAAAGCAAATATCTGGTTCTCTATCTTGATTTTTCGCAAGTAGGCGGACGTATCGACCAGTTGGAAGACAAGTTTAACCGTTATTGCAAAGTGAAGCTGGATAGTTTTGTGGATGTCTACCGTCAATACTATTCGGAGGATTTTGTAAAGAAGGTCTTCGAGGCGGAAGACGCCGTAGACAAGTTGATACTTATCAACGACGAATCGAAGAAGCAGAATCTTCGTACCTATCTCATCATTGACGAATATGACAACTTCACCAACACAGTGCTCAACGAGCAGGGTGAAGGAGTGTATCGTGCCATTACCCATGCTGAGGGTTTCTATCGTGATATCTTCAAGAAATTCAAAGGTTCGTTTGAACGTATCTTTATGACGGGTGTGAGTCCTGTGACGCTCGATGATGTGACCAGCGGTTTCAACATCGGATGGCATATATCCACCAAGAAGCAATTCAACCAGATGTTAGGTTTTTCTACAGAAGATGTCTATCAGATGTTCAACTATTATAAGGAAAAGGGCGAAATTGCAGCCAATGCCAACATTGATGACATTGTTAACGAGATGAAACCCTGGTATGATAACTATTGCTTCTCGAAGAGTGCCTTGACATCTCAAAGTAAGATCTTCAACTGCGATATGGTGTTCTATTATCTGCGCAACTATCTGAGTTCTGGCAAGGGACCTGAAGAGATGATAGACCCTAACACCAAGACCGACTATAACAAGATGAAAAAGCTCATCCAGCTCGACAAGCTGGATGGCGACCGAAAGGGCGTGATTCGCACGATTGCCGAGACAGGAGAGATTGTGACTACACTCTATGACACCTTCCCTGCAAGAATGATAACAGACCCGCAGGTATTTCCAAGCCTGCTGTTTTATTATGGCATGCTTACCATCAAGGCTACGAGAGGAGCAAAGCTTATACTCGGAATTCCGAACAACAATGTGCGCAAGCAATATTATGAATATCTGATAGAACTCATGGATGCAAAAGCCTATGTCAATGTAAACAAGCTTACTGACTATTACTACGACATGGCATATGAAGGCAAATGGCATGAAGCCTTGCAATACATGGCAGATTCTTATGCCAAGATTTCTTCCGTGCGTGACGGAATAGAGGCAGAACGTAACATGCAGGGATTCTTTATGGCATATCTCAGTCTGAACGATTACTATTATACTGCGCCAGAACTGGAGTTAAGTCATGGGTATTGTGATTTCTTCTTATTGCCAGACCTTACGCATTATGAGGCTAAGCATAGCTATATCATAGAACTGAAGATGCTGCCGAAGAAAGATTTCAATGTAATTACCAAAGGGGAAAGCAAGACGAAAGCCGAACTGCAATGGGACGAGGCTGTGGAGCAAATCAACCGATATGCTGCAGCCCCAAGAGTAGAAGTTCTAAGGCAGGGGACTCAACTGCATAAAATCATCATGCAATTTGAGGGTTGGGAACTAAAGAACATGAAGGAGGTATAATTTACTTATCACATAAGCACCCCCCATCCGGCTTGAGAAAGAAGGATGGGGGATTTCTGTATTTTATACTGCTATTCCATTACGCATTATATCATCATATAAGGGTGATGGTTTGCATTCTTCAATCAACACCGGTTCTATAGATGCATCTATATTAAGGGTGGCAAGCCATAATGAAGATGTAGTGTCCAGCCAGTCGCCATTAAGCTTAGGTATAACTACTGCTACATCAATATCACTATCTTTTCTTGCTTCATTTCTACTACAAGAACCATACAGATATACTTTCGCATTAGCAAGCAATGGAAGTATTGCTTCCTTGTAGCATTTTACTATCATTAAAGCATGTTCTCTATCCATTGTTTTAAAACTTTTGTTTTATTTATTAATGTTCTGCAATATTCTGGAGTCAATTTCTTTGCTAGCTCATCTTTGTAGGATGGGTATCTTGCCTCAATATTCATTGGCATTAATTCCGCAAGAAACTTTAGCTGTTCTGATGTCATTTTTGATACTAACCCGCAGCTTTGTGCCAATTTCAAGAGGTTATGGATGTATGGAACCTCGTCTGGTTTTATAGCACTCCAATACGACTTTATTGTTTTTTCTATAACCAAATGGCACATAAAGCCAACATATAGCCATCTTCCACCGTTGTACATAACCTCAGCGGTTTCGATGTCATAGTCTGCAAGTTCTTTCCAATATTTAACTTTATCTATTGCCATACTGTTCTTGTTTTTGTGCAAAAATAAACCAAATAATTAAGATTACCAAATTTTTAGTGTTAAAAAGATTTTTTAGAATAAAAAATCCGTAGCACCGGATATGCCCTTTCCTCCGTTAGGCGTTCTGGCGGATCGCCTAACAGACTAGCGAATCGTATTATACCAAGCCGCCTCATTCTGATAACTCAAGTGCTTCATTCAGCTAACAGAGCTACTTCATTCAGCTAACAGAGCTACTTCGTTCAGCCAACGCAGCCATATTATTCAGCCAACGAAATTGACTCTTCCACCCAACGCAGTCGAATCTTCCGCCCATCGCAGTCGTATCTTTAACCCAACGCAGTCATATCTATCGACTCAATGAAACGTATGAACTTGTTAAATGACGTACATGATTTCATCTGCTTACTTAAACTGGTTGGAGTCCCTACACCTTATCATATATACTGGCATTGAGATGTGAATATCGGAAAAAGCTTTGGGTAATCCAGAGATTAATCGTAACTTTGTTGGCTGTTTACTAATTTGTTATACAACAAAGCACTTCATTCAACATAATATTCACATAAAAATGATACTAAGAATAGAAATTCCAAAAGAACTTATTCGGCAAGATGCAGAAATCGTCATCAAAGTAAGCAACAGAAACAATGCATTGGGATATGTCATAGAGAATGGTAGCGAACATGATGCGCAGCAAATAGCCAAAGAAGACATGAATGGCGGTCCGACGCTGGGCGAATATGTCAGGGAACTCACCCAGCGACTCTACAAGAATGGCAAATACCGGTCTGCTGATATATATATGTGCACCTTGCGCAGTTTCATGAAATTCCGGAAAGAGAAAGACCTGCTGATTAGCCAACTCGACAGCCTCATCATGGAAGATTACGAGAGTTATCTGAGAAAGAACGGTCTCACGCTGAACACCATCTCTTTTTACATGAAGCGTCTACGAGCTATCTACAACAAAGCCCTGGAGCAATATGGGCTGAAAGACCGCAAACCCTTCGCCCACTCTTTCACCAAGAACACCCCGACTGCCAAAAGAGCACTTACAGCGGAAAACATCCACCAGATAGTCGCTGCAACAACCATCACCGAGGAGGAAGCACTGGCGAGAGATCTCTTCCTCTTCAGTTTCTATACTCGAGGCATGTCGTTCGTAGATATCGCCTTTCTTGAAAAAGGAAGCCTTAAGGACGGGCAACTTATATACAAGAGGAAGAAAACGGGTAAAGAACTGAGAGTAGCATGGCGCCCCTGCATGCAAGAGATTGCAGACCGCCACCCTTCACTCGACGGCAAGCATCTGCTGGGTATCGTAAACCAGAACGTGGTTACCGATGTCAGGAAACAGTATCACTACCGCCAATGCAGGGTGAACAAGGCTTTGCAGAAGTTCACCCGGCGTATCGGCATACCGATGAAAGTAACGATGTACTGCGCCCGTCACTCCTGGGCTACCATCGCCAAGGAGAAGAACATCCCCATCAGCGTGATAAGTGACAGCATGGGGCACAACTCAGAGAAAATCACGCGCATCTATCTGAAAAGTATCAATGACGATGTGATAGACAGATACAACGATATGCTTATCGAAGCTATCAGTATATGAGAGGGAGGTAGAGTTATTCCGCCAACGATGCAGGAGAAATTACGTCACGACGTAGCAGTAGCTACGTCACGGCGTAACAACAACTACGTCCCGACGCAGTGACAGCTACGTCGGGACGCAGTTTCAGGAGCATCCTACCCATTATCAAGTAAGGCTCTTTTGAAGTTCGAAAGAGCCTTTTTTTGAAGTTCGAAATAGCCTTTTTTGAATCTAAAGTAAGCCTCACTTCCATTTTTGGTGATAATAAAATCGAGAAAAACTTTTTCTCATGCAGATATTTAGAGTTACCTTTCCATTCCATAGCATATCTCCCGGCTGGAGATATGATAAAAACAAAAAGAACTGAGTGGTCATAAAAAGCCACACGATATATAAGAACAATAAAATAACCGTTCTAGGAGAACCTTTGAAAGAGAACGAAGAACTTTTCTAAAAGTACAGACTCTTTTCATCAAACGGGACTCTTGATTCGATATAGAGAATTAATTAATAACTTCCTGCTGAAAGGCTAGGAAAATAGTATAACTTTATAAATATTTATCGATGAAAAGAAAGTATTTTAGCGCGCTGCTTATGGGTGCATTGACAATTGCTTCAGTAAGCACATTTACTTCTTGTAAAGATTACGATGATGACATCAACAATCTGCAAAATCAGATTGACGCTTTGTCAAAGACTCTCAGCGAGTTGCAGACAAAGATTAATGATGGTTACATTTTGAAAAACGTAGAGTCCGACGGTAATGGTGGTATCATTGTCACTGTTACAAAGAACGGCAAGGACACTCCTTACAACATCAAACAGGGCGAGCAAGGCGCTGCTGGCAATGACGCTGACGTTTGGAAGATTGGTGAAAATGGTTATTGGTACAAGAACGACACCAAGACTGAGTACTATGCACTTGGAACCAAGGGTGACAAGGGTGACCAGGGTGACAAGGGTGACCAGGGTGACAAGGGCGAGGCTGGTACTGCTGGCAAAGACGGCAAGTACTACGTTCCTAATCCTAACACTGGCACATTCTGGATATATGGTGACGGTGACAAGGATGCATACGACTCTAAGATTGTCTATACAGCAACTAACGCGGATGTCATCACTGCAGTTTGGGACAACGATAACTTGACTTTGACAAACGTAGCAGGTGCTCCGGGCAAGAAGGTCGTTGTTAGCCTCTCAAGCGCATTGAAGAGTCTCGTATTCGATCCTGACTTCTATTATGCAGGTATCGAAGCATTCGACTTCGCTACTTACAAGTACAACCCTGCAACTGTCAAGGCTGTTGACGCTGATGGCGACTACTCTAAGGATGCTCCTACAGTAGCTGACGATGCGTTCACATACGCTCCTGACTTGGCTGCTACCTATTTCTTGAACCCATCAAATGCCAAGATGTCTAACGATGCTGCTAAGTATAGCTTCATCGCATATAACAAGGATTATGTGTCAAGGGCTGCCGCTGATTACGGTTCTACTTTCAAGGTGGAGAGCGCAGACTTGACAACAAAGGGTAAGGTTACTGTACACGCTAAGTATAATGGTAATGCCATCAAGGATCTTGCAAATAGTGATAAGGTTACTGTTCTTGCATTGCAATATACTTCTGGCGACTCAGTTGTTACTTCTGACTTCGCAGCTATCAAGGCTAGCACTTACGACAAGTTGGTTTTGAATAACCCAACATTGCAGCATGTTGATGCTATTCCTTCACACCTCTATCAGACAGCAAAGGATGCTATCAATAACAACGCACAGATCCATGTAGCTTGGAATAGCAATGGTATCGACCTCCGTGAGTATGTCAACACTGACCGCACATACGAGGACGGAACTCCTACTTGTAAGGGTTGGGATAAGAATGCAGCCGAAGGCCTCGTAGAGAAGTCTGGCTTCAAGTACTCTTTCGAGTTGGTTGGTTACAAGTCTGGTGCTAACGAGACATCACAGAGTGCTCACGCTGCAATCGCATCTAATGGTTATACACTCCGCCCACAGATGACAGCTGGTGGTAAGCAGCAGGCTTACGGTGCAGCTCAGAATGAGGCTACTATCGGTCGTGAGCCATTGGTACGTGTTATCTTGAAGGATACTGTCAACAACAAGATTGCTGCTGTTGGTTACATCAAGGTTGTCATCGACAAGACTGTAGCTGAGAATAAGGCTGAGGAAGTTGACTTGGTAACAGTTAACAAGCCATACACAATCGCTTGTGGTGACAATAACATCGATCTCCAGAAGGTAACATGGGCACAGGTTGAGGAGCAGCTCTATGCTAAGCTCAACATGTCTAAGGAAGCTTTCGAGGATGCTTACGGGCTTGACGGTGGTACTGCAGATGCTAACCAGTTCGAGAAGGCTACAACCGATGCTGAGGCATTGGCAGCAGACAAGAAGATTGGTACTGTATCTCAGACAACAGCTGACATAGAGGGTAAGATGACTGAGGTTATCGCTTGGTCTATCAAGAACCAGGCTGCTTACGCTGCATTCAAGGCTGGTAAGACAACTTTGTCAACATACGTTCGTTATGCTTTGAAGCCTGGCAAGACTGCTGCCAACAAGTACGTTTACGTGAAGTTGACTTGGACTCCATCTGCTATCAACTTGAAGCCATCTACAACATTCGGCAACGAGAACAAGATTAAGAGCTACTGGTATGCAGCAAATAGCGCTGTAGCTGGTACAGGTTATGACGATGTTCACGGTAACGTTGAGGTTGTAGGTACAGAAGATGCAAACGATCAGTACGTATTCGATTTGAAGAATGCTCTCGTAGGCAACAAGCTTTCAGTTAATCCTCTTACTGATCCATACGCTGACTTGAACCAGGAGTTGAAGTTGACATTCGGCTTCGTAACAGGTAAGGGTCTCTTCGCTAGCGAAGATGGCACGAAGGTTTACGCCGAGAAGGAGTTGACTAATGTAGTTGCAAGCTTGGATCCTGTTACTGGCATCGTAACATACGCAGACAACGAGACAGCAAAGAAGTTGTTGAACGCTTACGGTCACAAGGATTTGAAGAATACCGTTACAGCTATCGTTGCAGTGAAGGCTACTATCTGTGGTAACATTGATGTTCCTGTTGCTTCTAATGAGTTTAATGTTAAGTTCCTCCGTCCTATCAACGTAGAGAAGGCTACAGCTAGCTTCGAGGATGCAGAAACTGCAGGTTCTACAGCTAAGATCAACTTGACATTCACGGACTGGCGTGATCACAACTTCACTGATACTAATGTTACTAAGGGTCAGGATTACTTCAAGTACTATGGCGTAAAGAAAATCGCTGTTGACATTGATAATGCAACAACAGACCTTAATGGTAACAGTAGCGAGAAGTTGTTTGATCTTACAGACAAGGTTAAGTTCACATTCACTCCTCCTGCTACTATCTCTGCAGATAAATATGGTGAATTGAAGTACGAGAACAATGGTTTGACAGTTGGTCAGTTCCACGTTTACTTCCCAGCTACGATCACTTACGATTGGGGTACAATCAAGACAACTATCACTGCTACTGTAGGTAAGACACAGAACAATGCTCATCGTCACTAATTCGCAAAGCTTAAGGCTATAACATAATTATAGGCAGGCATGATTAGCATGCCTGCCTATTTTCATTATCACCATGATGAAGAAAGTTAATATTATATTAGGTATTTTATTCTTGGCTATCGCCTCAGTGACACTCAGTGGCTGTGGTGAGAAGAAAAAGCACAGCCCCTTGACAGGTTTTGAGCAGGCTATCACCAACGCTGATTCCGTAGAAATAACCCATTTGGTCAACCAGTTCTTTGAATACGCCGAGAATGGCAACTATGATGCAGCCGCTGGTATGCTGTTCAAGGACAATGTGGACTCCGTATACAACGAGCCGCAGCCCCTTGACAACAAGGCTATGACAGATTTGAAGAACATGCTTTCTTCCCTGCCCATCCAAAGCCACAAGATAGATTACATCAAGTTCAAGGAAGCATACGCCAACGAGGTAAAGTGTACAGCCATCATCATGCCGGCACACGACAATGTGCCAGAGATCAAGACCGTCTTTTACTTCAAGCCTATTGACTATCTTGGCAAGTGGAAACTTTGTATGATTGATTCTCATAACGGCGACCGACCTGTTGTCGAGCATGCCAAGAAAGACTCAATGCAGAGGGAATATGAGACAGAGATGAGGGAGAAGAACCTCGAGAAGCTCAAGAAGTAAATGAAAAAGCTTTTCTTTCTCTTATGGATGACGGGAATAGGCTGTCTGACGATGGCAAAGAATCCTGTGGGCAAGATTGAGTTCGAGAAGACTTCCTTTCATTTCGGAACCTTCGAGAAGCGTATCGTCAGAACTTGTGTCTTTGTCTTCAAAAACACGGGAAGCGCTCCTGTCGTCATCAATCAGGTCTATACCACTTGCAACTGTACTTCCGTCCGCTTTGCCCAAACCCCCATATTGCCTAATAAAAAAGGTTATATCACCGTCGTATACGATGGCAAGTATTACAACAAGGGACATTTTAGAAAAAGCATCGACGTTTGGTCGAATGCAGAGAATGGTATGGTGCGATTGTTTATCTCTGGTACAACAAAGTAAGCGTTATTATTGAATCATTTTTTTCAAAAAACATTTAAAAATGATGATATCAAAAATTAAGTATGTCTTGTTTGCTTCAGCCTTGATGGCTGGCACAGCAACAAGTATGGCTCAAGCCACCTATACCGATAAGGACGGCAATGAGTATCAATTCAAGAAGCACTTCTACCTCGATATTCAGGGTGGTGGACAGTATACACTGGGCGAGGCTAAGTTCAAGGACTTACTCTCTCCTAATATTCAGGGAGCTATTGGCTATCAATTCTCTCCAGTTTTCGGACTCCGTGCTCAGATGAACGGACTCTGGAGCAAGGGCGGCTGGGCTGGTTTCCGCTCCAAAGTGGGAGAAAAGCCTTACAACGCCAAATATAAGTTTAAATATATAGCTCCTGGTGTAGATTTCATGTTCAACCTCTCCAACCTTTTCTGTGGCTGGAACCCGAACCGTGTGTTTAATATAAGTGCTTTCGCTGGCGGTGGTATCAACTGGGCAGGAGCTAACCAGGAAGTAAACGACATCGCTGCCACGCTTGAGAACCTCAACGACTACAACCTGGAGTATCTCTGGCAGGGAAAGAAGGTTCGCCCTTACGGCAGAGCCGGTATCGACTTGGAATTCAA
>ERZ827524.2274-NODE-2274-length-14343-cov-29.064250_pt1 | contig 14343 bp, 17 predicted proteins | sample MGYA00519702_ERZ827524 | MGnify/ENA primary metagenome ERZ827524 (study PRJEB31778, sample SAMEA3449341) | human gut metagenome | biome: human gut; feature: human-associated habitat; material: faeces | place: United Kingdom | collected 2010/2012 ...
GTTCATAAATGCAGCTGTTGCACGCTTGTATTCTTCTTTTGTCAAAGCGTTTTTTCTGCTTTTGAATATTTCACCCCACCGCTACTCTCCGTATCGGTGTTTTCTTTTACGCCGGTCATCTCAGCATGATTATTAACCGCCGCTGTCAAGGTGTCTCTCCACAGATTTTCAATCTTTTCAAGTGCCTTTACATCTTCGGATATCCGAGAGAAGAAGAACGTGCTGTAAGTGTACTCGATAAAATTTTTCTGAAATAATTCGTGTAATTTTCGTGTAGTAAAAAAATAAACCGCATTGTTATGCGGTTTAAACGCTATTTGGCTGGGATAGCGGGATTTGAACCCACGAGTGACGGAGTCAAAGTCCGTTAAAATCGCTGAAATTGTGCTATTTCACGTTTTTATAGCGCCTGTAAAATTGTCAAAAATCATACAAATGGCGTAATTATTGTCCAACAAAAAATCCCCCGACAGAGCCTTTTTGCTCCGCCGGGGGATAACTGTTTATTCAGCCTTTAAATCCTTAACGTACATCCATCCGGTAACATCAGTACCGATACCTATCAGCGCTTCCTTGCCGTCCTTTGACATCGTGATAACGTCAAAAATCGTCGTATAAACAAACGGATACGGTTCCGTGCCGTCAGAAAAAGTAGCACTGGCATTGACCTTAACTTTACCACCAACCTTTACTGCCTTAGCAGCATCTGCTGACGGTGCCGGCTGATTAGCAAGATAAAGATCTGATATGTATATCCAGCCTGTCCACTGATCACCAATACCGATACGGGCTTCCTTTCCGTTGCGTGACAGCAGCTGTACATCATAGACAGTGTTGTAGACTTCCGCAAAAGGCTTTGCACCGTCCGAAAATGTTGCTCCTGCCTTTACCCTGACCTTGCTTCCTACTGTAACAGTTGTGCTTGTGGGCTTCTTTGCCTTATAAAAAGACTTTTCGCCCATCAAGTACGGCAGAGAATCTACATACTGCGTACCGTCAAACACATCAAAGTGCAGGTGCGTTCCGTAAGAGTAACCTGTATTGCCTTCCGTGCCTAACACCGTGCCGGCTTTAACCTTCTGACCGACTTTAACCTTTACACTGCCCTTGACCAGATGCAGATAACGACTGTATACTCCGCTCTCGTGCTTGATGCGGACGTAGTTGCCTGCTGTATATGTATCACTAAAGCCGTCAACAAAATCCTGCATAGCGACAACCTCGCCGTCTGCTACGGCAATTGCATTGCAGGCATGACCTGCGTCATTGATAAAGTCCATACCGTGATGTGTGCTGTAAGATGGCTCTCTTGTGCCGTAATCGGCTGTGCAATACTCTGACTTGCTTTCCAGCACATGATACTTTAAATTGTACTTTCCACTCATATTATTCTTCCTCGCTTTCCTTCTTCAGCTGAACCATTATATCTTTCAGCTTCTTCGGCACGGGCAGTCCGAGATTGCCCGCATTTTCGATAATCGACAGTCCTTCATTCGCTATGTAAAAAAGCATAACCGCTGACATAGCCACAGGCGTACCGCCTAAAACATACATATCCGCTATGTGTCCAAGCGACACAAACACAAGGATCATCAGCTTTTTGGCAAGCCCTCTGAAGCCCACCTCGCTGGATAACTGTTTGTTAATAGCCGCTACGACAACGCCGGTGATGTAATCGGTCGCCATAAACGCTATCAACGCCCAGAACAGCCCCGTAACCTCTCCGTACATAAAGCCTAAAACCGCTCCGACAGCACCTGCTATGCTGTCAATAATTATCTGTATCTTGCTCATTTTTTCGTCCTTTCTGCCTATTCGGCTAAAAAATCTTCTATTGCTATCATCTCGGCGGGTGTCAGAACGACATTCGTCGAGAGAATATCAATCTTTTCGGGTATATCAACATCAATGTTGAGCAGCTCCTCAAGCTCCTCATTGCAAACATCTACGTTTTCAGGGCGGATAACGTACTTCTCGCCATCCTGCTCGCCGTATTTCTGCAAGAGCTTCTGCCTCTGCTCATTATACAGCTTCGTTTCCTCATCTATTCTCCGTGCCAGCTTTGCCACAGCATACGACTGTATGACGGGCAGTTCCTTGCTCATCAGCTTGCTTATGACGGGGATTGCATTTACTACAGTTGATAACTTCATAGCTTCTCCTTACTCTGCGTCCTGGGCGGCATATACTGCGGTCTGAAACTCCGTATAATCCGCTCTGACTGTGGTTTTGTTTTCTTCGTACAGTTCGGCGTTCGATACTGTCATGCTCATTGTTACGGTCTTGTCCGTTCTTATGGTAGCGCTGAAATACGCTACGGTCTGTTCGTTGCCCTCTCCGTCAGTGATATAGCTTGTACCGTCAAACTGTGTTGTTTTGTTACTTCTAAGCATAATTAACTCCTTTCGCTTAGTGCTTTTCTTAATCTTTTTATCTCATTCCACATCAGCGGAATAAACTGCTCATACGCAAGTGCGTATTGACTGCCATCGCCGTTTATATCGCAGAATCCTGCGAAATCGTCTGTCGAAAGCCCACATTTTTGCAAAGCGGATAAAACATCTTGTGCTATAAAACCGTAATTCTTAGCGGTTGATGTGTCACCGTTATAGAAAAACGACTTTCCGTCAAGATAATCAAAAAGGTTTTCAGATTTGCTCGGCAAGTCGGCTATGTGGTTTTTCATACGGGCGTCGGATGAAACGGATATGGTACTTGAAGATGTCAGCGATGAACCTATCAACGATAAAGCTAAGTTAGAGTTGCCAACCACAATTTTTGATGATGAACACGCCAGCAACCTGTTTGCGCCATGATAAATTAATGACGGGTTCGAAGAATCGAAAAGGATGCCTCTTTTGAATGCAACATAATCGTTAAATACAGGCAACCATTTGTACACATCGGGAGAAATGCCACCTACCCCATAGTAACCCGCAATACCAATTGAGCAAATAGTCTTGTTTTCGTAACTGAAATAAATATCCGAAACGTCTATGCCACTTGAAAAGCGAGTTCTAACGTGAAATGTTGAATTAAATCCATCATTACTGCTTTTCCTTGAATCACAACACACGCTGTATGTCGGCTGATACGCACTGCTATCAAACTCATCCTGATATCCTAAATCTATTTGGCCGTATAATCCTGCTTTACCGATTTGATTAGTTGCCACTATGCCTATTCGTGTTTTACCATAGTTACTAAAATCAGTTGATGTCGGAGCAATGTATCCAAGCTCTCTGCCTAACGAATAAAACTCTATTTTTCCGTTGTTTATCTCAGTACCAAACTGACTATTATACACAGCCAACCCATTCAGCACATCAATATTGACACCGGACGTTTCATTTGTTCCCTCTTTGTGATTAATCGATGTCAATCCGTTATACAGCGAGTCATTACTTATCGTAAATCCGCCTATTGTCCCGCCTGTAGCTGTAATAGTTCCCGTGCTGCTGATTTTGAAATACTTGCTATCCCACACTCCTGTGGCCAGCGACAACTTCATACCGATATTGTTCGCTACATAGTTAGTGCTTTGAATTGTTCCTGCTTTAACGGTGCCGATATTTGTCGATATGGCAGATAGCGATATAACACTTAGCTTTTCCGCCGTTATGCTGTTATCAACTACCATAGATCCGTTCACCTTAACATCTGCATTCAGGCTTATGTGATCAGCAACTATCTGTAGTGCCTCACTTGTCAGCTCCATACTACTTGCCGATGTCCCCGATTTTACGATCCACGATATTTTGTCGGCTTTCTGCTCTACGACGGATACCTTCTGTATTACGCTGTCGTTTGTCGCATAGGTACTCTCAACAGTTGCTTTAAATCCGTCTACCGTTTGCTCAAGACTTGACTGCTTGCTTGACAACGATGTTATTTCGGCCGTCGTGTCTTCAGGAGCAGGCGACCAGTCCGTAGCCTTAGTGCCTTTTTCGAGCTTGATATTGCAAGCCTCAATCATGCCGTTTTTATCAAGCGCAAGTGCCACGCATTCGAGCTTCGCTATGGCGCTGTCATTTATCGTCCACGTCTTTTCGTAGTAAATCCACTTGTCTTTTTCTGTCTGACTGCTCACCGTCAGCGACAGGGCATACAGCTTTTTATCATCTGCCGAGCGAAATCGTGCCATTACATACCCGCTTGCGTCAAGCTCTACATCGCTTCTGACCTTTATCCATGCCGACAGAGTGTAGCTTGTGCCAACCTCGAAATCTGTCAGAAAGTGCCTCTTGTTCGTGCCAAAATATCGTGCATTGCCGGAATAGCCGGTTCTGGATATTGCAAGGCTATTTCCTGATATTCCGCCATCAACCGTTATTATAGTGTTACCGCTCCAGCCGTTTTTGATGTTCCCCGTGCTGTCATACAGCAGATTTCTTCCACCTATCTGTATACTGTCAACCGCCGACTTCGTGGCATATGTTTCTGACACTGTTGTCCGAAAGCCCGACAGGTCGCTTTCCAGTGCAGAAGTACGGGTGCCGATACTGCCTATGCTTGCAGTCAGCTCCGTGAATTTTGCATTTATCGTCTGAGATGTTCCGTCTATGACGACCTTACTTGTATTAAGATAGGTGCTGTTGTCGGCATTGATACCGTCAATAACGCTCGAAATATCCAGCTTACTGCCGCTGATATGTGCATCATCAGCTACCATATCATTTTTGATAATGCCGCTCTTTATGCCGTCTTCGTGAAGTCCGTCATAAGAAGTAAACATTATCTTTCCGTTTGCATCGGTAACGTAAATGCCATAGTCGGATTTACCGTCCTCGCCTATCTGGACACGGACGGTATTATTTACATCCTTGATCTGTATTGTGTTTCCGACTATCTGCAATTTTCCGCTGCTTGATTTTATCGTAAAATCATCGGTTTCGATGGTCTTTGACCGGAAGTTTGCGGCTGTAAGGTCCTTTATCAGCGCAGTCGCTATTTCCGCATTTTCGACAGTCAGCTTTATAGATGTCAGTTCACCCGTGCCGGCTTTGCCCGACAGCAGAACATCTATGTTTGCAACATTGGATTTCAGTGATTTAAGCGTTGCCGTATCGGCCACAAGCTCATCTATATCCGCTTTCTTTGCATACAGCTGTTCAACATCTGCTTTCTTAGCCGTCAGATTGTCAATCGTGGCTATCTGTGCGGAAAGCTCGGTAATATCAGCCTTTGCGGCATAGACGTTTTCGAGGTTTGCAATCTGTGCATTAAGCTCTGCAATATCCGCTTTTTCGAGTAATGCTTGTTTTACGCTGATTATATCTGCGGTTATTCGTTCCGCCTGCTTCTGCGCAGGCGACTTATAGCTTTCGCCGCTGTCCGCAGACTGTTCTTCAGCCGGTGCTTCTATTGTCATAGACAGACCGCCGTTATACGTCACAGAAATATTTGCGGCAGGAATTTTCACGGTTTCTCCGCCGTAGGTTATGCTCACCATATCCCACGCATCTATCAGCATATTGCCAAGCCTTAACGGGATTTCACCCGTGCGGTATTTAAATCCGTTTAATGACTTCTGCACCGTGTTCAGCTGATTTTGAGTCATAAACAGGCAGTCGTATGTTATCGCAGTGCCTGTGCCGGCTGTAAAATCTCCGCACACCACACGTCCGACTGTACTATCGTCGGTAGCAACTGTGGGTGTGTCATAGCAGTTTTCGGACAATTGCACCGTAGTATCAAACCACTTGAACGCTATCTTGCCGGTACGGTCACAAACGGCGAATTTGCCGTACAGCCCTGCGATATATCCGATTATTTCACGGCAGGTATAGCCCTCCGGCTTGTCCTTTATCGTTACCGCCGTAAGCCCCGAAGTATTAAAGGCAACGCCGCACTTTGTCGCTATCTCAGACAGCATTTTCAGCGTTGTGGACGGATACGACAGGCTTGAAAAATAGCCTTTTTCCGTCTTTGTCATGTTATCCTCAAGCGTTACCGACAACAGTTCTCCGCTTTTCTCGATTTTCTTTACCGTAAGCACTCCCTGCGGTGCGTATTCGCCGTTCACGCCAAAATACAACGTGCAAGCGCTTCCCTTTCTGACCGACGCAGGAAGTGCCGACAGCTCGACTTTTGCGTTTGCTATGACAGTTCCGCCCGGCACTATGCTCTCACTGCACGATCCGCCCGAATAGCTTACGCTGAACAGATCGTTCACCGTTACATTATTACCGAAATCCAGCTTGCAGCAGTAGACAGGCTCAGCACCATTAACGGCTGACAGAAAATCATCCGAAACATTTGTATACAAGCTATCACCTACCTTTCTATCAGATTTATTGACACACTCTTGTAATAATAGCCGCTTCCTGCGTACAGCTTACCTGTGGCGGTGAGATCTGTACTGTATGCGGTTATCTCCTTATATTCGCCGTCATAGTCGAATTTTACGGCAAAATAATCGGGTTTGCTCTCAAACAGATTACGCAGGCTCTTCACCTGCGCTTCTGTGAGAAAAGACCATTTAAGCTCTATCTTGTATTTCCAGCAAAGTATGCTTCCGACAGTTGTTCCTGCGGCATTTCTGCCGGTGTTTGGTTCCCACGTCTTGCATCGTGTGGCATTATAGCCGTCAATATCGGGCGGCGGGAGCAGAACACCCTTAACCCATATCAGATTTTTAGCCAAGCGCATTTACCCCCGTTCTGTATGTGTTCTCCTTGTTCAGACGTACTATCAACCGGTAAAGCGTTTTACCGTCAACCTCACCCTTAGCGATAAGATTAAGACCTTTCAGAAACTCCAGTATCTCACGAAGCAGAAGTACGACTTCCGTCATATCTCCGCCTTCGCCGATGATGTCCTTGAGCTTTGACAGAGGCGCAATTACCTCCGGGTCTGTTCCTGCATTACGGTTATCACCGACCATTGCAAGCGTAGGCGCATACGCAAGACCGCCCTTTGCAAGTTTAGGTATCAGCGGAGGATTTTCAGGCATTGAGAAATGCCAGTCCTGACCGAACAAATCGCCTATTGCGCCTGCCACACCGCCGATAGCGTCAACTATACCCTTAACTGCGTTGTAAATGCCTGTCCAGAGCATATTAATACCGTCGATTATCAGATTGATAACGCCTTTGATCACGCCCCAGATTGTGTTCCAGATACCGCTGAAAAAGTCGCATATTCCCTGCCAAGCCTTATTCCAGTCGCCTGAAAATACACCTGTTATAAAGTCTATCAGTCCGCCGAAGGTCTTAATAATACCGCCGATTATATCGCCGATAGCGGTAAATACAGTGTCAAAAACGCCTTTGACCGCCGCCAGTACATTTTTTATCGTGGGTCCCAACGTTTTTACGAACCAATCGACAAACGGCTTTAGAAAATTCCATACTGCTTTTACGCAATCCACGATTTTTGCGACAACGGCAACGACCTTTACATAGACAGGCTTTATTGCTTTGTCCCACAGGGATTTTATAAGGTCACATACCCACTGTATAACGGGCTGTATCCACTCTTTATAGACCGTCAGCACTGTATCACCGACTGAAGTTATAAGTGACTGAATAGCTTCCATCATCGGTTCGCCATACTGCGACCATAGCTTTGCCGAGGTTATCCACAAATCGCTCCATACGCCCTGCAAGGTTGTCAGTATCGGCATAACACCGGTTACAAAAACCTCGTCGAATATTGTCTTGACGGTTTCAAAGAGCGTCGTCATAACCTCTGCGGTCGCCGTCCACTGATCTGTCAGCAACGGTAACACGGTTGTTATCATTGTGTTCAGCGAAGGGAAAATAACGTTATCCCACAGCTGACCGAACACAAGATTAAACGTATCTCCAAGCCCTGAAGCTATCGTACCTATTGACTTAAACGCTGTCTGAAGCGCCGGAGTCAGATTATTTGTAAAATAGTTTTTGAACGGCTCGGCAAGAGTTGCCATATCACTCCAGGCCTTGCTCATATTATCCTTGAAGCCCTCTATAACGGGTGCGAATTTTTTGCCTATCTCCGCAAATATCGGAGCAAAATTTGTGTCGAAATACTTTTTGACGTTTGCAAACTGCTTTTTCAGCAGAGCAAACCCCTTTTTAATCTGCTCACGGATCTTATTTCCGATACCCTCGGCTGTCTTATCGCCCTCGCTGTCAAGTGCAGAGAGATCAGAGGAGGAGCTGTCGCTCTCGTGCTTTGAAGCAACATTCATCTCATCAAAACTTGCAAGGAAACGGCTGTTTTCCTTAGCCTTTTTTCCGACAGCTTCGACCTTTTTTGCCGCTTCAAGCGACTTTTTATACGTTGTGCTGAACAGCCCAGAAATAAAGCTCGCTATAGCTTTTGTCGCTGTGGCAAGTCCGGATGCCAATGTATTAAGCGCAGGCATGATAGCGTTTACTATAGGCGTAAACGCAACCTGAAGATTGCCCTTTATCTGCTTTACACTGTTGCCGAACTCCTCGTTTGCACCGATAGCATCCGACATTACCGACTTTATGCCACGAAACGCCGCATAAAGCCCTGCCATAAGAAACGTAGATTTAAGTGCGGATTTGACACTTTTACCAAGTCCGCCTATTGTCTTGCCGAATCCACCGGCAGAAGTTTTTGCTTTGCCGAGCGATTTTTCAGCAGAAGCACCTACTTTTTTGACCGACTTTTCAAGGTTATCAACAGGTTTTTCTGCTCTTTTGAAATGGCTTGCAAAAGAGGAAGCCAGTTTTTTCACAGGAGCAATGACCGAGTTATTTACCGCCGTGCCTACCGTTTTCAACGTGTTTTTCACCTTTGAAACAGGCTGTATTATCTTGCTTGCCGCCTTATCGGCCGTTTCCAGCACCTGCTCAATCTTTTTACACCCCGAATCCAGTACAGCAGTAGTTTTTTCTACCGCACTCTGCACTTTTTCGTTTGATGCAGCAGCCTCTGTTACCGCTGATTTAACCTGCAGCATTTTGTCTATCAGCATCGCTATGACAGGTAACGATTGCAGATTTATGTTGTTTGTGCTTTCAGGTATCTTGTTTACCGCTTCGGCAGCCTGCCGTGCGGCTTCAGCCAGCTTTTTGGCTTCTGCATCCGCTTGCATTGCCTTATCTATCTTGGCTTTAGTAGCTTCGGACTGCTGCTGCAGTTTCAGCATACTTGTTTCAACGGCGTTTATTTTTTCTATTACGGCATTGCCCTTTTCGCCTGCCATGTCTTTATCAGACATTGCCGCCATTTCTCTGTTAAGCTGTTTCCACTTCTCCTGTGCAAGCTCTATTTTTTCGTTAGTCAGCTCAAGACTTTTGTTCAGACGGTCGATAGGTTCGGAAGGAATTTCAAAACTGCCGACATCAATTTCGGGGAGCTCCTCTTTTTCTTTGGACTTCTTCTTATCGCTTTTCGGCTGATAGTTGTTCACGAAATCCATAGCTTCTTTGCTATAACCGGGTCCGAACTCGTACTTGTTATTTATCGTTTTGCCAAGGCTTTCTGCTTCCTTTTCCGCTTCCTTTACAGGCTCAACAAGCGCCTTTTCCAGCGTTTCGGAAGCCTTTTCGGCACTTTCGGATATAGAGCTTTCAAGCGTCTTTCCTACCTCTTCGGCGGGCTTTTCGACCTTCTGCACAGCCTTTTCAACGCTCTGCGTCACGGTCTTTTCTACAGCCTTGCCGACTTCCTCAACAGGCTTTACAGCCTTATCGGCGGCTTTTGACACACTGTCGGTAAGTGCCTTTTCAGCGGTTTCGCCGACCTTATCCCACTGCGACTGTATGCTTTTCTGTAAAGCTGAAAGCTGTTTGTCAAGCTCTGCGTCTATTATCAGCGACAGACTGATAGTGCCTACTGACGCACCGTTTCCGTCAGCCATTTACTCACCTCCCCCGAATGCCCTTTTTATCATCATTTCAAGAGCCGTTAAATCGCTCTGTATCTGTTTTGGAGTTTTCTCCGCAAGCTGTTTCTTTGCACGAAATGCCGCCCACTCATGCCGTATGCGATTTTCATACGGCGAAAAGTGTTTGAGCATCTCCTTGTTATCCTCGCTTCGTATCCGCACTGTCTGACCGAGCGGAGTATCATTCATAATGCCGGATACAAGGCTCAGCCAGTCAGAATAGTGCAGATTGTCCTGCTCGGACGGCAGTATGTGATACTGTTTTGCTATCGACTGACGTATCAGCTCACGGTCATACTCGATGTCGTACCAGACTTCATTACTCGTGAAATCGCTCGGTATCTTCCTGTCCCGTCATGGCGGATATTACTATCTCGGACAGCTTCTGATATGCCGCCCACGGCATATTCATTTCGCTTATCTCCTTAGCGGCGGCAGGCTCGAACGCCAGCTTGAACATCTCGTCAATCTTTTCAATGTCCTTCTTTTCGCCGTTATTGTAAAGCGCCATTACCTTCTTGACCGTCTTTTCACGATCGTCTACCTTGTAGACCTTTTCACCGATTCTGATTTCGGGAACGCCCACGAGTAACTTTTCATCAAGTGTGTACATCTTAGCCATTGTATTTATCTCCTTTACTTTGCGTCTGTAAATGTGGGCTTGCCGTCCGACATGATGTCAAACGCAAGAGGTGCTACCGCTGTGGAATCGCCCGATTCCCACTCCGTCACGTTTATAACGCACGGTATTGTCAGCGTTGCGCCGCTGGGGAACGTCCACACTACAGTTGTGTGGCTGTCTGCGCCTGTTTTGAGTGCAAGTCCTGCAACATAATCGTTGCCTGCGTCACCGATGTTTCTCTTGCCGGATACGCTGACGGTCAGTGCCTTACCTGTCACAAGTCTTCTTGTCCAGCCTTCCTGATCGAACGGCTTCCACTCCTCGACATTGCCGTCAATGGAAACCGAAAAGCTCTCCATATCGGCAATAGTTACAAGATTCTCGGCTGTCGCACCTGTTCCGCCTGTCTTGTCAATCTTGAACTGATTTTCATATACGGGATATACTCCTGTTTTGTTAGCCATTGTTAATTACTCCTTTCGTAATAAACCGTCACATCAATAACGTACTCGCAGATACCTCTTTCATCTCTGCCTGCGTTATGCGCCTCACTGCAACTCAAAAAGCCGACCGTGTGCCCCCCGGCAACATAGCCGTGTACATCGGTCAGCTTATCAAGTATTTCGTTTGCCGCACTCTCGGCTGTTGTCGGATTGTCCGTCCAGTGTATCAGTACGCTGATGTGCTTTTCAAGTGTTTTCGTGCAAGGCTTACCGCCTATGCTGATTTTCTTAGGATAGGTGTTTTTTGACGCATACACGCCGATACACTTATCCTTATTTGCGTCTATACAGCCTGCGTATACATTCTCTATGCCGAGAACATCAGCAAGCATATCGGCTGTTTCAAGTAACGTCATACGCCTGTTTTTCCCTTAAATATTTTTGTGAACGAGTTTTTGACAAAATCCTTTTTGTCACCTGTTATGTACGGCTCAAGCCAGTGATCAGTCCTGCCGTTGCGGAATTTCAACTTTTTGTCGGTCACTTCTTTCTTTATACCGCTCTTTGCCCAAGCACTTTTGGTATTTGGGTCGATCATCAGCTTGCCATAGTAGAGATACCGAGAGTATAAAGCACTGTGGTCAATCGTGGCGATGACAGTATTACCGCTTTTTTCCGAACGAACAAATATGCCGTTGATGAGGTCGCCCTGGTCAAGCGGTGCTGTGTTCTGTACTTCGGTAACCACCTGCTCCATCGCCGCTTGCGCACTGTCAAGCACTGCTTTTTCAATCTTTGCTATTGCAGCCTTATCAAGCTTTACGGTTACTTTTATCACTATATCAGCTCCAGTCTTGTGTAATTTACCGTCCCGTCGGGGTTTTTAGCCTTTTCCGAGCCGTATATCTTGTACTCTCTGCCACCTATCTCCACAGCTCCGTCAACTATCGGGCTGTCCGGGGCAATATCCCCGCAGAAAAGAGCCTCGCCAGACAGCGTTATAAGCTGTTTTTCTGCGGATAATTTCTGCCGTGCTTTTTCCGAATGGAAGCATTTACCCTCAAATATGGCCGTCCGTTTCTTTGAACCGTCACGGTTAAGTCCGTCTGTACGATAAACGGTACAAGATGTTGTACAAACCCTTTCGGGTACAAGTTTCGGATATTTCATTATAACCCCCTGTAGCAAAGGCCTGTCTGCAACAGCGTGTTGTAAACCTGCCGTGTTGTAGTGACACCGCAGTAATTTATAACCTTAGAGCTGTCAAATGACATTGACACACCGCTGATACTATAGGAACTGAGCGGGCTGTCAAGCAGCTCAGCATTGTCAAAAACAAATGCTGTCTGCTGTGACAGTGCCAGCCTTACCTTATCCTGCTGAAACGCTGTCAGATTGTCGAATCCTATAGCCGTTATGCGGTTGAAGGTCAGTGTGTCGATGTCGCTCTCCGCCCTGTTTTCAAGAGCGTTGTACTGCTGTTCGGTTATCGTACTGTCGGGGCATAAGGTCTGAAATTCCGCAAAAGTGAGGTACATTAAGCCTCACCCTTTTTTGTCTTTGCCGCCCTTACCTGAGCAAGCTCATCACGGAGCTTTGCTATCTCCGCCTGAGCCTTTTCATATTCGGCATACGGCACGGTAGCCTGCGGAGAATGCTCCACAGCCCCGTTATCGCCGATTATGTCATACCCCTGTGCAAGATATGACTTCTTCTCGGCTTCCGTGATAGTATACTGCTTGTTTGCCTTTATTGCTACCATAGTTACCTCCTTAGTATGTTACGACTATAGCCTTTGCGTTGCCGGGAGCGGTATTGAATGTTATCACGCCCGATGACTTGTCATAGCTGTAGTCTGTTGTCGCTGTGCCGTCCACAGTTACGCCGATGAGCTTTTCGGGCTTGTCGGTCACCGTAAATGTCGTGGCTGAGCCGTTACCTGCGAATGTCTGCGTCAGAGCAGATACATTCATGATACAGCCGTCAACAAACAGGTGATCTATCGCAAATGTACCGTTGTACTTGCGGTTCTGGTACAGATAGTTGTCTGCCGTTCTGCTGTCAGAGCCGGGAGCAAACAGATGTATATATGCGTACTTATCTCTTGACACCTGGCATTCGGGGTCAATGAGAATGTAGTTTATCTGCTTTGCGCCGACACCGGACTTACAGCCGTCCGTGAAATCGTACACGGTCTTGAAACGAGCTGAGGGAACTGTAACGATATTGCCTATATCGTCAACGGAATGGATACGTCTGTCGATACCGCCGCCGCTCTTGATGTCGAGCGTTCTCTGAATACCCTCTGCGTTCTTGAGTATCGTCTTATAGTCTGCGGTGACATAGAGTATCATTCTGTCGAGGGGTACGCCCTTATCTTCAAGCGTCTTGAGATTCTCGTCAAAATCCTTGAGGACGTTCTCGATCGTGAGCTTGTCGTGCTTTATTGTTGCACCCACTCTTACAGCCTCTGCATACAGCTTTGAGAATGTATAGCTGTCGTGTTCGGGGATTGCCTGCGTCCTGTCGAAACGGCTCTGAATGTTCGCCAGTGATACAACGGTATCGGTTTCGTCAAAGTCCATAGGATCTACTACGAAATCGATAGAACGGTCGTGATCGAGCGTCTTTGTTTCGTAGTTGTTCTCGTATGTACCCTGAGGAAAGCCGAGAGATGCTCTTGTGTGGTCCTTATAGCCGGATACCGACAGCGTGGGTATCTTGATTGTTTTTCCGCCTCTGAGCTGAATATCGGAATTTGAGTGATAGAGAGCGTCGGCCTTTGATTCCTGACCGTAAAGCTCTCTGAGCTGATTGGTATACTGTTCAGCATAGTTGATTGTGTTTGACATTTTTACACCTTACCTTTCTTACTTCTTTTTCTTGATACCGAATGCGTTATCAAGTCTGCTGTTGTCGGGCTTTTCTTCCTTGTCGGAACTGCCTGCTCCGACCTTGAAGCCGCCCTGCTTCTTGCTGTCGCCCACGTCAGCCTTCATATCGGGATATTTCTTGACTACCGCCGACAGTGCCGAGTTGATGTCCTCGCTTTTGCCGGACTTGACGTAGCTTTCGGCAATAGCCACAGCATCGTCCATACAATCGGGCTTCACACCGAGCGACATTGCGGCTATCTGTGTTTTCAGCCTTAAAATCTCCTCGTCCTTTGCATCAGGAACGGCGGGAGCAGGCTCAGGTTCGGGCTTATCCGCCTTTTCTTCGGGCTTATCGTCCTTCTTTTCCTCTGCCTTGCTCTCATCGGGCTTGTCTGCCGTGCCGTTATCGTCCGCCTGCTTATTGTCGGCGGGCTTCTCTTCGGGCTTTGGCTCGTCCTTCTGCTCCGGTGCGGGAGCGGGCTTCTTCTCCTCTTCGGGAGTTTTCTTTTCGGGTTCCATTGCTTTTCCTCGCTTTCTTTGATTTTGGGTATA
>ERZ827524.2276-NODE-2276-length-14342-cov-3.010009_pt1 | contig 14342 bp, 18 predicted proteins | sample MGYA00519702_ERZ827524 | MGnify/ENA primary metagenome ERZ827524 (study PRJEB31778, sample SAMEA3449341) | human gut metagenome | biome: human gut; feature: human-associated habitat; material: faeces | place: United Kingdom | collected 2010/2012 ...
AGCTTATAATCGCTTTATTTTAGATTAGTAGTAGATTATTACAGTTATGTATTTTATATCGCAAAGAAAAAATAGTAGTTAAGTTTAACCCTAGGGCTAAATGATGAATATGTTGAGGGCATTTTTGTTTCTGGTGAAATGCAATCGCAGGGTATAGGTAAAATTCTGCTGAATTATGCAAAGGATAAAAGGAATAAGTTGCACTTGAACGTATACCAAAAGAACGCACGGGCAATATCTTTTTATAAGAGAGAAGGATTTGAGATTCAGCATAGTGGCTTAGATGAGGCTACCGGAGAAAAAGATTATGTAATGACATGGCAACACAAATAGAAATTCCAGTTTGCCAACTTGCCCTTTACATATTTTGTCGGGGCAACTCCCGATAATAATTATACACCGACCGAACCGTACACTCTTGTTGTTGAGTCCAATCACGTTTCGGAGGAAGAAGCGGGATATATGAAACTGTTTATCCCCTGCGGAGGTGCGGATGCCCCGCGTCCCGTTAAACTCAGACAGCGCGGAAGTGACGGCAAGTGGTTTTTATGGGAGCAATATTTGCTGACGGGTGTTCGTGATCCAAAATCCGCCGACCCGTGGGCTTAGTTGAATAACTCGGATCAAGAGCAAAGTTTTGTTGTTTCGAAACAGTGAAAACCAAATTCGGATTTTATAAAATGTGATTTTTCCTACGACAGACAATTATTTTTCATTCTCTCAAAATAAAACACGGCGGACGTTGTTTGCCGTGTTTATCTCTGCTTTCAGTTGATTCCGAGAATAAATACTGACAAAATTATCGGATGTGCGTGTGCTGTGCATAAAGAATGCGGCGACCGTTTCGGTCGCCGCTTGCGTATTATTTGGTTTTATTCAGTCTTTTCGCCGAGGAGTTCGGAAAGCGCTTTGTCGAGAGCCGTTGTCTCATATTCGTCCACACGTCCCGCGTCGCAAAGTTCCGCAAGGTGCGGGTCGATGGGCAGACGGGCAAGAACGGGAAGTCCGTGCTTTTCCGCAATCGAGGCGATACTGCTTTCGCCGAAAATATGATGTTCTTTTCCGCAATCGGGACAGCGGAAGTAACTGTAATTCTCAACAAGTCCTATAACGGGTATATCCATCTTTTCCGCCATGTTCACAGCCTTGTCCACTATCATGGAAACAAGGTCCTGCGGAGACGTTACGATGATAATGCCGTCAACGGGAATGGATTGGAATACGGTCAACGGTATGTCGCCCGTTCCCGGAGGCATATCTATATACATACAGTCTATGTCGCCCCAGATAACGTCCGTCCAGAATTGTTTGACGGTTCCCGCAATGACGGGACCTCTCCAAATAACGGGCGTTGTCTCGTCCTCAACAAGCATATTAAGGCTCATAGCACGAACGCCGCTTTTTGAGACGCCCGGATAAATTCCGTTGTCGTCCGCCATTGCGCGTTCATTTATTCCGAGCATTTTCGGTATTGACGGCCCCGTGATGTCCGCATCGAGAACGGCGGTCTTAAAGCCTTTTTTTGCGGTCATAACGGAAAGCAGTGAAGTGACGGTGGATTTACCCACGCCGCCTTTGCCGCTGACTACCGCGTAGACCTTGCCGACCGTGCTCAATGAATTTACGGGTTCCAAAAGACTCTGCGGTGTGTTTCTCGAAGAACAGTTTTCACCGCAGGTCGAACAGTTGTGAGTGCATTCGCTCATCGGTCATATTCCTTTCGCTGTTGACTTGACGGAGAATGTATACTTTTTTACTCCGTCTTGACTATTATACCCCCAAACCGATGAAAAGTCAAGGGTCAAGGTCTTCGATTTCGAATATGTCCGAAAAACTGTCGAAATCGTTGCGCTCGATATGCGTCATCTCATGTTTCAAAACAAGTTTTTGCTGGTCGGGCGTCAGCGAAGAGTTTATATAAATATTGTAGTCGCCCTCGTCGTCCGTGACGGTAACGCCGCGTATGGTCATCGGAAGCGCGAGCAGACGGACGTAAATTTCGTTCATTTATCTCTTGTTCTGCTTCAACGCTTCAATTATCGCAACGGTTCTTTCAATATCTTCCTTGCTTGCGTTTTTCGACGCGGAGAAAAGCATCTTTACTTCGGGTCTGGTACGGAGCATTTCGCGGAGTTCCGCAAGGTCCTCGTTCAAATGGCGGGTGTTCGGCGTTATTCTTGCGGACATTTCGGAGTCAAGCAGATAATCGTCGCCGAGTTCCTCGTTTTCCATAAAAAGCGTATCCACGGAAACGTTGAAATACTTCGCTATATGTTGGAGCATTTCGAGATCAGGCTTTCTGTTGCCCGTTTCCCACATCGCAACCGTGCTGAGCGCAACGCCGAGCGCCTGCGAAAGTTCTTTTTGCGTCATTCCGTTGTTTTTGCGCAGAACCTTCAAATTTTCGGAGAATCTCATAATGTAACCTCTCTTTTGCTTCTTTTCTTTTCTCTATTATACATCACGTTTCGTGATTTGTCAATAGGCAAAATGTAAAAAATATCACTTTCCGTTTTTTGACAACTTTTTTGGATAAAAAAAATCCCGTAAAATTCGTTTTTCTGTCAGCAAGATGCCTGTGATTTTAAATTTATCGAAAAACGATAAAAATATATTGACAAACGAAAAGCGTTGTGCTATAATAGTGGCGAAAAAAGAGAAAAACGTTTATATGCGTTTTCGTTCGGAGGTTCTTATGTTGAAAATATCACGCAAGGCATCGGTTTATATTTCAATAACCTTGACGGTAATTTTTTTTCTGGCTCTTATTGCCTGTGCAGTTATAATGCCGAAAATATCGGGGCTGTTTGTGGATTCCGTCAACGGTTTTTCCAAGGGAGAAACAATAGGTGAGAACGGAAAGATATTTGTTATGACTGTGGGCTATCTCATAGTTCTTTCGGTCGGCGTTGCCGATATAATGATGTGTTTTTTGTTGTTTCGCGTTCTTCGCGGACTTGTTTTTACAAAAACAAGCGTTTCCCTTATCCGAGGAGTTTCGTGGCTTGCCATTGTCTGCGGCATTCTGTTCGCGCTTTTGGGACGCGTCTTTTTTATTGCTTATGTTGTCGCCGTTGCAATTTTGTTTCTCGGTCTTTGCATCCGAGTTGTAAAAAATGTTGTGGAAGAGGCAACCGAAATCAAAAACGAAAACGATTTGACGGTGTGAAAATATGATTGTAATTAATCTCGATGTAATGATGGCGAAGCGCAAGATGTCGTTGAACGAACTTTCCGAGAAAGTCGGCATAACGCTTGCGAATTTGTCCATTCTCAAAAACAACAAAGCGCGCGCCGTTCGTTTTGCAACGCTCGACGCGATATGCAAAGCCCTTGACTGCGATGTCGGAGATATAATAGAATACAGAAAAGAGGATGATTGATTTTTATGGAAGAAAAGAAAAATTCAGAGATCACGAAAAACCCTCAAAATGCGTCTTTTGCAAACGTGAATGCCTCTTCGTCGGCACAACCGCAGACCCCGCAATCTGCGTCGTCCGAAAATTTTGCGGGCGTCACGCAAGCCCCGCAAACGGTTCCCGGTTATACTCCTGCGGCGGGAATGTATCAACCTGCGCCGAAACGCAGTTACACCGCCGCCGAAAGCGTTTTTGCATGGTTGTGTTTCGTGCTCGGTTATCTGTTTATCCGCGTTTTTATGGGCGGATTCAGACCGCTCGGCGAATTTTTGTTCGTTATTTTGCTTTACGCGCTGACTTTTGTTGTCGTAAAACTTGAAAAGGCGCGGTTTAACGCCCCTGCCGTAATCTCGCTTCTTTCGGGGCTTGCCCTGGCATTTTCGACAGTCGTCAGCGGCAACGGAGGGGTTCGCTTCTTCGCGTTCGCTTGTTCGCTTGCGGCATATACATATTTTGTATATACCGCTTTCGGCAACAAACTCGCAAAAGGTTTTACGAATTTGCTTCTTATCGATTTTTTTAAGTCTGCGTTTATTCTGCCGTTTGCGTCTTTCGGCAAAATCTTTCACGGACTTATTCCGAAAAAGGGCGAAAAGTGCGGCAAAGGTTTTCTCAAAGTTCTTATCGGCATCGCGTTTGCGTTTATTCCGTGCGTGATAATAATTGCTCTGCTGTTCTATGACGAATCTTTCCGCAATATGTTTAAGTTTATCGACAATATCGGTTTTGATACCGTTGTTGAACATATTGTCAGCGCAGGTTTCGGCATTCCCGTTGCAATGTATGTTTACGGGCTTCTTGTTTCTTCGAAAGATAGAAAATGCGCAAATACGCCAAACGCGGAGAACTGCCGTGTTGCGGGAGAGAAAACAAAAATCGCGCCCGTCGCGACCGTACTTGCCGCCGTTATTCCCATTTCTCTGATATATGTTATTTTCTTCATATCGCAATGGAAATACTACGTTTCCGGATTTGTCGGTGCGCTTCCGTCCGAAACGAGTTATGCGGAATATGCCCGCAGAGGATTTTTCCAACTGACCGCGGTCGCGTTCATCAACTTTGTCATTATCGCGCTTGTCGGACTTCTGATGAAGCGTGACGGCAAAGCCGCGAAAATCGTTCAAAAAGCGGTTTCCGTCATTTTCTCTCTGATGACGCTTGTGCTGATAAGCACCGCCGCCGCAAAGATGATAATGTATATCGACGTTTACGGTCTGACGCCGAAACGTGTTTATGCCTCTTGGTTTATCTGTGTTCTTGCAGTTCTGTTTTTGCTTGTAATAATCAAACAGTTCGCGCAGAAACTCCGTCTTGTAACTGTTTCCGCGCTTGTAGTGACAGTTATGTTCGCGGGACTTGCGTTCTCGAACATTGACGGCATTATAGCAAGATACAATGTTGAACGTTATATGAACGGTTCTCTCTCGGAAATTGATGTGGTTGCACTTATCGACTGCGGCGATTCCGCAGTTCCCGCGCTTGCGGATTATGTTAAATGGGAAGATGAAAAGAACGGAACCGACGCTGCGAAACGTCCCGCCGTTGTTTACGGCGAAGAGTATTTTTACGACATTTGCTTCGACTCTTCCGAAAGAAAACAGCCGTATACGCTTGCTGTCCGGTTCCTTTATGCAAAAGCCTATGCCTATAAATCGGACAACAACTTTTTCTCCGCGTCCGTGCCCGTTGCGCGTGCCCGCAAGGCGCTTGAAAAAGCGGGCATCAAAGGCAACGCGACAGGCGATTGACATTTTAACTGAATAAGGGGATGCAAAAAGCAGGTTTTTACATTCCCGCGGCGATAATATGCGCGGACGGACGATCTATCCTCCGCGCAATATTCTTTTTCAGAGCTAAAATAGATTAAATCAGGAAAAAAAAGCTTGACACGGACAAAAGTATTGATTTTTCCGTCTTTTGACCGCCTACGGGTAACAAGCCCCGAGTTTTATCTTCCGCCGAGGGGTTTATTGTTGTTTTTTCTTCCATACGGGTCAGAGTCCTGTTTTTCGGACAGACATTACCGTATAATATGTATGGTAACGCCTGAAAGCAAAATCGAAACTCGCTTTCTGCGGGAACAATGGTTGTTCAAAGACGGGAACGGCGAAATTGTCGTGCTTCTCTCTCAAATGCATAAAGGCAACATAAACAAAGACAACATTGACGGTGTAAATATGAAAAGTTTTCCGATTAAGGAGGTAATATCAAATGAAAAGAATGGCGGACAGAGAAGCCGCGGAGAAGCCGTACGGACGGATAACGGTGGAGCAATACTCCCTGCTGACACCGATGGGCAAGGAACTTCACGATTATTGGAGGAAGTTCAAAAAGAAGATGTACAAGGAAATGGCGGACGAGGGGACGCTGCTGCCGCTGCTGATAAGCGAGGGAGAACGCCTGAGCGACTTGGTGACGGAACTGACGCCGCAGATAGGGCTCGCGGGAGCGGAGGAAATGGCGAGGTCGGAGATTTACGACGAGATGATGTCGTAGACAAAGCCGAAAAGGAAGAGAAAGACAAAAGCCTTAAAAGGTCGTCGAGGAACAGATTGCGCAGAAATCGACGCAGACTCCGAAAGGCAGTAACTTTGTTATCTCGGACAGTCTTTCTCTTCCTCAGGGCGAAAAGGCGCGTTTTCGCGCGAATATGGAAGCGATCAAACTTGTAAAAAACTTGAAGCAGAAAACAGGTTTGCGATGCCTGCGGAACAGGAAGAACTCGACAAAAAGAGGGCGCGTTTCAATGAGGTTATGGAAATTCTCAACCCGCCCGAGGAACAGCAGATAGCGGACGATGAAGATGAACAGTACGATTACGGCGACAGACCTGTAAAGAAAGAGGAAAAAAGAAGCGTAAAGGTAATTGGTACAGTCAGGAAGAAGTTCAATTTTTAATTTGGTCGCACGGGTCTGCAAGCGTCGGAGAGGTCAGAACTTTTTTCAGGTACAAAAAATGGCGTTACTATGAAAAGACAGCCGACGGGTGCGTAGAACTTTCTGCAAGACAATATGAGAAAAGGAGAAAAGACATTGCAACAGAAACTTACAGAAGAGCAACGAGTGATATTGGCGAAACTCCTAATATCGTTCGGAGTTCAGGAGCAACAGAGCGTGGAAATTCTGATGGCGATAGATACGCAACAGAAAGTGGATCTGTTTATAGACAAGCTCTCGGAGAGGAATTACGAAGCGACACCGGAAGAGGTGTATCAACTGTCGGGCGAAGCAGTTCTGGAAGCCAAGTACGGCTGAACGACGACGAAAAATACCAGCAGAGAACAGATACTCTGACCGACCGCAGAGTTCTTGAACTTGCCGCCGAAGATGTGCGGATAGACGACCTGATGCAGGGCGAGGTATCTGCCCTCGACGTATTCAAGAAACGTCTTGAAACAATTCGGGACTTGCAGGCGCAGAGAAAAGAGCAAGGGGGGGGTACCCCGGAAGAAAAGACTGTTTGACGGGCGAAGCCGAAAGCTTAAATTTATGCCTATTTTGAAAAATTTTGCGGTTATGTGTTGCATTATTCGGCAGTCTGTGCTAAAATAAAAAAATAATCCGTATATAATAGGTTGCCAAAACAGACGCCTTTCGCTTTTGGAGAAAGTCACGGACGGAGTTTTATCTGCCCGATATGATGCGGAACAAAACCGACGCGCAAAAGACGTGTCGTCAGGAGAGATATTATGTTAAAAACAGTCAAATTCGGCGGCAGTTCCTTGGCGGATGCCGAACATTTCAAGAAAGCCGCGGCGATAGTCAAAGCAGACCCCTGCCGCAGATATGCGGTCGCTTCCGCGCCCGGCAAAAGACATTCCGACGATGAAAAGGTGACGGATATGCTCATTGCGCTTTCGCAGACCGAAAAAACGGGAGAAGACCCGAACGCGCTTCTTCATGCGATCTCGGAGCGTTTTGCCGCGATAATAAAAGGGCTTGAACTTGATATGACGCTTGATGCCGACCTCGGAGAGATAGGCAAACGTGTTGCGGAAAAGACCGCGACCCGCGATTATCTTGCATCGAGGGGCGAATATCTGAACGCAAAAGTTATGGCGGCATATCTCGGATATGACTTCATTGATGCCGCAGAGTGCATTTTCTTTGATGATAAAGGCTTTTTTGACGCGGAAAAGACCAATGTTACGCTGGCGAAAAAACTGACCGCGCATGAACGCGCCGTTCTTCCCGGCTTTTACGGTTCTCTGCCGAACGGGGAAATAAAGACGTTTTCCCGCGGCGGCTCGGACGTGACGGGCTCCATTCTTGCGCGAGCGTCCCGCTCCGACGTTTATGAGAACTGGACGGATGTTTCGGGTATGCTTATGGCAGACCCGCGCTGTGTGAAAAACCCGTGCAAGATAGAAACGATAACTTACCGCGAACTGCGCGAACTTTCGTATATGGGCGCTTCCGTGCTTCATGAGGACGCGATTTTTCCTGTTCGCATCGCAGGCATTCCCATAAATATCCGCAACACCAACGCCCCCGAAGACGAGGGAACTTGGATAAAGGCGTTCACCAACGAAAAACCGCTTCATGTCATCACCGGTATAGCTGGCAAAAAGGGCTTGACCGCAATATATATCGAAAAAGAAATGATGAACAACCAGATAGGTTTCGGCAAAGTCGTTCTTGAAATCCTTGCCGAACACGGTATAGGTTTTGAACATCTTCCGTCCGGTATCGACACGATGTCCGTCATTGTCAATACAGCCGATTTCGAAGGCGAAAAACGCGAAGTGGTTCTGAAAGCGCTCCGCGACAGACTCCGTCCCGATACTCTTAAGGTTCACGATGAAATCGCGCTTGTCGCCGTCGTCGGCCGCGGTATGGTCAATGCCGCCGGTACCGCCGTCCGCGTCTTCTCCGCGCTTGCCAAACAGCACATCAACGTCAGAATGATAGATCAGGGGTCGAGCGAACTTAACATAATCGTCGGTGTCGATGCGGATAACCTTTATCCTGCGATACGCGCGATTTATTCAGAATTTGTCAGGGGGTAATTCCTAATTATGATAGAAAAATCGTCGAAACTGGACAATGTCCGTTACGAAATAAGAGGCCCCGTCCTCGACGAGGCAAACAGAATGATTGCCGACGGTGCCAAAGTGCTCAAACTCAACATCGGCAACCCCGCTCCGTTTGGCTTTACCACTCCCGAAGAGATAATCCGCGATATGCAGATGAACCTGCACGACTGTGAGGGATATTCCGATTCAAAGGGCATTTTTTCGGCAAGAAAAGCGATAATGCAGTATTGCCAACTTAAAAAAATTCCCAACGTGGACGTCAACGATATATACACGGGCAACGGTTGCAGCGAAATGATAACACTTTCGCTTCAAGCCATGCTCAACCACGGCGACGAAATTCTTGTTCCCGCACCCGATTACCCGCTTTGGACGGCGTCCGTCAGCCTTGCGGGCGGCACTCCCGTGCATTATATGTGCGACGAAAAGAGCAACTGGTTCCCCGACCTTGAAGATATGGAGCGCAAGATAACTCCGAAAACAAAGGGTATTGTCGTCATCAACCCGAACAATCCGACCGGTGTGCTTTATCCGAAAGAAATTCTTGAAGGCATCGCGGATATTGCCCGCAGACATGACCTTGTTCTTTTTGCGGACGAAATATACGACCGCCTTGTATTTGACGGCAAAAAGCACGTTGCACTTGCTTCCGTTGCGCCCGACCTGTTTTGTATCAACATCAACGGACTTTCAAAATCTCACCGTATGGCGGGCTTCCGCTGCGGTTGGATGTGCCTGAGCGGTCCGAAACAGAACGCAAAAAGTTATATTCAAGGCGTAAATCTGCTTTCCTCAATGCGTCTTTGCTCCAACGTTCCCGCACAGTCCATAATCCAGACCGCGCTCGGAGGCATTCAGAGCGCCGACGAATTGCTTCTGCCCGGCGGAAGACTTTTCGAACAGCGTGAAGTTATTTACAACGAACTTTCGGCGATAGACGGTATAAGCGTTGTTAAACCCGATGCGGCATTTTATATCTTCCCGAAGATAGACACGCAGAAGATTCACATCAACAACGACGAGAAATTTGCCATGGATCTGCTGAAAAAGAAATATGTGCTTATATCGCACGGAACGGGCTTTAATATGCCCGAACCGGGATATTTCCGCATAGTTTATCTTCCCGATAAAGAAATCCTGCACGAAGCCTGTGTAAGGCTTGGTAATTTTCTCCAAACCTACTCTCAGTTTTAGGACGTTAATGCGGCACAGGCCGAAAAACGAAAAAAGTGTATTAAAACGGGTCTTGAAACAGTTTGTCGCTGTTTTAAGACCCGTTACTTTTATGCAGACAGTTGTTTTTTGATTTTAAAGTTTCGTTTTTCTCTCGGCGAAATTGTCTTGGTTTTATACGAAAAATATATCTGATTGAAAAAGGTCTCAACGGGTTTTGTTTCCGTTAAGACCTTTTGATTTATACGGTTTTGATTTTATCAGCCGAGAACGACTTCAATTTCCGCAGGTGCGGAAAACTCGGTCTTTACGGAACCGTCGGTCTCGCGTTTAAGGCTGATTTTAATAAGTCCGTACGGGGTGGGAACTGTTCCTTTGGCATATTCAAGGTTTCCGAGAGACGGGCTTATAAGCACCTTTTTGCAGCCCTCTTCAAGCGGTTTGACGCCGAGAACGTATTCCATGAGGAACGGTGCGGGACCGCTTGCCCAACCGTGGCAAAGGCTGTGGCGGTAGCCCTCGTAGCAATAACCTCCGAAATCGCCGTGAATATCGGTTTTTTGCGAATCTTCGGGCAGTATCTCATCGAGTTTGGAGCAGTTCTTTGCCCAGTTGATGTCAAAATCTTCCCAGAACGTCGTTGCGCCGAGGTCGAGCATAGCGCCCCAATATTCGCGCACGCAGTCAAGCGCAAAGTCAACTCTGTCGGCTTGTCCGAGCGCTTTGAGTATGTAATAGCCGAGGAACGTCGAAAATCCGTGAACGCCGTCTTTGCCGAGAAGTTCGTCAAACGCTTCATTCGCATCGACAAGCCCCGCAAGAACTTGAAGCGCCAATGCCTGTTTAAGTCCGTTATGCGGATAAACGTGCTTTTTGAGTTGTTCGGCGCAAAGGTGTGCAAAATTCGCTTCTTCCTTGTCCGAAAGTGCGTTGAAGATTTCCTCGCATCCCTCGCAAACCAGGCAGAAAAGTGCATGAACGCCCGCTCTCTGTCCCTCGGGATTTGTGGAAGAGGGCCAATCGAGGAAGCAATTTTCTATCGCTATGCCGCCGTCTGCGGTGATGAACCCGCTGAAATAATGAAGCAGTTCGGTTATGTATGCGTGCTGTTCTTTGAGATATTCGAGGTCTCCGTAATGTATGAATCTGTCGTGATGAATAAGCAGCCACCAAAGCGAATATGCGGGAATGCCGTTCATAACGTTCGGCAGGGGAGTGTTGTCCCTTATCAGGTCAAGGCTTTCGCGCACGCAGTCGCAGTCTCCGAAAATATACTGAACAGTAGACGTTTCCGGGTGCATATCGCCTATCCAAACGAGTCTGTCGCGCTTCACACCGTCCCAGACATATTCCTGCATATTGAGTTGCACCGTGTAAGCGGCGGTCTTCCATATATCGTTAAGACGCTCGTCGTCACATTCGAATGTGCCGAGATAATCGAGGTCTCTGTATTGGAATTTTGCGCGGACGCATTTTATGGGAAGTTCAATATCGTCAAGCAGGTCGATTCTGACAAAACGGAAACCCGTATTTCCTATTTCCGTCATTCCGAGCCAACTGAGCAAATGAATATCGTCGCGCACGGCGTGGTCATTTGTCGCATTCTTCTTGCCTCGAAGGTCCGGTGCGGCATCAGCCATGCACTCCATCGCGCTTTCGCCGAAGCGGACGCGGACACGGGCGGTGTTGTTGCCGTTATGTTCCCAGATGTTTGTAACTATTTGTATGCCGCCCTGCATTTCAAACCCGAAGTCAAGCAGAATAAAGCCGTCTTTTTTCAGTATGCAGGTGTTTCCTCTTTCGAGAGTTGCCTGTGCCGAATCCGGCGAGAGCAATATTTGCGGCTCTTCCGTGAACTCTGAAAGCAATACTTTTTTCGGATATACATAGTCGATAACTCTTTCGTCGCGATAGTCGTTTTCGCCGAAACGTTCGGCAAACAAGTTTCTTATAACCATAACCTTCTCCTTTTCCGCCCGTCATGATGGTGCGGGATATTTTATGCTTCGGAAAAAGCCGAAGCCCCCCAGCGTCTCCGTCGCCGTTTTTCGGCTCTTTCTTTCCTGCAACTTGATTATACAACGGTTTTCGAGTTTTTGCAACATAAACCGTTCGACGGCATTCTTCCGCTTTCCTCTTATTTCGACACAGTTCGACATAAGTTTCGGTCATTCGACCCCAATAAGTGCCGTTAAATGGCGAAAAGCGTCGCAAAAAACACGGAAAAACATTCGGAATATCCCGAATGATCAGTCTTCATCCTCTTTTGCCGAACTTACAAAAACCGAGACCGTGTTCAAAAACACCTGTTCGGAATGCTTTCTGTTATGCAACGCAACAGCCTCGAATATCCATGGCAGCCCCCAAAAAAAGCCGCCGAGAAAAAATGCGATAAGTTTATCAGAAATCTTGTGTCCGTGAAAAGAAACGGTCAGTTTGCCTCCGTCTTTTTCGATCTCCGCAACGGAGTTTTGCCATCTGCCAAGCGCCGTATCAAGCCCGCCGATATCTTTTTGATATACGATGCGGTAACCTCTTTCCGACTTTTCGAGCGCTGCCCCATAGCCCATCGCCGTTATTTCGACCAGAGCACGTTCCGCAAGCGCTTTTGTGTCAAAGTCTTCCCCGACGGTGAACCGTCCGACGTTTTTTTCAGCCATGTCGCATCTCCTCGTCTTTGCAATATTATATATAGATTTTAATATATATTCGGAGTAAAATCAATACCTCTAATGCGAACTTTGTGTAAATCACGGAAAAAAATATTTATATTTTTCCGTTTTTTCTCTTTATAGATTATTTGCCCTTTTATCTTTGCACTTATGTAATATTTTGCTGTTATACTAACCGTGTAAGACAATAAAGTCAACCGAAATGTTTCAGTCGCGTTTCGGAAATCCTCACAAAACAAAAAAGAGACCTGTCGAGAGGGTCTCTTTTTTTTTATGAATGATTTTGCGGAACGCGTTGACGACCCGAAAAGGTCTGATATATTTATTTTGACAAAAATGTTCTGTTTGCCTTGACCCATGAGTAAATCCTTTTCGGTTGAGTATCTTCAACCGAAAAGAAAACTGTTGACAAACTCGAAAATTGCTGATATAATTTAATCAAATAACTCATAGGAGAATTAAGGAGAATTAAAAATGAAAAATATTGCTAAAATGCTGTCTCTTCTGCTTGCTGTCGTTCTTGTTTTGGGAATAACCTCCTGCGGCGGCAAAGAAAGCGAAGAAAATACAACGTCCTCGACAGCCGCGCCCGTGACATCTGTCACCGAGCCGCTTACCTCCGACCCGACAACGTTTGTTCCGCCCGAGGAGGACAACAAAAGCAAAGAGAACGGCGAACTTTCGAACGGTGTTTATAAAAACAAGTGGGCGGATATTTCGTTCAAAATGCCCGACGGCTGGAAAGATATCACATCCGAAATCGCGTTTGAGAACTCTTCCGCAAAACTTGTATTCGCAAGCCGTGACAAATCCGCGATAGACGGAATATATTCAAATATCAACGTCATTGTTGATAAGCTCACTTCCGTGAACGTTTCGTCTTCGGCGGAATACGCCAATATCACGCACCAAACGTTTGCAGCCTCACTTAAAGCGCAAGGCATTGAGGCTGTTGTCGATGACACCGTTGAAACTCTAAACCTCGGCGAGAACGAATATTTCGCCATACGCAGCGCATGCACTCGCGGAGATGTTGATTGCATAATATATTCTCTTTGCCGCGTTGTCGATTCTCACGCCGTTGTCATAACGCTCACCGTTCCGAACGACGAAGCCGCGGCGGATCTGTTTACGTTCCTTACCTGCACACACGAAGAATATGACGGACAAAAAGGCTGAATACGCCAAATGCATAGGATTTTGGAACGAAGTTTTTGCGCGGGAAGTTCCTGTCTTTCCGAAAGCGGCAAAAACGGGAATTGAAGAGTTTGACGCAGGGATCGCATGGCTTGCCGACGGTTCGGAATCGGTCGTTGATTTCGGGTGCGGGAACGGAACATTGCTTTTTATCTGCCGCAACCTCGGAACAAAAGCGCATATCGGAATTGATCTTTCCGAACAGGCGATAAAAAGTGCTGTTGAAAGAAGCCGTGCGGTACAAAACGAAAACTTTTCATTTATCAACGGCGGAACCGAGCAGCTGAAAAGAATTGCGGATAATTCCGTTGACGCCGCAATACTGTCCAATATACTTGATAATCTTTATCCCGACGACGCTGTTTCTGCTCTTGACGAAATACATAGATTGCTTAAAATCGGCGGAAAATTGCTTGTAAAGTTGAATCCTTTTTTGTCCGAAAAACAGATAAAAGAGTGGAACATAAAAACCATAGAAGGAAATCTGCTTGACGACGGGCTTCTGCTTTGGAACAACACCGACGCGGAGTGGGAACGCCTTTTCAAAGAAAAGTTTTCGACCGTTGCGAAAAAAGAGGTTTATTATAAAGAAGCGGAGCAGACAAATCGTATGTATCTGCTCCTGAAAAAATAGAAAAACAGCCCTTTGGGGCACCTGCGATAGAGCAGGTGCCTCAAGGTATTTTTATGAGGTGGATGCGATGAAGTGAATTGTAGTGAAATCTTAAAATATTTACGGAGGACACTACTATGAAATCATTATTTGAACAAATGGGTGGCACATACACACAGCAAGGAGATTATATTTTGCCCAATTTAACATTACCTACCAAAGAAAAACAGCC
>ERZ827524.2277-NODE-2277-length-14336-cov-6.738884_pt1 | contig 14336 bp, 21 predicted proteins | sample MGYA00519702_ERZ827524 | MGnify/ENA primary metagenome ERZ827524 (study PRJEB31778, sample SAMEA3449341) | human gut metagenome | biome: human gut; feature: human-associated habitat; material: faeces | place: United Kingdom | collected 2010/2012 ...
CGGCGCTCGGACGACGTCCGAGCGCCGCGCCGCGCGCCGGTACCGTCTCTGCAGAGTGCAGACGGTTGTATGCAGAAAAGTGAAATGCAGAAAATCCGGCCGCCGCAAATTCGAGTGTACGCCAAAACGAGCCGAGTCGGGAAACGAATGGAAAGAAAGCGGAAAGAGGCACAAAAAATGAAACAGATGCAGATCTGTTGTACGCTGAACGACTGCAACTTGCAGGAAAGAGAAAAGTCGCTCGTTGCGCTTCTGATCTTCTACAAAGACTTTGATAAACTTCCTCTCGAAAGCTATCAGGAGGCGTTTGAAAAGTGCCTTTGGTTTGTCGACGGCGTAAAGGAAAAACCGGAAAACAGGGAAAAAAGGACCCAAGCTGATGGACGGGGAGCAGGATTTCCCGTTCATCGTGGGTCCCGTAAATCGCGTCTTGGGTAAAGAGATACGATCCTTAAAATACTTACATTGGTGGTCGTTCTTGTCCGCGTACACCGAAATAGGGGATTGCACGTTTCAAAAAATCGTATCCATACGATCCAAACGGGCAAAAGGCATGAGACTTGAAAAAGGCGAGCGCGAATGGTATTTACGGAATCGGGAAATCGTCGATTTCAAAACGGAATTTTCCAATTCGGAAAATGAAATGCTCAGCCAATGGACGGGCGGAACATAACGAATTGATCTGTTAAAGAGAGGCGGTTTGGGCAGGAAATTTGAACCGCAGAGAATTATTCTCCGGACAAATCTTTATGATTTTCATTATGAGGCTTCAAGCGTTTCATCATATCCAATTTCAGCGAGATGTAATCTGTTTGTTCTGATATGTCCTTTTCGATTTTCAGCATATGGTCTTCCATTTTTGACAACCGATCGAGCGCATACGCAACCGCTAAGAAAACGATACCGCCTACAATCCCAAACAACGAAGCGATATGGACAACAGCTAAAGCGATGCTTCCGACAATCGAAAGACAACCAAGTGCTGTGAAGAATCCAGAAATGAATTTCCCGCTTTTCATAATATACCTCTCAATCAAAATAAATTGTATGAAAATTATAGGTCAAATATATCGAAATGCCAATATGCGAGGTGAAAAAAATGCCCGAAAAAGCAGACGGATCTATCATCATCAGCGCGGAGGTGGACGACAAACGCGCGCAGAGCCATCTTAACGCGCTGGAGAAGAAGGTCAAAAAGCTGCAAAACAGCATCGAGGATATGCAGAGCAGGCGTTCCCCGCTGGCCGAGCAGATGCAGGTGTACGGCGCGGAGCTGGACAAGGCGAAAGCGAAGCTGGCCGAGCTGAAATATATGCAGGAGCAGGACGCCGAGGTGCTTTCTGGGAAAATGCAGGGGTCGTTCTCGGATTCCTACGACGAATATATGCGGGCGTATGAGAGGCAGAGCACTCTTGCGGCCGATATAGAGCGGCAGGAAAAGGAAGTCGCCAAGCTGGAAAAGATGTGGGCGGACGTCAGCAAGCAGGTCGGGTTTTACGACGAGAAAATCAAGTCTGCACAAGTCGAAATCGAACGCGCCTCCGAGGAAGCGGCCGAAATCGCGGAAAGAACAAACGCGTCCGCACAGGCCACGGAGAACATGGCGAAAGCTGCGAAAAAGGCCGAGAGTGGGTTTTCGCGTATTTTGAAACGCATCAAGGGCGTTGCAATGTCGGCGTTTCTCTTTTCCGCAGCCTACAAAGGCTTCAACGCGCTGTCCTCCTATCTTGGCAGGATGATAAAGACGAACGAGAAGTTCGCCGACAGCCTTGCGCGCATCAAGGGGAACCTTTTGACGGCGTTCCAGCCGATATATGAAGCTGTATCTCCCGCGCTGGAAACGATGCTGGGACTTGTGGCGGATGTGACGCGCGGCATCGCGCAGCTTGTGAGCGTGATTTTCGGGAAGTCCGTGAAAAGCTCTGCGGAGGCCGCGAAAAAACAGTACGAAATGTCAGACGCGATCGAATCCACCGGCGAAGCGGCCGAGCAAGCGCAGAAGTCTCTGGCCTCCTTCGACGAACTGAACATTCTGGACACGTCCGCGAATGCGGACGCATCCGGCGTGACCGACGCGGCGGACGAGATCGAGGCGTCGTTTGAGCTTGTCGAGGACGCCGCGACCGAATCGTGGGTGGACAAGCTGACGAACAGCAATTTCGGCAAGGGCTTTGTCCAGTTTTGGGAAAAGTTGAAGGATACACGCACACCTGCCTTTGAGACGATTTGGGACGGCGTCACCACGGCACTGGGGTGGGTAATAGATAAAATTCTCAACGCAAATCCAAATGCAATAGAAGCCATATTGACATCCATTACCACTATTTCTACGGCTCGGCTTGGGCAACCGGCGAGGCGATGAGCGCCGGCGACGTCATCAAGCTGACCAACAGCAGCGGCAAGACGATCCGGCTTTCCACAGCGCAGACCTATATGACGTACAGCGGCAATGTGCTGACCATAACGCCGCATGGCTACAGGGATGAAAACTGCATCGGAATCTGTCTGCGCTTTGTGCGCGCCGGCTCTTACAGCCGTCCGTTCATTACGAAGCTTTGCCAGTGATCCATCGGCAGGAGGTGAGAGATATTGTACATCGACATCGCGCAGCTTGCGGCGTTTTTGGGTGTGCCGACGGCGGTGACGGGGTTGTTTTTCTGGCTGCTGAAGCGCCGCATCGACAAGCGCGAGGACGAACGCGCCGAGATCGAAAGGGCGCGGAAGGAGCTGGACGTCGCGCTCATCAAGGGCGTGAACGCCGCCATTGCGCTCGGAGAGGCGACCGCCAAGGCGGTACAGCGCATCCCAGACGCCCACTGTAATGGAGTTCGTCCTTTGGACGAACTCCGCGACATGAGCGAGGCACTCCATTACGCCTCCGAGGTCAAGCACAGTCAGAAGGATTTCTTGATGAAGCAGGGCGTCGAACATCTGCATGATAAATAGTTCACGTTAAGCGCGGCTTGGAGCATTCGACTTTTGCCGAATTCTGTGCAAACTGCAAAGCAAAAAGTACAAAAAGGAGGAGTACACACAATGGACTTTTACGGAATCACATCGGTGGCGGCGATCACGGTCATCTGCGCGCTGGCGGCGCAGGCGGTCAAGGCGACGCCGCTGGACAACAAATGGCTGCCGGTCATCTGCGGCGTGTCAGGCGGGGTATTGGGTGTCGTGAGCGCCTACGTCATCCCCGATTTCCCCGCATCCGACCCCATTACCGCCGTCGCCGTCGGCATCGTTTCCGGTCTCGCCGCCACCGGCGCTCATCAGGCCGTCAAGCAGCTTTCCGTCAAAACCAATTCCGACAACGAAACGGAGGACAGGTAGATAATGGATGTTGAATGCTCTGTCAGCCTCGGAGACTGTTCTGTAACGTTGACGTTGAGCGAAGTCGGCAAGGACGAAACCGAAAGGGCTTATGCCTCGTACTTAATCGATGCCTTTTATGAAAACGTGCTGCATATGGACAAACCTCATAGAAAAGCAGAGGACAAGTAGGACAAAACAGAAAACCGCCGCAGCAAGCGCTGCGGCGGTCGGGGGAGTTAATTGGTTTGATATTCGTATTTTGTTTTTAAGTCATTGCACCATCCAAACTCAATGAATCCGTCCTTTTGCAGTCTGCCTACCACGATACCAGCGTCGATTCCGATGTCTTTTGAAAATTGTCGAATTGCAGTTTTACTGAATAGTTTTCGGTTTGTAAATTTCAAAAAATCTTTAGAAGGAATCAGCAATTCAGCGGCAAAAGCATCCGCATCTTCCTCATGCGACGTCAAAACCCCTTCTTTTTGATGGAGATGACCAAGCAAAATGTGGCCAAGTTCGTGGAACAAGCTAAACCAGAATATATCGGCAGATTTTCCTCGAACAGTCAATCCCATGACAATCTTATTATTATCGTAAAACGTAGCGCCGTTGAGAAACGAGCCGCTAATATGCGGCAGAAATATCAGTGCAATTCCACATTCTGCGAGAAGCGTTTGCAACTTAACGCAAAATATTTTCGGATCTTGGGATGTCATTGCACGTATTTGGGGGAGATGCGCTTTCAGTTCTTTCAAATTAATGGGCGAAACATTTTTACCCCTTGCTTCGATCTTTGCTTTCTGCGCCCATGCAAGGAGCGCAAAATCGGTTTTTTCTGTAACGGCCAGTCTTCTACAGGCAATTTGGGGGAGCAGTGCTTCGTTTTCCAGTTTGTCAAGGCTCACGACCTCAAAAAAATGCCGCAGAGCAATTACTCTTTCCTCTGCTTTTTGCGTTTGTCGCAGCCATCCAAATTTCGCCATATCGTTATATGGAAATTTTTTGACCAGTTCTTTATCGGCATCCATTGCGTTTTCCGTTTCGGCCTTAACAATTTCTTCGCGATAAAGCGCTTCCAGCCGGTTCCAAAACCGGGCCGGCAGGCCGAGAACGGTTTCCAGCCTGTATGCCGTTTCGGGCGTGAGCTGTACACTCCCGTTGATCAGATGACTGATATGCTTCTCCGACATTCCCATACGGGCTGCAAATTCTTTTTGACTCATTCCGCGGTCATCAAGCTGTTCTTTAATAGTTGCTCCCGGTGGCACGGCAATATAATTTCGGCTTCTGATCATTGCGAACCCTCCTCTTTAGTTACGCGTATCAAATTCAATGATAGTCTATGATTTCTATAATGCATACGATTTGTATTTTATCATCTTTTTTCTCAAATACAAGTCTTTGGGGATGAACCAAATCCACAGCATATTGTCCATACCGATCATTTTTCAAAGGATGACATCTTCCGACGCGATATTGTATCATCTCTTCAACCGTGGCCACCGCTTGTATTTGCATTATGCGCTGCTTTATCTTTTGAGACATATTACCGCCATATATCTTTTCCGAAACAGCAGCTTGTGTGCATATTTTTTCGATCTTTTTGTTTTTATATTCTATTTTCAAAAAGTCGTCCTCACAATTTTGCATTTACCTAATAGGTTAATTATATTGTACCATGCCTTTCGCGATTTGTCAATGTTTGCAGAAAAAATATACAAGGAGAATTTGTCATGTCCACAACAACCACCGTAAAACTCTATCTCGCGCCGGCGAATCATTACAACGCCTACTGCATAGCCGGCTACAACGAAAAGACGCAGTGCGAACAGCTTGCAAGGCTTGTGCAGGAAAGGCTGTCCGCCTACGACGGCACAGCGGTCTATCACACCACCGTATACGCCGACAGCTGCGACTACAAGGGCCGCCCCGAGGAGGCCGCCGCGCTGGGCGCCGACTATTACATCGCGCTCCACGACAACGCCTATCAGGGACGGCACAGCGGCGCACAGACCTTCTACCACCCCGACAGCACGCGCTCGAAGGCGCTGGCGGCGGCAATCGCGGAAAAGCTGAACGCCGTCTGCACGGTGCCGGTCACGTTCCCGAACCCCGTGCGGAGCGGGATGGACGCGTTCGACGGCGCGGGCTACGGCGAGATTCGCGAGCCGTACAGGCGCGGCGTTATTCCCGTTCTTGTGGAAGTCAACTTCCACGACTACGAGCCGGCGGCGCGGTATCTGATCGACCATCAGGACGAGCAGGCCGACGCCATCGTGCAGGCCATCGCGGAGACGCTCGGGCTGGAAGAAGCAGGCGCAGAGGAAGCCGCGCAAAAGCATTACAAGGCAGGCGATATTGTTATGCCGGTGCGGAACGTCACGGCCGAAAACGGGAAAAAGCAGGGACGGCTGTTCGGGGGCGGGCGCTGGACGATCTACGAGGACCGCTACACCGTAAAGCAGGACAGCCGCGCGGACGGCCGGACCGTTCTGGCGGGCGAAAACGGGGACACGGTCGCGGCGGTGTACGCGGACGATCTTGCCCTTATCGGGGCCGGCGGGACCGTTCCCGCGCCGACGCCGGACGCAAAGCCGTTCCCCGACGTTCCCGCGTCGGTGTGGTATACGGAGGCTGTGAACGGGCTCGCCGCGCGGGGTATCGTCAACGGCTATCCCGACGGCACCTTCAAGCCGGAGCAGACCGCCACCCGCGCCGAGGTCGCCGTGATGCTCTTTAGGACACTAAAATAGTTTGCGCAGGGCGCCAATAGTTCGCGCTTTGCGCAAACTATAACAGATAAGGGAAGGGGAAACGTATATGGGCGCGCGTGTCAGACTGCCGGAAGGGCTGGACAGACTGCTTCGAAGCGAGCTGGAGCGCGCCATCTACGAGGCCGCGTTACATGAGAGCGACACGCTCATCGCCACACGGTATATTGTAGAGAAGGCCGCACAGATCGACATCGCCGCCGAGTTGGGCTGGACGCGCAGCACCGTCTCCGCACATATCCCGCATATCCTCCGCCGCGTTGAACAGGCTGCCGTGAGGATGAAGTAACGGCAGGAGAGCAATAGAATAAAACGAACGAGGCATTCCGCCCATACGGGCGGAATGCCTTTTTTGTTGTTCAAGAACTATGAATAATGCCCACGGCATTGCGCAGGACTTCTACGACATTCTCTTTTGCTCGGTAAACAATCCTGTTGCAGTCGTCTATCCGACGGCTCCAGTAACCGCTGAATTCTCCTTTCAGCGGATCCGGCTTGCCGATGCCGGCAAAGGGATCTCGCAGAATATCCCGCAAGAGCTGATTGATACGACGCAAAGTTTTCTTGTCCTGTGTTTGCCAATACAGATAATCCTCCCAGGCGGCTTCGGAGAACAGGATTTTATTCCTTTTCCATAGCCTCTAATTCGTCCATCGTTTTGAAAACGGTGTTTCCGCTTTGTATTTGTGCTCTGCTTTCCCGGATTGCCTGCATATTCGATTCGGAAAAAAACGGATCATACGAGACCTCGAACGGAATCCGTCTTTCGCGGCTCATTTTCTTTGCGAAAATCGTCATAGCTGTAGACATGTTCAAGCCGAGCTCTTCGCATACGTTTTCAAAGCTTTTTTTCAATTCTTCGTCCATTCGGATGTTAATCGTGGTTTGCGCCATCGTATTGCCCTCCCTTCTTTTATTATTATACCACAATGTAATCACAACGTCAATACATTGTATGCAATTTTCGCATTTTTATTATTCCGCCCATACGGGAAGAATGTTTTTTTGTTGCTTTCGTGCCAATATAACGCAATTTATACGCAATTAGTATACAATTCATACATAAGCCCAACTCGGCGAATGTCCATATTTGCTAAACTATACGCAGAACAAAGGAAGCGCGGCGAAATGGCGGGCGGGGTCGCGTTCTCGGCGTTCGGCCTTTGTCTGGACTGCGAAAGAACTCGCAATGCGTGAACGTTGTACGGTAGTATGGCTAAAGAGCAAACGACGCACGAGCGATGCGGCACTGAAAACAGCGGGAACAGCTATGTAAATCGGGGGGAGGACGCCATGTATGTGCGCGGCTATTGCGGCTGTTCGGCGGCGCCTCCCGATACGGCGGCGGGAGCGGGTACAGCCGGAACGACGCAGAAGAGCGGATGCCGGAGCGTTGAACGAAGGGATGAAGGATGCGGGCGAGAGCGGCAGTGAAATCATCCGCCGCGCGATGCGCCGGCTCAAAGGCGCGCAGCGGGTGCGCATAGGCCGGATTCGCGCGAGATAGACCTTGCAATTGCCGAGCTTGAATTCAGAGAATCGGGCTATGGGCTTTACGCGAAGCCGGCGGCTCACACGATTCGCGGTCCATATGCAGGCGTTCGGAAGGGCGCTTCGCCGGCCGCACAGCGTAACGGCGTATACAGCAAACACAGCTTCTGCGTATGAACGCGGGTATGCCGCGGCTGCGCCGGACGACAATGCGTCGGCGGTCGAAAACGCGGGAACAGAGAGTGACTTCGCCCGCGCGGCGGCCGGCAAGGTGCAGGCCCAGGCGTGGCGCGTGGTCGGCGAATGGTTGGCACGCGCCACATCGTGAACCCTCGTCTGTATGAAAGCGTGCTGCGCAAAATGCAGAGCCTGTGAGCGTCGGCATAAAAGATGCGTTTCGAACAACCACGCATTTTTCAGTGGAGCGCAGAAAGCCGAAAGGCTGTTCTATCAACGGTTTTCGGCTTTTTGTGTGTTTCGTCTTGGCGCACCGGCTCTGACTCCGCAGGCAGATGCCGGATGGTTTGCTGTGCCATTCTGAACGAGCTTCTGTCGTCCGGCAAGACGTTTCGGCGCTCGTCGTCGAGGGGATTGCTTTTTGACGTTTTTTTGGATTGTTTGCTGTGCGTCTTGAGCAGGATTTTGACGTTTGGGACCGCGTTTCGGTGCTTGTTGTCAAGGCTGTCGCTCTTTACGGCTTTTTGCGCGGAAGGCTTGCGGGGGCTGCGCCGCAGGCCCTTCTCGCTGCAAGTTGGGGGAGATAGACAATAGACACAGACAACAAAGGCGATTCGGCCGCTTGTGCGCCTGCTTGTAGAACGAGCGCTTATGTCCCGCGCCGTCCGAAACGGCGGCCTGCGTGCTTGCAAAGCGGCGGGGACGGTCACACGGCAACGCTGACCGTTCGGAGCGTGGAAAGGCAGCGGTGCGCGGGCGCGCAGGCCGGCGCAAAACGAACGTCCGGCAGGGAAAAGGGGAAAGGGGGGGAACGCTGCCGGCTTTTTGTTCGCGCTGCGCCGCGTTTATCCAAACTGCGGAACGCCAAGGCGGGCGGCGGCACGGCAGTCCGAATCGCGGCGCGCCGCGCCCGACCTTGGCGCGTGGGTTCGGCTGCGGCGCGTCAACCCGGGCTGCGGGGCTTTCATTCGGGCTGCGGCGAATTAGGCTAGGCCAAGGCGCGCCAATCCGAGATGAGACGCGTCCATTTGGGCTGCGGCGCGTTGGTCCGGCTTGCGGTGCGCGAATCCGAACCGCGGCGCGTCACCGGCTGCGGCGTGTTTGTATGCCGCAGCGCGCCGAGTCGGGCCGCGGGGCGTCCATTCCGTCCATTCCGACGGCGGGGCGCACCTTTTGCGGCCGCGCGGCATACTCTGACAGTACGGGCCGGGCGCTTTGCCCGCAGACCGCAGGCTTGGATGCGCGGGAACGGGCTTTTTTCGTCGAAAGCATTGGCAGGCCGGCGCGCGGCCACATATCCTAATAGCAGGTACTACAAATTGAATAAGGAGGCCAATTTTCCATGGTTGAAAGAAACGGTCCGTCTCTCGGCGGCGGTCTTTGCAATAAACCCTCGGAGCCACTCTGCTGCGTCAGCGTCAACAAAATTTTCGACTCTGTGCGCGACAAGGATTGTCTGGAGGATCTGCGGGTCTATCTGTGCGACATTGCGCAGGAGGTCGTCGACCGCGCCACGGCGATCCGCACCCTTGCCATCGACGTCATCGACACGGCGATCCATGTAGAGCCGGTGCCCTTCAACAAGGGGTATTTCCAGGTGACCATCCGCTTCTACTTCTGCATCACGCTCGAGTGCTGCGTATGCGGCGGCAGAACGCAGATCATCAAGGGGCTGGCGGCTTTTGATAAAAAATGCATCCTCTTCGGCTCGGAGAAGAACGTGAGCGTGTTCACGTCCGACCCGAACAACGACGGCTTCTGCCCGTGTCCGCGCGAGCTGAAGTGCGAGCCGCAGTCCACGCTGCCGAGCGTGGTCGTCGAGGTCGCGCCGCCCATCGGGCTGGACACCCGCATCGTCGAGCGCTGCCACTGCTGCTGCAACTGCTGCATGACCGTCGACGCGATCCCCGACCGCGTGCGCGACAACTTCGACGGCAATTTCATCGACGACGTCGGCACCAACGTGGTGCTGGTGACGCTGGGCATCTTCTCCGTCGTTCGGATGGAGCGCCCGGTACAGCTTCTCATCCCCGCCTGCCACTACTGCATCCCCGAGAAGGACAGCACGCCCTGCGAGTCGGGCGACCCGTGCAGCGTATTCGGCAAGATGCCCTTCCCGCTGAGCGAGTTCTTCCCCGCAGCGGAAAGCCCCGCCGCCAACGAGCGCGGCGAACGCGGCTGCTGCAAGGACAACCGGGAAAACCGGGACAACCGCTGAAAGCGACAATCCGCACCTTACATGAAAAAAACGGACGGCTGCAACGCCGTCCGTTTTTTGCGTTTAATAATCCTCGTCCGCCACGAGCCACTTGTCGCCGACCTTGACGACGAGCATCGACATCGTCTGCGTCTGGTTCATTGCCGAGCTGCTGCCAATCGACACGGAGACCTCAACGGTGAACTCGACCGCCTCGGTCACGGTGGCGGCCCGCTCCGCCTCGATGGAGCTCACCATCGAGGAAGAAAGGCTGCTGAGCGAAACGGGCGTTTCCTCCGTAATCTTATAGGTGGTCTTCATCCCGCCCAGCATGCTGCTGTATGACTCCATCTGCGTTTTCATTTCCTTCTGCTCGGCGACGCACTCCTCTTTCGTGTCGCAGCCGTGCACGCGCACGGACGCGTTCTCCCAGATGGCCGCGCCGTCAAAGCCGGTCACGCCGTCCAGATACTTCTCCAGCACGCCCTTGGCCGAATTGCCGCCGATGAGCGTCACGCAGAGAACCACAACCAGCGCCACCACGAGGACGGCCGCGCCGATGGCGATCCAGGATTTCTTCACCTGCACCTTCGGCTTCTGCACCGGCGTAGCCGAAGCAAGCTGCGTTCCGCACGCGCCGCAGAAGGCCGCGTCGTCCGGAAGCGAGTTGCCGCACTTGGGACAAAACATAATAAGCTCCTCCTAAACGTTTCGTTTTATGTAAAATCGCTCGCCGCGCGAGCGGTTATACCGCTTTCCTACCGATTGTGTATGTCGAGCTGCGGAAAGGGGATTTCAATCCCGTTTTCGTCGAACGCCTTTTTCACCGCTTCGGTCAGATCATAGTGCAGGTCCCAGTAATCGTCGCTTTTGACCCACGCGCGCAGTACGAATACCAGAGCGCTTTCGCCGTGCGCCTTCATCCGCGCCGTCGGCGCCGGGTCGGGCAGTGTTCTCGGGTTGGCCGCCGCGCAGTTCAGCAGCAACGCCTTCACCTGCTCGGTGTCGCTGGCATACGCGACCGTGAACTCCAAATCCAGCCGCCGAACGCCCGTCTCCGAATAATTGACGATCGTCGCGTTGGAAAGCGCGCCGTTGGGGATGACGATTTTGCGGTTATCCGGCGTGAGCAGGGTGGTGTAAAAAATCGAAATTTTGTCAACGGTACCCGCGTCGGTATGCGTGTCGATGTAATCGCCCACCTTGAAGGGCTTGAAAAACAGGAGCATCACGCCGCCGACGAGGTTGGACAGCGACCCCTGCATCGCCAGCCCGACGGCCGCGCCGGCCGTGGCTAAGATCGTTACGAAGTTGACCACGGGGATGCCCAGCATCGAAATCACGGTCAGGAACAGCACCAGCTTCAGGGCGACCGTCGCAAAGCTGAGCAGAAACCCGGCCGCGCCGGGGTCGGCCTTGCGGAAGCCCTTCGATTTGGACACCAGCCGCGTCAGCAGCTTGATGGCCCACAGGCCTACGATCAGCACCACGGCCGCGCCGGCGATGTCCAGTCCCTTGTTCAGCAGAAAGGTTTTGATATGCGCCCAGACTTCGTTCATCCGTCCGCCCGCTCCGTTTCCGCCTCGCAGGCCTCCGCCAGCTTCACCAGACGGCTGCTCCCCAGCCGGTCTGCGCCCAGCGTGAGCAGCTCCCACGCCGTTTCCAGCGTGTTGATGCCGCCCGCCGCTTTCAGCCGCGTGCCCTTTTTCAGATGCGCCTTCAACAGCAGCACGTCCTCGCGCGTCGCGCCCGCGCTGCCGAAGCCGGTCGAGGTCTTGAGGAAGTCCGCGCCCGAAAAGGAGACCACGCCGCACAGGCGGACCTTTTCCTCGTCGGTCAGGCTGCAGGTCTCGATGATGACCTTCAGGATGCGCCCGTTGCACACCCCTTTGACGCGGTTGATTTCGGACAGCACGCGGTCGAACCGGCCGTCCTTCACGTCGCCGAGGTTGACGACCATATCCAGCTCGTCGGCGCCGTCCTCAATCGCGGCGGCGGCCTCGCAGGCTTTGACCTCCGTACTGCTGTATCCGTTGGGGAAGCCGATCACCGTGCAGACGGGCAGCAGCACGCCCAGCCGCTCAAGCTCCTTTTTCGCCTCGCGGACGCGCGCGGGCGCCACGCAGACCGACGCGGTCCGATGCCGCGCCGCTTCGGCGCAGAGGCGCGCGATGTCCGCCGCCGTGGCCGTGGGCGAAAGCTGTGTGTGATCGGTCGCCGCAAGGATGCGCCGCAGGTCCATAGTGACAGGCTCCTTTCCCGTTCGTTCGCCGCGCAATTGGTCCGACGGCCTTGCCGCAGAGGGGCTGCGCAGCAGCGGCGCGGGCAAACGCATAATTATGAACGCTTTTCATTATTATACATTCTTATTTCACTTTTGTCAATCGTTTTTCCCATCGAAAATGGCAGAACGGCGCAAAAGGCCCCTGCGGGGTATTCCCGCAGGGGCCTTGCTTGGAAACGTATCCGTTTTTATGCTTCAGCGATTACTGCTTTGCTCTGCGGCAGACCAGCACGCCGCCGAGCATAGCGAGCACGAGCAGGCCGCCCCACAGCAGCACGTTCGCCGCGTCGCCGGTGGAAGGCGTGTCGGAAGGCTCGTCACCGGCAGAGGAGGTGTCGGAGACAGCGTCCGAAGACTCGTCGCCCGAAACCGTGCTGACCGGCTTGAGGGCGGCGATGGCGTCCTCGATGGCCTTGGCCATCGCGTCAACGGCCGCCTGCTCGGAGGCGTCCTTGCCGCGGACGACGGCTTTGATAGCCGCCGTAACGGCGGAGAAGTCCTCGTAATCCTCGGCCTTGAGCGCCTCGGCCTTGGCGATTGCCGCGTCAACGGCGGTGTAGTCGGCGTTGGGGTCGCTGTAAACCGCCAGCCCGCCGTCAACCGAGATGTCGCAGAACCAGAGGTAGCGGCGGCCCTTGGTGTTGTCGGGCGTAGCGGTCGGCATCACGACATTCCCCGTGGAGGCGACCTCTTCATCGCCCTTGAGGACGGTGAAGCACCCCAGCACGGCGTCGTTGGCCAGAGAGAAGGTGTAGCGCAGGGTGTACATGCCGGCTTCGGTCAGCGCGCCGGTGAAGCCGGGCGCCACGCCGGCCGTGACGTTGATGACCTCGCCGCTCTTCTGGAACATCACGGCAAACTCATCCACATAGGCGTCGGATGTGTTGTTCAGTCCGGCGGTCAGGACGAATTTCTCCGCATGCTCCAGCTCGGCCGGATCCAGATAGACATACAGCTCGTCCACCAGCGTGCCGTCCTCGAGCAGACCGGGGTTTTTGATGACGGGGCCGCAGTGCGAGTTGTCGCTGTTAAGCTCCGCCTCGCCCTTGAGGATCACCAGATTCTCGGACTTTTTCTCGGCGCTGCCGTAGCCGCCCTCGGTCACCCAGTCGCCGGGCAGCAGCACGGGCGCGTCCTGCACCGCCGGGGTGCCGACGCGCAGGCCGCCGTCAACCGAGATGTCGCAGAACCAGATGTAGCCTCTCTTGCCGCAGTCTGCGGTGTTGACCTTCATATCGATGGCCTCGGCCTTGGCGACGACCTCGCCGTCCTTTTCGACGGCGAACTCGGCAAACAGCTTGCCTTCGTTGTCATAGTAACGGTATTTCAGCGTATACACGCCGGCCTCGGTCAGCGATGCCTTGAATTCCGGCGCCATACCGATGGCAACGGCGACAGACTTGCTGCCCGTCGCGAAGAAGTTCACAACCAGCTCGGTCTTATATGCGCCCGCAGCGTCGTTGATCGAGACCGAGATCGCAAATTTCTCGCCCGCCTCCATCGAAAGCGGATCGATCATAATGTCCAGCTCGTCGGTAATGTCGCCGTCCGCAATCGCGGTCGCGCCGTCCTTGGTGTAGGGGCCGCAGTGCGAATTGTCGCTGTTGAGCTCCGCGTCGCCGGTAAAGGTGGCGGTGCCGTCCTTGTTCTCAACGACAGAGCCGTAGCCGTTGCCGGTCGTCCAAGCGAGCGCTTCGGCGGCGTCGTTTTCCGCCAGGGCAAACACCGAGAGGCTGCCCAGCAGCATCACGACTGCCAACAGGACGGAAAGCCGTTTCATTTTCATTTTTCTTTCATCCTTTCTCTCGTACGTTCCAATGTTCGTTTTTGCAATCGCGCCGGCTGTTGACAAGCCTACGCTTTTGCTCGACTATTATAACACGAAAAATCCGATGCGCAATCCTTATGACGCCATTTTGGTGAACATTTTTTTATAACAAGAAACGACGATGTAATAGAAATGTAAAAAAATTACATGTAATGCGAAATAAATGCGAGCCGCGGCGCTGGGAATGGAATGAAAAAAGCTCCCGCAAACGGGTGCGGAAGCGGCGGCGAGGAAAAGAAAGGGCTGGGAAGCGCCCGCGCCGGCAGGCCCCGCCCC
>ERZ827524.2282-NODE-2282-length-14300-cov-5.281292_pt1 | contig 14300 bp, 12 predicted proteins | sample MGYA00519702_ERZ827524 | MGnify/ENA primary metagenome ERZ827524 (study PRJEB31778, sample SAMEA3449341) | human gut metagenome | biome: human gut; feature: human-associated habitat; material: faeces | place: United Kingdom | collected 2010/2012 ...
CCGCAGCGGCCGTTACCGGCCGCTGCGGCTTCGGCGCCGGACAAAATGCAGGGAGGTCCGCCGGATATCCGGCGGACCTCCCTGCTCGCGGCTACTCCTCGTCTTCTGCAAACGGCAGGCGTTCAAAGCCGTTGTAGCTCGTGCTGTTGCACATCGTAGGCATATACTTGCCGCCGGCGACGATAAAATGCTCGCCCAGATGGATTCCCACGGTGTGCAGCGCGTGGAAAAGCCGCCGCGTCGTCGAGACGTCGGTCTCCGACGGAGGGATTGCGATAGGCAACGGGAATGCACGATATATACTTAACGCGACGGGCGCGGCCTCGGCGGCAAGGGTTGACTGTGCGTTTTGAGCCTATTTACGTGCAAGGGATGTTGTGTACCGCATCACGACGGCAACCGCACGTCGGACCGCCAATGTGCGGTCGTGCGGCAGGATACATGCAAGGAGGGACAGACGGTGTACGCTCCTGCGGCGGAACGTCTCCGAACGCGAGAGTGTCGGGCAGGCTTGCCGCCTGTTTGCACGCGGTTATGCGGAACGCGACGCAAGGAAGGCCGTTTAGCTTTCGATATACATAGGGCTTCGAGGGCCGGCGGTTATGCGGGATGCGCCGCGAGGAAGCGCTGCACCTCCGCTTTTTCGGGCATAACCCGCAGCGCGCCCCGACGGGTGATAACGATGGCGGCTGCGGCGTTCGCAAACGTCAGCATTTCATAAAGCTTCTGCTCGTCAAAGCCGTTTATCCCGTGCGTCAGCACGGCGTCCAGCAGACAGGCGGTGAACGTATCGCCGGCGCCCGTGGTATCGACGGCCCGAACGTCGGAAAAGCCGCCGCGCGCAACCGAGAGGCCGCGATACCAAGCCCTGCTGCCCCGCCGCCCCATCGTCACGCAGACAAGCCCTGCGTCGCAGCGCGTCCGAAGCCGGGCGAGCCCCTTGTCCGCGTCGCGCTCGCCGGTTACGAATTCGAGCTCGTCGTCCGAGATTTTCAGAATGTCGCAGTGCCGCAGGCCGAACTCGATTTTTTCCCGCGCATCCGCCGGACTGTCCCAGAGCGGCAGGCGAAGGTTCGGATCGAAGGAGCGAAGCACGCCCGCCTGTCCGGCATACGCCACGGCCGCCCGTGTCGCCTCCTCTGCGGCGGGAAAGGACATCGAAAGCGAGCCGAAATGAAAAATCCGCGACCGCCGAATCGGCGCCGGATCCACCTCGGATGCGCGCAGCAGCCGGTCCGCGCCGGGGCTGCCGTAAAACGAAAAGCGCCGCTCGCCGTCCGCGGCGGTCTGCACGAACGCCAGCGCCGTCTGCGCGCGCTCGTCGGTTTGCAGCCAATCGGCGCAGATCCCCTGCTCCCGCAGCGCGCCGGCCAGCATCGCGCCGAACGCGTCGCCGCCGACCTTGCCGATGAACGCCGTGCGCCGTCCCAGCCTTTGCAGCATCGCAAGCACGTTGCAGGGCGCGCCGCCCGGATTGGCCTCGAACAGCAGATTGCCCTGCGCGCTTGCCGTCCCGTCCGCCGTAAAGTCGACCAGCAGCTCGCCGAGCGCCGTCACGTCATATACAGACATAAAACCACCGCTTTCTTTGTTGTCCCCGTTATCCCATCCGCTTTGCGCCCTTACAGCAGCAGGAGATGCAGAGCGACAAGCAGCGCGGCATGCAGCGCCAGCAGCGCGGGCAGGCCGAGCATGAATTTCCTGTGCAGCGTCTTGTGGCGGATGAGCCGCATCACCGCGTACATCGCACCGGCGCCGCCTGCCGCGGCGAACAGCAACAGCGTTCGTTCGGGTACGCGGCGGCGGCTGCGTCTGGCGGCGCGCTTATCGCAGATAGTCAGCAGCGCCGAGGAAAGCGCGAGCAGGCCAAGATAGACGAGCGCGGCCAGATGGTACGCGCTCATTCCTCATACCGGCGGATGAGCGCCTGCGTGCCCAGCTCGCCCAAGCCCTCCGCCGCCAGCGCCTCGTACATCGAGAGCACGGCCGCAAGCATCGGCAGCTCGAGGCCCTTCTGCGAAGCCTCGTCCCGCGCGATGCGCAGGTCCTTGATGAAATGCTTCATAAAAAAGCCGGGCTGCAAATCCCCCGCGCACAGCCGCGGCCCAAAGGAGCGAAGCTGCGCGCTGTCCGCCGAGCCGCCCGCGACGGCCTCCATCACCGCCTCGGGCGACATCCCCTGCCGGCGCGCGTAGGCGAACGCCTCGCACACGCCCGAGAGCGCGCCGGCGATCATAATCTGGTTGGCCGCCTTGGTCTGCTGGCCGCAGCCGCTTTCCCCCATATGGCGGATGTTTTTCCCCATCGCTTCAAACAGCGGCAGGCATTTCTCGAAAGCCGCGCGGTCGCCGCCGACCATAATCGACAGCGTGCCCGCCTGCGCGCCGGTGTCGCCGCCGGTGACGGGCGCGTCCAGCGCGGACAGCCCCCTCGCCTGCGCCGCCTGCGCGATCTCCCGCGCGAGCGACGGCGGTGTGGTCGTCATATCCGCCAGAACCGTGTCCGGCGAGGCGGCCTCCAAAATGCCGCCGGCGCCGAAATACACCTCCCGCACGTCGTCCGGGAAGCCGACGACGGTGATGACCGCGTCGCGGCCTGCGGCGCATTCGCCGACGCTGCCGCAGACGGCCGCGCCGTCCGGCCGCAGCCGCTCGGCCTTTTCGCGCGTGCGGTTGTACACAAACACCTCATGTCCGGCCTTGAGCAGATTGCGCGCCATCGACGCGCCCATGATGCCGGTGCCGATGAATCCGATTTTCATATTTTCAAACCGCTCCCGAGCATGCGGGAGTTTTCTCCTTTTTGAATTTGCAAAGCCGTTTTTCAGCCGCAGACCGTGTATTCCAGCATCGAATACCGCAGCCGCACACCCTCGTCCGTTTCGGCGGGCAGCAGCGCGCGGGCGACGGGAAAGGCGTCCTCCGCCGCGCCGCCGTCCGGCAGCAGGACGGCGTAATCGCCGTCGATGCGCAGAACGGTGTAGAAGCGCTCCTCCGACAGCATTCCATCCACCTCCTTTTGTATATCGGGCATGATAACATAAAAAAATGAAAATTTATACACCCGCCCTTGACAAAAAACGTTCTTCCTTATATCATGTTCACAAAGGGGGCAGGGGGATGGACGAAAAGCGCGCGCTGACGCTCTGCGGCGGCGGCGCGAAGGGCGCGTACGAGATCGGCGCCGTCCGCGCGCTGTACGAGCTCGGCGAGAAATTCGACATCATCACCGGCACGTCCATCGGCGCGCTCACGGGCGCGATGCTCGTGCAGGGCGACGCCGAGCAGCTCAACCGTCTCTGGGAGGGGCTGAGCATCCGCTCGGTGATGACCGAGGGCTTCGCCTTCGACGGGTCGCTGGAGACGCTGTTCCGCAACAAGGGCGACATCGTCCCCTTCCTCAAAAGCTATGTGAACAAAAAAGGGGCGGACATCGAGCCGTTCCGTAAAATCATCCGCGACTACGGCGACGAGGCGCGCTTTTTCGCCTCGCCCATCGATTTCGCGCTCATCGCGGTGCGCTTTCCCGCCTTCACGCCGGTGGAGATGACGAAATCGCGCATGCCGCGCGGACAATACAAGGACTGGCTGCTCGCCTCGGCCTCGGCGTTTCCGGCGTTCCCGCTCTGCCGCATCGGCGGCGAGGCCTACATCGACGGCGGCTATTACGACAACCTGCCCATCGACAGCGCCTTCCGGCTGGGCGCCTCAACGGTGGTGGCCATCGACCTGAACCCCGAGCCGACGCACCCGCACCACGCCGTCAATCCGCTGGTGCGCTACATCCGTCCCTACCGGCCGCTGGGCTCCTTCCTGCTGTTCGAGCACGAGCCGATCATGCGCAACATCTCGCTCGGCTATCAGGACACGATGAAATCCTACGGCAGACTGTTCGGCTTCCGCTACACCTTCCGCCCCGACGCGGACACGCCGGCGCTGGCCCGGCGGGTCACGCGCGCCGTGACCGAGCTGGAGGCGGGCGGCGGGCTGCCGTCGGGCAGGCACGGGCGGAAGGGGACGGTTTGGCCGTTCCTGCGCGCCTACATCCGGCGGGAGAGCTTCAGCGAGACCGACGTGCTGGCCGCCGCGCTCGAATGCGCCGGCGCACAGAGCGGGGTACCCGATATGGAAATCTACACGACAGACGAATTTGAAAAGCTGCTCGGTCCCCCGCCCGCGGACACGCCGGCGAGCGCGCAGACGACGCTGGCGGCGCTGGCGCGGGACTGCCTGCGGGGCTGAAAACAAGGAGGTGAGCGGATGTCCGAAAACGAAAAAGCCACCGTGGAGGGCACGGTGGAGGAAGTGATCTTTTCCAACCCCGAAAACGGCTACGCGGTCTGCCTCGTCGCCTGCGGGGACGAGCCGGTGACGATCGTCGGCACGCTGCCCTTCCTCGGGGAGGGCGAATACATCCGCGCCGCCGGCACATGGCAGCAGCATCCGTCGTTCGGCCGCCAGCTCAAGGTGGAGACCTACGAAAAGACGCTGCCGAAGGACGAGGAATCCATCTTCCGCTACCTCTCGTCGGGCGCGGTGAAGGGCGTCGGGCCGGTGACGGCGACGCGGATCATCGAAAAGTTCGGCGCCGACGCGCTCGACGTCATCGAGCACCACCCCGACTGGCTGTGCGACATCAAGGGCGTGACCAAAAAGCGGGCCGAGGAGATCAGCGAGTGCTTCCGCTCGCAGTTCGGCATGCGCGAGGTGCTCATCTTCTGCCGCGAATTCTTCGGCGCGGCGCTGTCGGTCAAAATCTACCGGCGGTACGGCGCGGGCGCGGTCGACCTCATCCGCGCCAACCCCTACCGCCTGTGCGACGACGTCCCCGGCGTCGGCTTCGACAAGGCCGACCGCGTGGCGATGTCGGTCGGCTTTGCGCCCGACTGCGACGAGCGGCTGGAGGCGGGCGTGAAGTATGTCCTGCAACAGTGCGCGTTTCAGAACGGCCACTGCTATTTCCCCGCGCGCCCGCTGGCGGAGGAGGCCGCGCGCGTGCTCGGCTGCACGGCCGGCGCGGCGGGCGAAGCGATCCGGCGGCTGGTGGACGCGGGAAAGCTGACCGCGCCGGAATACGGCGAGGAGGAGGCCGTCTCCCTGCCCGAATACTACAACGCCGAGCGGCTCATCACCGAGCGGCTGGCCGCGCTCTCGCAGGCCGAGCCGCTTGTGCGGCTGGAGGGCGTGGAGGAGGAGACGGCGTATCTGGAGGAGAAATACGGCTTCGAGTACGACGAGCAGCAGAAGCGCGCCATCCGGCTGGCCGTGTCCGGCGGCGTGACGGTGGTCACCGGCGGGCCGGGCACGGGCAAGACGACGGTCATCAAGGCCATCACCGACATTTTTCTCAAGTTGAAAATCTCCTTCGCGCTCACCGCGCCGACCGGCCGCGCCGCCAAGCGGATGAGCGAGACCTGCGGGCAGGAGGCCAAGACCGTCCACCGTCTGCTGGAAACGACCTTTAACGACCGCGGCGAGCAGCGCTTCGCGCGCGACCGGGAGAACCCGCTGCCCTACCGCGCGGTGATTGTGGACGAGATGTCGATGGTGGACAGCTTATTGTTCGCCTCGCTGCTCGACGCGCTCAAGCCCGAGACCTATCTCATCCTCATCGGCGACGCCGACCAGCTTCCCCCGGTCGGCGCAGGCAACGTGCTCGCGGATATGATCGAGAGCGGCCGCTTCGGGGTGGCGCGGCTGGAAAAGATTTTCCGGCAGGCGCAGGAGAGCCTCATCATCACCAACGCGCACCGCATCAACGCCGGCGAGCTGCCCGTGCTGGACGTGAAGGACAACGATTTCTTCTTCCTGCGCACCTCGGCCGCCGCGCAGACGCGCGAGCTGCTCGTTTCGCTCTGCCGCGACCGGCTGCCCAAAAGCTACGGCGTCTCCCCCGAGGACGACATTCAAATCATCTCGCCCACGCGCAAGGGCGAGCTGGGCACGTTCGAGCTGAACCGGCATCTGCAGCAGGCGCTCAACCCGCCCGACGGGAAAAAGCGCGAGAAAAAATACGGCGCGGTCGTGTTCCGCGAGGGGGACAAGATCATGCAGACGCGCAACAACTACGACGTCGAATGGCACAAGGACGGCACACAGGGTAGCGGCGTGTTCAACGGCGATATGGGCCGTATCCTCAAAATCGCGCCGGGCGGCGAGCGGATGACGCTTTCCTTCGACGGCCGTATCGCCGAGTACGACGCCGCGCTGCTCGAGGACGTCGAGCACGCCTACGCCGTCACCGTCCACAAAAGCCAGGGCAGCGAGTACCCGATGGTGCTCATCCCGGTGTTCGCCTGCCCGTATCCGCTGATGACGCGCAACCTGCTGTACACGGCGGTCACCCGCGCGAAGGATATGGTCATCCTCGCCGGCAGCACGGACTGCATCCGCACGATGGTGCGCAACGACCGCAAGGCGCTGCGCTACACCCATCTGCGGCATATGCTGGCGAGGTGAGCGCGGTGGCTGCGGAATACACGCTGTTCGATAAGCTGCTCGGCCTGCTCGCGCCGCAGAAATGCCTCTACTGCGGCTATCCGACCGACGAGAACGGCAAGGCCGTCTGCGAGAGCTGCAAAAAGCTGGAAAGGGAGCTGCTGTGCGCCGTCTGCCCGGTCTGCGGGCTGCCGGGCGGCGAATGCCTCTGCATCGAAAAGGACAACATCACCTACCTGTTCTGGTACGACAAAAAGCCGGTGCGCCGCGCCGTCTCGCGCATCAAGCACGGCAACAACATCGTCGCCGCGCGCCACATTGCGGCGCTGCTGGCCGAACGGATGGAAAAATACAGCTTCGACGCGGTCTTTTATGTGCCGCGCTCGAAAAAGGCGCTGCGGCAGTACGGCTTCGACCAGGCCGCGCTGCTGGCGAAGTGCCTGTCGGACGAGCTGAACGTGCCGGTCTGCCCGGCGCTCTGCCGCAGCCGCGAAAAGCCGCCGCAGAAGCTGCTGTCGGCCGCGCAGCGGCGGCGCAACATCCGCGACAGCTTTACGGTGAAAGCCGGCATCCTCGGCGACGCGCAAAACGCCCTGCTGGTGGACGACGTCGTCACGACCGGCGCGACGGTGGACGAATGCGCCGCGCTGCTGCGGAAGGCGGGCGTGAAAACAGTGCACATCGCCTGCATCGCCAAGACACCGAACTACTTCCTGCACTGACCCCGTCTCCCCCGCCCGCCGCGCAGCGGGCATTCCATAAACACCAAACCGAAAACCGAAAGGAAACAAGCAAGATGAGCAAAACCTACCAAACCGCCGCCGGCGGCCTGAACGCGTCGTTCGCCGTGACCGGCGAAGGGCTGTTCCTCGCCGGCCTGACCGACGGCAAATCGTCCCGCGCCTACCTGCGCGCGCCGCAGCCGCTGTTCACGCTCGAATACGAATGCCTCGAAAGCGGCGCGCGCGAAACCGTCTCCTCGGCGGACGGCTGGACCGTCGCCGTCGTCGACGCGGACGCCGACGCGCGGCAGTTCACCCTCTCGGGCTGCGCGAAGCTGCCCGGCGTCATCGTGACACTGACGGTGCGCGGCGGCGCGCGCATCACCTTTGAGATGAACCTCTCCTCGGCCAACGCCGCCGTTTCGCTCACGGCCTGCGACTGGCCGAACCTCTGCTTCGACGCGGCCGCCTCCCGCGTGTTCTTCAACCCCTACGGCCCGGGCGAGGTCTGGCCCTCGGACAAGGAGGGCGGCTTTTCCTCCACGCAGAACTACCCGTCCTACGGCGCGTCGATGCAGTACCTCGCGTTCTGGGACGAGGACGTTCGCCGCGGCGTATACTACGGCCTGCATGACGGCGCGCCCGCCAGCAAGTTCATCCACTTCAGCCGCAGCGCCGACGGCGTCGTCACGCTGAAAATCGCCCAGCCGCTCGAGAACATCGCCGACGGCTGCAACTCGCAGAAGCTCTACGGCGTCTGTGTCTGGCAGCCCTTCGACGGCGACTGGTACGACGCGGCGATGCTCTACCGCGCGTGGGCGCTCTCCGAGGCAAGCTGGCTGCCCGAAATCGACGAAAACGGCCGCAAGGACCTCCCCCTGTGGTTCAAGGCCAACCCGCATTGGTGGTGGACGCGGATGGAGGACGACCGCTGGTGGACGCGCGAGAACCGGGATGAAACCGTGGCCGACGAGGTCGTGCGCGCCACGGCTGAGCTCGGCACGACAAGCGCGGTGCATCTCTACGACTGGCACAAGATTCCGTTCGACAACGACTACCCGCACTACTTCCCCGTCAAGGACGAGCTGGCCGACGCCCTCAAAACGCTCCGCGCCGCGGGCATCAAAATCATGCCCTACATCAACGGCCGCCTGTGGGATACCAAGGACAGGCAGAACGAGGACTGGCAGTTCAGCAAAATCGCCTATCCGAACTGCACGAAGGACCGCCATGGCAAGCCCTTCATCGAGACATACAGTTCCAAGGAGATCGACGGCACAAAGGTCGAGTTGTCCATCATGTGCCCCTCGACCGCGGTCTGGCAGGAAAAGCAGAAAGAGATCGTCGGCAAACTGTTCAACGAGCTGGATATGGACGCGGTTTACATCGACCAGATCGGCGCGGCCAAGGCCAACCCCTGCGCGGACAAAAACCATCCGCACCCGGCCGGCGGCGGCACCTGGTGGGTCGCCGGCTACAACAACCTGCTCGACCATGTGCGCCGCACGAGCGACCGCGCGGTCCTGACGACCGAATGCACCTCCGACCCGTTCATGAAGCACATCGGCGGCTATCTGTCGTGGCTGTGGGTCCGCAACGGACAGGTCCCCGCGTTCACGGCCATTTACAACGAGTACGTCGTCACCTTCGGCATCCACTATGTGTCGATGACCGATATGGACAGCACCTGCTTCCGCATTTTCTTCGCACAGTCGCTCGTCTACGGCGAGCAGATGGGCTGGATGCGGCCGGACACCTTCCTCCGTATGCAGGAAGCAGACAAGGCGTTCTACCGCCGGCTGGTCAAAACGCGCGAGACGCTGGCCGAGTACTTCTACGGCGGCCGGATGCTGCGCCCGCCGTACCTGACCGACGACGCGCCCCGCCTGCGCAGCGAGAAGTCCACGCAGGCCATCGGCGGTCTCGTCGATTACCCCGCCGTGCAGGGCGGTCTGTGGGAGCGGATGGGCAGCGGCCGCAAGCTGCTGCTCCTCGTCAACGCCGCAGAGTCGGAGACGAACGTCGAGCTTCAAGCCGAGCTGCCCGACGGCGCCTATGCGCTCCAAGGCGATCTGGACGGCACGCTGACCTTCTCCGACGGCAAAGCGTCGCTGAAGATGCCCGCCTCCAGCGTGACCTATCTGTTCTGCGACTGACCTCCATTCCAATGCAAGCTGAGCGGAGGGTGTGGCGTAGCCACACCCTGCGCGTTCTGCGCCGCGCGGCGCAGAACGGGAAACGCCCGTCAAGGCGGGATACGCGCAGCGTATCCCGCCTTGACGGGCGTTTGCTCTGCTTTCGGCCCCATTCTGCGGCCGGAAGCGCCTGCCCTACCCCTCCTGCACGGTGCGCTCGATCTGTGCCGCCATCAGAGCCAGCTTCAAAACCGTTTCGGAGAATTTCTCGACGCTTATGGGAAAGTCTTCTTCAATCCATGCCCCCAGCAGGCCGATCACGCCGCTGACGATAAACACATACTCGTATTCGGCCAGCAGCGGGTCCTTAATCGACGATTGCGTGCGGTATTTTTCAAACACCTTTTCCATCAGCCGCCTGTTGAACGCCCGACTGTCGGATTGCAGGAAGAGAATGCGGAACATACGCCGGTTGTCCAGTATATAGCGGAAAAACCGTTCCAACAGGGCGACAAACTGCCGGTCCGTCGTGACCGGCGCCGAACCATCGGTGAGGACGGGAATCTGTGCCAGCACATCGTTTTCAATGTCCTGCCGCAGCCGGATCGTATCCTCGTAATACATATAAAAGGTAGAACGGTTGACATCCGCCGTCTTGCAGATGTCGGTAACGGATATTCGTTCCGAGGGGCGCTTCTCAAGCAGCTCAAGATAAGCGTCTTTTATCAATTTTTTTGTCATGCGTACACGTCTGTTGTCCGCCACGGCGAACGCCTCCCTATCGGATACAGAACATTCGGTTCTGTATATGTTTTCGACGAATCGTTCTATTGTGTCGGAATCATAACGTATTGAACAATACTGTTTGTTGACATTCCGACAATGTGTTGTTATCATTATAGCAGAGCAAGGCCGTTTTGTCAACCGGCAGCAGCTATTTTTAGGAAAGGACAACAGAAAAATGCAGACTTTCTATGTGGAAAAACGATTTGCCGATTTTCGGGAGCTCATCAACAGCAGCGCCGCCCTGTACGGCGGCCGAACGGCGTTTGTGCAAAAAAGCCGCAAGGCGGGCGGACAAAAGCTGACCTATCGCGAGCTGCGGGAGCGATACTATGCCCTGTGCAGCCGGTTTCTTGCTTGTGGACTGCGGGGAAAGCGAATCGCCATTCTCGGACCGAACAGCTTGGAATGGGTGTTATCCTATCTGGCTGCGGCGACGGTCGGCGTCGCCGTGCCGCTGGACAAAGAGCTGCACGACGCAGACATTGCCCATTTCACGGCTTATGCGGCTTGCGCCGCCATTTGCGTCGCGGACGATCGGGCGGAAAGCCTTTCCGCAGACAGCATGCAGGTGTACCGCTTCTCCGAGGTGATGCTTCTTACGGGCGTCAAAAACGCATCAGATAAGAAAGCGGTTGACGATATCCCTCTGCGAAAAGACGAAATGCAGGTGCTGATTTTCACCTCGGGGACCACCGGACACGCGAAAGGCGTGTGCCTGTCGCAGTTTGCCATCTGCTCCGACATCTATTCGACGGTGCAGGCGGTCAAAATCAAGCCGAAGGATGTGACGCTTTCGTTCCTTCCGCTGCACCACACCTACGAATGCACGCTGAACTGCCTTTTGTTCTTGAGCCGCGGCGCAAAAATCACATATTGCGACGAGCTTGCGGGGCTTCAAAAGCATATGGCGGCGTACCGCCCGACCGTTCTGGTCGTGGTTCCGGCGCTGCTGAAACTGCTGGCACGGCGTATCCGTCAATCCATAGCCAGGACCTGTCCGAAAAAATACCGGCCGGTGTTTGAAAGCGAAAGCCTGACGGCGGCGCTCGCCTCGACGCCTCTCCCGCTCCGCCGCCTGATTGGCGCCAAGGTCAGGCAATCGCTCGGCGGCCGGCTGCGCCTGCTGATCGTGGGCGCGGCCGACCTCGACACGGCGCTCATAGACGATTTTGCCGCGCTGGGCATTCGAACCCTTCAAGGATACGGGCTGACAGAGTGCGCGCCCCTGCTTGCCGGCAACAACGATTTCTATCTGAATCCGAAATCGACGGGCGTCGCCATGCCCGGCATTCGGCTGAAAATCGATTCCCCGAATGCGGACGGGGTCGGAGAAATCCTCGCCCAAGGCGACAATCTTTTTTTGGGGTATTTCCGGGACCCGCAGGCAACGGCAGACGCGTTTCGGGACGGGTATTTCCGAACGGGCGACCTCGGCCGTATGGACGACGACGGGGCGCTTTATATCCGGGGACGGATCAAAAACGTGATTGTCGCCGAAAACGGAAAAAATATATACCCTGAAGAATTGGAAAGCCGGCTCGCTCGATATGCCGAGGTCGGGGAGGCGCTGGTGGTGCGTGCGGACGGCCGAAACGGAAGCATCGTTAAGGCGAAAATCTTTCCGAATTTGGAGTTCATCAAGGGTGTACTCGGCCGCATTCCGAGCAAAGCAGAAATCGAAGCGTGCATACACAGCATCGTTCAAACGGTCAATCATCAAATCCCCGTCTATAAGCGCATTGCCCTCGTAGACATTTTGGATTCTCCTCTGGAAAAAACCGGAAGCCAGAAAATCAAAAGATGCGGGCCGAATCTCGCGTAGCCTCAGCAGGCGGCGCGTCCCGCCGACAGACGCGCCCGTGGGGCGGGGTTTACCCCGCCCCACGGGGACAAGCCCCGCGCCGTGCGGCTTGTCCTGCGAAGCCGACCGCAAAGCGTCCCCTCCGAGCCGAATCGGAAACGGCCGTCCGTCTCCCTTATGCAAACGGGTATTGCAGAAGCAAGGCGGGCGGTCGTTTTTTCTGCAGCGGGTGCAACGGCCCCATTCGGAAGCGGGACGACGTTTTACGGCGCGGGATTTGACAGCGCGGCCGAAATATGCTATAATATCATATTACCACTTCAAAAAAAGGAGCGCCGGCCGGCATGCGATACACCGATGTGATATGGGATTTCAACGGCACGCTGCTGGACGACGCAGGTGCGGGTCTGGCCTGCGTGGAGGAGCTGCTGCGCCGCCGCGGACTGCCGCCGCTGGGCAGTCTGGCGCGCTACCGCGAGGTCTTCCGCTTCCCGATCCGCGATTATTACACCGACATCGGCTTTGACTTTTCCCGCGAGCCCTACGAAGCGCTGGCCGACGAGTGGGCGCTGCTCTATGACGAGCTGGCCGCCGCCGCGCCGCTGCGCGCGGGCGTGCCGGAGACGCTGAAGCGGCTCAAACGCGCGGGCGTCCGGCTGACGGTGCTGTCCGCCTCGGAGCATGGCATGCTCTGCCGGCAGCTCAGACAGCGCGGCGTGTACGGGCTGTTTGATGAAGTGCTGGGGCTGGGCGACTTCCGCGCGCAGGATAAGCTCGGCATCGCGCGCGAATGGTGCGCGCGGACGCGGCCGGCGCGCGCGCTGATGATCGGCGACACCGACCACGACGCGCTCGCCGCGCGGGCGATGGGCGCCGACTGCGTGCTGCTGACCGGCGGACACCAGTCGCGGGCGGTGCTGCTGCGCACGGGGTTCGACGTGCTGGACACGCCGTATGAGGCGGCCGAGTACGCGCTGAAAAAGGAAACGATAAACATATAAACGGTTTACAGGAAAGGAAGGATCGAAATGAAAAAGCACTTGGGACAAACGCCGTCCGTGCGGGAGTACACCGAACGGCTGGCGCCGGTGGCGACGGAAAGCTGCGCAATCGACCCGGCGCTGTACGAGGAATACGGCGTTAAACGCGGGCTGCGCGACAAGAGCGGCAAGGGCGTGCTCGCCGGACTGACGAACATCTCCGACATCGTCTCCTCCAAGACGGTCGGCGGCGAGACGGTCCCCTGCGAGGGCGAGCTTTACTACCGCGGGTACGACATCAACAGCCTCATCGGCGGGATTCTGAAGGACAACCGCTTCGGCTTCGAGGAAATCGCATACCTGCTGCTGATGGGCGACCTGCCCGACAAGGCGCAGCTTGCCGAGTTCAAGTCCGTGCTCAGCGGGCTGGGCACGCTGCCGACCAACTTCGTGCGCGACGTGGTGATGAAGGCGCCGAGCGGGGACATGATGAACACCCTCGCCCGCAGCGTGCTGACGCTGGCCTCCTACGACGCGGACGCCGCCTCGCTCGACTACGCGAACGTGCTGCGGCAATGCTTAGCACTCATCTCGGTGTTCCCGATGCTGGCCGTCTACGGCTACCATGCCTACAACCATTACGTCTGCGACGACAGCTTCTACATCCACCGCCCCGACCGCAGCCTTTCGATGGCCGAAAACATCCTGCGCATGCTGCGCCCCGACCGCAAGTACAGCGATCTGGAGGCGAAGGTGCTGGACATCGCGCTCATCCTGCATATGGAGCACGGCGGCGGCAACAACTCGACCTTCACCACGCACGTCGTGACCAGCTCGGGCAGCGACACCTACTCGACCATCGCCGCCGCCCTCTGCTCGCTGAAGGGCCCGAAGCACGGCGGCGCGAACATCAAGGTCGTGGAAATGATGGCCGACCTGAAAAAGCATGTGCGCAACAAGTCCGACGAGGAGGAAATCTCCGCTTACCTGCTTTCGCTGCTGCGCGGACAGGGCTTCGACCGCAAAGGGCTGATCTATGGGATGGGCCACGCCGTCTACTCGATCTCCGACCCGCGCGCGACAATCTTCAAGGGCTTCGTCAAAAAGCTGGCCGAGGAAAAGGGCCGCCGGAAGGACTTTGAGCTTTACTCGCTCGTTGAACGGCTCGCGCCTGAGACGATTGCAAAGGAACGCCGCATCTACAAGGGCGTGAGCGCGAACGTGGACTTTTACAGCGGCTTCGTATACAGCATGCTCGACATCCCGACCGAGCTGTACACGCCCATTTTCGCCATCGCACGCATCGTCGGCTGGTCGGCGCACCGGCTGGAGGAACTGACCAACGCCGGTAAAATCATCCGTCCGGCTTATAAAGCCGTCGCGCCCAAGCGCAGCTACGCCGCGCTGGAGAGCCGCTGAACCCGCCGGCCGCCGCGGGA
>ERZ827524.2283-NODE-2283-length-14293-cov-2.860303_pt1 | contig 14293 bp, 9 predicted proteins | sample MGYA00519702_ERZ827524 | MGnify/ENA primary metagenome ERZ827524 (study PRJEB31778, sample SAMEA3449341) | human gut metagenome | biome: human gut; feature: human-associated habitat; material: faeces | place: United Kingdom | collected 2010/2012 ...
GTCAAAGGCAAGAATCAGTTTCAGCTCTTAATGGACAGACTTCCCGCCGAACATAAGGCAAGGTGGTTTTCCGGCGCAGCATTGAACACCGGCGATCAGGCGATGGCGTCTGTTATGTCAACCGTTATGTCACGCCTCAATGCATTCCTCGACAGCGAGATGGAGCAGGTGCTGTGCTTTGATACAGCTATCGACGCGGAAAAGTTTTGCAATGAAAAATCCGCCGTATTCATTGTCATGCCGGAGGAAAATCCCAACGCCTATTTTATGGTCAGCCTGCTCATCCAGCAGCTATACCGGGAAATTCTCGCTGTTGCAGACGAAAACGGCGGCAAGCTCCCAAACCGCGCCATGTTTTACTGCGACGAATTCGGCACCCTCCCGCCCATCCAATCAGCCGAGATGATGTACAGCGCCTCCCGATCAAGGCGGCTCTCAATCGTCAGCATTATTCAGAGTTATCAGCAGCTTGAAAAGAATTACGGAAAAGAAGGCGCTGCCATCATTCAGGACAACTGTCAGCTCACTATCGCAGGCGGCTTCGCGCCCTCCAGCGAAACGGCGGATATTATCTCAAAAGCGCTTGGCACACGCACGGTCATGACCGGATCGGTATCAAGAAGTAAAAATGATCCGTCCCAAAGCCTGCAGATGACCGAAAGAGCCTTGATGTCGGCAGATGAGCTGAAAAGCATGAAGAAAGGTTCATTTATCGTAATGAAAACCGGTGCGCATCCCTTTATATCAAAGCTCAAGCTGTTTTTCAAGTGGGGGATTTCTTTTCCTGAAAACTCCTATACAATCGCCGACAAAGGCGCTCGCCGTGTGCATTATATCAGCCGCGAAACGCTCATCAAAAATATTACCGCGAGATATCCGCAGGCAAAGAAACCGCGTGTTCCTGCCGCAAGTCCGCCGTCAGGCGGTCTGACGATGACCGAGCCTGCCGAGGCAACCTTTGCGCAGGAAGTCAATCACGCGGCACAGCAGGGAAAAATTGCGAAACCGATACGGACAGGTTAAGGAGGTGTTTCTGTGCCGTATTACACCAAGCTGTACCAAACCGATCTGCCGCACCGCGCAAAGCTGGTGTACCTCTATCTTCACGACAGAATGGACAAAGAACGAAAGGCGTGGCCGGGGATCAAAACCATCGCGCAGGATCTGTCGATTTCCCGCAGCACAGTAAAGCGGGCGATCAAGGATTTAGAGAAAACCGATCTGATACGAAAAGAGCCGCACTACCGGGAAAACGGCAGTGCGACCTCAAATCGTTACTATCTGCTTTAAAATACTATATTTTACAACAAGGGAGAAGTCTGTCCAAACGGTGGACCGAGGGGCGGTTCATCATGAGCCGCCCCTAACTACCCACTATAAGAGAGATTACGGCAGAAAGAGTAAGAAACTCTGGGAGAGATGGCAAGCGAGACGTTACTTTGTTGTGTTCTAATAAATTTCTGATATGAAGAAAGCTCCTTTGCGGCAATATTGTGCTGCAAAAGAAACTTTTTTGCGTATCTGCTCATGTCAATCATATAATTTCTTGTCTGCTGTGTTTTTAAAATTAGAAATGAGAGAAATAAGGGCTGGAAGCGGATTAATAACAATCGCAAATACTATGGCAGCATTCAGGAATCGAAATATATAGATTCCTCGCGAACACTTGAAAAAAGTGCCGGTTTATGTTAAGATATAAAATGTATTTTTGTATCTATTTTTTAGAAGGCTGAAAAATACAAATTTACAAGGGGATATCCCCTTGTATTGGTTACTACGTAACCAATACAACAACCTTATCGGTATAACGAGATTTTGAGCGAGGCGGCAGCGCCGTCCGTTTTCCCTTTTCTCTCGCTTCCGATACCGATTCAGAGCAAATTTACTGGAGGAAACCATGTTACCGATCGCCCCGGAAAATATCGTATATGAATTGATCTGCTTTGCAGCTTTCGTCAGCGTCTGTATCGGATTGCTGAAGCTTCGGTATTCCAAAAAGATCAGCGCCCTGATCCTTGCCGGCAGCATCGCCGTGGCCGCCGTTATACAAATGTCGATTCTTCTGACGGCAGCAAATCCGGTACAGCAGATGCTTACTTTGTTCCCTGTCACAGCGTATCTGCCGGTCATCATCGCCGTACATATCTTAGCGAAGGGCGGCTTTGCCGCCGCAGTAGCCGCATGGTCCTTTGGGCTGGCTGTACCGTATATCCTGAATCTGTTCCGTACACTCATGCGGCAGATCTGGAAAACGGACAGCGGAATGCCTGTTACCGATATGTGGCCGGTGGTTCTGGCTGCACTGGTATTAGCCGGGCTTTTGGTGTTTGCGGCTCTGCGGTTCTGCCGGAAACCGTTTCAGACGTTCCGGTTCAAAAACAAATATGTATGGCTGCTCGCCCCTGTCATTTTAATTTTTCTGCTGATCTCCTATTTTGAAAGCATGACCTTTGAACCGGTCATTACCGTCATCATCTTTCTGGTTGTCCTGACCATGTTTGTCTTCCTTGTGAAATTTTTAAATATCGCGATGTCCGAACAAATCGCCAGAAGCTCGGAACAGGCGATCGCCAGACAGCTCGATATGCAGCGTCAGGAGCTTCTGCGCATCAGCCAGAAGATGGAGCAGGGACGGATTTACCGCCATGATATGCGCCATCATTTATCCGTGCTGAATGAGTTGGCCGAAGATGCACAGTCTGAGGAACTGCGGAAGTATATCAGCAGTCTGGACCTGCGGATCTCAGACATTGAGAAGGAGAGCTATTGCGAAAATACGGTGGTCAATGCGGTCCTGTCCTCCTATATCGGAAAGGCAAGGCAGAAAAATATCCGCATAGAAGCAAAGGTCAATATCCCAAAAGAGCTGCCGCTGGACGCCTTTGACATCTGCACAATCCTGGCCAACGCGCTGGACAATGCCGTGGTTGCCTGCGGCGGGCAGAAAGAGCGCTGGATCAATATGGCGCTCTCTCTGCACGATAACGGGAATTTTTCCGTAGATATCAAAAATCCGAGCGAGACGCCCGTTGTGTTCGGGAAGGACGGTCTGCCGCTCTCCCGCGGCGGAGAGAGGCATGGCATCGGGCTCAAAAGCATCGATGCGATCGTCAGAAAATACGGAGGCATCATGCGCTGCACCTGTGAGGACGGTATTTTCCGGCTGAGCGCCGTTCTGTTCGCACCGGAGAATATCCAGCCCGCCGCCAAATCCTTTGGCGTGAAAAAGGCCGTTACCAATACCGTGACGACGGTACTGCTTGCCGTATGCTTTCTGAACTTCCTGCCGGACACCATGCACGCTGTCGCATCGGTTCCGGTCCTTGGCGATATGGTACGGCTGCTGGATATCGGCACCTACCGCAAATACTTTTCCTGGGGCTCCAGTACGCTCCAGATGGAGCTTCCCGAAGTCGAATTCCCTGTGGAAAGCGTAACGGTGGCAGAGGAGCAGCCGGAACAGGCTCAGGCAGCCTCCGGCACAGACGGCCAAGAACCGTCGGAGGAAGCCTCGCCGGAAAGCACGGCTCCCTCTGCTCCTTCGGCAAGCACGTCGTCGGGCGGCGGGGAAAGCGGCATCACGATACCGTCGGTCCCAGCCATTACACTGCCCGAAGCTCCCAGTTCCTCCGCGCCGTCAGAGCCGGAACCCGAACCGGACAGTCAGGACGATCCTGCCTCTTCCGCTCCGGAGGAACCAAAAACTGCTGATCCGCAGGAGTCGCCTTCCAACGAAATACTTCCTCCGGATCTGTCGCCCGGGATCGAAGATATGAACGACCAGATGGAGGCTTATATCGCAGAGATCGAGGAGGAATTTTATTATTATTTTTCCATAAAATATAACGGCTATGTGGCGTCGGATACCGGCTACAGCATTCTGCGCAACGATGAACAGATGCTCTCCATCCGGTTTTATACCACCGTAAATCTGGGCGGCTCGGCCGAATACAGCCGCTGCTTCACGCTGGACAAGACCTCCGGCAAGGTTCTGAAGCTCGCTGATCTCTTTATGGAGCAAAGCGATTATATCGGCGCCATCAGCGCGGACATCCTGCGGCAGATGGAGGAACAGGCCGCGGCGGGCGAAGGGGATTATTTTCTTTCCGGCGGGATATGGCCGGAGGAAGATTGCTTCAAGGCCATCGACGCCGACCAGAATTTCTATATCGACAAAGACGGCAAGCTGGTCATCCTTTTCGAGGAATATGAAGTGGCGCCCGGCAGCATGGGCGCGCCCCAGTTCACGGTAGAGCCGGAGGTCCTGCAATCGATCCTGCGCCAGCCATCCTTGCTGTCTTTGGCCGGAAAGGAGTCGGAATGATGCTGCGGCTCGGCGTTTGTGACGACAGAAAAGAGGATATCGCCTCCATAGAGGCTCTCGTTGGCCGCTTTTTTGCGCGTTATCCGGAGCATCCCGTGCAGGTGTCCTGCTTTGACAGTCCCTATGATCTGCTGGAGGCGCTGGAGAAAGGCGGCGGATACGACCTGTATCTGCTGGATATCATCATGCCGCATATGTCGGGTATTGAGCTGGCAAAAAAGATCCGCCAGCGGGGCGAGCGGGCAAAGCTGCTCTTTCTCACCACCTCGCGGGAGTACGGGATCGAAGCCATCGGCGTCAAGGCGTCCGGATATCTGCTCAAGCCCATAAAGGAGCAGGCGTTTTTTGACGTGCTCTTTTCCTGTATGGAAGAACTGGCGCCGGAAAACCATCCGAGCGTAATGATCAAAACAAAGCTGGGGCTGACCCGCGTGCAGCTTTCCGAGCTGGTGATGATCGAAAGCTTTGACCATGTCAGGGAGCTGACGCTGCTGGGCGGCGGTACGCTGGAAACAACCGCCACGCTGTCCGAGCTGGGCGAACTGCTGAAGGAAAGCGCCGCCTTTCTGTTCCCGCACAGGGCGTATATCGTCAATATGGAGTATATCCGAAGCATTGGGAACAACCGCATCCTGATGACCAACGGCAAACAGGTTCCGGTCTCCAAAAAGGCGTATGCCGAGGTCAAATCGGCGTATCTGGAGTATATGACGCGCTTGTAGGCTCCTTTTCAAAAACAGAATATGCTGCATTTCACGAAGAAAAAAGGTCGTTTCACGAAAGAAACGGCCTTTTTTCTTCGTTTTCTATTATCATAAAACCGTATACAGGCTGTGAAAAGAGGTGAACTGGTGCATGAAAATCGGACACGGTAAAAGGTCTGCGGCCGCCCTGCGGTTTCAGGACGCCGCATCCTTCAATCAGCTTTTGGATACCAACCGGACGCTTCAGGCCGGTCTCCAGGAACTGGCAGAGCAGATACCGGATATCACGGAGGCAGACTATATCGCCCGTGTTCTTCGGCTGTTCCGCAGCGCCGGGCTGGAACTGTCGGAACAGGAGTTCCGCACGCTGCTTGCGATGCGAAAGCAGACCGATCAGATGCTGCTGCACAGGGAGGGGATATGAAGGAAAACGATTATTTGCAGACGGCGGACGAGCATACCCGTGCATCCGACAGGCTTTTTTTGGAATTTGCCATCAAAAAATGCTCGCTCACCTTATCCAGGGAAGAGATTCTCTCCGAAACCGAACGGCTGCTCAATAAGATATCCGATGAAAAGGTAGAGGATATCCTGACAGAATATCAGGAACGCCGGGCCGGCACGGCAGCCGCAGCCGAATCCCCCTCATCGGAGGAAAGCGCGCTGTCCGGCAGGAGCCGGGACGCGCCCAAGGCGGAAGTGGCAGCGGCGGAAGTAAAAGCGCCCGAAGCCGGTAAGGCGGTATCGGAAAAGCAGAAAAAAAAGAAAAAATCCTTCTGGGGCGATCTGCTGTTTTACGGTGTGTTGATTGCACTGATTATCGGCGTAGCGGTGCTGGCAAAGGGAAGCGCACAGGGACCTCGTTCCTTTGCGGGCTTCACTGCCCAGACCGTGCTGACCAGCTCCATGGAGAGTGTGATCCCTAAAGGCTCGCTGGTCATCTCCCGCTACACCGACCCGAACACGCTTCAAATCGGTGACGATATCACCTTTATGGCGAGTGAGACCACCACCATTTCCCATCGGATCATCGGCATCGTGGAAAACTACGCCGATACGGGACAGCGGGCGTTTCAGACGCAGGGCGTCATGAACGCGGCGCCGGACAGCGAGCTTGTCCCCGCCGTCAATGTGGTGGGCAAGGTCGTATTCCACAGCTACGTACTGGGCAGGGCGGTGGACTTTGTAAAAAGCTACTGGCCGCTGCTGCTCTTCTTTCTGGCCATCCTGGCCGTGCTGATCCGCGTGTTGCGGTACATCTACGGCAAATCGGACGGCAGCTCCGACGGCACGGACTCTTCAAAGCAGAAAAAGCAAAAACAAAAAAGGCGGGGAAAACATCCGCTTTTCCAAACAGCATTATTCAAACGTAAGGAGGACAAGCATGACAGCAAAACGTAAAAAGACGCTGACCGCCGTGGGCGCGGTGGCTTTGGCAGCTGTGATCGCGCTTGGCGGCACCTTTGCCTGGCAGTCCATCAGCCAGCAGGCGCTCAACGAAGCGGCGGCCACGCTGAACCCCGGCGGGCGGCTGCACGATGACTTCGACGGACGCAACAAGGATGTGTATGTCGAAAACTTTACCGACGTGGCAGACGGCACGCCGATCTTCGCGCGTGTCAGACTGGACGAGTACATGGAGCTCGGCCTCGGCGCCGGCACCGACCGGAACCTTGAAGCAGGTGTTCCGCTGACGACTACCGGCCTGACCGTCGTTGGCGAAGGCGCGAAAATCAACGACAAGACTACCTGGACCACCCGCACGCCGGGCAGCGGACTTGCGGATGAGGCCGGAAATGTGTACTGGACCTGGGATATGGACGGCGGCCAGACCGTGTATATGCCGACCTTCAACAAAAACAAGGATTCACTGAAATCTGACGTCAACGGTACATATGATGGTGATCCGGATACTGACATTCCCTATGACGATTATGTGACCTATACCGAGGGGGAACCACTCGAGGGCGATGCGGTCTATGACGCGGACAGCAACGACGTGGAAGATGAAAATGTTGACCGTGCAACCGAATCCCACACCGCAAAGCCGACCATCAACGGCACGGTCATCACCATGACCGAATGGCTGGAGCGGTGGGAAGCGTATCAAACGGCTGTGGAGGAAGGCACGCCTGCCGATGAAGCGGCGGAAACGACCCAGGTCATGGGCGACTTCTGGGTATGGGATGACGACGGATGGGCCTACTGGGCCAATGCCATTGAGCCTTCCACTGCCACCGGCCTGCTACTCGATGGCATCGAACTGATAGACCCGCCCAGCGACAGCTACTACTACGGCATTAACGTCGTGGGCCAGTTTGTCACGGCGGACGACATCGGTTATTTAAACGGCACCGGCTTTTATGATACGTCGGCGGGTCTTATCCCGTCCGGGAACGCCGAGGCGCTCATCGAGCTGCTGACCGGCGCGGACATCAGCCTGACCCGGGTCGTGCTGGAATCGGAAGATGACGCAGCAACGGTAGAAAAAGACAGTTACCTTCAGTTTAGGGCAAGCGTGACCCGAAACGGCGTACCTGTGGAAACGACGGAGAATGACTTCGTCTGGTCGGTAGCCGGCAACACCACAGAAGAGACCGAATTTTTATCGGCATGGGATCCCTATTATACCCGGCTTTGGGTTGATGCGACGGAAACTGCCGAAACGCTGACCGTGACGGCGACCTATACAGACGCCGCGGGAGAAGAAGTGAGCGGGTCTATGAGAATCACGGTAACGCTCCCTCCGGCACAAGTCAGCCTGTCCGCCGGCTCTACTACCGTTTATCAGAATGGAACGACGAATCTGTCGGCTACTGTACGGGACGGCCTCACCAACAGCCAAATAGGAGGCGCTGCGGTCAGCTGGAGCGTCACAGGGCAGACATCCGACGCGACCAAGGTCGATAGCACCGGAAACCTGACCGCTACCCTCACCGTCGGGCGTGATGAAACGGCCAATAACAGACTTACGGTGACGGCTTCTTATTACGACTCCAACGTCGGGCAGACGGTTACCGCTACCCAGCGCATCACGGTGCAGGAAGCATGGCAGTCGCAGATCGCCAACATCACCCCCGGTGACGCAGACACCTTTGTAAACATCGACGGCATCGACTGGAAGGTTTTGGCCAAGGACGGCGACAAGGCGTTGATCTGGGCCGCGGAGTCGGTGGGGGAACACTCCTTTGACAATACCAGGACTTCGTACGAAGAGGCGACCTCTGTCTGGCGCGATGCTGACATCAGGACATGGCTGCAAAACTGGCTGGAAAACGACACCACAATCTTAAAAAACGTCGCGCAGGAAACCACGCTGTATACCCGCGACAGCACTGAGGAAATAGGGTCCTCTTCATCTGGCGCCGGTTCTGTTACTGTTGAGGAGAATACGTGGGGCGTTATAGGTTCTGCGGAGAATTGGATTCAAACAATTGACAAGGTCTTTCTTCTGAGTGAGGCCGATCTGTTCGGCACCTATAACGGAGAACCGGCTGAGCCCCAAGACTACACCTATGGCTATCAGCTGACAACCAGCTATTTACAGCGGCAGTACGACGGTAATTACTCCGCCTGGCTGCGCAACGCTTACAGCAACTCCTGCCAAAACAATCAGAACGAACCGACCTGCGAGGAATGGAGATGGCAGTGTGTGGCGTTGCTTCAGAGTAGAGGACTCATGCTAGTACAGGATACGACACAAGGAGGTATAGGTGATACTGCTCGTGTAGGTATGCGTAGCAATGACGTTCTCCCTGCCCTGTGGATTGATTTTTCCATGGATTAAAGGAAGCATAACCCGTTTATCCGGGGCGGACGCCCCTTGTGATAACCAAAATTAAATTTTAGGAGGAAATAAGCAATGACAAGCAAAAAGAAAATCGCCGCGTCGGTCGGCGCGGTAGGCCTGGCGGCGGTCATCGCCCTGGGCGGCACCTTCGCCTGGCAGTCCATCAGCCAGACGGCGCTCAACGAAACGATGGACACCATCAACCCCGGCGGCCGTCTGCACGATGACTTCAACGGTAAAAACAAGGACGTCTACGTCGAAAACTTCACCGAAGGAGAGGGCGCTACCACCATCTACGCCCGTGTGCGTCTGGACGAGTACATGGAGATCGGCGTTGCAGGCGGTGCGGCTACTCCTCTTGTAGCAGAAACCAGCCGCGATGACGTCACTACCTGGACCACCCGTCTGCCGGGAACAGAGAATATGACCGAGGATACGACCTTCGGCGCTTACTGGGACTGGAGCATGGGTGGCCAGACCACCTATATGCCCACCTTCAACATGAACAAGGACTCGCTGAAGGCGGATATCAACGGTACATACGACGGCACGAGCGACGCGGACGATGTTCATTACGACGACTATGTGGATTACTCCCTTCCGGAAAATGCCACCAAAACCGATGACGAAATCTACGACGCCGATACTAACGATGTCGATGAAGCAGATCCGATAGAGAGTACGAACATCACAACCGTAGCAGATCAGGAGCACACCGTCAAGCAGACCGGCACCGCCGCCGTCATCACCATGCAGCAGTGGATCGAGGAGTATGATATGGCTCCCGGCGCTTACTGGGTGTGGGATACCGACGGATGGGCCTACTGGGCGCAGGGCATCGAACCGGGCGAGGCTACCGGCCTGCTGCTGGATGAAATAGTCCAGTCCAATCCGCCCAGCGACAGCTGGTACTACGGCATCAACGTTGTGGGTCAGTTTGTTACCGCCGATGATATCGGCTTCTTAAACGGCACCGGCTTCTATGATGAGAGTGCAGGCGCAGCTCCTACCGCGAATGCGGAGCTGCTGCTGGAAACCATCACCGGCACCAACATCCCCAGCAGCAAGGTCACCGTCACCGCAGCTGACAGCGCTGCAACCGTAGCGGCAGGCAATACCCTCCAGTTCACCGCAGCCGTTGCCGACAAAGAGGATGAGACGATTGCAGAGGCAACAGTCACTTGGAGCCTCTCCGGCGCACAGCAGGCGGATACTACCATCAGCGAAACCGGCCTGCTCACCGTGTCGGCTTCTGAAGCGGCGGATACCGAGCTGACCGTCACCGCCACCTATATGGACGGCGACGAGGCGGTCACCGACTCGGTCACCGTGACTGTTACAGCGGCAGGCGTGTAACCCACTTTACCCCGGCAGGGCGGCTTTGCCGCCCTCGACGAAGGGCTTTCTCTCTTTTGTGGGGAGAGCCTTTCCTCGAGGGCAGTGACCCAACCGAACGAAAGGAGGGCTGGCTGTGGGGCGCGTATTCCACCGCATTATCAGCGTGTTTTTGACCGCTGTTTTCATTCTTTCCGCCGTGGTCACCGGCACCTACAGCTGGTACAGCCTCCAGTCGGTGACCAACGAGACGGCGGGCACCTTCGCACAGGTGCGGCTGCAAAAACTGCAAAAGCTGCCGGACGGTACCGAGACGGACATCCCGGTGCCGGGGGCGGCCTTTTCGCTTTTTACGGCGGATGGCGGGCAGATCGGCGGCCGCATGGTTACCGATGAGACGGGGGCGATCACCCTGCGCCTGCCCGCAGGCGAATATTATTTTGAAGAGGACGCACCGCCGCCGTCGTTTGCCTTCGATTCGGCGGACGGTGAACCGGTCACGCGGTATCCCTTTGTCCTGACGGAAAATGAAACCGGGCAGGTCACCGTGACCGCCTACAATATCCGTCTGACCGGCTCCCTGATTGTGCAGAAGACGGTGCAGAACGCCGACGGCTCTTCTTTGTCTGACGAACAGCGGGCGCAGGCGTTCACCTTTACGGTGACCTTTTCCGACGGCGGGACCTACGCCTACCGCAAAACGGACGGCACGGCGGGCGAGCTTATAAGCGGCGGGACGCTCACCCTGCGCCACGGCGAGACGGCGGTTTTTGAAAGCCTCCCCGCCGGGCTTCTCTACACCGTAGCCGAAGCCGAAACACCCGGCTATGCCGTTGCCTCCGACGGGCATCGGGGAACGATCGGCGATGGGACGGCTATAGCTTCCTTTGTGAACACCCTGCTGCCGGAGCCGGTCCCGCCGGAGGAGCCAGTCCGGCTGACGGTAGAAAAAGCGCTGGACGGGGAATATCCGGCGGCGGATTTAGACAGGGAATTTGAAATGGTCCTGCTTCTAAACAATGAACCTACCGCTTTCACGCTCAAGCCGGGAGAGACGAAGACCTTCGAGCTGTATCCGGGCGACCGCTATGAGATCTGCGAAAAGGATTATATCGGCGAGGGCTACAGCCAGTCGATCACAAACGGATTCGGCACGGCGGGCGCAGAGGATATCGCGGTCACCGTCACCAACACCTTTACCGGCACGGTGATGAAGGAGATCACGGGCGAAAAGACCTGGCAGGGTGTCGGGCTCACCGACGGGCTGCTGCCGGACTCCATCACGCTGCTTTTGAAGGACGGCGATCGGGTCGTGGAGGAGGCGGAGGTCACGCCGGATGAAAACGGCCGATGGTGCTACCGCTTTACCGCCCCGAAATATGACGCAGACGGAAACGAAATCGCCTACACGCTGGAGGAGCTGCCGCAGGAGAGCTTCCGGCCGGACTACAACGGCTTTGATATCGTCAACACCTATATTCCGCCGGTCACCGTCACCCTCCCTTCGGTCGTTAAGGCTGTAGAGGGGGACGAGCCGCCGGAGGAGCGTTTCACCTTCTGCATGACCGCCCAGGACGGCGCGCCCATGCCCGAAGGCACAAGCGGCCGGTTTCTGACCGTACAGCTCACAGGCTCCGGCGAAGCGCCGCTCGGCACGGTCCGGTATACAAAGGCCGGGACATACCGCTATACCGTGACCGAGTCCGCCGGCGATACGCGCGGCTGGACCTACGACCCGGCGGTTTACACCATTACCGTTACGGTCACCGAGGAAAGCGGCACGCTGCGGGCGGATACGGCCATCACCGGGGACGGAGCGCCGGCCGGCAGCCTTGCGTTTGTCAACCGCTATGACAGCGGACCGTCTCCCCAGGTTACAACGGTCATCGAGGGGCAGAAGATCTGGCACCATGGCACCAATCCGGAGGAAAAACGCCCGGATTCCATTGTTGTGCTGGTATATGCAGACGGCACGCTTGTACTCCAGCAGCAGGTCACAGCGGAAAACAACTGGCATTATCGCTTTGAGCTGCCGAAATACAACGATGCGGGCGAGGAAATCCTTTACACCATTGACGAGGCCGAGGTAGAGCATTATGACAAGGCTGTCGACGGCTATGATCTGGTTAATACCTATCATCCTGACCCGCCGCCTGACCCGAGCGGCTCCGATGAAAGTCCGCAGACGGGAGACAACAGTCATTTAGGGCTTTGGATCTTTCTGCTGATAGCGTCTTTTTGCGGTCTTATCGTGACAACCCGCCGCAGAAGGAAAATAGACAGGAGATAAAAACGGCGGTAAGGCATTCTGCAAAGAAGAAAGGACGGTACACGTGGAAGAACATGGCGTAAAATCAGGGCTTTTGGACTACATCTCTTTCAAGACAGATCATGCCTTCTTTCCAATCTGTATGACTGGAGAAACCTGCCCTCTGTGCAGAGCGCGGTGATCCGTATCCAGCCGCCGCTGGTCGGGTCGGAGGAATGGAATGACGTTGCCCGGTATATCATCGGCAGGATTTGACCCGGTGGCATATCTGAAAAACATATTTTCCATGTACGATGGAGAAATGCAGATCGTACATCTAAAATGCGACGCCGATATGATGAAGGTCATCGTAGACTGTTTCAGGCAGGATGTCCGCACTACCCGGTGTGAAGACGGAAGTTTTACCGCAGAGGTTAGGGCGTGTCTGTGAGGTGAGAAAGAATGAAAAACAATCAGAGCTTATCCGTGTTTTTGCGGCGATGGCGATGGGCGCTTTGCTCCGCCGCCGTGCTGCTTGTTTCAGTGATTTTGCTATTTCTGTTTCCGAGAAAAGAGTATTTGGTGGTTTCGACTGCCTTTGCCATCCTGTTCTGGCTTTCGGTGACGGCAACTATCGTATGTATAGTGCTTGCTGTGCGAAACAGAGGGAAACCGCCGCGTAGAAGACCGGCCAGAAAGAAAAAAACAATTTGATTCCGGAAAGGAGATTTTTATATGGACACAAGAAAACAGCCAAACCGTTTTCTGGCAATACTGCTCAGCTTATGCATGGTGCTTGCCATGCTGCCGGCGGGCAGTATCACGGCCTTTGCGGCGGGTGAGGAAACTGTAATATCCTCCGATACCACGTGGGAGACCCAGACCATATCGAACGACGTCCGTATCGAAAGCGGCGCGACGCTGATGATAAACGGACAGATAATCATAAACGATGAAGTTACCATCATCGGCGGCGGAACCATCGCCAGAGGAGACGAAGCGGCGTATTTTAACATAGGCAGCGGCGTCAGCCTCACGCTGGACGGCGTCACCGTGGACGGAAAAAACATTTCGTCGGACAACTCCATGTTCCAGGTTTATGGAACGCTGGACATAAAAAACAGCACTGTGCAAAACTGTGTGAAAAACATTAGCCGGGGCGGCGCGATCAACGTGGACGACGGGACGCTCACTATTGAAAATACGGACATAACAAACTGCTCGGCAACGGGCTACGGCGGCGCGATTTATCTGCGCGATAACGCGGAAGCGACCATCAAAAGCGGCACCTTCTCCGGGAACGAGACGACAACCTCCAATTACGGCGGCGGCTTTATCTATAACAGGGCGAGCACGCTTATCATCGAGGGCGGAAACTTTCTGAACAATTCCTCCGGCGGCAGAGGAGGGGCGATCTATAACGCCGGAACAGAGGGCACCGAGGCTTATATCCTCGGCGGCGTTTTTTCGGGAAACACCAGCAACAGCAGCGGCTATGAGGGAAGCGGCGCGGTTTATTACTCGTCCGAAAATGTTGCTGATACGATTTTGCATATATCCGGCAGCGTCCGGTTCGGAAACGGCGGGGAAGGCAGCGGGACGGACGGTATCTATCTCGACACAGGTTCAACCGGTACTGCTCTGCGCAAAATGCAGATCAGCTCGGCCCTTCAGTATCCGGTCCATATCTATGTGGCATGTGCGGAAAACCGCGTCATCGCGGAGGGAGTAAATGATTACAAGCTTACCGCGGCGGACATGACGAAGATACAGTTCCACGACGTCGGCTCTTCCGGCACGGACTGGTACGCATGGCTTGACAGTACAGATAACGAAGTTTACGTCTCCGAAACAAAACCGATCTACATGGTCTACGATGCAAACGGCGCGGC
>ERZ827524.2288-NODE-2288-length-14271-cov-2.708708_pt1 | contig 14271 bp, 9 predicted proteins | sample MGYA00519702_ERZ827524 | MGnify/ENA primary metagenome ERZ827524 (study PRJEB31778, sample SAMEA3449341) | human gut metagenome | biome: human gut; feature: human-associated habitat; material: faeces | place: United Kingdom | collected 2010/2012 ...
TCGCAGCTCGGCTCGGTGAAGGGGAAGAAGTGAGGGCGGTAACGCGTCTTGCGATCCTCGCCAAACATGCACTTAACAAAGTAGTCGAGCGTGCCCTTAAGGTCGCCAAAGGTGATGCCCTCGTCGACGACCAGGCCCTCGATCTGGTTGAACTGCGGCAGGTGGCAGGCGTCGGCCGTGTCGGGACGATAGACGGTGCCCGGGCAAATCATATAGATGGGCGGCTTCTGCGACTCCATAGTGTGGATCTGCACGCCCGAGGTATGGGTGCGCAGCAGCACGTCGGACTCGCCGTGAGCATGTGCCTCGGGGTGCGCGACGCTGCCGGGGTTGTTGTCGACCACGTAGAAGGTATCGCGGGCCGAGCGGCTCGGGTGATCCATGGGGGCGTTGAGCGCGGTGAAGTTGTAGTAGGAGGTGTCGACCATGGGGCCGGACTCGACGGTGTAGCCGATGCCGCAGAAGATGTCCTCGGCCTCCTCGATGATCTGCTTGATCAGGTGCTGGTGACCGATCTGCGGACGGATGCCCGGCAGCGTGATGTCGACGGCGTCGTGCTCCAGTGCGTGCTTGAGGGCGGCGGCCTTCATCTCGGTAGTGCGCTCGTCGAACATGCCCTCGATCAGCTGGCGCATCTCGTTGGCGCGCTTGCCCATCACGGGACGATCCTCGGGGGCGAGCTTGCCCATCATGCGCATCAGGCCGGTGATGCGGCCCTTGCGGCCGAGCAGCTCAACGCGCGCAGCCTCGAGCTTGGCGGCGTCGTCGGCGCCTGCAACGAGCTCCTTGGCCTCTTCCTCGAGTTTGACCAGATCATCAATCAGACTCATGTCTTCCCTTTCGTCTCTCGCGCATTCGCTTGCCGGGGCGACCGATGCCGCTTGGCGCTGCGAAAACGCGGCCCGGTTCGGTAACAAAAAACCGCCCTCGGGCATGTGCATTGCCCAAGGACGGTTGAATTCCGCGGTACCACCTTGTTTGACCCGGCGGATGTCTGGCCCGCCGTGCCCACTCTGCGCCCCTTATCGCGAGGCTCACGGCTTCCCTACTGGGGCTTCGCTGCCGCTGGCCGCGCGCCCGTTGAGGTTGCTGCTCGGGAGTGAACGCTTGGCCCTTGCCACCGTAGGAAGGCTTGCAGCCCATGACCTTCCCTCTCTTGCCGGCGACGCGGCGGGCAAAACCCTCTCCGTCAACGCATTGGGCTATAGGATAACACATTCTGCGAGTATATCGCCGCGTTCCGTTTTGTTCGCACTGGGTACAAGACAGGTAGCTGTGCAAACTGGCCGCACGCCCACCCGTGGCGTCCGGTCTGCGAGATCAAGGATATAGGTATGGGAAAGAAACTCGATAAGAAGGCCAAGGCCGCCGTGGCAAAGGCCTCTAAGAGCGCCAAGACGGGCAAGGCCGTCAAGAAGCTCCGCAAGCTCGAAGGCAAACTGTGGACCCGCGAGTACCTGCTCAAGATTGCCGAGTTCGATGGCGCGACGATTGCCCCCGCCAACGGCGCCGCGGCCCGCGCCGATGCTATGGGCACCCTTGCCGGCGAACATCACAAGCTCCTGACCAGCAAAAAGTCCGTTGAGCTCGTGCGCTCTCTCGCGCGTGAGACGGTTGCAGGCGGCAAGATCGACGACCCGCAGCTGCTCGACGAGATTCGCGTGCTCGGCCGCGACCAGCGCGAGGCAAGCGCCATTCCCACCGAAGAAGCCGAGGCCTGGACCAGGCTCACCTGCGAGGCCGACGCCGTGTGGCACAAGGCCAAGACGGCCAATGACTGGGCGAGCTTTGAGCCCTATGTGGATAGAATCGTCGCCCAGCTTAAGCATCAGGCCGAGCTCATGGACCCCAAGCGCGACCCATACGACGTTTGGCTCGACCAGTACGAGCGCGGCCTTTCTGCCAAGAGCTTCGACGCGTTTTGCGAGGAGGTTAAGGCCACGGTCGTGCCGCTCGTGCACGCCATCGGCGAGCGCGGCCAGCAGCCCGCTGCCGACTTTTTGCATGCCCGCGTGCCCGAGGCCGCCCAGCGCGCCATGAGCTTTGACCTTATGAAGCTCGCCGGCCTAGACCTGGACGACACCACGCTTGCCTTTACCGAGCATCCGTTTAGCGAGGGCTTTGCCGTGGGTGACGCGCGCATCGCCACGCACATCTACGAAGACGACTGCATCTCCAACGTCTACAGCATCATCCACGAGGCCGGTCACACCATGTACGAGCTGGGCGTGAACCCCGCCTATGCGCGCACGTGCCTGGAGGGTGGCACCTCCATGGGCATCCACGAGAGCCAGAGCCGCTTCTTTGAGAACACCGTGGGTCGCAGCCGCGCCTTTATGGGACCGCTGCTCGAGGTGCTGCGCCGTCACGCGCCCGAGGTCTACGGTAACGTGGACGAAGATGCGCTCTACCACGCCGTGAACATCGCTCAGCCGTCGCTGATCCGTACCGAGGCCGACGAGCTCACCTACCCGCTGCATATTATGGTGCGCTACGAGATTGAGCGCATGCTGTTTGCCGGTGAGGCTACAGCCAAGGATATCCCCGCGCTTTGGAATCGCTTTATGGACGAGTACCTGGGCATTCCGGTTCCCGACGACACGCGTGGCTGCCTGCAGGATACGCACTGGAGCGGCGGCTCGTTTGGCTACTTCCCCACCTATGCGCTGGGCAGCGCCTACGACGCCATGTTCGTGCCGGCCATGTGCCGCGACGGTGTCGACCTTACCAGCGCCTGCGCGAGCGGCGACCTGACACCCGTCCGCGCCTGGCTGGGCGAGCACATTTGGCAGTGGGGCCGCGCCAAGGACGCGCCGGAGCTCATCAAGGGCGCCTGCGGCATGGCATTCGACGCCCGCTACTACTGCAGCTACCTGCAGGACAAGTTCACCACGCTCTACGAGCTGTAAAGCCTAGGCAACACGCCAACGCAAGAGGGGCGCCGCAGGATCTATCCCGCGGCGCCCCTTCGCACCCAGCCACCAACCCGGCAGTTAGGGACGTTCCTATTATGCCGGCAGAAAAGGAACGTCCCTAACTGCCGGATTGGCCGGCAAAGAGTGTCCCAAACGACTAGTCATTTAAGAACGTCCCAAATGACTAGGTTGCCCAACAACTAGGTTGACGCCGACGTCTTGACAGCGTCGAGCAGTTACGCGGTTTGGTAAAACCGCGTAACTACAGAGCTTCGAGTGCGGCGGCGATGCGCTTCATGGCGGCGTCGGCGGCCGATTGGTCCGGAGCCTCAGCCAGCACGCGGATCACTGACTCGGTTCCGCTCTTGCGCACGAGCACGCGGCCCTCGCCCGCCAGCGCGGTCTCGGCCTCGGCGATCGCGTTCTGCACGCCCATGTTCTCGAGCGCGGCATCCTTGTCCGCCACGCGCACGGCAATCTGCGCCTGCGGCAGCAGCTTGCACGGAGCCGTAAGCTGCGAGAGCGTCTCGCGCTCGGCACGAATCACTTCCATCACGCGCAGCGAGGTCATAATGCCGTCGCCCGTGCGCTCGATATCGCCGAAGATCGTATGGCCCGTCTGCTCGCCGCCCAGGCTGTAGCCGCCCTCGCGCATCTTGGCATACACGTGGCGATCGCCCACGCCGCTGGTCACGGCGCTCAGGCCGGCAAGCTCCAGTGACTTGATCAGGCCAAAGTTGCTGGCAATCGTCGGCACCACGGTACCGCCCGAGAGACGCCCGTGCTTGTTCAGATACACGCCGCACACGTACAGAATCTGGTCGCCGTCGACCACGCGGCCGCGTTCATCCACCGCCAGGCAGCGGTCAGCATCGCCATCATAGGCAAAGCCCACGTCCAGGCCCTGCTCCACCACGTGGCGCTGCAGGCGCTCCATATGCGTGGAGCCGCAGTCGACGTTAATGTTAAAGCCATCGGGCGCGGCATTGATTACACGCACATCGGCGCCCAGCGCATCGAACACCGGCTTGGCAACCGAGGAAGCCGAGCCGTTGGCACAGTCGAGACCGATCTTGACGCCCTGCAGCGAAAAGTTCGCGCTGGCGATGAGCGAGGCAATGTAGCGGTTGCGACCCTGCATGTAGTCGACCGTGGCGCCAATGTGGTTGCCCGTAGCCAGCGGCACCTCACTCTTGTCATCGATATAGTCCTCGATGAGCTCCAGCACGTCCTCGTCCATCTTAAAGCCGTCGCTGTTGACGAGCTTAATGCCGTTATCGCAAAACGGGTTGTGACTCGCGCTGATCATGATGCCGCAATCGAAGCAGCCCTCGACGGTCTGATGCGCCACGCCCGGCGTGGGGATGACGTGCAGCATGTAGGCGTCCGCACCGCTCGCGACCAGACCGCTCACCAGCGCCGCCTCGAACATATAGCTCGAGCGGCGCGTGTCCTTGCCCACGATTACGCGCGCCTTGGCCCCGCGGTTGGCACCGTAATACCAACCCACAAAGCGGCCGATCTTATAAGCGTGCTCTACCGTCAGCCCAACGTTGGCCTCGCCGCGAAAGCCATCGGTGCCAAAGTACTTCATGTACTCTCCTTACAAAACAGGGGCGAACAGATTGCCCGTCCGCCCCAAAATGGTACTCGATTATCTGGGCTACCAGAAAAACCCTATGCCGAAGCGCTGTCGCGAGCTGCCTGGCACGTAGGAGTCTGACGCAGCGCAAGCGGCTTGTCCCCCGCCTCAGCCGACGTGGTCAGCGTATACGTGATCGTTGTCGTCTCGCCCGCATGCAGGTCAACGGTTCCCGAATAGAAGGGAATTCCATGCCAAGTTGCGGCACCTAGCCCAAACTGAGTCCCCTCAACTGTAAGGTCACTGATGTTGCCACCCGTCGGGGCAAACAGTGAGACATTCAGGCGCTCGTCATCACGTGCGGCATCGGGTGCGCTCGCCGCAACGTAGTCGGGCAGCTTGCCAGCCTCCTCCTGCGTCATGATGTTCGTCAGGGTAACGGTAATGCGATAGGAGCACGTGCCGTCGCCGTTCTTCACGCCCTGGCCAATCTGCGTGTCGGCGTTCAGGTACCAGTCGAGCTTGGAGAAGCTCAGGTTGTTAAAGTAAACGCCGGCAACGGGATCGGCACTCGGGTCATCCGGATCGGGCAGCGAAGCGTCAATGCCCATCTCCTTGATGGCATTCTGCTCATCATCGTTTCTCATCCAAGCAATCAGACGGCCCTCTTCGGCACCGCGCTCGAATGCACCGACAAGCTTCGTAACGTCGACGTCACCGATGCCACCGAGAATCTTGTCGAAGGCAGCGCTGGCAACAGATGCAAAGATGCCGTCCGATTCCTCGACCGGATAGTTCCAATACACATCGTGCATGAGAACCTTCGCCGCGTTGGTACCGTCGACGACCGTGCCATCGGGCAGCGAGACATTACCGACAAGGCCCAGCAGGTACTGCAAGAACACCGGATCGATGCCGACGACGCCATCGACGTCCTGCCCATACTGGGACTTCCACAGTGCGGCAACACGCTGCGAGTTGCGGGGCCAATCGGGCGAATACGTGTTACCAGAGTTGTATAGGTTACTGTGGTCACCAAACAGCGCCTCGTCCTCTTCGTCGACGCTCTCGACCGCCTCGTCCTCACTGAATCCAATGCGAGGAACAAAGTCGCCGATTGACATCTGGCCATCGGTGACTGAAATCAAACCTTGCGAACCACCAAAACCGCCGCAAGCACGGATCTCGACGTTGTTCATGGCGTACACAAGATAGTTGCGCGTCTGGCCGTTGGCGCCGAGCATCTGGGGCAGAACGGGGGCGACCTTCTCCGCCGCGTCGACTGCACCGTCCAGGGTAGCAAAGCCGTCCTTTGCCTTATCGACCAGCTCGGTCACCTGAGCGATATGCGTATCGCCAATACCCTGGATCTTTTCGTTGGCGCTCTTGAACACCTTTGAGCTATCGGAGAGCGAATCGGCGACCGCCTGCAGCGCGGACACGTTGATTGTCCCGTCCTGGAACAGCTTGCCGGGCGTTGCCTGAGCAAGATTATCAGCCATGGGGACCAGCGCGCCGCTCGAAACATCGGACAGAGCGTCGACCATGGTGCGGGCGGCGTTAATGTCGCTGCCGTACACGGGGATGAATGAAGCCATCGTCCACACCGGGCTCGAGGTCTCCTTCTTCATGCTGCTGCAGAGTTCGTCGATCTTTTTCGCATCGTCGGGCAGGGTCGAAAAATCGCCCGACGTGACCTTGTCCTTAAGGCCACCGACAATCTCGACAGTTTCCTTTGCCTGACTCTTCACGGTTTTTGCCGAGTTAAGCAGCATGAAGCCGCTCACGCCAAACGCGACAAGAACCACCACAACGATGGCAGCGACAACGGCTGTAACGCGGCGCTTCTTGCGCTCGCCTTTGCGATGGCGATGACGAACCAGGCCGTTCGAGGTCGAGCTCGTCGAGGAATCGCCGCCGTAGTTCAAGCCAAAATCGTAATAATCTTCTTTAGAGCCCGAACCCTTAAACTCGGCACCGTCGTCATCAAGACGGGCAAACGTGCCGGTTTCGGAAGCGCCCGTATAGATGGTGCCTAGGTTACCCGTAAGCCCTGCGTCTCCAGCAGAAGAAGCACTATTGGCGGGATTGGCAGAGTTGATGGGGCTGGCGTTGTGGGCGCGATTTGCGTTGTTAGCGGGGCCAGTGGGACCGGCAACATTCGCACCGCCCGTTGGCGCCGGACGGACCCCGGCCGACGAAGCCGCAGAGCCCGCCCCGCCCGGAAATGCCTGCCTGCCTACGCGACCAGCCTGTTTTGCCTTTTGAGACTGTTCGTACAGAGCGGCAAACATCGCCGTTTCGCCCGGAGACGTACGGTTGCCAGCACCGTTTTGGCTGGATCCACTCGGTACGCCAGCGTTTCCAGCCCCATTTGAACGCGGCGGAACTGCAGAGCGCTCGCCGTCGCCGTTCTTAAAGTGGTTACCAGCCATAGAGGAGTCCTCGCAATACTAAAAGTCAATAACGCTATTAGTTTATGGCATATTTGGCATCGTCAGTTAAACTCCAGATGCAGGCACCAATTCGCGGAATTGTGGTGCAACACCGTGTCCGTCTTGGAAGCGGCGTGAGCTATACCGTCAGGAACATCATCACGATGATCATGGCAAAGCCAATTAGGTCGGTCGGCAAAAACACCGTGCCCAGCATAACGGCGCTGGTGATGGTTGCCGAGACCGGCTCCACAGTTCCGATGAGACTCGCGCGTACGGAGCCAATATCCTTGACGCCCTCCATATAGAGCATATACGCCAGGAAAGAGCCCACGATCACAAACACCGCGAGCGCTTCGACGCCGGCAGCATCGAGGGCCGGCATATGAGCCCACGGCTGCACAAAGACACTCGAAACGACACCCGCCGTGAGCATAGCCGAGCCCGTAACAATAGGGCTGCCGTATTCGGGCAGAATCTTGGCGGGAATCACCGCCATGCAGGTGGCGCTCACCGCGCACATAAGGCCCGCCACCAGACCGAGCGGCGAGATGCTCAGGCTCGTGGGGTCGCCGCCGGTGGCGATCAAAAACGTGCCGCCAAGGGCCAGGCCGATACCGATAACCTCGCGTATGCGCGGTTTGCGGCAATCGGTGATGCAGGTATATCCCATGATGATGACCAGTTGCAGGCACTGGAGCACCGTCGCAGTTCCGGCATTGGTCAGGCGCACGGCCGAAAGATAACAAAACTGGTTAAAGAGCAGGCCAAAGGCGGTAAAGAACAGCAGCTGTTTGCGATCAGCGGGCGTCGTCCAAAGCTTGACCAGGCGTGCGCGGTCGCGCGTAACAACCACAGTCATAAAGAGCAGGCCGGCGAGAATCTGCCGTATGCTCATAAGCCACAGCGTATCGACATGGTAGGTATCGAACAAAAAACTCGCGCTGGTACCCGAGAAACCCCAAAACGAACCGCCCACCAGCGTGGCTAAAACACCCGTGATCATCTTGCGCGTCTGGGCGTCGTTGAGACGGTCGCGCCAGGCGCGACGGGTGCTGCGGCTGAGCTCGTCGGTGCCCTCGGGCACATCAATGTTCGATATATCGGTCATCGGCACCGAAGCCCCTGTGCCTTCGACCTGCTCGACACACTCTTTGCTCATTCCACTCCCCCGAAACAGCCTGGAAACAATTCGGCTTACCTTACCACGGCGAAGGCACCAGCCGGAGGCTTGTCCGCTTATCGGTAGGACAATTCCGCAGGCGTCTTTCCATAGCTCGATACCGCAATGGCCCTGTATTAGTCGACAGCCAAATCGCGGCAGCAGACTCTTTTGAAATGGATACGACAAAGCCCCCGAATTCCACAATGTAAGCGATTTTTAAAAATGTTCTTGCCACCGAGTTCAGGCTCCGTTATATTATCCCTTGCGCACTTGCGCACCCTTGATCGGGCGTTTAGCTCAGGGGGAGAGCGCTTCCCTGACACGGAAGAGGTCAGAAGTTCAAATCTTCTAACGCCCACCAAATGTTCGCAGCTCAGAGGCTTCGCCTCTGAGCTGTTTTTTTATGTCGCCAAATCCACTGGCAGCTCCAACCGTCATCGCAACGTAACATCAATTCACCTGACAAATAGCCGCCAAACAAATTCAATGCCCCAACATCAACAATAGCCAGGCACAAAACTGCGCCGCAAGCTGCTCCAACCGCCCAACTGGCCAAAAGCCGACCATCTACTTGCCGATCTATCCATCGGCATAACCAATCAGTCCGCACCGCAACTTCTCAGCAAAACGCCGCGATGTCTGCGCCCCTGCGGTATCCTTGAGCCACTTGCACCTGCAGCACCAAGGAGCCGCCATGCGCACCGAGCTCGATGTCCCCTTTTCGCACAAAGAAGAAGCCAAGGCGCTGGGCGCCAAATGGGACCGGACCAAGAAGATCTGGTATGTACCCAGCGGCGTCAACCCCGAGCCCTTTGCCGAATGGCTGCCCGGTGTTGACCGATCCGACCCCTCAGCGCCGTATATATATCTAGTACTGGGCAAGCGCGAATGCTGGAAGTGTCACAAAGAGACCTCGGTCGCGGCCTTCGGCATTCCCTATCGAACCGATAACGACGAGAGCATCGCCATCGCGCACGCACCCAACGAAGCCGAGCACATTGCCATCGACACGGCCAACGCCAACGCGCTCGCCATCGTGCCCGCTCTTGGCTGTGTGCCGGGCGAGATCCGCGACTACCTTCATAAGCGCTGCGGCTACAAGCCCGTAGGCGCGCGAACCTCCAAAGCCCCGTCGCTCGGCAACACGTGCACCAGTTGCGACGCGCTGCAAGGCAGCCGCTATCTGTTCGAGGAGCCCTCGTCCCCGTTTGCCCTCACTGCCATCAACAAGCTGCCGGCACTGGAGTTTGTGCGCGTCGAAGTTGCCGGCGTCTTTGGCGTCCCGGCCACGCGCACCGACTTTGACCAGGCGCTCTTTACCTGGGCACGCGACCATCACGCCGAGTTCCACAAGCAGCTCGGTGAGGGGATTTATTTGTAGAGACGAAGAGGCCTTCACAGTCAGCTCCTCCGCATCACCTATCCCTCGTCGCCGGCGTCGTACACGATATCGAGGCCACAAACAGGGCATTTCTCCGGATACACCGGCATATGAACGCCTGTCCGTTTTCTCACTTCGTCGCTGAGCCTGTCGCGCGCATCGATGAACCGAATGTCGAGACACGGTATTTGCGAGCCGCAGCAAGGACAAGCGACGACAAACGACCCGCAATCAACCTCTACGCTCGGAAACATATTATTGTCGATAAGGGCACACGGCAGTTTTCCGTACTTCCCCATCGCAATATCGCCTCGCCAGCTCATACACGCTCCCCTCTCGCTATACAAATCAGGAAGAGCATGCACCGGCGGGCGTGCGCGAGATTGCATCGCCACGCGATCCGATCAAACAACACGATCGTCAAAGAATGCCAAAGCCAAATACGCTAATACGGCAGAAGCCCCGCCTTTTCACGCTTCTTTTCCGAGCGATCGAACTCAATACGATGGGCCTCAAGAAACACCGTATTGGGTCGCCACCGACGCTCATTCGGCTGCCTTAGCGTCGCACCCGCAAAGGAAGCGTAGTCAGTCTTATCCAGCAGGTACGATCCGCACAGCCGATATTCGCCGCAAACAGGCTCAAACGAAATCAGGTGAGCATCAAATAGGGAACGAAGGTCGCGCCGAAGCAGAATGCCGTTGCTGGCAACCTGTGATTTGGGTCCCGAGTAATTCTCGATATGCGCAGCCTCCAGAGCTTCGCTGACGCCGCAGTCCGACACCGCGCAACGGCCGTCATAGGCGGCAACGAGCTGCTTGCGGAACCATTGCTGCCCCAATCGCTCGCGCCTTAACGCATAGCGGACCTTTTCGTCGTCGGTCACACCCTGTCCGGCAAACTCAATATCGACGGGTATGTGCTTCAGATAACTCATGTCGGGCGCAAAACGAGGGTCCGGTCCGCCTTTATGAACAGGACCGTGCAGAACAAACCATCCGTTTTCGGGCTCGAACCGCTCAACAAACGCAAGGCCGAGCACCTTATAGCCCACCTCGGTTGCAAATATGACTCCGACTGGGACGCCACATTCCATGCAGTTGAGCATTTTACGGTTGTAATTCTGGTCCCGAAAACCAACGGTACCCGGCGCTTGAACCGAGTACTTAATGACCCACGTACCATCGTCCAAATAGAGCGGAGGCACATCGGTGTAGAAGCTCTTTTTAGAGTTATGGACCGAGAGCGCAAAGATCTTATTGGGATCTTGCTTCACCCGATCCTGGCCCGGCCAGAAGATCCCTGAATCCCGCGTTACGGGAAAGAAGTCCGAGCCAATTCTCAAACGATACTGATACTGAGGGCTATCTTCCTTGGTGTGGTGCGGAAGGCTGGTCCAAACGCCGCCGCGCTGCTCCTCACCCAGAAACCACTCCCATGCCTCAACGTATTCAGAAGGCACGAGACTGCAGGCACGGTCATAGCTTGGTCCATCCATCAACGGAACAGCAAGGTCAATGTCGTTCATCGCCAGCACCTACAACCATACGAACGCGAGTCATGCCCCTCAATAATATGACCGAGAGTCAATTATTACGAGATCTCATTCCGCGATCGGCACATCGTTGATGCTCTCGGTTTGCCGCTGGCGCGCTCGTACCCCGCTACCCCACTCCCCTGTATACTGATGTAGCACGTGTTTCATCCGGGCTTGTTGGACCGGATTGTTCATGGGAGGGTCTTATGGCTGCTTCGAATCCGCCTAAGGGGAGCGTTTCTTCTTCGTCCATCAAGCCGGTTACGCGCAAGGCCGTGCGTTGCCAGCGCGAGGTCGCTTGGCTTGTCACGCAGGCGGCGGGCAGGCTTGTGGCGACCACTCAGGACGTCAATGCGCCTACACCGAGCTTTGTGTTAGCAGCGGCGCTGGATTTTGTGCGCCAATTGGAGCTTGCCGAACAGGATGCCAACGGCCACCTCGACTACCAGAATGTTATGGCGCCCGACCTGCAAACGTTCTGCCACATGGCCAAGTTGCCCGCCGCGCCCAATGCACTTTCGGACGCAGGCTACATGTTTACGCTTTCGGGCGCGGACCTTATCCGCGACATCTATGCATACTGCAGCGAACTCGCCGAGCGCCACGTCTTTGACGCGGCTGAAGTCAAACCGGGATATGTCATCAAGCTGGTTCTTAGGCTGTTCTTGATGGACGGGTTTGGGGCCATGCCGGCGTAAGCCGAGTCTTTAGCATCACTGTCGACTGGGCAACAACCGCTTTGCCTTAGTGGGCGCCAATCGAGGGTCGATTATTGGGTCGCCTCGTCCACTAACGCATTTATTCCACGCGCTCTGACAGTCGATACTTGCGGTTGCGGCTCGTCGCCGGCGCCGTGGGCTCAAGCTCGCCTTGAGCAATGAGCGCGTTGACGCGCGACCTAACCTGGGAAAACGTAAGCCCCGTACGTTCTGCCAGCTCACGCGTCCCCAGCTCGCCGTAGTGTTTGAGTGCCGTCACAATTAAGCCCCCGCCATGATCGACCGGCTCGATCTTTGAACGGTAAAGTACGACCTTGAACCGATCGAACCCCGGGCAGAACAGGGGCTCGGCCAGACCATGCGCGCGCATGGCATCGATCATCATCGGGATGCCCGAGCCATTGCCCTCAGCCGGCGAACCTGCGCCATCCGGCAGCGGGACAATCGACATGAGCTTCACAAGCGTCGCGTTACGGCATCGGGAGCTGCCGTCAAACAAGTTCTCGCGAGTCTTTCCCCCATAAAGGCCGCCAGGATTTGTCACCTCGACACGATCATCAAAGACGTCGACGGCGATCGATTGCCCACAGAACCGATCCCCGTATTCCCTGTGGATAACCGCGTTGGCGACTGCCTCGCGCAGGACCTCCTCGGGAATCTCCAGCGAGTCGATACGCGAGATGCCTTGGACGGTCGAGGTGCGGCGCAGGTTTTTGGCGACAGCCGCGACAGTATCCGAAATCATCTCGCCCAGGGTGCCCTCGCAGACTGTGCGGTCCATAAATCTTAGCGGTCCCGCAGCGCCCTTTTGAGTTCCCGCATGGACAGCCACATCAATGAAGAGCTTGGGATAGAACTGCTGAGGGTAAACGCCCGCGGCAAGGAGGCCGGCCTTGGTAACATTGCCCTGGAAGTCGAGGAAATTCAGACGCTCCATCTTTGTCTTCTTGTCCGCCGCACCGCGCATCGCTCGAGGCGTCAACGAATAGGCACGCTCTATCGTGCGGTCGACCAGCGACTCGTCGAGATCGCCCGCACTCGTGCCGGGCACCGCATCGCGATCGCTAGGACTCGTCCGTTCATATGACGACAGTGCCAAAACCTCGGTCGACGAAAGGGGTACGTCTTTGTCATCGATGCGTTTGTAGCTGCCACCTTGAGCGCCCCGCTCTATGACATAGCAAGGCTTGCTCGACGGGTCGAGCTCCTCAATCGTGATGACCAGAACCACGGTGCCCTGGAGCTCCACGCGCTCAATGGTGTATTTGGGCGGATTGGCCAGCTTTCCGCGACCGCCGGCATCACCCATGCCCGCCACGAATTGGTTGAGCACTTTCTCGGTCTCAAAGTTTGCAACTGGGACAAAACCCGCGCGCTCGCTCACTCCGAGTACGATGATGCCGCCGGCGGTGTTTGCGAAAGCGCTGACCGTTTCCCATACGTCGCGGGAAAGCGTCGTGGCGCTCTCCTTGACCTCGACGTTAAGATCGTCCGAGCCCATGCGCCTTAAAGACTCGAGCAGACCGGTCAGTTCGTTTTCGTTCATCTGCACGTCCTTTCGCTCGGTTCTGCGAAGAATGCCGCGAATGGATTTCCTTCGTCTCTCAGTTATCTCTCGTAATTATCTCTCATCTTTCTGTTATCTCTCATATTAGAGATGAGTGAGAGATAAAAGATAAGATGTCTGCCATCTGTTTCATATAAACATGTTTTTGCTGGTAGAACAATCGATATTGAGATAATACCATGATTGCTTGTCTCTTTACTGCTCAGTTATCTCTCATATTTATCTCTCGTCTTTCTGTTATCTCTCGTATTCGTGACGAATGAGAGATGAGAGATGTGCGGGCGGCGGATGAGCGTGGATTTTGGACGGTCGGGAAATGAGGGTGGATATTTGGACGGCTTTTGGGCGTTTTGAGGCTGATTCCGTCCGAAAAACCACTCTCATTCGATAGGCGTCCAAGTTTCCACGCTCGCGCGGCGGGCACGCGGGGCCTTTACCCAATCCGTTGGCATCGTCTTCAGTTCGCCGCAGGGTCGCGGCCCCATATGGGTATACTCTCGAGGATTCGACTCGATTCGCCCCCGATGGGGCGTCAAAGGAGACTGCATATGCCCACCACCTCAACCGACCCGCGCGCCGTTGCCTCCGCGCTGCTGGTGCCCGGCACCACCTGTCACGGCTTTGCCGTCGAGCGCCGCGAGACCGTGCCCGAGCTCGACTCGGACGCTTACGTGCTGCGCCACACCGCCTCGGGCGCTCGCCTGCTGTACCTGGCGTGCGACGACGAGAACAAGGCCTTTGCCATTGGCTTTAAGACGCCGCCGGCCGATTCCACCGGCGTATTCCATATTCTTGAGCACTCGGTGCTGTGCGGGTCGGCTAAGTTCCCCGTCAAGGAGCCGTTTGTCGACCTGATCAAGAGCTCCATGCAGACGTTCCTCAACGCCATGACCTACCCCGACAAGACCATCTACCCCGTTGCCACCACCAACGAGCAGGATCTGTACAACCTAATGGACGTGTACCTGGA
>ERZ827524.2292-NODE-2292-length-14221-cov-9.286108_pt1 | contig 14221 bp, 8 predicted proteins | sample MGYA00519702_ERZ827524 | MGnify/ENA primary metagenome ERZ827524 (study PRJEB31778, sample SAMEA3449341) | human gut metagenome | biome: human gut; feature: human-associated habitat; material: faeces | place: United Kingdom | collected 2010/2012 ...
TGGCGTAGGGGAACTCCTCCACGGGAGGAATGACGGGCAGCAGGGCGCGCTCGGCCAGCGCACCGTGGCCGATCTCGCGGCGGCCGGGGCTGCGGGCAGGCTTGGCCTCACCGACGGAGTAGCCGGGGAAGTTGTAGTGGTGCATGTAGCGCTTCTCGGTCTCCTCCCAGATGGTGTCCAGCTTCTGGTTGGCGGACAGAGTGTCCAGCGTGCAGACGGACAGCACCTGCGTCTGGCCGCGGGTGAACAGGCCGGAGCCGTGAACGCGGGGCAGCACGCCCACCTCGGCGTCCAGGGGACGGATCTCGTTCTTCTGACGGCCATCCACACGGTGGCCCTCCAGCAGCCACTTCTTGACGATCATCTTCTGGAACTTGTAGGTGATCTCCTCCAGGTACTGGTCCATGTTGGGGTACTCTTCCAGGTACTTCTCGTGCCACTTCTCGATCATGGCGTTCCAGCGCTGCTCGCGGACGTTCTTGTCGTCGGTGTCCATGGCGGCCTTGGCCTCGTCCATGAAGTCGGCGGTGATCTTGTTGAACAGCTCGTAGTTGAAGTCGGCGTGGGGATAGTCGAACTTGGGCTTGCCGATCTCGGCCACCATCTGGTTGATGAGGGCGATCTGCTTCTGGTTCTCCTCGTGGGCCTGCTTGATGGCCTCGAACATGACATCGTTGGGCACCTCGTTGGCGCCGGCCTCGATCATGACGACCTTCTTGCCGGTGGAGACGACGGTCACGTCCAGATCGCTGACCTTGCGCTGCTCGGCGTCGGGGTTGAAGACCAGCTTGCCGTCCACCAGGCCCACCTTCAGGGCGGCCACGGGGCCGTTCCAGGGAATGTCGGAGATGGCCAGGGCGGCGGAGGTGCCGATCAGCGCGGCGATCTCGGGGGAGCAGTCGTGGTCCACGGCCATGACGGTGCACATGACGGACACGTCGTTGCGGAAGTCATAGGGGAACAGGGGGCGGATGGGGCGGTCGATGACGCGGGAGGTCAGGATGCCCTTCTCGCCGGGACGGCCCTCGCGGCGGTTGAAGCTGCCGGGGATGCGGCCCACGGCGTACATCTTTTCCTCGAAGTCCACGGACAGGGGGAAGAAGTCGATGCCGTCGCGGGGACGGGGGGCGGCGGTGACGCAGCAGAGGACGCGGGTGTCGCCATAGCCCACCATGACGGCGGCGTTGGCAAGCTCGGCCAGCTTGCCGACCTCCAGCGTCAGGGGACGGCCGGCCAGGTCCATGGTGTATTTGTGATAGTGGGGGAACTGGCGCTTGGTGATGATCGTTGACATATCGTTTCTCCTTTTTTGTGAAATGGCATTCTGCCCGCGACCTATCGCCGTTAGCACTTGAAAACGCTCCGAAACCCTGAATTTCGGCGCATTTTCAACTGCTAATGGTCAATTTGTACACGGCGCAGAATGTGAAAGAAGGGTGATGCGCAAGCGCACATCACCCTGTTTCAACTTACTTACGCAGACCCAGCTTGGCGATCAGGGCACGATAACGCTCGATGTCCTTCTTGGCCAGGTAGTCCAGCAGACGACGGCGCTTACCGATCATCATCTGCATACCGCGGCGGCTGTGGAAGTCATGGGGATGGACCTTCAGGTGCGCGGTCAGCTGGTTGATACGCTCGGTGAGAATGGCCACCTGGACCTCGGGGGAGCCGGTGTCGGTCTCGTGGGTGCGATTGGCCTCGATGATAGAGGTCTTCTGGTCTTTCAGCATCATAGTCGTGTTTCCACCTTTCTTGAAATACGCCCGCAGCCTGGGCCGTGGGAGAGATGGAACGCTCCGCAGGGCTAAGGCAGGGGTCGGACGCGCTTAGCGCGTACTTTGAGATGATACCACAGAAAATCACCGTTGTAAAGTGGTTTTTGCGGCATTTCCGGGGATTTTTACGCCGTTACCTGAATGGCGGCCACGGGACAGCTGTCCGCCGCCTCCTGCACGCCGATCTTCTGCGCGTCCGGGATAGGGTCCACCGTCACCCGGGCGGGCTCGCCGCTGTTCAGCTCGAACACCTCCGGGCACAGCCCCGCGCACAGTCCGCACTGGATGCACGCCTTCTCCAACACCATTGCCTGCATGGAACACACCTCCTTTTGATTGATGGAAGTATTTTCCCCGGTTTGCGGCGGGGTTATTCAGCTCTCCGCGATGTGCCGGGCGAAGGCCGCCGCCTGCGCCTCGATGCCCGGCAGCTTCACAAGGCTGCCGCGCTCGTTGGCCGTTTCCAGCAGGGAGAAGCGGGGCGGAAGGTAGAAGGACTTGTTCATATTCAGGGCGGAGATCAGCTGGCGGGCCAGCAGGTCGCCGCCGGAGTAGCCGGAGACGATCAGGCCGAAGATCCGCTTGTCGTACATACGGGTCTGGCGGAACAGGGCCGTGAGCCGGTTGACACAGGCGGTCAGATTGGCAGCCAGGGCGTCGTTGTAGTTGGCGCAGAGCATGACCAGGGCGTCGCATTTCCGCACGGCGGGATAGACCTCGTCCACCATGGGGCCGCCGTAGAAGCAGCCGCCCTGCTCGCCGAAGTGGAGACAGGCGGTATAGCTGCACCCGTTGCAGTCGGCCATGGTGCCGTTGCGGAGGCAGATCTCCTGCACCTCCATATCCGCCGGAAGCCCGGCCTTCACCAGCTCCCACAGGGCCAGGGTGTTGGACGTGGCGCGCTGGGAGGCGTGGAGAGCCAGCACATGGCGGATGGGGGCAGGCTTTTCCCAGCCGTTCAGGCGGGAGAGCAGCTCCGCCACAGCGGCATGGAAGGCCGTGACCTCATCGGTACCGCCGATCTGGGCCTGGGTGCGGAAATTCCGCAGGGAACCGGTGGCCTCCACCAGCGGGCGGCCGAGGAAGCCGCAGCCCGCCTGGTTGGCGGCGAAGACCATGTCCCGGGCCACGTCCTTGGTGTAGAACTCGCCCACGCCGGTGACGATGCACGCGCCGATACTGTCGGAGAGCAGGTCTGTGCTGCGGCGCAGGCGGGAGAGCATACGGTAATAGGCCATATTGCAGCCGCCCTCGTCCAGCGCCACAGCGAACAGCAGACGGCGGCCGGCCAGGTCCTCCAGCCCGTCATCGGGGTCGCGGATATCGCTGCCCGGAGGCAGCAGGGGCACCAGCAGGTCCCGCAGGGCGGGGCTGCGGTCGTTTTCGGGGAGCAGAACGGTGAGCATGGCGGATACCTCCGTTTCCGTTATTCTATGGCGTTCAGCTTGGCGCGGGTGTCGTCGATACGCTTTTGCAGGGCGGGCGGCAGGGTCAGCGGCTCCGTCTCGATGCCGGCGGGGGTCAGACGATTGCGGCATCCCATGAACACCTGGCCGTCGTAGACGGAGGAATAATGCCACTGCCCCCGCAGCAGGGCCAGCAGGCTCAGCGCGCCGGAGGACAGGGCCGGGGCCACATAGGGCTTGTAGCCCAGCTTACGCATCTCCAGATTGGCGTGGGCCACCTTCTCCGTCAACTCACGGGAGAGGGCGTCGTCGTAATGCGCCACGGAGTTGGCCAGCACCAGATCCTCCCCGTGGGGGCCGAAGGCGCGGCCCTCGGTGAGGTAGGACGCGAAGCGAGGGTCCCTCCGGGCGTAGTACAGGGCGCGGGCGTGCATAACGCCCAGGCCGAAGCCCCGGACCTGGGCCGGGGACAGGCCGCTTTCACGCAGGACAGCGCGGCAGAGGGGGTCCACCGGATCGCTGACCACGCAGAACAGGCCCCTGTACCGCCTGTCCCGGGCCATGCGGGCGTAGATGGACACCAGCTCCCGGTTCAGGCCGTACTGGGCCATGCGGACATCCCCCGCCGTAACGGAGGTGTCCGGGATCATCCGGGAGGCGCAGAACAGGAACACGTCGCCGTCGAACAGCTGCTCCGGCGCGATGATGTCCACCGGGGGCAGCGCCGCACCGTCCGGGGACTGTATCTGGTTCAGCTCGAACTCCCAGCGGTCGGAAACGCCGGGGCGCACGTCGCAGATGCCGATGGAGCCTATCACGTCGCCGCCCATGAGCCGCAGGCCCATCAGCAGCGTGCTGCCCACATCGCCCAGGGCCAGCAGGGTGACGCGGCACTTAGACGGGATGCGCGGCAGGGTGGTATCGTTGAGATCGATCATAGTAGCTTCTCCTGTTTCTATCTTTTTGCCTCCGGCGGGGTGCTGACGCGCAAATTTCACGCCACGGCAGGCCCCCTGAGGAGCAGAGAATGTGCCGGATCTTGCGTCCTGCCGATGACGAGGCGGCACCGCACAGTCTTGATAAAGGTTCAGATTTTGTGTCAAGACGAGGCGCGGAGGCGCAGGCGTACCGTGTGTACGTCAAGGAGATTTGACGATGGCAGGGCGGAAAAGACGGTGCATTATCTCGCAGGGCGCATACGTTTGAGGAGCTCTATATCTCCCTCAAGATACGTGCTGGCGGCGCGGGAGAGATCGTAGGTCATGCAGCCGCCCTTGTCGGGACAGAGGGGCAGGATGACCGCTTCGCCGAGACGGCTGAGGGTGAGGTTGCGGGCGTAGAGGGAACGGAATTCCGTTTCAAGGGCCAGAAGAATGTCGCGGGCGTTTTCGAGGCAGCAGAGGGAGAGCTCCCAGGCGGTCTCGTCGTCCATGCCGGTGTACTCGGGGGCGGCGTAGGGCAGGATGCGGTTGACGGCGGGCTGAAGGCCGCCGGGCAGGGCCTCGCTGCGGCGGACGGTATCGCCGCCGATGAAGGGATAGAGCGTAGACTCGACGAAGCGCAGGCGCAGGTTGGGCAGGTAGTAGATGGCGTCCACGTCGTAGCCCAGCTGCTCCATGAGGTCGCGGCCCATGCCGGTGAGGTAGCCCACCAGCACCTGATCCACGGGGGTGTTCGTCTCGGCGAGCAGCGGGGCCAGGCGGCGGATGCGCTTGCCGTCGTGGAGCATATCGTCCACGAGAATGACGGGGCGGGCAAAGGCGTGGATGGTGCGGACCTGGTCGGGCAGGGGCGAGTAGTCGGGGTAGGCTTCGATGGAATAGGTGCTGAGGTCCGGTTCGTAGACCTTGTCGGTACGCAGGGTCTTGGTGACGGTGTTGGGCACGGCCACGCCGCGGAGGATCTTGCCGTAGGGGACGCAGATATCCGGGCCGAGGACGCGGGGCGTGGTGGGCTCCGCGGGGACGCCGTTGCGGCCGGTGATACGCTGGAGCAGCCGGTGGTAGATGACGCCGGCGGACAGGCTGAGCACCAGAGATCCGGGCTGCAGCTTTGTCAGCGCCGCCTGCAGGCGGCGGTGGGCGGCGGCGATGGCGGCAAGCACCCGGGGCGAGGAGCTGAAGGGCGCCTTCACCGCGGTGTCCACGTTGCGGCTGAGGACGATGGGGCAGCGCATATCCACGGCCAGGGCGTCCGTGCTGTCACCAGCCGGGACGAAGCCCTGGAGCGTCAGCAGCTGGCGGCCGTAGCCGGAGACGGCGCCCTCCAGGGGAAGGTAGAGGGCATAGGTGAACTCACGGCTGAGGGCCAGGGTCAGCACCTCGGTGATGAGCAGCTGGCAGAGGTCGCTCTGGCGCTCGCCCCGGGGCACGAACAGCCCGCTGATGAGCAGGGTGCGGCCGCCGGCGTTCTGGCGGACCAGACCGGAGAGGGCCGGGTCGCCCAGGCGGGCGAAGAGACGGGCGGAGTCCAGGCAGGCGTAGCTGGCCGCGCCCAGAATGGTGCCGTCGGTGTCCCGGCAGACCATCACGTCGTCGCCGCGGCTCTCGATCTGCGTCCGCAGCGCCGCGGCGGTGGGCACGGAGAGCATGGTGCGGAGGAATTTCTCCGCCGTCTCCGGCGAGGCGGGCAGGAAGCTCAGGTCCTCGGTGCGGAGAACGGGCTTGTCCTGGGGCTCGCGGAGGTACAGGCCGCGGCGATAGATGAACTCCTGCACCGTGGGATCGATGAGGTTGGAGATGTCGCGGTTGGCGTCCACCGCCTCGCGGATGCGGGTGGAGCTGATCTCCTCCAGCTGGGGCGGGAGCGTCAGCTCCAGCACCTTGCCGGTGATGCAGCTGTAATCCGCCGGCTCGGCATCCGGCTCGGTGCGGCGGAAGACCACGTGGTCGAAGGTGTGGATGGAGTCCGGCGTGACGGACTTTTTGTAGGACGAGGCGTGGAGCACCACGTCGCTGCCCACCACGATGGACACGCTGCGGCCCGGGAAGGCGGCGCGCAGCTCGTGGAGGTTCTCCGGGTTGGCGATGTTCACCGGGAAGTCCTCCGGGAAAATGCTGACGTGGAACACGTCGGCCACGGCCATGGCGGCGATGCGCCGGCGCAGGCGGTAGGGCTGGGTCTTTTTGGACCAGGAGAACTCGTCAATGGCCAGCAGGACCTCGAAGCCCTGGTCGCGGATGGCCCGGACGATGCCCTTGTGGGACAGGGTGAAGGGGTCGAAGGTGCCGGGGAAGAAGGCCACGGGGCGGGGCGCGCCGAAGTCAAAGCCCTTGTGGAACAGGCGCTCCTCGGTGATGAAGCGGTAGAGCTTGCCCAGCATGGCGGCCCGGTAGTAGAACGTCAGGCCCTCGCCGGGGAATTCGTCCTGGGCGGAGAGCAGCTTGCGCTGGGTGAGCATAAAGGCGCGGCGCTTTTCGTGGCGGCCCAGCTCTCCGGAGCCGAAGACCCGGCGGCCCAACACGAACAGGGCCTCCTGCCGGGTGGCACCGTCAATGCCGCTGAGGCCCCGCATCAGCAGGCCCAGCAGCCGTTCACGGCGGCGGCGGTAGGCGTCGTCCGTCTCCGGGAAGCGGGAGCGATAGGCATCGTACGCCTCATAGATGACGCCCACGGTATCCAGCACGGAGGCGGTAACGCGGCTGTCGGAGGAGCTGAGGTTCACGCGAAGGTCATCCAGCACCTCATCCAGCTCCGCCGGGGGCAGCCACAGGGCAAAACGGCCCAGGTAGTCGGGGATATACTTGGTGAACTCCTGCTGGCCCAGCTCCAGGCCGCGGCACAGCTCCACCGCCACCTCGTTGCGCTGGTCGGCCGTCAGTCGAGGCGCCAGGGCCAGCAGGGCGTTGCCGGCGCTGTGGCGGACGGTGACGCGGTCGCTGACCTTGATGAGATTGGACAGGTGGGTGGCGATATGGAGGGCGGGGCTTTTGCCGCTGCGGGCAAAGTCCGTCAGCAGGCGCAGGTTGCCCTGCTTGGTGATCCACGGCGTGGCGGTCTTCAGGTTGTCCAGGAAGATCTCGGAGACCACGTCCTCCGGCAGAAGAAGGGGCGCGCCCTGAGAGAGCACATCCTGCTTGAGATAGCGCAGGGTGCCGCTGTCGCCGTCGGGGACGGCGGTCACGGCCTCCAGCGCGCGGCCGTCCTCCGGGTACAGGCGGGCGAGACGGTCCAGCAGCAGCACGGCGGCCATGCGGATGGTCAGGTCCTTACGCAGGGACAGGGCGGCGGCGAAGGCCGTCATCTGCCGGGCGCGGCTGGCCGTATAGGCCGTATCCGGCAGAGCGGCGGCGGTATCCAGCAGCTGGAAGGCGGTGTAGTCGTCCAGATCCTCCGGCCTGCGGTAGTAGGCGAACACCGGGGCCAGGAAGCGCTCCTCCCGGCCGGGGCAGTGGCTCAGCAGGGAGCCGACGGCGAATTTCAGGGTATAGCCGATCCAGCGGCGGTGCTGGGGCATGAGCTTATGGTCGGGATACAGTATCTTGTCCAGATAGAGCCTCCACTGGTCCACGTCGGTGATGGCCCGGGGGTCCGGGCGGATGTCGGCGGGGCGCTCCTTGGCGTAGCCGGCGTGGAAGCCGGCGATGATCTCGCCCAGCAGCGCCGCCGCCTGACGGCGGATATCGCCCTCGCGGTGCATCAGCAGCTCGTAGAGGAACGTCAGGGTCTGGACCTTCTGTGGGATATGCAGATAGAGGGAGTAGGACTCCATCACCGCCAGATAAGCGCGGAGACGGCGCCAATCCGTCTCGCCGCGGGCCTCCTCCAGCAGACGGGCGAAGCTGCGCTGATCGGTGAGGCGGTGCATCAGCTCCATATTGTGGCCCACGCAGCGGAGCGTCAGGGCGCGGAGGGCCTCGTCGTCGGTCATAAGGGCGGTGTGCTTCTCCGGCAGCGGGGGTGTATCGCCGCCGGACATGGTGACATCCACGCCGCGGCTGACCATATACTGCTCGAAGTCCTCCAGCCGGGCGTAGACCCGGGTATAGCGCTTCTGCTTCTCACCGTCCACGTCATCCAGCTTATCCAGGATCACCTGAAAGGCCTGAGCCAGGGTGGAGATACGTGTGATCTCCCGGCCCTGCGCATCGTGGAGCTGCTTGACGCGGAAGTCGGCGTAGATCAGCAGCAGCGCCTCCACGGAGAGGTAGTCGGGCTCCAGGTCCCAGACGGAGTGGTTGGCGGCCACGTGGCCGATATCGGTCATCCGGCGGCGGCGGAACCACTGGTCGGTGTAGAAATAGTGCAGGTAGGGCACGCGCTCGCCGGGGCGGCAGCCGAACTTGCCCAGATCGTGGCCGGCGGCGGCGCCGGAGACCAGGGCCACGTCCACGGCCACGCCGCTTTTCCGCAGGGCGCGGGCGGCGGTGACGGCGATGTGGTGGACGCCGGCGATATGCTCCAGGGTGCGGTAGGGCGTGACCTCCAGGCCCAAACGCATCAGCTCATAGACGAACTCCCGCCTCCACAGGCGCAGGAAGCGCTGATAGGACGGGGCACAGGGACTGCCGGCCAGCTCATCATCGGTCAGGAAATCGAAGGTCCAGGCCGGGTCGTGGGGCAGCAGCTCCGCCTCGGCGGCAAACAGCACCTGCAGCACCGACAGCAGGAACACCGCACCGGGGGCGAAGGGCTCCGCATCGGTCTTTTCCGGGTAGAGCAGGCGGCGGGCATAGTCGTAGGCATAGGCCAGCCAGCCCTCGGACGGTTCGCCGGGGCACAGCGTCTCCAGCTCCGGGCGGCAGAGGGTCAGCACGTCGGCGCAGCGGAGGCGCACGCCGCTGAACAGCCCGGCAAAGCGCTGCATATAGCCCTCGGTCTCAATGGCGCGGAGCAGGGCGTCCCCGGGGGCAAAATAGTCCGCGGCGGGACGGTCGGAAAGGCGGCGGCGCAGGGCCAGGTCCATCTGGCGGATACGTTTTTTGTTCATGGCAAAACCTCCTGCCGGTGGTATCGTACGCGGGCCGTGTCCGCCGAAAGGCGCCCGTACACCGGTAAGATGTCCGGGATGGACACGGCACACCATAATAATAGGACACTCCCCCGCACGCTGTCAATATTCCGCGGGGCGTTTTGCCACCGTTTTGATACGGAACCTTAGTAAGGTCTTAAGCGTGTGTTCACGATTTATTCACATTTTGAGGGGCAGGCGCATGATATGATATTGTCGGGGGCAGCGGCGGAACGGAATGACAATTTCTGCCGTCTAAGTAAATAGGCAAATCATCCCGCGGGCGCGCGGGAAGGAAAAAGGAGAACACGACATGAAAAAAGCGGCTTTTGTACTGGCGCTGGTGATGCTGCTGGGCTGTGTGTCCGGCTGCGGCGCAGCGGAGGGCGAGGCCTCCGTGCAGTCGGTGTCTATGATCTGCGGGCTGGGGTCCGTAGGTCTGGCGGACCGGTTCGCAGGCATCGTCAGCCCGCTGGGCGAGACGACCATCAAGAAAAACGACGCCATGACCATCGACACCATCAAGGTGAAGGTGGGCGACAGCGTAAAAAAAGGCGATGTGCTGCTGACCTATGACCTCAGCCAGATCCGCACCGACCTGGAGATGGCCCAGCTGGAGCTGGAGCAGCTGAACGCCACGCTGGAGGACCAGCAGGCGGAGCTGGAGCGTATACAGAAGCTGATGGACAGCACCTATGACGACGCCACCAAGCGGCAGTACGCCCTGGATCTGCGGGAGCAGAACGTGAAGGTGCTGGAGACGAAGGCCAACATCGCCACCAAGAAAAAGGACATTGAGAAGCTGAAGGCCAACACCGCCGACAGCACCGTCAAGTCCCCGGTGGACGGCGAGGTGCAGTCCCTGAACCCGGACGGCGGCACGGACAACTCCGGCAACGCCCTGCCGTTCATGACCATCGTGGAGACGGGCGGCTTCCGCATCAAGGGCTATGTGAATGAAAACAACGCCAGCGTGCTGACCGAGGGCACGGCGGTGGTCATCCGTTCCCGGGTCAGCGACCAGACGTGGAAGGGCAGCATCAGCTCCATCGACTGGAACAACGCCCAGCAGAGCCGCAGCGACTACGGCGACAGCGACACGGCCATGTCCAGCAAGTACCCCTTCTATGTGACGCTGGAGGGCGGCGGCGAGGGCCTGCTGATGGGCCAGCACGTGTACATAGAGCCGGACTACGGTCAGGAGGACACCCAGGACGAGAGCCTGATCAACCTGCCCAGCTACTTCATCAACGACGCCGAGGGCAAGCCCTGGGTGTGGGCTCAGAACAGCAAGGGCAAGCTGGAGAAGCGGAGCATCACCCTGGGCGAGTACAACACGGAGACGGACACCTATCCCGTGACGGACGGCCTGACGGCGGAGGACTACATCGCCTATCCCGACGACAGCCTGAAGGCGGGCATGACGTGCATCACCTATGACGACGCCACCTTTGACCCCAGCGCCGGCGGCGGCGAGGTATACCCCGAGGGCGGCGGTGAAAAAATCGACGAAAACGTGCCCATGGACGGCATGGACGGCGGCGATATGCCTGCTGAGAACGACACCGTCACGGACGACGGCAGCACCGCAGCCGTGATTCCCGGCGGCGCGGCCGCCTCCGCGTCAGCGGTCATTCCGCCGATGGAGGGCTGAGCATGATTTTGGAAATGCGCGATATATGCAAGGACTACCCCATGGGGAAGTCCGTGGCACATATCCTGAAAAACGTGAACCTTGACGTGGAGGAGGGGGAATACCTGGCTATCATGGGTCCCTCCGGCAGCGGCAAGACCACGCTGATGAACCTGATCGGGTGTCTGGACGTGCCCACCAGCGGCAGCTATCTGCTGGGCGGACGGGACGTGACCACCTGCAACAACAAGCAGCTGGCGGAGGTGCGGAACAAGGAGCTGGGCTTCGTGTTCCAGAGCTTTAATCTGCTGCCGAAGCTGACGGCGCTGGAAAACGTGGCGCTGCCCCTGCTGTACGGCGGGGTGAAGAAGGCGGAACGGCTGGAACGGGCCCGGGCCGCGCTGGAGACGGTGGGGCTTTCCGACCGGGTGGAGCACCGGCCGGACCAGCTGTCCGGCGGACAGTGCCAGCGGGTGGCCATCGCACGGGCCATCGTGGGCAATCCGAAGCTGCTGCTGGCCGACGAGCCCACCGGCGCGCTGGACAGTGCCAGCGGCGCGGCGGTGATGGAGCTGTTTCAGCAGCTGCACGACGGCGGCTCCACCATCATCATGATCACCCACGACCATTCCATCGCCAACCACGCCGCCAAGGTCATGACCATACGGGACGGCGTACTGTCGGGAGGTGACGACTATGAGTGAGAAGCTGACGCTGCGGGAAAAGCTGCATATCGGTGAAAAGCGCACCGACGGCGAAAAGCCCCGCATGAGCAAGAAGCTGAAAAAGGGCATTATCGCCGCCGCCTGCGTGGTGGGCGTGTGCGGCGCGGTGTGGGGCGGACTGACCATCGCCCGGAACGCCCAGCGGGGCGACGTGAACGTATACGCCGTCAACGAGTGCGCCATGACCGACTACTGGGGGGACACCTCCAACACCAGCGGCATGGTGACCACGGACAAATTGCAGAAGATCTACATCTCCCAGAGCCAGACGGTGAAGAAGGTGTGGGTCAAGGAGGGCGACAGCGTCAAGAAGGGCACGGCGCTGGTGAGTTATGACTCCACCCTGACACAGGCCACCGTGGAGCGCGCCAAGATCGACTATGACCGGCAGGCGGAGAACCTGGAGGTCATGAAGAACGAGCTGGAGCTGCTGAAGAAGGCGAAGAACAAGGAGACGCTGCAGGCGGAGCTGAAGAAGCTTCAGGATGAGCTGGAAACAGCCATTGAGCGGGACCCCGCCTCCGCGACCGATAAGACAGAAATTGAGCAGCCGGCAAAGATCACGCCAGCGGACGCGAAGAACCCCGACGGCACAGCTAAGAACCCGTTTTTCATTCTGTGGCCGCTGGAAAAGCCTTTGAATGACGAGGCCGCCAAGGAGATCCTCACGTTGCTGAACAAGCCCATCGGCGAGGCAAACCCCAAGGTGGAGGTCTATGTGGTGCTTGTGACGCGCCGCGGCGACATCAAGGGCGGCCTGCTGGATAACCAGTGGGGCATCCGTATCACCGGGCAGTATACCGCCGGGACGGCGGGTTCCGAGGGGCAGCCCGCCACGGAGGCAAAGACGGAGATCAGCATGGTGCTGATGACGCCCGAGGTTTTCTTCTCCGACCCGGAAAAAACATACGGCGAGACGGTGACTAAGCTGCAGCGGAAGATCGCCCAAATCCAGGAGCTGGTGGACGCCTCCATGACCCAGTTGGAGATCAACAAGGCCATTCTGGAGAAGGCTCAGGCGGTAAAGGAGCAGGAGGTCAACCTGAAGGTGGCGAAGCTGAAGCTGGACAAGAAGCTGGCGGAGCTGGGCGACGGCAACGTGTACGCGGAGTTCGACGGCACGGTGAAGGCCGTGCGGGACCCGGACGCGGCCTATAACAACAGCGAGGCCGTGGTGGAGCTGTCCGGCGGCGGCGGATATTACGTCACCGGCACCCTCAGCGAGATGGATCTGGGCAGCGTGCAGGTGGGCGACAGCGTATCCATCAGCAGCTGGATGACCGGAGCGGCCTGCGAGGGCACCATCGTGTCCATCGACGACTATCCCACCAGCAACGGCAACAACTGGGGCGACGGCAACAGTAACGTGTCCTACTACCCCTTCAAGGTGTTTGTCACCGAGGACGCGAATTTGCAGCCCAATGACTATGTGGATATACAGTACCAGAAGGACACCAGCGCGGAAGAAAGCGGCAGCTCACTGTATCTGCAGAGTATGTTCATCCGGACCGACAACGGCAAGAGCTATGTGATGGCCCGGGGCGAGGACGGCAGACTGGAGCAGCGGTGGGTGCAGACCGGCCGGGATCTGTGGGGCAGCTACACCCAGATACGGGGCGGGCTGACCATCGACGACTACGTGGCGTTCCCCTATGGACGCGACGTGGTGGAGGGTGCCCACACCCAGGAGGCCACGACCGACCAGCTGTACAACTACGGCATATAAAGGAGGCGGGATAACCATATGTTGGAAAATATAAATCTCGCCTTTCAGGGCGTGTGGAGCCACAAGCTGCGGTCGTTTCTGACCATGCTGGGCATTATTATCGGTATCGCCGCGATCATCACCATCGTGTCCACCATTCAGGGCACCAACGAGCAGATCAAGCAGAACCTGATCGGCGCGGGCAACAACGTGGTGCGGGTGACCATCGGCGCCACGGACAGCCAAAACTATTTCGACCTGAACTACTCGGCGCTGCCGGAGGGTATCGACCCAGTGACCCGGGAGATGCGGGATGAGATGGAGAAGCTGGGCAGCGTGTCGCTGGTGAGTATGTACTACTCCCGGGATTGGTGCGACAACGTATACGTGGGCAATACGGCGTTCAGCGGGTCGCTGTACGGCGTGGACGACCACTATCTGACGGCCGTGGACTACGCGGTGAACTACGGACGGTCCTTCACGGCGGCGGACTATGAGAACCGGCGGAATGTGGCGCTGATCGACGCGAAGTCGGCAAAGTCGCTGTTCCAGGGCGAGAACCCCATCGGCGGCACCATCGAGATCAACGGGATGCCGTTTACCGTGGTGGGTGTGGTCTCCTCCCGGTCCAGCAGCGGACCGGTGATCAACAACTTTAAGGATTATCAGATGTACGCCGGCAGCACAGCGGGGACCATTTTCATCCCGGACGTGTGCTGGTCGGTGCCGTACCGGTATGATGAGCCCCAGTACGCGGCGGTGCGGGCCACCAGCACCAACGACATGACCGCCGCCGGCGACAATGTGGCCAAGTACCTGAATGAGAACGCCATCCGCACCACGAAGTACAAGTACGAGTCCAAGGACCTCCTCCAGCAGGCCAGCGATCTGCAGAGCCTGTCGGAGAGCACCAACAAGCAGTTGATCTGGATCGCGGCCATCTCTCTGGTGGTGGGCGGCATCGGCGTGATGAACATCATGCTGGTGTCCGTCACCGAGCGCACCCGCGAGATCGGATTGAAGA